>Ga0302320_10009554_pt1 | contig 20805 bp, 26 predicted proteins | sample Bog_T0_3_FD_202130 | JGI IMG/M metagenome (GOLD analysis project Ga0302320, IMG submission 202130) | Peat permafrost microbial communities from Stordalen Mire near Abisko, Sweden - Bog_T0_3 | ecosystem: Environmental > Terrestrial > Soil > Wetlands > Peat | place: Sweden: Abisko, Stordalen Mire...
ATATCCATTTCTTCCTCGCCTTGTCCTTCTTCGCGTAAGCGTCCATGCTCAGTGAACTCGAGTTTTCCTTGGCTTCCATCTTCGCGCAGCAATGTTACTTCTGCGCCGGTGCGGTTGAGGTCAAGCCAGTCGTCGCCGTGCCTTACCAGGATTCTTTCTTCGCCTAACTCGACCGTGGCCTGGCGGTTTCCGTTAAGGCCGTGGGCGGCGGTATAACTGCGGAGGAGTGAGGCTAAGGAAACCCATAACTCGGCGTATAACTGCGCGGGGTTTGCGGCTGGGTCATTCGCGATAAGTTCGGTAGCTTCCAATCCGCATTCCCTCAGGGGCTAAAGCCCAGGTCCTTTTGCTGCTTGTTTCGGCACGACTGAAGTCGAGCCCTGTTACAAAGCCTGCGATTCCCGAATCCCAATCCCCCAACGCTCAGTCCCGAGCCACAAACCGCTAACCCGAAACACCTAATCCCTGTTCCCTTGCCTTACCGGTCGATTTCTCCTAACACGATGTCGATGGAGCCGATTACTGCAACCACGTCGGCTAACATGCGGCCTTTGCACATGACTTCGAGGGCTTGCAAGGTTGGAAACGATGGATAGCGCATGTGAACTCGATAAGGCTTGGCTGTACCATCCGAAACAATATAGTAGCCGGTCATGCCGTGGCCGGCTTCAATGCCCTGATACACTTCGCCGGCCGGTACGGCGAAGCCTTCGGTGACGATTTTGAAGTGATGGATGAGCGCTTCCATCTGGGTCTTCATTTTTTCGCGGTCGGGCAGCACGATTTTGGGCGCGTCGGCTTTTACCGGGCCTTCGGGCATTCCGTCGAGGGCCTGCTGAATAATCTTGACGCTCTCGCGCATTTCGACGAGGCGCACTTCGTAGCGCGCCCAGCAATCGCATGCAGTGGATGTGGGCACGTCGAATTGAAATTTTTCGTAGCTCGAATAGGGCATGTCCCGGCGGAGATCGAAATCTACACCGGACGCACGCAGCGGAGGGCCGGTGACGCCCAGCGCCACGGCGTCTTCCGCGGAGAGATGGCCTACACCGACAAGGCGGTTGCGGAAGATGGGATTGCCGGTGAGCAGGTTTGCGTATTCGTCGATCTTTTCCGGAAAGATGCGGATGAAAGCCTGCACGCGGTCGAGAAAGTCGAGCGGCGGCTCCATGGAAAGGCCGCCGATGCGGATGTAGCTGAGCATCATGCGCTGGCCGGCCACGGCTTCAAAGAGGCGGAGGATGTCTTCGCGTTCCCTGAACGTGTAAAGAAACACGGTCAGGGCGCCAATGTCCATGGCGTGGGTGCCGAGCCAGATGAGGTGCGAGTTGAGGCGGCTTAACTCCGCCAGCAGCACACGCATCCACTGGGCCTTGGGAGGGATTTCGAGGTCGAGGAGTTTTTCAACCGCGAGGGCGTAGCAAAGATTGTTGGAGAGCGGATCGAGGTAGTTGATGCGGTCAGTGAGGGGAACCACCTGGTGGTAGAACTTGGCTTCGCAGGTCTTCTCGATGCCGGTATGAAGGTAGCCGATTTCGGGATAGATGCGGACGATGATTTCGCCGTCGATCTCGAGCACCAGGCGCAGCACGCCATGGGTGGCCGGGTGCTGCGGGCCCATGTTGATGACCATGTGCTGGTCTTTTGCGCCTTCGGCCGGTTCGAGGACGGGCATGCCTGCGAGATCGTTCATCAACGATAGCCCTCCACCGGATAATCCTTGCGCAGAGGATGGCCGACCCACTCTTCGGGCATCATGATACGGCGCAGGTTGGGATGCTCCTCGAAGCGGATGCCGAACAGATCGAAGACTTCGCGCTCATAGAAGTTGGCGCCGGCCCAGACCTGCGTGATCGATTCAACGGCTGGGTCTGCATCCTGAAGCATTACACGCAGACGGATGCGGTCTTTCATGGCGAAGGAAGTAAGGTGATAGCTCAACTGAAAGCGGGGCGCGGTGGGGAACCAGTCGACGGCGGTCAGGTCTTCAAAGAAGTTGTAGCCGGCGGCCTGGAGGGTAAAGCAGGCGGCGCGGATCTGTTCCGGCGCGATGGTCAGGGTGAGTTCACCGAAATCGAATTTTGCATCGGTCAGCGCATCGGCGTTCCAGTCGAGGATGGCTTTGATGGCGGGGTGGCCTGGCAGCCCTTCGAGGACCGCCGTCCTGCCTAGAAGTGTTGCTGTGTCGGCCATCCTAGAGGTCCGCCTTGTCCTGGCTCCAGTTTAGGACGCCTTTGCGCACAATGTAGTAGAGGCCGACAGCCACGAAGCCGAGATAGACCAGCATCTCCCAGAAGCCGAAGAGGCGCCCGACGCCGGTGAGGGCGGGCAACTGGCGATAGATGACCGCCCAGGGCATCATGAAGACCGCCTCCACATCGAACAGGATGAACAGAACCGCGACCAGGTAAAAGCGCACGCTGAAGCGGGAGCGGGCGTCGCCCACGGCCACGATGCCGCACTCGTACGCGGCCAGCTTGGTGGTGGTGTTGCGATGACGGCCGACAAACCACGAGGCGATCACCATGCCCCCGCCAAGCAGAATGACAGCCACAATCTGCATGAACAGCGGGATGTATTGCCAGGTGTACGGAATGGTGTATGCGGTCATCTTCGCCCAGTCTCAAAAAAGAATCCGTGAAGATCGCGTCAGGCAGCTGGAACCAATCAAGGCTCCTTCGTGCAGGACGCTGGTTTGAGCTTAGGTTTTCAGCCTCATCCCGTCAAGGCTGAGCGGGTTGGGCTGCGAATGTCGATCGCTGGTGCAAGAGCACGAATGGGCGCGACAGTGAAGTAGAGGCGGATTTGGCACTCGATGTGCGCCGATGAACTTCAAGGCGGCAAAGCGCGCGAAGGAGCTCGAATGCCCAGAATGTGGGACGCGTGAATGCAAAAGAGGCATCGACGGGAGTCTATCGACAGGGTTTATGTTCACTCAGATGATTCTCCCTGGTTCAGTAGCTGTTTTTAACCTGGTCCTAAACTCCCGGTCACCTGGTTTTGGTATACCAGCGGTGGGAAATATCAATGGTGAGCACGATCACATTGAATCCCTATGTGGAACGTAATCTTTAAGTGGTCTGATTTGGAACACGTTACCTCGGTGATCTGAATTGAAAACCGAAGTGGCCGAAGAACTGGGAGAGGATAAACACTATGGCGACTTCCATGACCGCCGAATTCTCAGTGCGCATTCCGGCGCAGGTAGCCACTATGGCCGGTTTGCAGCCCAAGCGCCGTCGCCGCATCACTCCCCAGGCGGGGCACGCGCTGGAGATTCTGGGCCATGCAATCGAGTATCTTACCGATGAGTTTGTGCACCGGGGCGGCGAAATGCGCGCCGGCAACAGCCAACTTGAGGCGGTGCAGATGCTGATGGCGCGCAACCGCGAGATTTACTACGAATGTCCCGTGATGGTGACCGTGGGCGACCGTTTGCGGGCGATGCTGCATCTAAAAGCGGCGTAGTTCTCCACGCTTCACAGGGCGATGCAGTTCAGGTTTTATCGCGGAAATTATTGTCAAGTGTAAGAAATTTGGCCGTCCCTGGGACGGCCTTTCCATTGGCCTTGAATTATTGACCGAGCGCCAGGACTGCAAACAGAACCAGCCAGGCCACACTCATGGCGTGCCAGAACCAGGCGGTTGAGTCGACCGCAACTTGGCGGTATTCGACGCGCTTGAACCAGCCCAGGACGGACAGGCAGAGGGCCAGCGCAAGAACGCCCAGCAGCAGATGCGCGGCGTGCAGGCCGGTGATCACGTAGAAGAAGTAACTTGCCGGGGTCGACCAGCGGTCGAAGGCGAAGCCTTGTGCCGACAAGTTGCGCCAGGCGATGGCCTGGCCGGCGAGAAAAAGCGCGCCTAGGAAAAGTGTTGTGCCAATCCATGGCAGGGTGCGGCGCAACGCCGGACGGCCCAGGCCGAGCCATTCTTCCAACACGTCGATTTCGCGGAAGATGTTCTGGCGGGCGCGCTCCATGGTTACGCTGCTGAGCAGCAGAATCAGCGTATTGAGATAGAGGATGCGAGGCAGCAGGACGGGATGCCAGTCGCCGATAAATTCGTGGGTGCGGGGGTCCATGTGGAAGCCGGCCTGGCGGGCGAAAAAGAACAGGACCAGGACAGCGAAAAAGATCATGTCCGCGGCCAGCGCGGAAAGAACGAAGAAGCGCACGCGGTGCAGGAGTTCGCGGGGACCTCGCCGTTCATTGTTCCATTCGTCGTCTCCGCCACCGCCGCCACCGCCGGTGGGCCGCCGGTCAACGGGCGGCTTGCCGCCGATTCCGGGCTCTTTGCGTTCGATCTCCGCTGGGGCAGGCGTAAAGATGGAGGGCATGGGGAGCGGTCCTCTGTGAGGATGAGATTACACCACTTTAGTTTGGACGCATCCGGAATCGAAGAGGATGGATTGAAATTTTCGGCGCGGTCTCATCATGGGAGAATACGTGCCTGTTTTCTTCGGGTTCGACGAACTATTCTGGGCGCATCGCGCACACGGTTTCGACAAAGAGCCGATGCACCCGGTGGTCGGGGGAGAGCTCGGGGTGAAAGGTGGCCGCCATAACCGCGCCCTGGCGAACCAGGACCGGGAAGCCTTCGCGGCGGGCGAGGATCTCGACGCCGGGGCCGGTTTCGATGATGCGCGGTGCGCGGATGAAGACCATTTCCAGGGGGCCGCCGGCGAGCTCGGTTGGAGCGGTGAGAATGGCCGAGTCGATCTGCCGGCCGTAGGCGTTGCGTTCCACGATTGCATCGAGCAGGCCTAACGAGCGCTGTGGAGGATTGAGAACCTCGCGGGCGAGGAGAATGGCTCCGGCGCAGGTGCCGAAGACGGGCTTGGCGGTGCAGAAGTCTCTTAATTCCGCGAAGAAATTGTGCTTGTCGAGGAAGCGGAGGACGGTGGTGGATTCGCCGCCGGGGAGGATGATGCCATCGAGGGAGGCGAGTTGGTCGGGCTTGCGAACTTCGACGGGATCGGCGCCGGATTCGGCCAGGGCGGCGGCGTGGGCGGCGTAGTCGCCCTGAATCGCTAGGACGCCGATTTTGGGCTGGGGGCTTTCCGTCAACGTCTTTCCTGAGAGCTGGCCTTAATTTCCATTTTCTCAGATTTCGTTTGGAGTGCGGCCCATTCTTTGACTGAGACAAGGACGGCAACTTCGAGCCCTCCCCGAGCCACCTTTTGCGGGCCTTCATTCATTGCGGCGCTATGGAACTCCTCAAACCGCTCGGCTGCTTCGCATTTCTGCCAAACCATGCGCGACCCCTCTCGTCTTAGTGATAACACTGGCCGTCTGGCGGGGTCCAGCGCAGGCGGTCCGGCATGGTAAACCGACAGCGCGGTATCAGAGCCTCTCTATTCCCTTGACGATATATGTAAGCAAGCACATAATCGATCAGTGGCGTGGGAAGTCGAATTCACGGATGAGTTTGGCGGATGGTGGGACGGGCTGACCGTCGCGGCTCAAACGGATGTGGACGCGACCGTGCTGGTGCTCAGGGAATTTGGTCCTGCGCTGACTCGGCCTCTCGCTGATACGGTTCGGAATTCCCGATTCGCCAATATGCGGGAACTTCGGGTACAGCACGGCGGCAGACCGTACCGCATCCTGTATGCATTTGACCCGCGACGAACCGCAATCCTTCTGTTGGGCGGCGACAAGACCGGGAATTCGCGCTGGTATGACGAATACATTCCCAAGGCGGACGCAATCTACGAGGAACATCTCAGGGAAATCGGCGAGCAGTAACCGGAAGGTGGAGAGATGGCACGGAATTTCAGAGAACTTGAAGCGAAGATGCCTCCCGAGGCGCGCGAACGGGCGACCGCAAAAGCGAAAGAGTTAATCGCCGCAATGCCGCTGCAACAGCTTCGCAATGCCCGTGAAATGACGCAGACCCGGCTGGCCGAGGTGCTGGAGATGGACCAGGGCAACATCTCCAAGCTGGAAAAGCGCACCGACATGTACCTCAGCACCCTGCGCAGCTACGTGGAGGCGATGGGCGGGTCGCTGGAGATTCGCGCGGTCTTTCCGGACGGAGAGGTAAGAATCGACCTGCTGAACAAGTTGTCCGCCTGAGCACCTGCGCAGGACGGACGGAGGGAGCAGCGGCCTTCAGGCCACTGAATACAGGCTCCAAACAAAAGTGGCTTCAGCCGCGGGCTTTCCGCTATGCTACTCGCATGGAACTGATCTTCGAGGTGCGCGAGGCGGAAGAGGGCGGCTACGTGGCGCGGGCGCTGGGGCAGGCGATCTTTACCGAAGCCGAGACTTGGCAGCAGTTGCGCGAAAATGTACTGGAAGTGACGAGCCTGCACTTTGAAGATGCGCCGGCCAAGCCTAAACTCATCCAATTGCATTTCGTAAAGGACGAACTGATTCCGGTTGAGGCTGCGTGAAACTACCGCGCGGCGTTTCGGCGGACCAGCTGATTCGCGCTTTGGAACGGCTCGGCTATATCGTGATTCGCCAGAAGGGGCACTCGACTATGGGGAGCGCTTTGCTGTGATCTTTACTTGCGCCCACGGATATTGAGTGTGTACCTTTTCAAATCCGCGTCGAATGGAATCCTCTTTCAACTGAAGGAACGCTGCCGACACCTGCGGCGTGTATGAGATGTCACAGAGAATCACGCCAGTCCGAAGAGACTCTGGACCGACGTAAAAGTTGATTGTCATGCCGTCCTCGCCGAAGTTGTTCTCGCCCTCGGTCGCCTGTTTATCGAGTGCAAGCCACTCCACTTGCGTGGGTTGGGCCGGCTGAAGCCAGGGGGAAGCGATCGCCGCTGTGCTGCTCGATCGCGCCGGTCAAAGCAACACCAACAAGCATCCCGATACACAGCATTGCGGCCTTCATGTTCTGCACCTCATGATGCGAGATTTGATTGGCATTCTAGCACCTGGCATGTATGAACAAGAGAAGGTACGGCAGTTATGAAAAGTGACGTCGAAAAGCTCGCGAGGTTGAGGCTCAATCAAGTAGCGCCAAAGGCCGCAAGAGCCGCATGTGTCGCCTCTTGGGATGCTCTTGGTCCGGAAGAAAAGAAACAATCGATTGAAAGCCTGGTATTTATCAGCTTTGCGTATGAGACGAAACTTAATCCCGACCCGTTTGAGCACAGCATCCCGACCCGTTTGAGCACAGCAGCGAAGATCCGCCTCGACCAGATGTGCTTACACGTATTGATGGTCGCGAATACTTCTTTGAACTCGGCGAGATCACGGATGAAGCACTTGCGAAGGGCATCGCCGACTCAGTGAAAACGGGAACGGTCTCCGGCTGTGCACGCTCACAGGAGAAACCACTCGCAAAGATGCTTAAGCAGAAGTGTGAAAAACGGTATGAGACGAATGGCGCCCGGGTGGACCTATTGCTTTATTACTGGAGGCAGAGCCCATACATGGAAACTATTGTCGGATACTTGAACGATAACAACCTCGAAATTGCCAAGCTACTCACCCTCAGCCAATTTGCCAAGATTTGGATCTACGATTTGGGATCTGAGACGGTTCTTTGGAAGATCGAAAAGAAAAGGGCCTGAGGGTAAAGTGTGCTGTCGCCCCACCCATGAGCTCCTTTGTAGCGCAAGGATTGGAAACCACAGAACTCCTGCGAGCGGTTAGCGAGCGTCTGCCGCGCCGCAGGTGCTGCTTTAAGCGGGAACGTATCGCTTGATCGAGATGTCCTTTGCATGTGCTCTGGCTCTTGACACGTCATAGGCCAACTGCATTCGCAGCAGGTGTTCCATCTCCGGGCCGAATGCCTTTTCGATGCGCAGAGCCATGTCGGGCGTGAGCGAGGCTTTGCCGTGAAGCAGATCGGAGAGAGTGGCACGGCGCACCCCTAGGATTTCTGCCGCCTTCGAGACGCTGAGGCCGAGAGCTTCAATGACTTCGGTCCTGATCAGGTCGCCCGGATGGGGCGGGTTCTTCATGGGCATTTCAGCCTCCTCAGTGGTAGTCGATCAGGTCAATATCGCGGGCTGCGTTGGTGTTTTCGTCGTATCGGAAGATCAATCGCCAGTTTCCGGTTACGGTCAGGCTCCAGAGCCCCTTCAGATCTCCCTTGAGAGGGTGAAGCTTCCAGCCCGGAAACCTTCCGAGTTGTTCCAGGGATCCGGCGGTTTCGATGGCGAAGAGCAGCTTGTTTAGCTTCTCAGCCATCGCCGGAGGCACTGAACGGGCATCTTCGTCCTCATAGAGCTGGCGCAGTCCTTTGTGACGAAACCGGACAAGCTCCATGAGGCCTCGCTGATCCATAATGTACGGTGTAACCGTACATGTCAAGCGGCGCGGATGTCACCAACCCCGTGTCTGCAAAAGCTGGGACTCCTCTATTGCGGCGGCGGCCAGGCCTTTCATTGTCCCCGTGACCTGCTCGCTGACTTCGGCCAGGATCTTGGGGTCGTTGTAGTGGGTGGTGGCCTGGACGATGGCACGGGCGCGGGAGACGGCTTCTTCACGTTCCTTGGGGTCGTTTTCTACGTCGAGCGGCGTAGCGCGCTCTCTCATGAAGATGCCGCTGCCGACGAAGATGGCTTCTGCGCCTAGCTGCATCATCAGCGCGGCGTCTGCGGGGGTGGCGATGCCGCCGGCGGAGAAGTTGGGGACGGGCAGCTTGCCGGTCTGCGCCACCATGCGGATCAGCTCGTAGGGGGCCTGGTGGTCCTTGGCGGCCTTGTAGAGTTCCTGCTCGGTGAGGACGGTCAGGGCGCGCATTTCGCTGGCGATCTGGCGCATGTGACGGACGGCGTGAACCACGTCGCCGGTGCCTGCCTCACCCTTGGTGCGGATCATGGCGGCGCCTTCGGCGATGCGGCGCAGTGCCTCGCCCAGGTTGCGCGCGCCGCAGACGAAAGGCGTGGTGAAGGCGTGCTTGTCGATGTGGTGGGCCTCGTCGGCGGGGGTGAGGACTTCGCTTTCGTCGATGAAGTCGACGCCCAGCTCCTGCAGAATCTGCGCTTCGGCGAAGTGGCCGATGCGGGCCTTGGCCATGACGGGAATGGAGACGGCCTGGATGATCTGCTTGATCAGGCTCGGCTTGGCCATGCGAGCTACGCCGCCCTCGGCGCGAATCATTGCGGGGACGCGCTCCAGAGCCATGACCGATGTCGCTCCGGATTCCTCGGCAATGCGCGCCTGCTCCACGTTCATCACGTCCATGATGACGCCGCCTTTGAGCATTTCCGCTAGGCCGACTTTGAGGCGCAGGGTGGTTCCGGTAAAGCTCTTGTTTCCGTTCTGTTCGGGCATAGTTCTTGACCTCGATTCCTGGGCAGCCCGCGAGCCGCGTGTGCGACGAAACCGCAGGCTGCCCTTCTATTTCAGTGTAGCAGCGATGCGATTTGAGGGTATCGGAGCTGGTCGGGTTGCGGGCATTCGTATGAATCTGTTTTGAGCCTGTGCATGGATGTCGCAGCGCCCCTCCGGGGCGCGAGGCAAACTGTGGATCGCTTTCCCAGGGCAGCATCCGCCGCGCCACCCCAGCGACGAAGACCTGTCGCCGGGGACCCCGGTTCGGCGGACTCGCCCTGGGCTATTTTCATGCGGTCCCTCCGGGACCTGAGACGATTTTCCAAGCGGAATGAGGGGCTTCCGGGAATGGGTTTGAGTTCATGCGATTGCCCTGAGCGGGTTGCCGGAATCGCTTGGTTTATCGATGGAACGAGATTTCGACAAAGGCGGCAAGTTAGCCCCGCTTCGCGGGGATAGCAAGTTAGCGAGTTAGCGGTTGGCGGGATGGATTTAGAGATTTCTTAAGCCTTTTCCAATGCTGCTGTACCACTTCTGGTCACGGTACTGCCTGCTTTCTCTGCACATGGCTGCCGCACACCCACTTTCTCCTCCTGCGAGCGAACCGGAGCATAATCCGCGGAACGCGCTCGCGGACTCTGCAGCGATCGAAGAGTCGTTGATTCCGGTGGCTCGGGCGCTGACCGCCAATGGCATGGTACTAACGGCTGCTGTGGCACGGCTGCCGGTGGAACTCGATGTCTCAGTGCCGGTGAGGGGCTTCAGGGTACGCAATCTGCTGGCGCTTGAGCCGAGCCAACTGATCGAGTCCGGATGGGCACACGGAGACGACCTGCCGCTTGCCGCGGGCGATGTGCAACTGGCGTGGAGCGAGTTCGAAGTGATCGACACGCAGCTATCGGTGCGCGTGACGCGGCTGGCATGAAGACTTGCGCGGTTGATTGGAAAAGAAGGATGCAGAGGAAGGCAGGGCGATGAAGCAGGATGCGGACGGGTCAGCCTTGGCAAAGCCGTCCATTGGAGGGCTTGCCGGATGGCTGCTGGGAAAGCTGCGCGGGTCGCGGCGGCCTGCGCCGCGGCTTGCGGTGCTGGAACGGATTTCGCTGGCCCCGCGGCAATCGCTGGCGCTTGTGGAGGCTGATGGGCGCCGGTTCCTGGTGGCGACTTCTGCCGAGGGCACGCCGGCGTTCTATCCGCTGGATGCGCCCGACCGGGAGGCTGCGGCGGATCGAGCGGCGGGGGCGGCGCGGACGGAAGGGCGCATTGGGATGCGACCGGCGAAACGAACGGGCGTTGATCGGGATTTGAGGGTTTCATGGTAGTTTTGTGGGCCGCCGTGAAGGTGGCGGCCATCGCGCCGGCGCCGCTGTTGCCCGATTTATCGCAGCGGCTGAACGCATCGGATTCGACGCCCTGGACGATTCTCTTTGTCCTGACGCTGATTACGCTGCTGCCTGCGATTTTGATGTGCATGACGCCGCTGGTGCGGCTGCTGGTGGTGTTTCACTTTCTGCGCCAGGCGCTGGGAACGCAGACCGCACCCTCGAATCCGACGCTGATGGGGCTGGCGCTGATGATGACCTGGTTCCTGATGACGCCGGTGCTGAACCAGGTGGATCAGCAGGCGGTTGAGCCCTATCGCGCCGGACAGGTGACGGGATGGCAGGCGATCGACCTGGGGGCGCAGCCGGTGAAGGTTTTTCTACTGCGTTACGCGCGGGAAAAGGACCTGGAGCTGTTTGCGTCGGCCGGGCAGATTCCGCGGCCCAACACGGCCACCGACTTGCCCATGAGGGTGGTGATTCCCGCTTACATCCTTTCTGAGTTGAAGGCGGGCTTTGCGATCGGCGCGGTATTGTTTCTGCCCTTTTTGTTGATTGACCTGGTGACGGCGTCGGTGACGACCTCGATTGGAATGTTCCAACTGCCGCCGGTGGTGGTTTCGACGCCGTTAAAGATTTTGTTGTTTGTGATGGTGGATGGCTGGAACCTGCTGGCCAGTTCGCTGCTTAAGAGTTTCTAAGAACCTGTCCAGAAACCGAGTTCAAAGGGCAGGTTGGGGTTTGTGGGCTCCCACCCATTCGCAGAAAAACGCGAATGGATGGGGCACGGAGCATTTGTGCCGGGTTGGAAGTTGGCCGATCCAAGTTTCTTGACAGGTTCTAAGGAGATTGGGAATGACGCCTGACATGGTTGCGGAAATATTGCGCCAATTGATGAAAGAAGCCTTGATTCTGGCTGCGCCGTTGCTGATTGCGGCGGCATTGATCAGCTTCGTTCTGAGCCTGGTGCAGACGCTGACCAGTTTGCAGGAGCAGTCGCTGACGAGCGTGCCGCGGCTGGGGGCGATCGGGGTGATTCTGCTCACCGGGATGCCCTGGTTTCTGGGACGAATGGCGGCGTATACGCGGCTGATGATGACCGATTTTCATCGGTTTCTGGGATAGGGAAAAGAGAACGGTGTCAATGCCACATGCAGTTGAAATGGATTGGGGCAATTTTCTTTCCGCTCTCGCGCTGGTGCTGGTGCGGGTGAGCGGAATGGTGGCGTTTGCTCCGTTTTTCTCCTCAACGGCGCTTCCGCTGCGCACCAAGGCGGTGTTTGTGGGAGTGGTGGCTTACTTGCTGGCTCCGCTGGTGGCGGCGCTGCCGCTGGCGCAAATATCGATCACCTTTTCGGCGCTGCTGGGCGAGCTGGCGGTGGGGCTGGTCTACGGGCTGACGCTGACGCTTTTGACGGAGATGATGCTTTTCGCGGGACAGGTTGCGGGCATGCAGTTCAGCTTTTCGGCGGTCAACCTGATTGATCCGACTTCCTCGATCCAGACGCCGCTGCTGGGGGACCTTTTTCAACTGATGGGCACTCTGGTGGTGATTACGGCTGGGCTGGATCGCATTCTTATTGCTTCGGTGGTGCGCAGCTTCCGGGTGGTTCCGCTGGGGAGCTACGCACTGGCGCCGACAACCGCGATGGCGGTGGTGCGCGCGGCGGGCGGCATTTTTCTGGCCGCGATGGAATTGGCTGCGCCGGTGCTGGCGGCCACCATGCTTGTGGAGGTGGCGGTATCGCTGCTGGGCAAGCTGAGCCCGCAGTTGCCGGTGATGTCGCTGACGGTGCCAATCAAGACGATGACCGGGTTTGTGCTGCTGACGGGAGCGCTGGCGCTTTGGCCGCGGTTTATCGAGGCGCGTTTCTCCGGCTTGCTTGACCTGGCCGAGAGGCTGATCGCTGCACCGGCTTCCGCGCATGGGCTGGGCTGCGCCCTGGCGCATGGTCTGGGAGGCTAGCCGATGCCCGGAGACCGCACAGAGCAGGCAACCCAGCATCGCCGCGAGCAGGCGCGCAAGGAAGGCGATGTACTGCATAGCCGCGAGCTCTCATCGGCGGCCGGAACCCTGGCCGGGGTGATGGTGCTGGGGGCGCTGGGCAGCCGCATGCTGATCGCCTGGCGGACTTCGTTTGCCGGATTTCTCGATCTGGGGTCGGCGCCGCACTGGGAGCCGGCGACCGTTGCACCGACGCTCTTCGCGCTGCGGCGACTGGTGCTGGGCATCGCGGGGCCGGTGGCGGTCATGATGGCTGCGGTGGCTGCGGGTGCGCTGGGCGTCGGAGTACTGCAGACCGGCGGCATCAGCTTCTTTGCAGGGGCGATCGGCTTCAAGCCGGATCGCATCAATCCCGTTTCGAACGTGAAGAACCTGTTCTCGCTGCGGGCGGCGGCGCGGCTGGCCAAGTCGCTGATTCCGGCGGCGGCGCTGGCGATTTTTGCAGTGCAGCGCATCGCCAGGCAACTCACGCTGCCGCCGTTCTCGATCACGCGTCTGGAGATGCTGGGGTCGGATGTCTTCGGAATGCTGATGGCTGCGTCGTGGCTGCTGTTTGGCTGGTCGGCGATCGACTACGTGGTGGAGTGGCAGAGCCGCGAGTCGCGCTTGAAGATGAGCAAGGAAGACATGCGCACGGAGATGAAGCAGACCGAGGGCAATCCGCAGATCAAGGGCCGCATCCGCAACCTGCAACGGCAGGCGCGGCGTAAGCGGGTGAAGGCCGATGTATCGAAGGCGGCGGTGATTCTGACCAACCCGACGCACTATGCGGTGGCGCTGGGATTCGATTTCGGCACCATGGAAGCGCCGAAACTGCTGGCCAAAGGGCGCAACCTGCTGGCCGAGGAGATCAAGGCCGAGGGGCGCTGGGCGGGTGTGCCGATTGTCGAGAATCCGCCGCTGGCGCGCTCGCTCTACCGCACCGTGGAGGTAGGCCAGGCGATTCCGGTGGACCTGTATGCGGCGGTTGCAGCCATTCTCGCTTACCTCTACCGGCAGCGGGTGGAGGCTGAGTTGCGGGATCGCCGCGCGCGGGAAACGGCGGCGCGGGCCGTGGCGCAGGCGCATGCCGCCCGGACGCCGATTCCGAACAACCGTCCTCCGTTTGATGGAGGCGCGCGATGAGCACCGCCGCGATGGCTCCGGCCGGGCCTTCAACGGCTCATTCCATCTGGCAGCGGCTGCGCGAGTACCTTCTGCCGCTGGCCGCCATCAGCGTGGTGTTTGTGATGCTGGTGCCTCTGCCGGCGGCGGCGCTGGACTTTCTGCTGGCCATCTCGATGGCCGCGTCGATCATTGTGTTTCTCTCCGCGGTGCAGATCCGGCGGGCGGTGGAACTGAGCGTGTTTCCAACGCTGCTGTTGCTGCTCACGCTCTTTCGGCTGGCGCTCAACATTGCCTCCAGCCGGCGCATCCTGCTGCATGGGTCGGAGGGCACGGCGGCAGCAGGCAAGGTGATCGAGGCCTTTGGACAGTTTGTGGTGGGCGGCAATTATGTCGTCGGATTCGTGCTGTTTCTGGCGCTGATCGCGATTCAGTTCTTAGTGGTTTCTCATGGGGCCGTGCGCACGGCAGAGGTGACGGCGCGCTTTACGCTCGACGCGCTGCCGGGCAAGCAGATGGCCATCGACGCGGATATGAACGCGGGACTCATCGATGAAGCGGAGGCGCGCAAGCGACGCCAGGCGATCGCACGAGAGGCCGAGTTTTACGGGGCCATGGATGGGGCAGCGCGCTTCAACCAGCGCGATTCGCTGGCCACGATTCTAATTACCGCCATCAACATCGTCGCGGGCCTCTTGATTGGCACATTGCAGCAGGGAGTGGAACTGGCCGAGGCGGCGCGCACCTACACGGTGCTCACGGTGGGCGATGGGCTGGTGACGCTGATCCCGTCGCTGCTGGTTTCGATTGCCGGAGGCATCACGCTGACGCGCGCCAACTCAGCCGGACTGCTGGGCGCGGAGATTCGCCAGCAACTGCTGGCCAAACCGGGGACACTCTACCTGGCCAGCCTGGTTTCGGCGGCGATGTGCCTGATTCCCGGACTTCCCAAGCTGGCGTTTCTCACCGTTGCGGCGGCGTTGTTCTGGGGCGCGCGGAGCGTGGCTGCGCAGGCGCTGGTTGTGCCGCCGCCGGAGGCGGCCGCGGGCGAGAAAAAGAAAGTCGCCGAGGCGCAGGGGTCGGACCTGGCGCAACTGCTGAAGCTCGAAGAGCTGACGCTTGAGATCGGCTTTCAACTGATTCCGCTGGTGGATGAGAAGCAGGGCGGACAGCTCTTGAACCGGGTGCGTTCGCTGCGCAGACATTTGTCGTCGGAGATGGGATTCCTGGTGCCGCCCGTGCATATCTCGGACAACCTGCGGCTGAAGCCGCGCGAGTACCTGTTCTCGCTGCGGGGGATGGAGATTGGCCGCTGGCAGACGGAGGGGACGCAGTTGCTGGCTGTCTCCGGCGATCCCGGCCGGCGGCCCCTGCAGGGCAGGGAGGCCCGGGAGCCGGCCTTTGGGGTGCCGGCCATCTGGATCGTGCCGGCGCTCGAAGACCAGGCCATTGCCGCGGGCTACTCGGTGGTGGACGCGGTCACGGTGATTACGACGCACCTGGGCGAGCTGATAAGGCGTCATGCGTTCGAGCTGCTGGGCCGGGCGGAGACCAAGCGGCTGATGGACGCGCTGAATGAGAGCCATCCCAAGCTGATGGAAGAACTGGTGCCCAAGCTGCTTTCGCTCGGCGAGGTGGGCCGGGTGCTCGAGCAACTGCTGCGCGAGCGGGTGTCGATCCGCGACCTGGGGTCCATTCTTGAGGCGCTTCTGGAGGCCGCTCCGGTGAACAAGAGCCTGGTGTCGCTGGTGGAGGCCTCGCGGCAGGCGCTGGGACGCAGGCTGGTGCGGCCGCTGCTCGATAGCGAGGGTCAACTGCCGGTGCTGCTGCTCGATCCGGCGCTGGAGGAAGAGATCGTTGCCACACTTTCACCCGATGCCGGCCAGCGCCTGCTGGCTGCCCAGGCGACCCCGGGGACGCCGGTCGTCCGCCGCCTCACCGATTCTGTGAGGCAACTTATCGGCGGCGCCACCGCCGCGGTCCTGCCCGTGCTCCTATGCCCTAGTCCGGCCCGCTATCACGTCAAGCGCTGGCTGGAGCCGGTGCTGCCCCGCCTTGCGGTGGTGGCTGCCGGCGAGATTCCTCCCGAGATCCGACTGCGCCCCGTGGGAACGGTGCGCTGAGGACCGGGAAGCCGGGGCAATGAACCCTGGGGATTGTATGAGGGGGCACGCATGGGACTGGAGACGGCCACCACCACCGGAAGTCAAGTTGCCCCGCGCCGGGGCGCGGCACGGGGGGGCTACCCGCCCGGTGGTTCAAGCCCGGGGGCGCTTAGCAGCGAGCAGGAAAAGCTGCTGCTTGAGCATCTGCCCATTGTTCGCTTTCTGGCCCGGCGCATTCACGAGCGGCTTCCTCAGCACGTGGACATCGAAGATCTGGTCTCGGCCGGCGTGGTGGGATTGATGGACGCCTTTTCGAAATTCGACCCGACCAAGCAGGTGCAGTTTCGCAGCTATGCACAGTTCCGCATACGGGGAGCGATTCTGGACAGCCTGCGAACGCTGGATTGGAGCCCGCGCGAACTGCGCCGCAAGGGCCGGGCGGTGGAGGAGGCTATTCGGGTTCTAACGCAGCGATTGGGGCGCGCGCCCAACGAACCGGAAGTGGCTGTCGAAATGACGTTGAGCTTGGAGGAGTACCAGCAACTGCTGGGCGATCTCAAAGGCCTGGAGATCGGCACGCTGCACATGGAGCGCAACGAGGACTCGGGCGAGGAGGAACTGGCCTACATTCCCGGCAATCCGGAGGAAGATCCGCTGTTTTGCTGCCTGAAGACGGAGCTGAAGGACCGGCTTTCGGAGGCTATCGCCAACTTGCCCGACCGCGAACGGCTGGTGATGACCCTCTACTACTACGAGGAGATGACGATGCGCGAGATCGGCCTGGCGCTGGGGGTGGTGGAGTCGCGGGTTTCGCAGGTTCATGCTTCGGCGGTGGTGCACTTGCGGGCGGCTCTCAAAGACCTGAGCGCGCGCGGGACTTTTAAACGCGCGGGACGCAAGGCGCCGGAACGGGCGAGGCGTTGAGGGATTGCCCGCGGTTCGAGGATCCTTCAATGGCCGTATGCCGGAGCCCTGCCTGCAAAGGGCTTTCCCTCAGGGGCTAAAGCCCGAATTCGTGTTTAGAACAATTCATGCACGGGCTGAACCCCGTGCCCTTCAAAACGGAGTGCCGGTAGATGGAAAAGACGCTTAAACAGGACGAGATCGACGCACTCTTCGAGGCTGCGCGCTCGACGACCCCAGACGCTTCGCGAACCGAGGCGAAGGCCCGCGTGGCGCCATACAATTTTTCCTCCGCGGGGCAGATTTCGACCGAGCAACTGCGCGCCATCAGCATGCTGAACGATCTGTTCGCGCGCAACCTGACGCACAACCTGGCGGCTTGGCTGCGGACCCGCTTCCAGGTGAACCTGGTTTCGGCCGAGCAGATCCAGTTCAACGAGTTCCTGCTGCGCATTCCGGAAATCAGCTATGCGGCCTCGGTGCGGCTTGAGCCTCTGGGGGCGCTTTCGGTGCTGCAACTGGATCTGGCGCTGGCTCCTCCGATCATCGATCTGCTGCTGGGCGGCGAGGGCAAGGAGGGACCGCTGCGGGAGCTGACGGACATCGAAGAGTCAATTTTGGGCTCAGTGGTGGAGATCATCTGCCGGGAGTTGACGGCGGCCTGGCAGCCGGTAGGGCTGAGCTTCAACTTCGAGCGCCGGCAGATGCAGACGCAGGTGGCGCGCATCATGTCAGTCAACGAAAAGACCCTTTGCCTAAGCTTCGAGATTCGCATGCCGCACAGTTCGGGGCTCTTGAACCTGGCCTTTCCGGCGGTGGTGGCCAACACAATTCTCCGCCGCCTCACTTCGGATTGGGGACGCAGCCGGCGGCATGCGGGCGAGACGCGGGCGCGGATGGAGTCTTCGGCGCGCCGCATCCGCTTTGGCGGAAGCCTGCAGTTGCCCACCGTGCGGCTGGCGGCGAGCACCATCGAAAACCTTGAGCCGGGATCGATTCTGAGGCTGGACCTGCCCGCCAATACGCTGCCGGTATGGCAGGTGGGGGGCCAGCAACTAAGTGAAGCCAAGGCCATGCGCCATGGGATGCACCGCGGAGCGCGTTTGGAGAGTCCGATTGTGGAAGGTAAGGCATGAAGGACTATCTGGACTGCTGGACGGGTGCGGCGACCGCATTGTTTTCGCAGGCCCTGGCCGGCGAGCCGCAACTAGCGGAGGGACTGCCCAAGCCGCTCGCGCCTAACTCCTTTGGCTTTGCCGCGACCATTGGCGGCGACCTGGTGGGCCGCTTTGCCGTGATGCTGGACGGCGGCATTCTGGATTCGCCGCTGGTGGGCGAAGGGATGGATCAGAAGGCGGGATGGGGAGAGCTGCTGAAGGAAGTAGCCGAATCCGCCGTCGGGGAACTGCTGGCGACGACCGGCAAGAAGTGCCGCGTTGAGAAATTCGAACCGACTGCTGGCGAAAGCAAGGTCTCTCGCGCCTTCCAGTTGAAGGCAGGCGACCGGGCCTGGACGATTCTGGTGCGGGACGAGGTGCGGGCTCCGCAGGCGGAGGTCAAGCCAGAGCCTCTGAAACCGGCCGCTTCAGCTGTCGGTTCGACGGGCCTAAGCCGGGGAGTGGAACTGCTGCTTGACGTGGAACTCGACGCGACGCTGCGTTTTGGCTGCCGGGAGATGCCGTTGGGCGAGATTCTCGATCTTGGACCTGGGGATGTTGTACAACTGGATCGCCATATCGCCGATCCCGTGGACCTGATCGTCGGCGACAAGATTGTGGCCAGGGGCGAGGTGGTGTTGATCAACGGCAACTTCGGCCTTCGAGTCACTGAAGTGTCTGCGCCGAAAAAGCGCCTGGAGAGCATTCGATGCCTGTTCTAACGCCCAAGACCGCCATGATGGTGAGGCCTGCCAGGACCCTGGCGTTGGCTGCTCGAGAGGAGACATTCGCGAGCAAAATGGATGGCCGCGCCGGCGGCGTGCCGCCTCCGGGACTGGATGCGGGCGCGGGGATGGCGCGGTCAAAGTGGCTGGAAACCTGCGCCAACCCGCAATGCCGGTCGGGATGGCTGCATCTTTGGCGTAGCCGCTCGACGCCGGTATTTGAGGGCGGCTGGACTTGTTCGTCCGCCTGCACCCGCGCGCGGGTTACGGCGGCGGTGCGGCGGGAGATGGAGGGCAGGGTGACAGCGCCCGAGCCTCATCGCCACCGAATCCCACTGGGCCTGACGATGCTGGAACAGGGCTGGATCACAGCCGACCAGTTGCGCGGGGCTCTGGAGGCGCAAAAGGCGGCCGGCGCAGGCCGGTTGGGCCACTGGCTGGCGCGCAAACATGGCGTGAGCGAAAAACTGGTGACGCGGGCGCTTAGCCTGCAGTGGAGTTGCCCGGTGCTGCCGCTGGATTATCACGATGCCGAAGCTCTGACAACCCTGCTGCCGCGTTTTTTTGTGGACGCATTTGGGGCGCTGCCCCTCCGAGTCGCCGCGGGGAAGCTGCTCTATCTGGGCTTCGAGGACCGGCTGGACCCGGTGCTGGCCCTGGCCATTGAACGCATGACGGGATTGCGGGTGGAAAGTGGCGTGGTGCAGGGATCGCTGTTCGGGCCGGCGCACACTCGCATGCTGGGGGCCAAATTCCCTCGTGCGGAACTGGTCGAGGCATCGTCCGAGGTGGGCGCGGTGCACGCGGTGAGCAAAGCAATTGAGAAGACGCGACCGACAGGGGCGCGGCTGGTGAGGGTGCATGACTGCCTTTGGCTTCGGATGCTGCTGCGGGCGCAGGGCAGTCTATTGCCGGAGATATCCTCGGTCGAGGACATTATTTGCTCGATCGGAGCCTATTAGTTTGCTCTCTCCAACGTTCTTTGCACGATGCGCGAAAGAACAAAAGCAGATTCTTCGCTCACCACCCCCGAACTGAAATTCGTTCGGGGCCCCGTTCACTCAGAATGACAGTCGCTGTCTTATGACAGTCGCCGCTTTGTCAAAAATCTTTGAGACAGGGCACTCGTGTCAGAATTCAATTCTCTCGCTCACCGTCTTGCTGTGTTACAGTCAGTAACACTATGACGGGGAACACTCGTGCTGGGGAATCAACACGCCGCAAACCAAATCGAAGATGGCTTCGTCTATCGGATGGGCACCTTCCGCTTGGGCACCTTCACATTCATTCGATCCGGCCGCGATTCCGGGATCCGGAAATTCAGCAATTACGTTGAGATGAGTATCCGCAGTTCGTGCAACGGGGCACTCGCGCCACAGGCATCATTTATGATCGAACCTCCATTCGCCAATCATCCTTAGCGCACTCGTTTTGTCAGGCTCAAACATTTGCTGGAGGCATCGATGGAAACCTTGCTTCAGAATCTGCGTTACGCAACGCGGCAGTTGATCAAATCGCCTGTATTCACGCTTACGGCGGTGCTCACGCTGGCATTGGGCATCGGCGCCAATACCGCAATATTCACGGTGGTGTACGGCACGCTGCTGGCGCCCATGCCCTATCCGCAGCCGAACCAGCTGGTGATGGTGTGGTCGAAGATTCAGGGCGACCGGAACGGCATTGCCGCGGGCGATTTTACCGATTGGAAGAATCAAGACACCGTCTTCTCCGACCTGTGCGCATTTACCGGCGGCAGCTTCAACCTGGCAACGAAGGATCAGCCGGAGTACGTTCAAGGGCAGTTCACATCGCCCGGCATGTACAAGATGCTGGGCGTGAATTTTATTCTTGGCCGCGATTTTCTGCCTGAAGAGGGAACACTGGGCCGAGAGCACGAGATCATTCTCATGAACAAGCTGTGGAAGCGGCTCGGTTCCGATCCCAACATCGTTGGCAAGCCCATCCGCATCGATGGATCGCCGTACACGGTGGTCGGCGTCCTGGGGCCGGGCGTGACCGACCGGCTGACCCAGGACCTGGTTGCGCCGCTGGCCTTCAAACCGGAACAGCTCAACCACGATTTCCATTGGCTGCTGGCCATGGGACGTATGAAGCCGGGAGTGACCCTGCAGCAGGCGCAGGCGAATATGGACGCTGTTACTGCGAACATTGCCAAGGCCTATCCCAAGAGCGACACGGGCTGGGGTGCGATTGTGGAACCGCTGAAGAAC
>Ga0302320_10009558_pt1 | contig 20800 bp, 14 predicted proteins | sample Bog_T0_3_FD_202130 | JGI IMG/M metagenome (GOLD analysis project Ga0302320, IMG submission 202130) | Peat permafrost microbial communities from Stordalen Mire near Abisko, Sweden - Bog_T0_3 | ecosystem: Environmental > Terrestrial > Soil > Wetlands > Peat | place: Sweden: Abisko, Stordalen Mire...
GGGGTGGGCGGAGAGTTCGCGGAGTGGCCAGTAGAGATGGCCGTAATCGGCGCGGGAGGTGGTGACGACGCCGATGCGGCGGGTGGGCCTGGTTTCAATCATGAAAGGAGTCTCAGAGGGACACCCGAGAGCCCTGTTGCTGCGACAGCGCGAGGACGGACGGGCTGGGAGTGTAATCCGGAACCAGGAAAGTGAGATGCAGGAGAGCGGCGGCGAGGTTGCGAGCGTGGAGTGCTTCGCGAAGGCTTTCAAGGCCGGAGGCGAGTTGGGCGGGAGGCAGCTGGCTGGTTTGGATGGAGACTATCGCGGGCTGCTGGGAAGATGCAGCGGGGAGAATGGGGCGGGTTTGGTCGGCGGGGGACCAGAGCTGCTCGGTGATTTTGTCGCCGGGGCGGGGCGCGGTGAAGTCGATGGGGATCTCACGGCCGGGGGACAGCTCGCGGATCATGAAGTGGGCGAGGTCAGAGACGTAGTGGGGCGCGGGGAGTACGGGCGCAAGCAAAGCCGATGGCACAGCGAGGGCGGCTGCGATGAGAAGCAGGTTGACGGCTTCGTCGAGGGTGAGGAAGTAGCGACGGGCGGCGGGATCGGTGACCGTGACGGGACCGCCCTGGGCGATTTGCTGGGCGAAGAGCTCAACAACACTGTCGCGGGAGGCGAGAACGTTGCCGAGGCGGAGAACGGCGCCTCCGGAGGCGAGGACGATTTGCTCAGCGACACGCTTGGTGGCGCCCATGACGGAAGCAGGTTCGACGGCCTTGTCAGTAGAGAGCAGGATGAGGCGCGCACCGTTGGCGGCGGCGGCCATGGCGAGTGTTTCGGTGGCGAAGATGTTGTTAGCGATGGCGGCGAGGGGCTGTTCTTCCATGAGGGGAACGTGCTTGAAGGCGGCGGCGTGGAAGACGATGCGGGGGCGGTGGGCGGCGAAGATGTGCTCGATTAGAGCCACGTCAGCTGCGCTGCCGAGGATGGGCGTCATGAAGCAGGCGGTTCCGGCTTCAGCCCAGGCACGATTGAGGGCGTACAGATGGCTTTCCGACGACTCGAGGAGCAGGAGCGCTGGTGGGGTGAGGACGGCAAGGCGGAGGGCGAGGGCGGAGCCGATGGAGCCGCCTGCGCCGGTGATGAGGATGGGCTGGTTGTAGAGCTCATCAAAGACCTCGACTTCTGGAGACGGCAAACGCGGACGGCCGAGAAAGCTGCGCCAGTTGACGGATTCGAGGGACGGAATCACTGGACAAGTATAAATTGTGTGCGGTCGCGCATGCGCGGCCCAGGCTAGTGTGAAGAGTTCGAACCGTTTGGATCGTCGCAATCGACGCGCTGATACCACGGCGCGTTCAGCATGCCGGAGTGGAGCGCAACGCAAATCTGACTGCCGACGGCTGTATCGCGGTAGAGGTGGGACGGGACACTGAGGCTGTTGAGGTGGTCGATGGGTCCCCATGGTTCAAGGTCGAGGTAGTAGGTGTTGGACTTGCCGTGGGAGATATGTTTACCGAGAACCTGGACGCGGTAGGGGACGGGTGTGGATTGATCAGGGACAATGTTGGTCGTGGTCGTCAGGCCGAATCCATAGAGACCGGCGACTAGGAGAAATCCGACCAGCGATCCAGGTACGGCGAATCCGTTGCGGGAGATCAAGAAGAGGGCCGCAAAAACCACAATCGCAACGGGCACGGCGATCCACAACAAGGGTTGATATGAGACATAGCTCTTCCCGATGCCGCTCAAAACCAAGCCGAATCCCGAAGCGAGAAACGCAAAGCTCAGATCGAAGCGGGGGTCTTTCTTTTGTTTGAAGATGGTATAGAGTAAGGGCGACCGCTGCACAAGGAAGAGCAATGACAGCGGAATGAGTGCGAGAGCGGCGGCGGCGGCAAGTTTGCCCGGTGATGCGCTCCAATAGAGCATGGCCGCCGCAGCGATTGTGGCTACGCTGGCAGAGACGCCCCATATTTTGGCGGAGGAGAGGGCTGCCAGACGCTTGTCGGCGGTGGATCCGAGAGTCTGCTCCCGAGCGATCTCATCGAGGATGGATTGCTTGTCGCGCTCGTCGAGATCGGTTATCTGGGCAAACCATGCCCGGAAGTCGTCGTCGGTGGAGAAGTTCTGCGGAATGGTAATTCCGCCGCGGCCGTCATTCAGGAAGAGCTTGATGTGGCTGCTATTCCGGCTGCGGATGGTACGGAATCCTTCAATCTCACTGCGATCCGCTGTACGGTCGGTGAAGACACCGCGGACTTCGATGCGTGTTCCCTCAATGATCAGCCGGGAACGAATGGCGTAGATAAGAAAGTATGCGCCCATCAGGAAGGGGACGGCTGTGAGAAGCAAATCGGGCCAAGCATTCGTTCCTGGACGCAACGCGAAAACAACCGGGGCAGAAATGCCAGCCAGAACGATGCCGATGACCACAAACAGGCCAATGCTCCAACCACTGAATCGATACACATGACGGTTGAGGTCCACGAGTTGAGAAGTATTCATGATTAGTCCTTGTTAACCGCTTTTGTATCACAGACTGCGGGTGACATTACATGAGTTGAAACGGACCCATGATGAGGCGATGCTGCAGGCATGCCTACTCGCATACACTTGATAGGTTCGGCGAGCGATGGGCAAAGCCAGTTTGCGGCGCAAGGGAAGCGACTAGATGAATCGTATTAGGTATTTATTTTTCGGGATTTCGCTGGCGGCAGCGACGATGTCGGGTGCGGAGACGCGCTTTGATGCGGAAGCGGTGCGGGGCAACAATCGCGGCGTGGCGGAGATGGGGCAGCAGTTTACGGAGCGGGCCGAGGGGTCGTTTGCTGCTGCGTTCAAAAAGGATCCGAAGCTGGCGCAGGCGGCGGTGAATGATGGCATTGCGCTGCTGACGTTGCAAAAGCTGGATGAGGCGAAGAAGGCCCTTCGGGCCGCTCTCGTTTTGGATGGGAGTAATGCCCAAGCCTGGTACAACCTGGGGCTGGCGCAGCATGCGGGCAATGAACTGGAGCCCGCGCTCGAGAGCTTTCAGCAGGCGGTCAAGCTTGATGCGCGGGATGCGGATTCTTATTACTTTGAGGGCGTGTGCATTTCAGAGCTGAAGGATTTCGACAAGGCGGTGGAGGTTTTCAAGCGGGCGTTGGCGATTGATCCGAATCATGCGTCGAGCGAATTTGGTATGGCGCGGGCGCTGCAGCGGTCGGGTCATGCGGATGAGGCGAAGGCGCATTTCAAGCGGTTCCAGCACTTGACGAGTGCGAAGATTGGGGCGCCGATTGGGCTGGCTTATGGCGAGCAGGGGCGGTATTCCACGGTGACGCCGGTGAAAGAAGTGGGCAGCGGGGTTAAGGGGATGATTCCCGTGAAGCTGGTGGTGACGGAGATGGTGCCGGGGCCTTCAGGATCTCAAATTGGAGCTCCGCGCGCTAAGAATGGTAATCCCATCGTGTATGCGGCAACCGGCGGGGCTTGCATGATGGACGTCACCGGCGATGGAAGTATGGACCTCATCCTAATGCAGAACGGACCTCAGGCTCTTCGTGTTCTCTACAACGAAGGGAACGGGCAATTCGTTGATCTGGATGCCGCTGCGGCGGGGTTGAAGGCTGCGGGGCATGCTGTGGCTTGCGCTGTGGGCGACTTCGATGCGGATGGATTGAATGATCTGGCTGTGGCGCTGGATGACCAGGTGCTGCTGTTCAAGAATTTGGGGAAGGGCAAGTTTCAGGATGTGACGGCGGAGGCTGGGCTGGCGGCGAAGAACCGGCCAACGGGGATTACGTTTGTGGATTATGACCATGATGGGGATCTGGATTTGTTCGTTACTGGCGAGGGACTGAAGGCTGGTGATGCGCCGAATGTTTTGTGGCGGAATAACGGGAACAAGACATTTACTGAATGGACGGAGCCGACGGGGCTGCGCGGAAGTGGGAAGTCGAATGCGGCGATTTTGACGGACTTCAATAATGATCGCGCGGTGGATATTGCGGTGACTGGCGATGGGGCTTCGCCGCTGATCTATGTGAATCCGCGGGAGGGGAAGTATCCGGCGCAGGCGTTAATCGACTATCTTCCTTCGAATGCGGGAAATTCGGTTATGGATTACAAGTACGTTCCCCTTCCGCCGACCGTGGGGATTGCGGTGCTGGACTTTAACAAAGATGGATGGATGGATATTGCCGTTACGCATGATGGCGCGCCGGGGCTGACGTTGTGGCGGAATGTTGCGGGGCCGGAGAATGTTGGCCGGCGGTTTGAACGCGTGGAATTGCCGCTGAAAGATGCGACGCGCGGATGGGGTGTGACGGCCGTCGATATCGACAACGATGGATGGATTGACCTGGCGGCGATTGTGGAAACGAAGGCGGGGCCGCAGGTGCGCGTGTTTCGCAACAAGGGCGATGGGACGTTTGAGGATGTTAGCCATGTGCTGGGGCTGGATGCGGTGAAGCTGCATGAGCCACGCGGATTGATTGCGGCCGATGTGGATGGGGATGGCGCTCCGGATTTGATTGTTACGCAGGTGAATGCTGCGCCGGTGCTGCTGAAGAATGTGGGCGCGAACAAGAATCATTTTGTGCGGCTGGATTTGAGCGGGTATGCGGATAACAAGACGGCGCTGGGCGTGAAGGTGGAGATGTTTGAGGGCGGGTACTGGCAGAAGTGGGAGTTGGCCGGTGCGTCGGGCTATCAGACGCAGGCGCCGCCGCAGATCTTGGTGGGGCTGGGTGATGCGGAGGGGATTGATCTACTGCGGATGCTTTGGCCTACAGGTGTGCTGCAGGATGAGGTTGATTTACCGAAGCTGGTGCAGGGGCGCGCGGTGATTGCGATGAAGGAAGCGGACCGTCGCGGTAGCAGTTGCCCGGTGCTGTTTGCATGGGACGGGCATAAGTACAAGTTAGTGACGGATGTGATTGGCGCGGGAGTGGTGGGGCATTGGTTCACGCCGGAGCGGCGGAACATTCCTAATCCTGGGGAGTGGGTGAAGGTGGATGGGGACCGCACGGCGTTGGTGAATGGCAAGCTGAGTTTGCGGTTCATGGAACCGATGGAGGAAGTGAATTACATTGACCAGTTGCGGGTGGTAGCTGTCGATCATCCGGAGAATGTGGAAGTGAATCCGGATGAGCGGTTCCTGGATGATCCGCCATTTGCTTCAGGGCGGGTGGTGGCTACAGAAGGCGCGCGGCTGCCGGTGGGAGCTTGGGATGGCGAGGGGCGGGACGTGCTGGATACGCTGAGCCGGCGCGATCATAGCTTCGCGAGCGGGTTCACGGTTGCGCCGTATGACGGGTTTGCGAATCTGCATGCGCTGACGCTGGATTTGGGCGAGGTGAAGCAGGGAGCGCCGCTGCGGCTGCTGATGACGGGGTATGTGAATTACTTCAGCGCGACTTCGCTGTACGCGGCGTGGCAGGCGGGCGTGAAGCCGGTATCGCCTTATGTTGAAGCGCAGTTGGCGGATGGTACGTGGAAAAGGATTGCTGAGGATGCGGGATTTCCGGCGGGGCTGGAGCGAACGATTGTGGTGGATCTGACGGGCAAACTGCCGGTAGGTGCGCGAAAGATTCGGCTGACGACGAATTTGCAGATTTACTGGGACCAGGTGTTGGTGGATCAGAGTGCAGACGCGCAGACACGAGCGACGGAAGTGCCGCTGGCAACGGCAACACTGCATTTCCGTGGGTATCCGAAACAGATGGAAGGGGTGAGTCCTGGGGATCTGGATTATGACTACAACACTGTAAGTCTGACGGGGCCGTTTCAGCATCAGCGTGGGAATTATACGCACATGGGGGACGTGAGGGAATTGCTGATCGGCGTCGATAACCGCATGGTTATATTCGGCAGCGGAGAAGAGATTGCGGCGGAGTTTGATGCTTCGAAGTTGCCGGAATTGCCCGCGCATTGGAAGCGCGATTATTTCTTTTATGCGAATGGATTTGTGAAGGACATGGATTGGTGGGATGCTTCGCCATTTACGGTGGCGCAGTTGCCGTTCCATGGAATGAGTACGTATCCGTATCCGGCGGGCGAGTCGTTTCCCGACGATGGGGATGCTTTGAAGTACCAGTTGGATTGGAATGACCGGTGGGATTCAGGGGATCCGGTGCGGGCTTACCGGTTTGATTATCGGGAGATGCAGTCGGCGCCGTCTGATGACCTCCTGAAATCGCCGAGTAAGGACATGCTTCATTGAGAGCGGAAAAGACAATAGCAACCGCAGGTCCTTTGACTCCGCTGCGCTGCGCTCAGGAAGACAGCTTTTTTCTAGTCATTCTCGGCGGCCACTGTGTGGGGTGGCTATGAGAGATGTGGTGCTTGAATCGGCGGTACGGCAACTTGAGTTATTGAGCTCTGGCAGGATATCCGTAGTGGAATTGGCCGAGGCGCATATACGGCAGATTGAGCGGCTGAATCCTGCGTTGAATGCGTTTGCGGATTTTGATGCAGAGCGAGTACGCGAGCGGGCGCGGAAGCATGATGCGTGGCGTGGGACTCGAGCAAGCAGACAGCTGTTTGGATTGCCGGTTACGGTGAAGTCGTCGATTGCGACGCGAGGATTGAAGTGCGAGATTGGGAGCTTGCTGCATGAGGGCGAGATCCCGAATGAGGACGCAGTGGTGGTGGCGCGGATGCGGGCGGCTGGGGCGCTGATCCTAGGCACAACGAATTGCCCTGAGTTTTTGATGGCGTATGAGACCGACAATTTGCTGCATGGGCGGACGGCGAATCCATGGGACTTGACGCGGTCGCCGGGCGGATCGAGTGGCGGTGAGGCTGCGGCGATTGCGGCGGGGATGTCGGCTGCGGGGCTGGGCAGCGATAGTGGCGGAAGCGTGCGTGTGCCGGCGCATTTCACGGGGATTTGCTCGCTGAAGCCGACGCCGGGGCGGGTTCCGGGGCGCGGGCATTTACCGCCTTGCGTGGGCCCGTTTTCGACGCTGGGAGCGATTGGGCCGATGGCGCGAACGATTGCCGATGTGGCGCTGTTGTTTCGCTTGCTGAGCGGGCAGGACTTGGCTGATCCTGCGGGGGCGCGGGTGGAGTTGAGGGAGCCGGGCCTGGATGAATTGCGGGCGAATCGGATTGGATATTTTGAGGACGATGGGCTGGTTCCTGTAACGGCGGAAACGCGGGCTGCGGTGCATTCTGCGGCTGGTGCGCTGCGTGAAGCGGGATTCACCGTTGAGCCTTTCAGGCCGCGGACGCTGGAGGCGCTGCGTAAGTTGTGGTGGACATTTTTTGTGCAGTGTGGGGCCTTGTTTTATGCGCCGGGGATTGCTGGGCGAGAGGACGAATTGAGTCCGATCTTCAAGGAGTTTTTGGGGATTGCGGCTGGTGCGCCGGCGCTGACGGCTGCCGAATTGTTGAATGCGTGGGCGGAGTTGGATTTGCTGCGTGCGAAGACGCTGGAGGAGATGAAGAGGTATCCGGTGCTGTTGTGCCCGGTGGCGAGTGTGCCTGCTTTCAAACATGGCGAGCGAGCGTGGGATGTGGATGGGCGGACGGTCGAGTATCTGGATGCCTGGCGATATACGCAGTGGTTTAATGCGCTAGCTTGCCCGGCTGCGGTGGTGCCGGTGGGGAGTTCGCCCGAGGGATTGCCGATTGGGGTGCAGATTGTGGCGAGGCCATTTGAGGATGAGATTGCGCTGGGGATTGCCGGTGTGGTTGATGCGGCGTTTGGGTATCGGGCGCCGGCGATGGCGCTGGGATAGATTACAGACTAAAGATGACAGGTTACAGTCTGCTCGGCGTGAGCTCTCTTCGAATATTGGATCGATACAAAAGTTGACGATTCGAAGTCTCGGGTCAAGTTCATTCGTCACAGACATGTGATTTTCGCGCTGCTGGAAACGAAGAGGCTGGTGCGATGAGAACGTTCGCGCACCTCATCCTTTGGGTGGACGCGCGGCGCGGATAATCGCGTTACTCTAACCTTTCCGCTTCCCCAGAAACGGAGCGCACCGGGTGCGCGATAGCTGGCACGAACAATTTGCCGAGAGTCCCGATGTTCTGAAGAGTGCGCGGCGCCAGCAGACAGTGGTGCCGGTTCTGGATCTGGAAATCGGCGGGGACGAATTCATTACCATGGCTGGGCCGTGCTCGGTTGAGACCGAGTTTCAGCTGATGGCCACTGCCAACCACGTTCGCCGCGCAGGCGCGCGCATCCTTCGCGGAGGCGCATTCAAGCCGCGCAGTTCTCCCTACAGTTTTCAAGGACACGGCCTTTCCGGGCTGAAGATGCTGGCGCGCGCTCGCGAAGAGAGTGGGCTTGCGATTGTGACGGAAGTGATGTGCGAGGACGATGTTCCGCTGGTGGCCGAGTATGCGGACATTTTGCAGATTGGCACGCGGAACATGGAGAACTACTCGCTGCTGGAAGCGGCTGCACGGAGCGGGCGCCCGGTGCTGCTGAAGCGCGGGCTGGTGGCGACGATCGCGGATTGGCTGCGGTCGGCACAACTGATTCTGGATTGCGGTAATCCTCATGTGATTCTTTGCGAGCGCGGGATTCGCACATTTGAAACGGCGATGCGGAACACGTTTGATGTTGCGGCGATTGCGCTGTTGAAACAGATTTCGCACTTGCCGGTGATTGCTGATCCGAGCCACGCGGCAGGGCATCGGGAACTGGTCCCTGCGCTGGCGCGAATTGCGGTTGCGAGCGGCGCGGATGGGTTGCTGGTGGAAGTGCACCCCAATCCCGATAAGGCTTGGAGCGATGGGGAACAGTCGCTGGATTTTGCCGGGTTCGACGCCATGATGTATGGGCTGGAGCCGTGGCTGGAATTGCGCGGGCAGGAGTTGGTGCGGCGCTGTGCGACAGGCGCGGAGCCGGTGGAGGCATTGGGATGAGGGTTTCTGTCCTTGTGCTGGGAGCCGCGATTGCGGGCTTGATTTTGCTTTGCGGGTTCGGTCCGGTTGCGGAGCGGAACGCGGGCGCGACAACCGATGCAGATGTGATTGCGACCGCTGCACCGGTGTATGTTCCGCTGGCTGCGCTTAAGGGCGGAGAGCGATTTCCGAAGGGCGCGCAGTTGCTGTTGATTCATGCGGGCAAGGTTGCGCCGCTGGTGACGGGGTTTGCGACGACGGCTGATGCAAATGTCGGGTTTGATGGCAAGACGGTGCTGTTTGCGGGGAAGAAGGCCGCGGGCGATGCGTGGCAGATTTGGGAGATGACGCTGGCGGATCGGGCGGTACGGTTGGTGGTGGCCGGCGACGGGGATGTGATTCGTCCGTTCTATTTGCCAGGCGGGCGGCTGGTGTACGCGCGGCATATTACGCAAGGGTTTCGGCTTGAGGCTGCCGGCAAAGATGGCGGATCGCTGGATGCGGCGATTGACGCGCAGGCCGGAGCAACGGTGCTGCCGTTAAGTTATATGGCGGGAAGTGCGGTGCCGACGGATGTGCTGCTGGATGGGCGCGTGCTGTTTGAGTCAGGGTATCCGTTGGGCTCGGGAGCGACGCCGGAGTTGTACCTGGTGTACTCGGATGGGTCGGGCGTGGAGGCCTACCGCTGCGATCATGGACGAGCACGGTGGGGCGGGAAGCAGTTGGCATCTGGCGATGTGGTGTTTACTCATGGGGATTCGCTGGCGCGGTTCACTTCACCGCTGGCGCATGAGGCGGCAGTTGCTGCGCCCCATGCGGAGTACGCAGGTGGGATTGCGGAGATGGCTTCCGGCGCATGGCTGGTGAGCGCGCGGGGTGCGGCTGGTTCACATTATGCGCTGAAGTCGTTCGATCTGGGAGATGGGAACAAGGCTGCGGCGTTGGCGCTGAAGACGGTGCTGGCCGTGAGTGGCGAGGATCTGGTGGAACCGGTGGTGGTGGCGGCGAGAACGCGGCCGAAGCGGCATCCGTCCGGGCTGCATGCGTGGGATTACGCGAACATGATGGCACTTGATGTCCGGGAGTCGCGCGAGGGGGATTTGAAGTTTGCGCCGGCACTGGTGCGGCTGGAGACGTTGGACGCGCAAGGGCACGCGGTGGCATTGGGGACGGCGCCGGTGGAATCGGATGGGTCGTTTCTAGTTAGAACGCCTGCGGACAAGCCGATTCGGTTCGCGCTGCTGGATGCGAAGGGCGTAGTTGTGCGGCAGGAGCATGGATGGTTCTGGATTCGTGGCGGCGAGCAGCGTTATTGCGTGGGGTGCCATGCGGGGCCGGAGCGGTCCTCGGAAAATCGCGTGCCCGCGGTGTTGCTGCGCACGACTACGGCGGTGGATTTGACCGGAGCAAAGCCGGCGGGTACGTCGAAGGCCGATGCTCTGAGGGGCAATTGAAATGATGAATCGCTTTCTTCTTTTTATGGGTACGGCTTCGTTCTTCGCCGCGTCAGGTCTAGCGCAATCTCCAGGTGCGAAGGCGCCCTCGGTTGCACCGCAAGTGACGGCATCCCCCACGGCAGCCGCATCGCAGGCGGCCGCAGCGAATGCGCCGGAGATCAAATTTGAGGATGCCAGCGACAAGGCGGGCATCAACTTTACGCATAGTTTCGGGTCGCGGCAGTTGGGTTCTCTGCTGGAGGGAACGGGCGCTGGATGCGTATGGTTCGACTTCAATAACTCTGGATTGCCTTCGCTGTATGTTGCGAACGGCAGGCCCCTGGATGACTCGATGCATCCGTTTCCGCTGAAGGAGAAGCCGGCAACGCCTCCGCATAATCATCTTTATCGTAACGATGGCGGCGGGCATTTTACGGATGTGACGGAGAAGGCGGGGCTGAATCCGGATATGTATTCGGATGCTGTGGCTGCGGCGGACTACGACAACGACGGCAACGAAGATCTGCTGGTGACGGGCTACGGCAAGGTGGTCCTTTATCACAATGACGCCAACGGGCACTTTACCGATGTGACGGAGAAGGCTGGCATCAAGGTTGAGGGATGGGCGATAAGTTCGACGTGGCTGGACTACGACAAAGACGGTTGTGTGGACCTGTTTGTGGGCCGGTATGTGAAGTTCGATCCGAAGTATCGCGCATTTTACGCGCCGACGAACTATCCAGGACCGCTGGATTACGAGGGCGAAACGAACCAGTTGTTTCACAACAACTGCGACGGCACGTTTACCGATGTGAGCGAGAAGTCGGGCATCAGCGCGTTTGTGGGGCGCACGATGGGCGTGACGGCTGCGGACTTTGACAACGATGGATGGGACGACATTTACGTTGCCAACGATCGCACCGAAAACTTCATGTTGCACAACAAACATGACGGCACCTTTGAAGAGATTGGCGGCGATACGGGTACCGCGTTTGGGCAGAACGGCGAATCAACTTCTTCGATGGGGCCGGTGTTTGCGGATCTGGAAGGGCGAGGTGTGCTGGATTTGTGGGTGACGGATGGTCACTATAACCGGTTGCTGCATAACACGGGCAAGAACAGCTTCGAGGACATTGGCGCGGAGACTGGTGTGTCGCAGGTGAATGCGCAATACGTGAGTTGGGGCACGGGGATTTACGACTTCGACAACGATGGGCTGCTGGATATTCTGATTTTTCATGGTGGGCTGATTCACCTGATCCCGCAGGAGCACACGCTGTTTCGGGGGCTGGGAAACGGGAAGTTCGCCGATGTGTCGAGTGGTGCAGGGCAAGTGCTGAGTGACCGGACGACGGCGCGGGGCGCGTGCTTTGCGGACTACATGAACGACGGCAAAGTGGATGCGTTTGTTGTGAACCTGGGCGGACGGGGAACGCTGGTGCATAACGTTTCTATTGGTGCCGGGCATTGGATCGAGCTGAAGCTCAAGGGAACGAAGAGCAACCGGGATGGGATTGGGGCGCGCGTTGAGGTGGATGCGGCGGGGAAGCGATGGACGGCGGAGCGCGTAGCGGGATCGGGGTATCTTTCGCAGGACGAGGGGCGGTTGCATTTCGGGCTTGGTGCGGCAACAACGATTGACCAGCTGATTGTGCGCTGGCCGAGCGGGCGCGAGCAGACGTTGGAGAAACTGGCGGTGGATCGAGTGCTGACGGTGGAGGAGCCTAAGTGAAGATGCGGGTCGCCGATCGGGGAGCGAAGGCACTGCTCTCCCACTCATTCCGCACAAAACGCGGAATGAATGGGGCACAGCTCGTGTCGCGCCTAGTGATGGCTTGCTTTTCGCTCCTTGCTGCGGCGATTGTTGCGATGGGAATGTGGAATGAGACGGCGGTTCATGCGGGTGAGGAAGTACAGACCGCGGAGAGCGCTGCTTATGCGTCGCCACTGGAGATTTTGTTCTCGCCAGATGGCGGACGACTGTATGTGCTGTGCCAGGGGAGCGAAGAGATCAGGGTGCTGGACGCGGCGAGTTACGCGGTGATCAAAAAGATCGCGGTGGGGCGAGTGCCGCGGGGATTGGGGTTTTCGCCGGATGGTAAACGGCTGTTTGTCACGAACTCATGGGACGATACGCTTTCGGTGATCGATACAGCAACGCTGGCGGTGACGGCCACGTGGCCTGTATCTGCGGAGCCATCGAGCGTGGTGGAGGATCGCGACGGCAAGCGGCTGTTTGTGGCCAACCGGATCAGCAATGACGTGGCGGTTCTGGATGCTGAGACCGGTGCGGAAGAGAAGCGGTTGCTGGCGGGGCGTGGGGCTAGCTACCTGGCGATGTCACCGGATGGGAAAAAGATCTACGCGACGCATGTGTACCCGAATGCCTCGCCTTATCGGACGGCGCCGGAGTCGGAGATCACGGTGATTGATGCTGCGCGCGCGGTGGTAGTGGATCGGATGCCGCTGCATGCGATTGCGGGCGTGTTTCATGCGGCGTTGTCAGCGGATGGACGGCTGGGTGTGGCGGCTGAGTATCACCCGAAGAACCTTGTGACGCTGGCGCATCTTGAGCATGGTGGAGCATTCGAAGACACGCTGACGGTGTTTGGTACGGATGTGGGCGGCAAAACGGTGGAAGTGCCGCTGGATGAGCTGGAGCGGTATGCTTCGCAGCCGTTCGGTGTGGCGATTGCGCCGGACAAGTCGCGAATTTATGTGACCAGCGGCGGGTCAGAGATGGTGACGGTGATCGACACCGCGCGACTGCTGAAGTATATTCATGCGCACCCGCAACCGTTTGCGCAGGATCTCTCGGCGAGCGCGAATTTTGTGGTGACGCGGATTGCGGTTGGGCTGAATCCGCGCGGGCTGACGCTGACGCCGGATGGACGCAAGCTGTTCGTGGCAAATCGGCTGGACGATACGATCAGCGTGATTGACACGCAAACGAACCGGGCGGCCGCGACGATCAAGCTGGACGGGCCGAAGGAGGTCTCCGCGCTTCGGCATGGAGAACAGACGTTTTATACCGCGCGCTATTCGTTTCAGGCGCAGATTGGCTGCGCCAACTGTCATATCGATTCGACGTTTGATGGGCTGACTTGGAACCTGGAGCCGGATGGGTTTGGCCGCAGTATTGTGGACAACAAGCTGCTGGAAGGCGTGAAGGATACGGCGCCGTACAAGTGGACCGGCACCAATCCGGACATTCCCACCGAGTGCGGACCGAGGACGGAGAAATACTTCTGGCGTTCGGAGCAGTACGACAACGCAACGCTTGCCGATCTCGCAGTCTATGTTCGAAGCCTGAAACCGAGGCCTAATCGCTTCCGTTTGGCCGGAAGCGATTTTACACCTGCGCAAGAGCGGGGCAAGGCGATCTTCGAGCGGGCGGTGGACAAGTTCAAGAAGCCGATTCCCGAATACAACCGCTGCGTTTTCTGCCACAGTGGGCCGAATGGCACGAGTCAGAAAATCTTCGAGGTGGGGACGCGCAAGCCCACTGACAATACCGGCCTTCTGAAAGCGCCGCAATTGACCAACATTGCGTTGACCGCGCCTTACCTGCACGACGGCTCGGCGCGATCGATGGAAGAGATTTGGACTGTATACAACCCCGATGACAAACACGGGAGAACGAACGACCTGGCCAAGGACGAGTTGAACGATCTGATTGAGTATTTGAGGACGCGATGAATACGGGTAAGCGCAATATATTTCCGGAGAATTGGGCCGGTCTAGTTTCGTGGTCTCCCGCCCTTGCGATAGGAAAAAATCGCAAGTACGGGGCACGGGGCTTGATTTGGTTGGTCATGCTATTTTTTGCCGCTGCGACTTCCGTGAATGCGCAGCCGCAGATGCCGCGGTTCCGATTCGAGAATTTCACCACGGCTAACGGATTGCCGAATGATCATGTGTACACCGTACTGGTGGACGGAGATCGTATCTGGGCAGGGACGGATAATGGTCTGGCGCTCTATGAGAATCACGTATGGAAGGTGTACTCGACCGCGGATGGATTGGCGCACCGGGCGGTAATTTCATTGGCGCTGGACAAGCGCACAGGCGATGTGTGGGCGGGGACGATGGGCGGGCTGAGCCGCATTTCCGGTGGCCGCATCGACAGCTTCACGCAACTGAACTCGGGGCTCAGCAACGACGTGGTGTACGGGGTGAGCGTTGAGGGCGAAAACGTGTGGATTGCTACCGCTGCCGGCGCCTGCCGGTTGAACCTGCACACCAACCAGTGGTCGCTTTATAACGAGCGGAATACGCCGATGATGGAGATATGGTCCTATTCGGTATCTGCAACACCGACCAAGGTTTACTACGGGATTTGGGGCAGCGGGGTGCTCGAATATGATCAGAAGACAGGCAAGTGGGACAAGTATGACGATCCGGACGGCGAAAACGAGATGGTGCTGTTCAAGGATCAGGGGCTGATTCACGAGATTGTCACGTCGGTCAGTTATGTGGACAATGTTTTATGGGCGGCCACGTACTTTGGCGACAGCCACTACGACGGGCGCTACTGGCACAATTTTCTGAAGAAAGACAGCGGGCTTCCCTCGAACTTTACCAACGTTGTGAAGGGCGTTGACGGGAAGCGTGCGTGGTTTGGAACGGACAAGGGACTGGCATACTACGACGGCGTGAACTGGGCGGTCTATAGCCCATCGCTGAAGGACGGGAAGCCGGAGATGACGGTGCGCAACGAAGCGGGGACGGTTACGTCTATTCCAGTAATGACAGCGCCAGCGCACAACTACATACTCGGTATTGACTTTGACGGGGACGATATCTGGGTCGCGACCGCCAAGGGGCTGAGTCACGGGATTCGACAACATCCATAAGGATATAAGGAGAAGTACAAACATGAATGCAATTGCAGAAATTCTGGAAGCCATTGGACACGCACCTATTGAAAAGCGCGCCATGACAAACCTCGGCGTGCTCAACGAGGCCTATGCCTATGCCAAGCCGAGTTCGTTCTCGCGTGGCATGCGGATTGACATTGGCGGAGTTGTTATTTTGCTGATTTCAGGCACGGCATCGATCGACGAAAACGGAGTCAGCGTCCACATTGGCGATTTTTCCGCGCAGTTGCGGCGGACGTTCGACAACATTACAGGTCTGTTGAAGGCCGAAGGCGCGACGTGGCACGACATTGTCCGTACCAGCTGCTACCTGCGAGATATCGACCGCGATTACGACGTTTTCAATGCGGGACGCACGGAATTCTTCAAGGAGCAGGGGCTCGATCCGCTGCCGGCTTCGACGGGGATTCAGGCGCATTTGTGCCGGCCGGAACTGCTGATCGAGATTGAAGCGATCGCGATGTTCCGAACGGACAAGAAGGAAGAAAGCAAGGGGTAGTTTTAATGCGTACGGCGTGGTTGGCGGTTGCGGCAGGCGTGGTTGGCGTAGTTTTTGCGGCAAATGTTTCAGGCCAGAACTCGGGACCGGAGACAGGCGAGACGAAGGCAAGAGTTTGCGAATGCGGTGCTCATCCGCCGGGACCACCGCAGGATCGCGAGGTGGTTCCCTATGCGGGCGAGCCGGACGATCTCAAACCGTATTCGAAGTTTGCTGCTCCCTACGACAACAACTACACGCACCCGAACATTTATTTGGGCGCCGCGCGGGATATTCCGGAGCCAAAGAATCTGAAAGAGATCCGCATCGGCTTCTTTGGGCCGATCGAGCACAACTCCGAATCGGTACTTGGATTGCGGATGCTGCATGGAGCGCAGATGGCCGTGGATGAGGCGAATGCTGCGGGAGGCTATGGCGGCAAGCCCTTCAAGCTGATGCTACACAACGACTACAACAACTGGCAGGCGAAGGCGGTTTATGGCGACGTGCGGCCGACCGAATCGGCGATCTGGGGATCGGCATCCGATGAAGCCGTAAAGATGGCCTACGACGAGCAGGTTTGGGCGATCTTCGGATCGATCAGTTCCGAGTCGACCCACATCGCGCTGCGCGTGGCCTTGCGTGCGGAGCTTCCGGTGGTCAGTTCCGCGAATACCGATCCCACTGTTCCGGAGACTACGATTCCTTGGTATTTCGGCACCATGCAGGACGACCGGGAACAGTATTTGACACTGGCTCGGCGGATGTATACGCAGCTGGGGTTGAAGCGCGTAGCGGTGCTCAGATCGAGCAGCCGATATGGACGATTCGGGCTGGGGAAATTCCTGGATGCGTCACGCAGGCTGGGGCATCCCGTGGTGATGGAGCAGATTTTTCAGCCGGGAGACACCGACTACAGCAGGCAACTGCGCGTGATTCGAAGCTCGCGGGCCGACGCTGTTCTGCTGGTGGGCGACGAGCTGGAGGCGGCAACGATTCTGAAGCAGATGCGGGCGGCGGGGATGAAGCAACGTGCCTTTGGGGCCTTTCGCACGCTGGGTGACACGCTGCTGAAAGAGGCGGGCGATTCTGCGGAGGGTTTCGAGGCCGTTTATCCCTATGACCCAATGAGGCAGGATCCGCGCTGGCTGGATTTCAATCTCCGCTTTGAGGATCGCTTCCACGAAAAGCCAGAGCAGTTTGCTTCAATGGCTTTCGATACGATGAACGCGCTTTTGGATTCGATTTGCAAGGCTGGGCTGAATCGCGCACGGATTCACGATGCGCTGGCCAACATCGACGAATATGACGGTGTGACGGGGAAGATGGTCTTCGACCCTAACCTGAAGAATGTTGCGCCGTTGTACCTGGGAACCGTGCACGATGGGGCGATCAGCTACCGGGTTGCGACGATGGATAAAGAACCACCTCCGGCTAAGGAGACCATCGCGCAGCCATCAGCGGTGGGGCAGACGCCGCTTGCGCGTGAGGAGGTTCCGACGGTGGGTCAGGGGCCTGCATCGCCTCAAGTGCCGTATGCGCGGGTCGGCGAGGACGGAGTGAGCTACAACGGACCGAGCCGGGGAGATGTGCCGGCAGGACCGATCCCAGTGATTCTCTTCGGGCCTGAAGCGGCCGAGATCGCCGCGTCGCCGGAGGTACAGGCGGAGATTGCTTTTGCTGCCGCACACGGCCGGCCATGGAAGCTGCTTCCGGTGGCCAGCGATCAGAATTGGGGTGCTGCATCGACCGGACTGGTGCACGCGCTGATGGATGAGCACGCGATTGCGATTGTGGCGTTGGACAGGAATTCAAGCCACCTGGCGGAGCAACTGGCGCTGAAAAGTTTTGTGCCGGTGCTGGCGATTAGCAGCGATAGGTCACTGACGTCAAACAATATTCCATGGATTTTTCGTCTCCAGCCAGAGACTACGCCGGCTACTGCGTTGCGCATGCTTGTGGCCGCTGTCTGTCGCAGTGGGGCAAATCCGGAGGGGCTCAGGGATGTGCTGGCTTCGGGAGTCGAGGTCACCGGAGTTGCATTTTTGCCGACGGGAGAAACGCAGGGTCGATAGGATTCAACTTCACAACCAGCCTTAGACTAATCAATCAGAATCATAGAGAACCAAAACTCTTGTAAGACATCCCGAACATCAAGCCTTCCGCCCATGAGCGTTCGATTGAAAATTTGATGCCTAATCCAGCACAGCCCGCGATAGTCTTCGGGAGGCTATTGCTTGATGCAGGATTCTTTCGAATCGTAGGAGAAAGGATTCTTCGGAAAAAGATTGAGCATGCCGTCTGAGCTCGCTCGCCGAGAACTCGCCATGCCTGATTTCAAAATCCTTCATTGCGCCCATGAGTCCGCGTGCGCTCTGCTCGGTATAGAAAACCGCAGTCCGCTCATTCATCGAGTCTAGAATTCCTCCTTTCGCGTAGGCAAGAACCGGGCATCCCGCGGCGATCGATTCAACCGGCACAATGCCGAAGTCCTCGATACCAGGAAACAAGAGGGCTTTGGCGCGGCAATAGTAGTCGGTCAGTATGTCGTCCGGCACAAAGCCAAGAAAGTCCACCTCGGCTTTCATTTCTTCCGCGATCCGCCGTAACTTTTTCATTTCCGGACCGGATCCAATGATTTTCAATTTGCGGCCAAGTTTTGCGCAAGCTTCGATACCGTGTTCCACGCGTTTATATGGAACCAAAGCAGAAACGATCAAGTACCAGTCCTCCGGTTTGCGCTCGGTGCCCGCAAAACGCGAAATGTCCACAGGGGGAGGCAACACTGCGGCATCGCGACCATAGATACGCTTTACCCGCTCGGCAACGTAGGAAGAGTTGGCCACGAACAGATCCACTCGGTCGAGTGTCCAGATATCGTAAAGCTGTAGCATTCGAATAATCGGCTTGTAAATGAATTTGGAGGCAACGATTCCGACGCGGCTGGCGCCGAAGTACTCATCGAACAAGTCCCAGGCATAGCGCATGGGTGTGTGAAGGTAGCAAATGTGGAGTTGTTTTTCCGATTTGCCGCGCCGCACCATGGATTTAGCGACCGCGTGCGAGGTGGATATAACTATGGTGGCGTGAGCCTTGTTAGTTTCGGCAAAGAGCGGAAAGAGAGGAAGATAACTTCGATATTTATTTTTCGCAAACGGACAATGCTGCAGAAAGCTCTGGTGGATGACCCTCTTGGCAATCCTTTCGCTCACGGTCCCCTGGTTGTAAAGCAATGTCCAAAGGGGAGCATCGGGGAACATTCTGCAGAGCGCATCGAGGACCTTTTCTCCGCCGCGCATTCCTGTCAGCCAGTCATGAACCAGGGCCACGGAGGACAAGGCAGCCGTCTGCGATTGCATACCGGGTATGCAATCGCCGGAGGTTTCAATTGCCAAATCCGATTCCGCCATCTCAATCCGCGCCCGAGGTACTTCTGTCCGACTCACTATACCTCACTCTATCCACAGTTCCGGTCTGCTGCGAGTCCCGCACTTTCCCTTATGCGGCGGCATGAAGCTGATGCAATGCGAATGCTGGAAACACCGTTGGCTACAACAAGAACCACGGCACGGAATCGCCGGAGTCGTCGGACGACGTCAGACGCGATTGCAAAAGCAACGCGCGAGGAAAACCGCTTGCCAGGAATGAATCGTGACAGCGAGTAACGGATTGAATTCGCGTTCCCAAAACTCTCGTTCGAGCCCGCCGCTCAGGTTGTTTGAAGTACTCTTCGGCGCACAAATTGGCGTACCATGATGTTAGCACCGGAGCAATAAGAGCGTTCACGATTTGGAACTGCGATTTCTGAAAGAAGTCAGACGCGCCGGGATCATCGTTCTCCCGCCAACTTCCGAGACTCCTTCGATTTATGCGATGTTTTTGTTAGAAGGAAGAGAGAATAGCTGGCCATAAAATCAGAGGGTCGGATGGCCTTTTTGTAGACGGAGAGGCGTGTGGCGGCATCTCAAATCGAGAGGAATGACGGGCCGAAACAGCACAGCGGATGCTTGAGCCCGCCTTATTCGGCTTGATGGGTTTGTAGTATCATCATCCCAGCCAAATCGACCCGCACTGCTCGTTCCAGGCTATCTGACGGCTGCCGGTAAAAGTTCTGCAATCAATGGAGGAAGAGAGCATGAAGGCCGTGATTTTGGCAGGTGGGCTGGGCAGCCGCTTGAGTGAAGAAACCGCCCTTCGCCCCAAGCCCATGGTGGAAATCGGGGGCAAGCCGATTCTCTGGCACATCATGAAGATTTATTCTCATTTTGGTATTAACGACTTCATTATTTGTCTTGGATACAAGGGATATACGATCAAGGAATATTTCGCTAATTACTTTCTCTACTCGGCAGATGTAACGATCGATCTGGTCAGAAACACCGCGGAATATCATCGCAATGACTCGGAGCCCTGGCGGGTGACGCTGGTGGATACCGGTGCGGCCACGATGACTGGCGGTCGATTGCAGCGCGTATTGCCGTATGTTGCGGACGACGAGGCCTTTTGTTTTACCTATGGCGATGGCTTGGCAGACGTGAATATCGATGACTTACTTGCCTTCCATCGGCGGCATGGCAAACCGGTGACCTTGACGGCTGCGCAGCCGAGCGGCCGATTTGGTTCGTTGAGCATTTCCGACGATGGAACATTGAACTCTTTCGCGGAGAAACCGCGGGGTGATGGGCGTTGGGTGAACGGCGGTTTTTTTGTTCTCTCGCCGAAGGTTGGCGAGTATTTGAAAGACGATACCACGGTTTGGGAACGGGAGCCGATGGAGTCACTGGCTCGCGAGGGGAATGTCTCTGCCTTCAAGCATGAAGGATTCTGGCATCCGATGGACACAATGTATGACAAATCCGTGTTGGAAAACCATTGGGCCAGTGGTCAAGCGCCGTGGAAGGTATGGTCATGAACTGGAATGGCAGGCGCGTGCTGCTGACTGGGCACACCGGCTTCAAAGGAAGTTGGCTGTCGCTTTGGCTGCAGCGGTTGGGAGCTGATTTATGTGGCGTTGCTCTTGAGCCGCCCGGTAGGGAAAACCTTTTTGAGGAAGCCTCTGTTGCGCTCGGAATGCGCTCGATCATCGGAGATATTCGCGATATTGGCAAGATGAAGCAGGTATTTGCCGAATATCGTCCGGAGGTGGTTTTTCATCTTGCGGCGCAGCCACTGGT
>Ga0302320_10009560_pt1 | contig 20800 bp, 15 predicted proteins | sample Bog_T0_3_FD_202130 | JGI IMG/M metagenome (GOLD analysis project Ga0302320, IMG submission 202130) | Peat permafrost microbial communities from Stordalen Mire near Abisko, Sweden - Bog_T0_3 | ecosystem: Environmental > Terrestrial > Soil > Wetlands > Peat | place: Sweden: Abisko, Stordalen Mire...
CCGATTTTGCGCGCAGCGGGGCGGAGCTCGGCACGGAGGATTGGCTTCGCGTGCTGCGCGAGGCGCGTGCGCTCGGAGCGGTGCAGTTGGGCCTCTCGGGCGGCGAGCCCTTGGCGCGCGACGATCTTGAGCCCATTGTCGAGGAGGCCCACCGGCTCGGGTTCTACATCAACCTCATCACCTCGGGGGTCGGACTCACCGAGGCGCGGATCGGCGCGCTCAAAGCCGCGGGCCTCGATCACATCCAGCTGTCCTTTCAGGACAGCACCAAGCAGATGAACGATTTTCTGAGCAGCACGCGCACCTTCGAATTGAAGTCGAAGGTGGCCGCGCTGATCAAGCGGCATGACTACCCCATGGTGCTCAATGTGGTGCTGCATCGGCTCAATATCGATCACGTGGACGAGATTCTCGACATGGCGCATCGCATGGGCGCGGACTACGTGGAACTTGCGAACACGCAGTTCTACGGCTGGGCCTGGCAAAACCGCGAGCAATTGATGCCGACCCGCGCACAGGTCGAGCGCGCCGAGGAGGCGACCCGTAAATTCCGCGAGCGCACCGACCGGCCGATGCGGATTTTCTTCGTGGTGCCGGACTACTTCGAGCGGCGGCCGAAGCCATGCATGAACGGCCTGGGCTCGATTTTCCTCACCGTTACCCCAGACGGCACGGCGCTGCCGTGCCATGCCGCGCGCATGCTTCCGGGCCTCGCGTTTCCCAACGTCAAAGAGGCGTCGCTCGACCACATCTGGTTCGACTCCTACGCCTTCAACCACTACCGGGGCGATTCTTGGATGCGCGAGCCGTGCCGCAGCTGCCCGGAAAAAGCCAAGGACTTTGGCGGCTGCCGCTGCCAGGCTTATCTGCTCACCGGTGAGGCCGCGAACGCGGATCCGGTGTGCGATTTGTCCCCGCACCACCATCTGGTCACCGAGGCCGTGGCGCGCGCCGAACAGCGGGCGACATCCGAGAAGCCCCTGATATTCCGCACGCCCGCGAATTCGTCTACGCTGTTTCCATGAACTCGCTTACCGTGCTCTTCGTCGCCGCCCTGCTGGGGGAGACGGTCATCCGGCTGTGGCTCGCCACGCGCCAGATCCGTGCCGTCAACACGCATCGCGACCGCGTTCCCGATTTGTTCGCCGGTCAGGTCGCGCTGCCGGAGCAGCAGCGCGCCGCGGACTATACGGCGGCCCGTGTGCGCATGGGCCGCTGGGCGACCCTGTTCGAAGCGGCGCTCAAACTTGCGCTCACCCTCGGCGGCGGGCTCGCCGCACTCGAGGCGCTGGTGCGCCACGCGGATTGGCGCGAACCCTGGCAGGGCACGTTTTTGGTGCTCACCGTCCTTTTCGTGCTGCAGCTCGTCGGGCTGCCGTTCGCGCTGTGGCGGACCTTTCGCATCGAAGCGCGGTTCGGCTTCAATCGGATCTCGCCGGGACTTTTCGCGCTGGATCTCGCGAAGCGCTCGGCGCTCGGCCTCGCGCTCGGCGGTCCTCTGATACTCGCCACGCTCGCGCTCATGGAGCGCGCCGGAAGCCGCTGGTGGGTGTGGGCGTGGCTGGTGTGGCTCGGCGTCTCAGTGGTGCTGACCTGGGCTGCGCCGCGGTTCATCGCGCCCCTCTTCAATCGATTTTCGCCGCTCACCGATGAGTCGCTGCGCAAACGCGTCGAGGCGCTGCTCGCGCGTTGCGGATTCGCCGCCGGGGGCGGGGTGTTCGTCATGGACGGATCGCGCCGCTCGGCGCACGGCAACGCCTATTTCACCGGGATCGGACGCAACAAGCGCATCGTGTTCTTCGACACCTTGCTGGAGCGCATCGACCTCGATGAAATCGAGGGCGTCCTCGCCCACGAGCTCGGCCATTTCAGGCTGCACCACGTTCGCCAGCGTCTCGCGGTGTCGGCGCTCACCATGCTCGCCGGATTGGCGTTGCTCGGATGGCTCGCCGCGCAACCCGCGTTCTACACGGCGCTGGGCGCGCCGGGCGAAGCGTCGCCCGCCATGGCGCTGCTGCTGTTCCTGGTGGCGGTGCCGGTGTTCACGTTCTTCGCGACACCGCTCGAGGCGTGGTGGTCACGCCGCCAGGAGCGCGAGGCGGACGATTTCGCCATCGGCTACGCGAGCCCGGTCAAGCTGGCGGGGGCGCTGGTCAAGCTGTATCGCGACAATGCCACGACGCTCACCCCCGATCCCGTGCACTCCGCGTTTTTCGATTCGCATCCGCCGGCGCTCGAGCGCATCGCGCGGCTCGAGCGTCACGCCGCCGCGCGCTGAGCCGGCGCCGCATCGAGGGCGCGCGCGAGCACGTCCTCGATTTTTTCCGCCCAGACGAACTCGAGCCGATTGCGCACGGACTCGGGAATGTCCTCGAGATCCCGGCGATTGCGCGCGGGCAGGATCACCGTGCGAATGCCGGCACGCGCGGCCGCCACGACCTTCTCCTTGATGCCGCCCACCGGCAGCACCACCCCGCGCAAGCTGATCTCGCCGGTCATCGCGACATCCGCGCGCACCGTACGCTGCGAGAGCAGCGATGCGAGCGAAGTCGCCATCGCGACGCCCGCGCTCGGCCCGTCTTTCGGAATCGCGCCCGCCGGAACGTGAATGTGCAGGTCGCAATTGTCCAGCGCCGACGGATCGATCCCCAGCCGGTCGGCTTGCGACTTGACCAGGGTGACCGCTGCTTGTGCGCTCTCCTTCATCACATCGCCGAGCTGTCCCGTCAAGATGAGCTTGCCGGTGCCTTTCACGCGGCTCGACTCGATGAACAAAATATCCCCGCCCGCCGGCGTCCAGGCGAGGCCGGTGGCCACGCCGGGTACGCTGGTGCGCATCGCCACGTCGTTCTCGAAGCGCGGTGCGCCCAGGATTGTTTGCACCTCGGGGGCGTCGATGGTGACGCTGGCGGCGCGGCCCGAGGCGATGGCGACAGCGGCGTTTCGCAACAGCGCGCCGATCTGGCGCTCGAGGCTGCGAACGCCCGCTTCGCGGGTGTAGTCCACGATCACGCGGCGCAGCGCGTCCTCGGTCACCTGCACCTGCTCGGCCTTGAGGCCGTTTTGGGCGAGCTGCCGCGTGAGCAGGTAGCGCCGCGCGATCTGCAGCTTTTCCTCTTCCGTGTAGCCCGCGAGCTCGATGATTTCCATCCGGTCGCGCAGCGGCGCCGGAATGGAGTCGAGCACGTTCGCGGTGCCGATGAACAGCACCTTCGACAGGTCGAACGGCACCGCGAGGTAGTTGTCGCGGAACGTGTTGTTCTGCTCCGGATCGAGCACTTCGAGCAGCGCCGAGAACGGATCGCCGTGATAACTCGCCGAGAGCTTGTCGACCTCATCGAGCATGAGCACGGGGTTGCGCGTGCCGGCTTTGCGCACGGCCTGCGCGATGTTGCCCGGCAGCGAGCCGATGTAGGTGCGCCGATGCCCGCGGATTTCCGCCTCATCATGCACGCCACCCAGGCTCACGCGGCGGAATTTCAGCCCCATCGCCTTCGCGATGCTCTGGCCGAGCGAGGTCTTGCCGACGCCGGGCGGCCCCACGAAGCACAGAATGGGACTGCGGCCTTCCGGGTTCAATTTCCGGACCGCGAGGAATTCCAAGATGCGCCGTTTCACCTTCTCCAAGCCGTAGTGATCCTCATCGAGGATTTCGCGGGCGCGGTCAATGTCGAGCTGTTCCGGATCGGTCTTCGACCAGGGCATGGCGATCAGCCAGTCGAGATAGGTGCGCGTCATCGAATACTCGGCCGCGCTTTCCGACATGCGCTCGAGCCGCTTCAGCTCGCGCTGCGCCTGCTCCAGGGCCTCCGGCGGCATGGCCGCATCCACGATGGCTTTCTTGAGATCTTCGGCCTCCGCGCCCTCGCTCCCCTTGTCGCCGAGCTCCTTCTGGATCTGATGCAGGCGCTCGCGCAGCACGGCCTCCTTCTGGCGCTCATCGAAGGCCTCGCGGGTCTTCTCATCGATCTGCCGCGACACTTTCAGCACTTCGATGCGCCGGTTCAAGAGGGCGAGCACGCGATCGAGCCGCGCCTTCAAATCGAAGGTCGCCAAAATCTCCTGCTTCTCGGCCGGCTTCAAATCCATGAAGCTCGTGACGACGTCGGCCAAGGTGGGAATCGACTCGATCGCGCGGATGGCGTTGCCGAGTTCCGCCGGCGCCTGCGGCAGAAGCTGCGACGCCTCGAGGGCGCGCTCTCGCAGAGTCAGCCCGCGCGCTTCGACGTCGCGGTCAAGAACGGCAGGTTCCTTGTGGAGCTCGATCCGCGCCACCAAAAACGGCTCGCGGCTGACCGTGTCGAGCACGGTGAAACGCTGCTCGCCCTGTGCGATCAGGTGATGCGTGCCGTCCGCCGCGGTGACGAAGCGGACGATGGAGGCCACGGTGCCCACGCGATGGAGCTGATCCGGGCCGAGCTCTTCAGCGGTTTCGGTCTGCAGGATCAAGCCGACGCGCCGATGCGTGCGCACGGCTTCCTGAGCGGCGGCGAGCGCCTGTTTCCCGCCCAATGCGATCGGCAGCACCACGCCCGGGAACAACACCGCATCGTTTACGGGCAGGAGGATGAGCACATCCTCGGCGAGCTCGGTGCTCGGTGTTTGATTTTCGTCGTTGTTCATAGAGTCGACCCCGTCAGTCGCAAAAAGAGATAGCCGCGCTCCAAACGAAGCTCGTGCAGCGCATATCTGCCGGGCGGCAGTTCGATGCGGCGCCGCATTCGGCCATACGGGATTTCCAGCCGCACCACCTCGCCGCGTGCCTCGAAAGCGGGCGGTGGAACGGTGGTTTCGATCAACAGGCCGGTCGGGGTGATCTGCGCCACGACATCCTCGGCGCGCGCGCCCGGAAGCGCCAACGTCACCTGGATTTCACGACCGAGCGCCACAATATTGGCCGGAGGTTCCCAGACGGGAGCGGTCGAGGGCGCAGCCAGGAGGTCGAAAAAGCGGCGATGCCGGCGCTCCGCCTCATCGAGGCGCGCACAGGCTTCGGCCCACATCCAAGACTTTCTACGCGTTGCATTCATGCTTTCTCAATGAGGGCACCCGCGTTTAAGTTCAAGTCTTGGCGGCCGAGCCCCTTTCCGCGACCCGCACGGTGTAGCCCCCGGACTTCTCGTCGGCCCGCAGCTCCAGAAGGCCGCGCCGCTGGGCGTCCGCCAATAAGTCGTTGAAGGACCGAAAGCCGTAGGCGCGCTCGTTGAAGCCCGGATGACGGCGCTTGATGGCCTGCTTGATCATGGAGCCCCAGATGGGCTCGTTTTCGCCCCGTTCCTCGGTGACCGCGTCCAGGGTTTCCACCACGAGGTCGAGGGCGTCCGAGGGGTCCGGGCCGGTATTCTCGGCGCCGGGTGCGGGCTCGGCCGTCGGCGCATTCGCGGCGCGGGCCGGGGCCGGACTCGACGGGGCCCGGCGCCGTCTCGAGGGCTCCTTGCGGACCAGATCGTCGTAGTAGATGAATTCGTCGCAGTTGTTGAGGAACAGGTCGGAGGTCGAATTCTTCACGCCGACGCCGATCACGGTCTTCGCGTTCTCGCGCAGCTTGCTCACCAGGGGCGAAAAATCCGAATCGCCGCTGATGATGACGAAGGTATCGACGTGTCCTTTGGTGTAGCACAGATCGAGCGCGTCGACGACCATGCGGATGTCGGCCGAGTTCTTGCCCGACTGCCTGACGTGCGGAATCTCGATGAGTTCGAACGCCGCTTCGTGCAGTCCGCGCTTGAAATCCTTGTACCGGTCGAAGTCGCAGTACGCTTTCTTGACGACGATGTGTCCCTTCAGGAGCAACCGTTCGAGGACCTTGCGAATGTCGAAGGCGGGGTATTTGGCGTCGCGCGCACCCAGGGCGATGTTCTCGAGATCCAGGAACACGGCCATGGTGGCGTCGGAAGAGGGGGTGGGCATACCGTATGTTACCCGAGCGACCGGCGCCCGGGCGGCTAAAACCAATTGTAGTTGAAGCTGACGCTGACCCGGTCCGCGCCTACGCGATTCGCCGTCACCTCGTGCCGCAGCCAGCTTTCGAACAGCACCAGACGGCCGGCCTCGGCGGGATGGGTGATCCACGACCGATTCGAGGTCCGGGCGCCCACGCTGCGCGGCGGTGCGGCCATGAAGCGGTCCAAGCGCGGATCCTCGAATTTGATGGCGGGAGAGCCGCGCGGAACCTCGACGTAATACGTGCCGCTCACGGTCGACAAGGGATGTAGATGCAGTGCGTGGACGGTGCCGCGCGGCATGATATTGATCCAGCAATCCGTCATGGACAGCGCCCGCTCCTCCAGGTCCCACTCGATGGCGCGCGCGAACGCGGCGACGTGCCGCGCGAGCTTTCGTTCCAGCATCTTGAACGTGGGCGAAATGCCTTGCAGCCGGTGAACGGAGCCATAGGAAGTGTAGCCGCCGGCGTAGTTTTCGGCGGACCAACGCCGGCCGGCTGCATCGTCCAGGCGCAGTTGCCGGCACTCCTTCAACAGCTGGCGATTGAATTCCCGTACTCCGCGCTTCTGCAGCGCAGCGCCGTAGACCAGCGTCGGGAAATATCTGCGAATCGCCACGTCGGTCCCGCCTACAGGGACAGCTTGACCTCGTTGAATTGGATGATGGGCGCGACGTCGGTGTACTTCGGAATGTCCGCCGTCAATTCCGCCGCCGCCGGTTTCCATGCCTCCAGGAACGCATCGATGCTGTCGTAGTAAAACTGGCAGCCGCCGAAAAATGCCGGGGGTTCGCCCGGCTTCGTCCCTTGAATGCCCTGGTCCACCTCGGTCTTGTGCAATCCCTTGGCCAACAGCCGCATCGCCAGGGGCATGTGATGCGACAAGTAGTAGCTCATGTCGAAGTGCGAGCCGGGCTTGTTGGGATAGACAATGCTGACTTTGATCATGAATGGCTGCCTTGGGGTTTGCGATGGCGCCAAGTCTAACCCATGCCGCTGCTAGGGTGCGGCGGCCGATCCCGCGGGCGCACGCGAGTCGCTCGCCCCGTAGAGCCTGCCCGGCCGGGGAAAACCCAGTGCCTTTGCCTGCGCTTCATCGGATGGGGCGATGCCGATCGCCTCGGCGGCGTTGCCCGCTCCCCACGGCTCCAAGGGAACCACGCGGTAGCCCATGCGGGTGAGCGCCGACACGGTATCGGCCGACAACGCAAAGGGTTCGGCCGCGAGGGTATCCGGCAGCCACTGATGATGGATGCGCGGCGCATCGACCGCCTCCTGCAGCGTCATGCCGTGATCGATGACGTTCACCATGACCTCGAGGACCGTGGTGATGATGCGCGCACCGCCGGGCGTGCCCAGCACCAGGAGGGGCTTGCCGTCTTTCAGCACGATGGTCGGGGTCATGGAGCTCAAGGGTCGTTTGCCCGGCGCGATCGCGTTCGCGCTGCCCTGCACCAGGCCGAACATGTTCGGGGCGCCCGGCTTGACCGTGAAATCATCCATCTCGTCGTTCAAGAAGAATCCGCTATTTCCCGCGATCACCTTGGCGCCAAAATCATCGTTGATGGTGAACGTGACGGACACGGCGTTGCCGTGCGCGTCGACCACCGAGTAATGAGTGGTGGTCGCGCCTTCGGGCGCAGCAGTGGCCGGGCCCAAAGATGCGGACGACGAAGCGCGGTGGGGGTCGATACGGGCACGAATCGACGCCGCGTGTTCCGGCGACGTGAGACGCGCGACCGGGTTCGACACGAATGCGGGATCGCCAAGATTCAGATTTCGATCATGATAGGCATAGCGCATGGCCTCGGTCATGACGTGGATCGACCCGCTCGAATGATAGCCGAGCGCCCCAAGCGGATAGCCTTGGAGGATTTCAAGCATTTCGCACAACGTGACACCGCCCGAGCTCGGCGGCGGCGCCGATATCACGGTGTAGCCGCGATAGGTGCAGTTCACGGGAGGCGATTCCGTCACCGTATAGGCCGCGAAATCCGCGAGCGTCAAAATGCCGCCGTTGGCCCTGGCATCGGCCACCACCGCAGAGGCGATGGGTCCGCGGTAAAACGCCTGCGCACCGCCCGCGCTGACGGCGCGCAGAGTCTGCGCCAGATCGTGCTGAACCAACCGATCGCCGGGCTCGAGCGATTCTCCGTGCTTCAGGAAAATCGCCGCGACATTGGGCTGTTTCTTGAACTCCGCGGCGGAGGCCGCGAGCACGTCGACGTCGCCGCGCGTCACGATGAAGCCGTCCTCCGCGAGCGCGATCGCGGGCGCCATGAGCGCGGCGCGCGGCAGAGTCCCATATTTCTCGCGCGCCGTCTCCAGGCCCATCACCGTGCCGGGAACGCCGACGGCGAGATAGCCGTCCACGCTCTTCTCGCCGATGGGATTTCCGGCGGCGTCGAGGTACATGCCCGCCGAAGCCGCGAGCGGCGCCTTTTCGCGGAAATTGATGAACACATTTTTTCCGTCGGCGAGATGGATGATCATGAACCCGCCGCCGCCGATGTTGCCGCAGCACGGGTGGGTGACGGCGAGCGCATAGCCCACCGCCACGGCGGAGTCGATCGCATTGCCGCCGTCGTGCAGGATGCGGGCGCCGACCTCGGAAGCCAGGTGCTGCGCCGTCACCACCATGGCGTCCGTCGATTCCAGCGCCAATGGTGCGGCGCCGAAGGCGCGGCCGGCGGTGAACGCGCAAGCGGCGATCGCCAGCCCGGTGAGCGGGCGCGCTTGCGGCTTGGCGCAAGGCATGGGCTAGCCCTGCGGCGCGGGAATCGGCCCGAGGACCGGCTCGATCGCCATGCCGAGTGCGAGCAGTTCGCGATCCGAGCCGGCGGGTCCGTCGAACTCGAGCGCCACCGGCAAGCCGCCCGCCGTCAATCCGGCGGGCATGACCAGGCCCGGGACGCCCGCGGTGCTGCCCGGCGCGATGTTGCGCGCTACGGCGTCCTCGAAGGGAACCGCCTTGCCGCGGATGTCGAGCGTGGTTTCCTGGCCGATGGGCGGCGGCGGAACGCGCGTGGCCGGAAACACCATGGCCGCCACCTGCGTGCGGGCGAAGTAGTCCCGGTAGAGCTGCCTGAGCTGCGGCAAATAGTGATCGCGGGCATCGGCGAACACGCGCTCCGACACCGTATTTGCGCCGCCCGGCAGCACGTCGCTCCTGAATATCGCCTGGATGTCGGGGCTCGCGCGATCGAGCAACTGCTGCAAGGTGATGCCGGTGCCATACTCGCTCAGGTATTTCGGCAGCGCGAACCGGACGTCGTGGTTTTGCACCTGATCGGTGGTGAGCTCAATGAGCCGTGCAAGTCCCGCCATGTCCGCCTCCACCAGCACCGCGCCCGCGTCTTCGAGCCGCTTGAGCGCAAGATCCGTGATTCGATCGACCTCGGAATCGAGACCCTCGAACCAATAGGTGCGCACGATGCCGAGGCGCATCCCGCGCAGCGCCGGCGTACGCGGCTCGCGGGCGGCTGCCGCGCGGACGGCCGCGGGTCCCGTGGCTGCGACCGAGTCGAACAGCCTGAGGTCCGCCACCGAACGGGCGTGCGGGCCGACCTGATCGAACAGCGGCGAAATCGGCACGCATGCCTTGGTGGAATAGCGGCCCGTGGTCGGCCGAAATCCCTGGATTCCGCAGAAGGCGGCGGGCACCCGGATCGAACCTTCCGTGTCTTCCGCGACTCCCAAGGGCGCGAGACGAGCGGCAATCGCCGCGCCGGTGCCGCCGCTGGAGCCGCCGGGTATCCGTGTGAGATCGTACGGATTGTGAACGGCGCCGAACGCAAGGTTGTTGCTGGTCCAACCGAAGGAGAGTTCGTGCAGATTGGTTTTGCCGAGCACGATGGCGCCCGCCGCGCGCAAGGCGGCTACCAGCGGTGCGTCTTCCTGGGGATGAAAGTTCTTGAGCGCCGCAGTGCCGCCGCTGGTGGGATAGTCGCGGGTGTTCACGCTGTCTTTGACAGGAATCGGCAATCCGAACAGAGGTCCCGCCGGCTTCCCGGCGCTGCGCTCGCGGTCCCGAGCGCGCGCATCCTCGAGCACCTGCTCGGGCTTCAAGGTGATGAACGCGTTGAGGGCGTGGGCGCCGCGGCAACGTTCGAGGAGCGCTTGGGCATACTGCTCGCAGGTCATCTCGCCGCGCGACATGCGGGCCACGGCCTCCACCGCAGACAGGTCGGACAGCGGTGTCGGCGGCGCACTCGTCATGCCCGCCGCCGCCAGTCCGCGCAGGGCTGATGCGCCGGCAACGGCTGCCGCGCCGAGCACCAGGTTACGCCGGACCGCATCGTGGTCATGCGGCATGCATTCGCCCGTGTTTCATCGTGATTTCCTTGCAGGGACCGATAAGTGAAATATAGCCCCAAATGCTTTTCGATGCCGCCAAGGTTCATTGCTGTCGCCTTGCGAACGATGCGGCAAATCCTGAACAACGGGGGTGAAAAACAGCCGCCGTTCTGATAGCTTTTGTGCATGTCTCTGTCGACCGCGCCATCCGCCCTGATGAAATACGTGTATCAGGCGTTCTGCCTGACGCTGCTCATCATCGCCGGCCAGCAGGGCGCCGTCGTCCACGAGCTCGGCCATTTGACCGGTGCGCACGATGCGAGCCTGCAGGCGCTGAGCGCCGAAAAAAGCGATGCGCCCTGTGCGCTGTGTCCTGCGTTCGCGCAAGTGGCCACGCCCGCTTTCAGTCACTCGTTCGACATTCCCACCCTGGTCCGGGTCGAAATCGAGCGCGTCGCCGAACGTCGAGTCAAGACCGCCGAACTTTCGGTTCCCACGCCGCGTAGCCGCGGCCCTCCCTTCCTGAGCTGATCGCCCGGGGGCGGCCCTCGCCCACCAGATCACCGTGCTGCCGGCAATCCCGCGCGGCCGGTGTCCCTTCAGCTTTGCGGAGTGATCCAAAATGTCCAGATTTTCGTTTGCGCGCGTGGCGTCTGTCGGCGCCGCGCTTTTACTCAATGCGGCGTCCATGGCGGATGCGGACGATGACGCCGGCGGGACCGCGGCGGCGAGCGTGGCGGCGAACGATGCGTTGCCCGCCATCGTGGTGACCGCGCAGCACTTGGATGAGGTGCGTTCCCACATCCAGACTCAAACCGGCGCCTCGACCTACACCATCGATTCTCAGGCCATCGCGGCGACACCCGGCGGCGCGAATACGCTGCTCAACCAGGTCGTGCTGCAGGCGCCCGATGTGGCGCAGGACTCGTTCGGCCAGTATCACGTACGCGGCGAGCACAACGGCCTTCAATACCGCATCAACGGCGTGATTCTGCCCGAGGGCATCAGCGTATTCGGGCAGTCGCTCGATCCACGCCTGATCTCATCGATCAGCCTGGTCACGGGCGCGCTGCCGGCGGAATACGGCTTGCGCACTGCCGGCATCATCGACATCACCACCAAGAGCGGCATCCAGGCGCCGGGCGGCGCGGTGTCGCTTTATGGCGGAAGCCACGGGGAAGTCGAGCCGAGCGTCGCCTACGGCGGCGGCTCGGGCGCCTTCAGCTACTTCGTGACCGCGGATTTTCTGCGCAATGACCTGGGCATCGAGTCTCCCGACGGAAGCTCGAATCCCATCCACGATCACACCACTCAATATCACGGCTTCGGGTATTTCGAAGACATCCTCAATGACGAAAATCGCGTTGCATTGATGCTGGGGAGTTCAGTGGGCAAGTATCAGATCCCCGACCTCGACGGCCGGGCTCCCGCGCTCGGCTTATCGGTGAACGGCACGACGGCATACCCGAGTCAGGCGCTGAACGAGAATCAGCGCGAGGTCACGCAGTTCGGCGCGTTGAGCTGGCAGCACTCCGAGGGTGTGCTCGACGTGCAGACCTCGGTCATCGCGCGCTACTCGAGCCTGACATTCGTGCCGGACTTTCCCGGCGATCTGTTGTTCACGGGAATCGCGCAAGGCGCGTTCAAGCAGGATGTCGCCTACGCGGCGCAAAGCGATGCCGCGTACAAGTTCGACGACCTGCACACACTGCGCGCGGGAGTGTTCGTACAGACGGATCACTCGGTCAGCAACACGGACTCGCGGGTGCTTGCGACCGACGGCACGGGGGCGCCGATCGACGACATCCCGATCTCGATCGTCGACGACGGCACCAAAACCGAGTGGCTCGAGAGCCTGTACCTGCAGGATGAATGGAAGCTGATCCCGGCTCTCACCGTCAACTACGGAGTGCGCTTCGACCGATTCACCGCCTATACGGGAGCGCACCAGGCGAGTCCGCGGCTGAACGTCGTGTGGGAAGCCGCGACCGATACCACCCTGCACGCCGGCTACTCTCGCTATCTATCGCCGCCGCCGTTCGAGCTGGTGGGCGGCAAGGACATTGCGCTGTTCCAAAACACGACATCCCCTCCGCTCACGCCCGCCGCGACGCCCCCTGAGGCCGAGCGTGCGAACTACTATGATGCGGGCGTGCAGCAGAAAATCACGCGCGAGTTCACCTTGGGTGTCGACACCTACTACAAGCAATCGTCGAATCTGATCGACGAGGGCCAGTTCGGCGCACCCATCATCCTCACGCCCTTCAACTATCGCTATGGGAAACAATACGGCGCCGAGTTCACCGCCAACTACACCACGCGGCGATTCAATGGCTACCTCAATCTCGCGGTCCAGAGCGCAAAGGGCAAACAGATCGATTCGGCACAGTTCAATTTCTCGCCCGAGGATCTCGCCTACATCGCCGGCAATTACATTCATTTGGACCACGAACAGCAGCACACGGCGTCCGGCGGAATGTCCTACCTGTGGAACGACACGCGCTTCAGCGCGGACTTCCTGCTCGGCTCCGGACTGCGCGCGGACCTCGATTTGCCGCCGGGTGTGACCAACGGCTTCGGCGGCACCGACATCCCGAACGGCGCGCATCTGCCGTACTACACGCAGTTCAACACCGGGATCACTCATGTGTTCGACATGGCCGACGCCGGCACGCTGACCGCTCGATTCGACGTGATCAACGTTCTCGACAAGATCTACGAGATCCGCAACGGCACGGGGGTCGGCGTGGGGGCGCCTCAATTCGGCCCGCGGCGCGGATTGTTTTTCGGGCTGTCGAAGTCATTGGGCACCGGGGGCAGGCCCGGCGGCTAGAGTGGACTCAAGTACGGTCGCAGGGCAAACCGCCGCGACCTTGTTCCCGTCGACATCGCGCACATAGGTGGCATAGAAATCCGGCGCGTAGTGCGGCCGCAGGCCGGGAGGACCGTCGCAGGTGCCCCCGTGGGCAAGGGCGGCCGCGTGAAAATCGTCGCGTGTCAAAGCGAGGCTTTGTACTCGAGCCACGCACGGTTGAAAATGCGCGACTCCTCCGGGGTATAGACCTTCTGCAGGAAGAACCGCTCGCGCACCTCGGGCGGCGGATAGATGACGACGTTGTCGCGCACTGCCGGCTCGAGCAGGGGCACCGCAGCCGCGTTGGCGGTTGCGAAGCCGATGAAGCGGGTCACGGATGCCGATACTTCAGGGCGCATCACGAAATCGATGAATTTCAGCGCACCCGCCGAATTCGGCGAATCGGCCGGGATCACCATGCTGTCGATGTAGAAGGGCACGCTCTGCCGCGCGAAGGAATAGCCGATGTGGATGCTGCCGTGCGATTCGCTCACCATTCGCCGGGCGATCAAGGCGTCGCCCGAATAGCCGAGCGCGAGACAGAGCTCACCTTCCGCCAACTGCTGGTAGTAGCCCGACGTCGAGATCCTGCGCAAGTAGGGCTTGATCTCGTTGAGCTTGGCGATCACCGCATTCAATTGCGCGGGCTCGGCGGACAACGACGATTGCCCAAGGTAGTTGGCGACCATGGGCAAGATGTCGCCCCACGAGTCGATCATCCCGATGCCGCAACCCGCGAATTTGGAGGCCAAATCCTTTTTCAGCACCATGTCCAGGCTGTCGAGCGGCGCACCCGGCATCAGCGCCTTGATCTTGTCGATGTTGTACATGATGCCGGTGGTGCCCCACATCCACGGCACGGCATGCTGGTTGCCGGGATCCACGTTGCCCAAGAGCTGCATGATCTTCGGATCGGCGTTGCGCGCATTGGGGATGCGCGTTTGATCCAAAACCTTCCAGAAGCCTTTGGGAATTTCCCGCCCGAGTTCCGGGGCGGCGTTCATGGTGACCAGGTCGTAGTTCGAACTTCCAACCGACAGGATGGTTTCCGCCGTGGCGGGCGAATCGAGCACCGTGGTGTTGACGTGTATGCCGGACTCGGCCTCGAATTTATCGATCAAGGCAGGGGGGAAATATTCAGGCCAGGCGTAGATGTTCAACACACGCATTCTATCGGCGGCCGACGCCGCCCCGGCGATCAAACAAAATCCGAGAAGGAACCAGCGGCGGCGGGAATTTTTCACCGCTCCGATAATACGGCAGATCTCGGCATGACGCTCACCCCGCGGCGCCTGGGCCCGGTCCCCACGCGGCTATCGGTCTAGGTGCTGCCGCATTCCCCATCGGCGTGGACCGGCACCGAGGCCGAATCCGTCAGACCCGAGGTGGTGGCGTGCCCGCACTTGCGCGAATTCGGATCCACCGATACGGCCGTCCAGGCGATGTTGCCTCGACCCGTGTCATCCGCCGCCAGCGAGACGGGGATGCGGGTGAAGCCGTTGATCCTTTCGTGCGACATCACGACGCTCTGAGGTTGGGTGCTCGTGTCGTAGACCGTAACCATGACGTCTTCCGTGCCATCATTGATGATGGTCACGTCGACGCCGTTGAGGCCGCCGACAGCCGAGGCGCTCACCAGCAAGAGGGGTAGACAGCTCAACAGCAAACCCTTGTGAACGATATGCATGGTGCTCTCCTTGAATACCATCTTCAGGATCGGCCAAGTTCGACTGGCGGCCCAGCGGCGTGAGACGCGACCGGCGGTGGGACGGTGCCTACGGGACGCGCTGACCGGCAGGCGGTCAAGGGGTCACGTGTGCGGTACCCAGGTGATCTCTCGGCGCTAGGGACGCCTGATCCACTTCCGAGGCCTCGGACCGAGCCTCCGCCAGCACCGCAGCGCAATCCTTGTTTTTCGCGAGTCCCGGATCGATCCGGGCGCGCGCCGCCGCAAATGGCGTGAGTAATGTGCCCAGCGCGGTTGCAATGCCCGCCTGCCCCAGAAGTTTGTCCGCTTTCACTCCGATTGCCGGGTGCAGCAGCGTGCCGTGCAGCGTGATCGGCGCGCGCAGCCGGAAGAACCGGATTTTCTTCGGATCTCCCTGCAGCGACAGGTCGAGATTCTCGTTCTTCAAATCGATGTTGCCGCGCCCCGTGATCAATACGTTGGTGGTATCGATGAACACGGATTTGGAGTTCAGCATCCCGTCGCGCGATTGGAAATCGAGCACGGCGCAACGGACCTGGGTATTGGGCTGAGTTTGCGAGAGCAGCAACCCCAGCCCCTTTACCACATCGATGCCGGTGAGTTCCGCGAGCGCGTCGTTCATCTCGCCGGTCGGCAGCGCGACACTGAGAGTGCCGTCGGCGTTCGCCGCCAATTTATGCACCGAGGATCCCGCACCGTGAATTTTTAGGCGCCCAAGAATTGCTCCGGACAATGGCGGCTGCTTGGCTGCGGCAGATTTGAACTGTCCGAGGTCGACATCTTCGATCCGCATGTCGATGGCGGATTCGGGGACGTCTTGGCGTGCGTCGATCGACACGCTGCCGGCGAACTTTCCGGAATCCAAGCCAAACGACAGCGGGTCGATCTTGATCAAGCCATCTTTCAGCAGCAGATGGAAATCGACCTCTTTCATGGGCATCTTCGGAGCGGCGACGGATTTCGCGTGGTAGGTCACGTCGGCGTCCATGCCGCGCACGCGGTTCACCTGCAAGTCTGCATCGGGCAACAGCAGCCCGGCCTGAGCCGCGGCGGCATCCGAAGGCGGCGCGCTCTTGCGCTTCGCGCTCTTGGCGGGGGCCGTGACTTGCGCGGCCGGCGGCGCGCTTTGCGCCAGGGTATTCGGCTCACTCTCGGGATGGCCCAGCGCGGGTGCGACGTCGATCAAGTTGAGCGTGTTCGAGTGGAGCCTGGCGCTGAACTTCGGGCGCCCGCCCGCGGTGTCGATCTGCACGACCCCTTCGATATCGCTGGCGCCAAGCCGGCCTTGCAAATCCTCCATGCGAAACACCGTACCGGTGTGGTTCATGTCGGCGGCGAGGTGGTAGGGCGGGGTATTGGGCAGGGCGAGCCCGGTCAGGAAGTAGACATCGGCCAAATCGCTGCCGGAGATCACGAATTTCACCCGGTACGCCGCAAGATCGAACGGTCTGGGGAACGATACCTTGGCGTCGGCGGAGATATCCGCCGCGGTCAAGTGTGCCTCGAGCTCGTAGCGCCGATCGGGATCGAGATTGACGAGCGGGTCGCCGTGCAGGTGAGCTCTGAACGGTTTGGCGTTGATGGAACCCGAACCGTTCAGCTCGAATCCCGTTCCCCTGCTGCCGCCGGCCTCGTCCGCGGCCTGCAAGGACCCGCTCAAAACGAGTTTGCGCACTCGATCCTCGACGTGAACCTTGCCGTTCTCGATGAGCAAGCGGCGAACCGTGGGAATCTTCGCGGGCCGCCCCGAGCCTTTGTGCGGCTTGCCCTGCTCATCGCCGAATTCCCAACTGGCGCGGCCTGATGCGTCCCGCTCCAGATTCACCTCGGGCTGAAGCACATCGACCTCGGGCAGCACCAGCTGGCCTCGAAGCAGCCGCCCCAGGCTGACGCTGACCGTCAGCCGCTTCGCTCGAAACATGATGTCTTGGGCGGCCCAGGCGGGATTTTTGAGCGTCAACCGCTCGACTTGGGCGCTCGGAGTCCACGACCACAGATGCACTCTCAAGTTTCCGTCGATGGATGCCGGACGGCCGGTTTTCTCAGTGATCATCCGGGCCAACGCAGGCCGGAGATGATTCCAGTCGAACAACGAAAAAAACACGACCAAGGGGGCGGCCAAGGCACCGACCACGATGATGCCGGTCCTGGTCTTCGGATGCGAGGCGAGCATGCGGAACCTCCGACGGCTCGATTGATGTTCAGTATCGACGCCCTTCCCCGGGCCGCGATGTAGGATGTGCACGCCAAGCCGTGTCAGCAAGATCGAATGGAGAGCCGATGAACGACGCCGCAACGATGCACGCAACACCCAAAACCTCCGCAAGGCCTTGGTCCATGCTCGCGGCGCTCGGGGTGGTGTTCGGCGACCTGGGAACCAGCCCTCTGTACACACTTCAAACCGTGGTGCAGGCCGTGGGGGGCAGGTTCACCCACGAGGCGGCGCTGGGCATTTTGTCGCTCATCGTCTGGTCGTTGATTCTCACGATCTCGATCAAGTATTGCCTGTTCGTGATGCGCGCGGATAACCGGGGGGAGGGCGGCATCCTGGCGTTGATGTCCCTCATCGGGGCGAATGGATTCACGCCCGGATTCAGGATCCTCACCGGCATGGGGTTGCTCGGGGCTGCGCTGATCTACGGCGACGGCGTGATAACGCCTGCGATCTCGGTGTTGAGTGCCCTCGAAGGCGTCAACGTGGCCACCGATTCGCTGAAGCCTTATGTGATGCCCATGGCGGTGCTCATCCTGATCGTGCTGTTCACCACCCAGCGCCTGGGCACGGAACGCATCGGCCGTGCCTTCGGGCCGATCATGCTGATCTGGTTCATGGTCATCGCGCTCATGGGCGTGGTGGCGATCGCTCACCATCCGGAAGTCTTGGCGGCGCTCGATCCGCGCCATGCGGTGCGATTCATGATGCATTCCGGCGGAAGCGGGCTGCTGGTGCTCGGCGGGGTGTTCCTGTGCCTCACCGGCGGCGAGGCGCTTTACGCGGACATGGGACATTTCGGATTGGGTTCCATCCGCTGGTCGTGGTACGTGATCGCGCTTCCGGCGCTGCTGTTGAGCTACGCCGGCCAAACCGCCTTCGTAATGGACAAGGGCTCGGTCAGCGGCAATCCCTTTTTCCTGATCGCCCCGTCCTGGTCGGTCTACCCGCTGGTGGCGCTCGCGACCGTCGCGACCATCATCGCGAGCCAGGCCATCATCACCGGGTCGTTCTCGATGACGCGCCAGGCCATGCAATTGGGCTGGCTCCCGGGGGTCACCATCCGTCAGACCTCCGATCTGGTGTACGGCCAGATCTACGTCCCCGCCGTCAACTGGCTGCTGATGGCCGCCACGCTCGCGACCACCATCGCGTTCGGCAGCTCGGATCGCCTCGCCTCCGCTTACGGGACCGCGGTGGCAACCACCATGCTGCTCACCACTTTTTTGCTCTACAAGGCCATGACCGACGTGTGGCGCTGGCCGCGCGCCGCCGCCATCCCGGTGTTCGGTCTGTTCTTCATCGTCGATGCGAGTTTCTTCTGTGCAAATCTCTTGAAAGTCAGGGAGGGCGGCTGGTTGCCCTTGACCTTTGCGTTGGTGCTGTTCGTGGTCATGATCACCTGGCGGGCCGGGATCGACGCCATGCATGCCGCACTCATCCAAACCCCGGAGGCCACGCAGCGTTTTCTCGCGAGGCTCAAATCCGGGGAGATCCCCCGCGTCGACGGCACCACCGTCTTTCTCACCCGCAGCAATCAACGGGTGTCACGATTGATCGTCGATCACGCAAGATTCACCGGCGTTCTGCCGAGCCGCGCAATCGCGCTCGGTATTCGATTCGAGAACACTCCGCGTATTCCCGAACCCAGATGTTCTGTGATCGATACCGTCGGAGAGGGCCTGTGGCTGGTCTCCGCTCGTTTCGGGTTCTTCGAGATCCCCGACCTTCGGGCGACGCTCAAGAGCGCGAGCGGCCTCGATCCGAACATCGATTTCGACTGCGCCACCTTCGTGGCGGCCCGTGATCTCGTGGTGCCGAAGCCCCACGCGCCCGCGCTTCGGGGATGGCGTATCGCACTGTTCGCGTTCCTGTACCGGAACTCGGCGAAAATCGTCGATCGATTCAACCTCTCGCCGGAGCGGGTGATCGAAATCGCCAGGCAGATCGAAATTTAGCGTCGAGCCGCCGGCAGAACCCGGCCCCGCGCTTCGCCGAATCCGATGCGAGCGGCGCCGGCCTTCTCGCACCAGCCGCGGAAAATGACGGTATCGCCATCTTCCAAAAAGGTGCGCTGCTCGGCCGAACCCACACGAACCGGCTGTTTCCCGCCCGCGCTCAGTTCCAGCAGCGAACCCGCCTCCTCGGGCGAGGGACCCGACTGGGTTCCCGTGCCGAGAAGATCGCCGGCGCGCAAGTTGCATCCGTTGATCGTGTGATGAGCGACGAGCTGCGCGACGGTCCAGTAAGAATGCTTGAAGCTGGTGGTAGACAGCCGCTGCGGCGGCTCGGCTCCGGCGCGCATCGAGGCGGTCTCGAGCCAGACTTCGAGATGAATGTCGAATCCGCCGGAAGCATCGTTCGAGGCGGAGCTCAAATAGTCGGGTGGTTGGGGGTCGCCGCAATCGCGGGTATGGGGGACGCGGAACGGGGCGAGCGCCTGCAAGGAAACGATCCAGGGTGAGACGGTGGTCGCGAAGTTCTTCGCGAGGAAAGGTCCCAGGGGCTGGTACTCCCAGGCTTGTAGATCCCGCGCCGACCAGTCGTTGAGCAGGCACAATCCGAATACATGCGACTCGGCCTCGGCAATGGGAATCGAATCCCCGCGCACGTTCCCGTCGCCCAGGAACACGCCGAGCTCGAGTTCGTAGTCCAAGCGCGCGCTCGGGCCGACGATGGGTTGCGTCTGTCCGGGCGGCAGCCGCTGGCCGCGAGGTCGGTGAAAATCCAATCCCGACACGCTGATCGAAGAGCTGCGTCCGTGATAGCCGATCGGCATCCATTTGTAGTTCGGCATCAGGGGATTGTCGGGGCGGAACAGCCGCCCGACCGTCGTTGCGTGATGGATGGAGGAGTAGAAATCGGTGAAGTCTCCGATCTGTGCCGGGAGCGCGAATTCCGCTTCTGATTGCGGGAACAAACAGCCGCGCAGCCCGGATTCGAGTGCCGAGCCCTCGAGCAGCCCATCGGACAGCGCCCGCCGGAGCGCTGTCCAACTGCGGAAACCCAACTGCATCAGCTCATTGAGCGCGGGACGCGAAGCGGCCTCCAGCGCCGCTGCGGCGACGCCTTCGAAGGGCCGGATGGCTGCGGCCCGCGCAAGATCCAAAATCTGATCGCCGATGGCCACGCCCCCACGGAACGCGGAATCCCCGCCTCGAGGACGACACACGGCGATTGGGAGGTTCTGGATCGGGAAGTCACTGTCGGCGCGGTTGGCGGCGGGCACCCAACTCTTGCGCTGCGGGTCATTGGTGGCGTCTGGGGACATCGATGCGCTCGGTTCAGGGGCGGTTCGGATCGAAACGCTTCCTGAGGTCCTTCCAGCAGTCGAGGTAGCCGGCTTGGAGCGGCGGGCGTCCTTCGAGCGCGTAGCGGGTGGGCTTGATCACGAAGCGGCTCTCGAACATGAAGGCCATCGAACCGGCGATCCGCTGAGGCGTCGCCGTGTCGGCGGCGATGGCGCGCTCGAAGGTCGCGGCGTCGGGACCGTGTCCGCTCATGCAATTGTGCAGCGACCCGCCGCCGGGCACGAACCCGCCGCTCTTGGCGTCGTACTCGCCGGTGATGAGTCCCATATATTCATTCGCCACATTGCGATGAAACCAGGGAGGCCGGAAGGTGTTTTCCATCACCAGCCATCGCGGAGGGAACACCACGAAATCGATGTTGCTGGTGCCGGGCGTATCCGTTGGCGAGTGCAGCACCAGGAAGATCGAGGGATCCGGGTGATCGTAGCTGATGGAACCGATCGCATTGAAGCGGCGCAGATCGTATTTGTAGGGC
>Ga0302320_10009561_pt1 | contig 20799 bp, 20 predicted proteins | sample Bog_T0_3_FD_202130 | JGI IMG/M metagenome (GOLD analysis project Ga0302320, IMG submission 202130) | Peat permafrost microbial communities from Stordalen Mire near Abisko, Sweden - Bog_T0_3 | ecosystem: Environmental > Terrestrial > Soil > Wetlands > Peat | place: Sweden: Abisko, Stordalen Mire...
ACATGAGGCCGTCGGGCAGGGCGACGAGGCGGTTTTTGACGACGATGTAGGTTTTGCGCGCGGCGTCGTTGGAGGGGAGTAGCTGGTCGCCGAGGCCGAGTTCGCGGCACAGCTCGGCGGCGGCGGGCTTTTCGCTTAGGAACGAATCCGGTCCGCGTTCGAGCACAGAGCCGTTGACCGTTTCCGAGCCTAGCGAGCCGCCGAGGCGGTTGCCGGCTTCGAACAGCGTGTATTCAACCTGAGAGCCGGCCTTGCGCGCCTGTTCGAGCTCAAAGGCTGCGGCGAGCCCGGCAATGCCTCCGCCAATGATTGCTATCCGCATGGATCGACCTCACCCTCATCTTAGTTCAGCTGCGCCGGTCCGAAACGGAGGGGAAAAGGCACGCGACTGAATAAGCGACTAATACACTCTCAGGATCAACCCGTGGCGTATAAGTTTCTGGTGATTCAGATCACACAATTCGAGAGAAGCAAGGGCTGCGACTGCGTATTTTCCTGCGCCTATAATCGTTTGTTATCCCCGATGTCGATCCCCAGGGCGCTTTTCCCCTTTATCCGCCCATTTGCTGCCTGAAACTGGAGAGTCCCGAATGACTGCCGAACTGATTCATCGCCTGCATTTCGCTTTTACGATTACGTTCCATTATCTGTTTCCGCAACTCACGATGGGGCTGGCGCTGCTGATTGTGGTGCTGAAGTCGGTTGCGCTGAGGACCGGCGATGCGACGTGGGACAAGGCTGCGCGGTTCTGGGGACATATCTTCGGGATCAATTTTGTTTTCGGCGTGGTGACTGGGATCCCGATGGAGTTTGAATTCGGGACGAACTGGGCGCGGTTCTCGCAGGTTTCGGGCGGCGTGATTGGCCAGCCGCTGGCGATGGAGGGGGTGTTCAGCTTCTTCCTGGAGTCGGCGTTTCTGGGACTGTTTCTGTATGGGGAGAAGCGGATTTCGAAACTGGCGCATTGGTTCTCGGCGGTGATGGTGTTTGTGGGGTCATGGATCTCGGGATTCTTTATTATTGTGACCGATGCTTGGATGCAGCACCCGGTGGCGTATGACCGGCTGCCGAACGGGCAGTTTGAAGTGTTGAGCTTCTGGCAGTTGCTGATGAATCCGTGGGGGCTGCTGCAATACATGCACAACATGACGGGCGCGGTGGTTACTGGCTCGTTTGTGATGAGCGCGGTGGGCGCGTTCTATCTGCTGGAGGGACGGCGGGCGCGATATGCGCATATTTTTCTGAAGGTGGGAGTGATTGCCGGTGTGATTGCATCCATCGCCATCATTTTTCCCACGGGGGACATGGCGGGCAAGTACGTTGCGCGCGAACAGCCTGCGGCGATTGCGGCAATGGAGGGACTGTTCCACAGCGAGGCGGGCGCGGGAATGGTGCTGATGGGGCAGCCGAACGAGGAGACGGGCGAGATCGACAATCCGATTGTGGTGAACGACATGCTTAGCTTCCTGATCTACGGGACGACCAAGGCCGAGGTGAAGGGGCTAGATCAGATTCCGCATGACCAGTGGCCTACGGCGCTGCCGCTGCTGTTCTATGCGTACCACATCATGGCGGGGCTGGGGACGTGGTTTGTGCTGCTGATGCTGGTGTGCGCGTTTCTGCTGTGGCGCGGACGGCTGTATACCGCGCGCTGGGCATTGTGGGCGCTGCTGCTGAGCTTTCCGCTGCCGTATATTGCGAACACGGCGGGCTGGATGACTGCTGAACTTGGGCGGCAGCCGTGGTTGATTTATGGGCTGATGCGGACAAGCGAGGGGTATTCCAATACTGTTTCCGCGAGCAATGGACTGTTTACGTTGCTGGGTTTTATGGGGCTATATATGCTGCTGGGGATATTGTTTACGGTGCTTATCTATCGTGAGATCAGCAGCGGGCCTGAGGGGAAGCCTCAAGACGCGCATGTTGTGGCTGCAGACTGACAGAGCTTGATTTGAAAGAGAAAGGAAACGAGCGATGATGGGATTTCTCTGGTTCTGGCTGGTCGCGGTGATGATTGTGGGCTACGTGGTGCTGGATGGGTTCGACCTGGGCGTGGGGGTGCTGCATCTGTTTCTTTGCCGCACGGAGGACGACCGGCGCACGACGCTGGCCAGCATTGGGCCGGTGTGGGATGGCAATGAGGTTTGGCTGCTGGCCGCGGGGGGGACGCTCTATTTTGCGTTTCCGCTGTTATACGCTTCAGCGTTCAGCGGGTTTTATCTGCCGCTGATGATGGTGCTGTGGCTGCTGATTCTGCGCGGGATCAGCATTGAGCTGCGGAATCACATTGAGGTGGGCGTTTGGCGGGCGCTGCTTGATGGGGTGTTTGGGCTGTCGAGTGCGGCGCTGATTATTTTCTACGGAGCGGCGCTGGCCAATGTTTTGCGCGGAGTGCCGCTACAGACGGACGGCTACTTCTTTCTGCCGCTTTGGACGGATTGGAAGCCGGGGGCGCATCCGGGGATTCTGGACTGGTATACGGTGATTGGCGGGCTGGTGGCGCTGGTTGCACTTACGTTGCATGGGGCGCTATGGCTCACATTGAAGACTTCGGGAGCGCTCGCGGAGCGGGCGCGGCGGATCGTGAACCCACTTTGCCTGCAGCTGGTGGGGATCACCGTTATCAGCCTGGGCGCGACGATTGCGGTGCGGCCGGTCAGTTTGGACAACTACTTCAACTATCCGTTTACGTTTGTTGTGCCGGCGGGGGTGATTGCTTCGCTGGGCGGCATCTGGCTCTTCAATCGGCGGGAGCAGCCGTTGCGGGCGTTCCTGTCGTCCTGCATGTATCTGTTCTTCATGCTGGCAGGGGGGTGCTGGGGGCTTTATCCGACGCTGCTGCCGGCGACGACCGGGACGGAACGCGACATTACGCTGGCGCGGGCAATTTCAGGGCCTCACACACTGGCGGTGGGTTTGGTCTGGTGGGGTTTCGGCATGGCGCTTGCCGTGGGATACATGGTGTTTGTCTACAGCACGTTTCGGGGCAAGGTTGATCTGGCTTCCGAAAGTCACTGACATGAGCCGGAATTGGCCTCTGTTGCAGGTGCGAATTCATTTCAAAAACGCAATGCTGGGCGATAGAATTCGAGGGAATCTTGCCGAAAGGTGGAGACTCCCATTCAAATCCCCAGCTTGAAGATTATGGATCCGAGCTATCGCCGGATAGACTCGATCGACTTTGTCCGCGGCCTTGCCATGGTGGTGATGGCGCTGGACCATACGCGCGATTTCATCTGCAATATTCCGTTTGAGCCGGAAGACATCAGCAAAACGTGGGTGTTCTATTTCCTGGTCCGCTGGGTCACGCATTTTTGTGCGCCGGCGTTCTTTCTTCTGGCGGGGGTGGGGGCCTATCTCTATGGGCGAAGACATTCGCGGGCGGAGCTGACCGGGTTTCTGGTGACGCGTGGCGCGTGGCTGGTGGTTCTTGAGTTTACGGTGATCGGGTTTGCCTGGACGTTCCACCCCGGCTGGGGGATGTTTGGCGTTATCTGCTGCCTTGGACTGTCGATGATTCTTCTGGCGGCATTCGTGCATTTGCCCCGTTTCGTAGTGATGGCGGTGGCCTTCGCTGTGATTGCAACGCACGACTTATTCGACGGCTTGAAGCCCGCTGCTTTCCATGCGGGACAATGGCTGTTGTTTGTTCTGCACCGGTCGGGCCGGGCGCATATCGGGGAGGTTTCACTCTTTGTCCTGTTTCCACTGATTCCGTGGTGCGCGGTTACGCTGCTGGGCTACAGCATGGGCTCTCTTTTCGAAGGTGGGTCGGGTCGGGGCCGCCGCATTTTGTTTGGGGCGGGTGCAGGAGCGCTGGTGGTTTTCTGCCTGCTTCGGGCTACGAATATTTATGGAAACCCTGGTGCGGAGGTGGCGCATTCGACGCCGGGCGACTGGCATGTGATGCCCACTTTGTCGAAGTCGGTGATTCTGTTTCTCGACGTGGAGAAGTACCCGCCATCGCTTCAGTATCTTTTAATGACGCTGGGCGTGATTCTGATTCTGCTGGCGGTTGGAGGAGAGAAGTGGTGGGGCTGGTTTGGGCGGATCCTGGTGACGTATGGACGGGTTCCGCTGTTCTTCTACATTTTGCATTTGTTTGTGATTCATCTCGCCGCGGGGCTGCTGGGATATCTGAGCCACCAGCCGGTGAATTGGCTGTTCCATGGGGGGTTCTTTTTGAATTACCCGCCCGATGGGGAGCCCTATGGGCATGGGCTTGGCGTTGTGTGCGCGATGTGGATCGCCGTGGTTGTGCTTCTCTACTGGCCGTGTGCGTGGTTCGCCCGCGTGAAGAAGAGGCATCCGGATTCGTTGCTGCGGTTTCTGTAATCTGCAGGCGTTCAACGCGTTTCGCCATCTGGCGCTATAAGGCCGCACCAAATGGCGAAACGACAAGCGCGCCGTTGCGGGCTTCAGTTTGCGTAGACGAAAAGGGCGGTTGCTGTGCCGTTGACCATATTGGAAGTGACTCGCACCTGATCGCCTTTGGCGGGCTCAAACTTCTTGCTGTCGACGGCGCCCATCCGGGTCTCAGCAACAGTCTCCGGGGTGAGTTTGAAGACTTCCACGTTGCCGGCATTGTCCTTCACCGAGAAGGTATGCTCCTTGCCGTTGAAGTTGACGACGGTGCCTGAGCTTTTGGTGAATGGGCCGGCACCGATGTCCCGCATCGCGACGGCGACTCGATCAGCTCCCTCGCCGAAAAATAGGACGATGGCGCCCGTGTCTTTTGTAGCGAAGGAAACAGCGGGGATAGTTAAGGCGCGAAGGGCCTTGTCGACAGAGATGTGCGCTTTGGTGTCAGTCAAGTCGTCAAAGCTGCTTTTGGTTCCGTCATCGATAGTTACGATAATGGTTTTGGCATAGGGGTTGACGACGTTCACGGTTCCGACGAGGGCGTGGATGACTTGCTGGGCGTTTGCGACGACCGAGGCGAGAGAAAAACAGAGAATGAGGACGGAAGTCCTAGAAAGATCGTTCAGCATGAAATCTGCTCCTGCGTTCAAGTAGGAGACGGAAGAACAGCCAACACGAATTTGCTCTCTCTTGAACGGAGAGAATATTAGCACGATTATGCGGGAACTGAAGTGCCTAGGTGCACCCGCAGCCGTGATTGGCGCGACAAAGGGCGTTGCCTTTGCCGGTTCATGAAGTTGAGCAAGGGAAGATTGCGCGATATTTCTCCCCCCGCAACTTGAAGTGCAAGACGATCCTAAGCAACGAGGTTTGAGATTTCCACCAACGGGGAATCCAGCTCGACTGCCGCCGTGACCGGCGCATGCATCGATGCAGTGAAGGCTTCGGCATGGTGTTCCAATTCCGGATCCCAGTTTTTTGGCTGGTAGATGCAGCAGGGTTCCTGGGCTAGCGGATCGCCCGTGACGGCATAGGCGCGAGCACGGGAGCCACCGCAGATTTCCTTGTATTCGCAGGCGCCGCACTTGCCTTCGAGCTTGCTGGTGTCACGGAGCGACTTGAAAATGGGTGCGTGGCGGTAGATGTCAGCCAATGGAGTTTCGCGGATGTTGCCGGCGTGGATTGGCAGGAATCCGCTGGGATAGACATTGCCAACGTGGGAGATGAACATGAAGCCCTTGCCGTCGTTGACGCGGCGGGTGGCCCAGCTTGCGGTGCGGGTGGGAGCGTCGGCAGTGGGTGCGCCGGGTTCATAGGCCTGTGCTCCACCCATTTTCAGGCTGCCCGGGTGACCGTGGCCGTGACTCATGCGGCGCTCTTCAAGGTTGTGCTGGAGAAGATAGCGGCGGTAGTGCATTGCTTCGGTGGTCTTGATCTGGAAACTGACCTTGTGCGATAGCTCGTAGATTTTGCCGAAGACCCGCTCGAAGTCCTCGCCGGAGAGCAGATCGCCAAGCTGGCCTCGGCCAACCGGCACGAGGAAGAAGACGTTCCACATGACGATGGCGAGCTTCTCGAAGAGGGTGCATAAGCTGTCGAGATCGTGTGCGTTGTGGCGGCTGATGGTGGTGTGCACCTGGATGGGCAGGCCTGCTTCGCCGGCCCATTCAATGGCCTGGATGGTGCGCGCCCAGGCGCCCGGCAGTCCGCGGAAGGCGTCGTGTATCTCCGGAGTGGATCCATCGAGGGAGATGCCCAGACGGACGAGCCCGGCTTCTTTCATTTTAAAGATGGCGTCACGCGTGAGGAGAGGGGTTGCGCTTGGTGTAAGCGCTACTTGAACACCTTTACCCGCGGCGTAGCTGATGAGCTCGAAGACGTCTTTCCGCTTCATAGGGTCGCCGCCGGTAAAGACAAAGATGGGAATATGCATGTCGGCGATCTGATCGATGAGAGTCTTGCCCTCGGCGTTGGAGAGTTCATCCGGGTGGGCGATGGGCTGGGCCGCGGCGCGGCAATGCTTGCACGCAAGGTCGCAGGACTGGGTGACTTCCCAGATGGCCAGAAAGGGTGCTTCGTCGTAGTTCAACCCGCCGCGAGCGGGGATATTGTGCATCGGTTGCATATCGCCTCCGTGAGAATTCCGGGCCGCCGGGCTAAAGGGAGCAGCGGGGGAACGCCTTCATTCCACTTAAGAACACCACTCGTGGAAGGGGCCGCGCTGTGATTGGGATCACTTCATCTTGCTCAATTCACGCTCTCCGCAGGGTCGGACTGGACAGTTTTCTGGAAAGGGAGCACAATTCAACATCCAATGAACGCTGGCTCCGGGGACTGCGTCTTTGTAACGAGAAGCGGAAATTGGAGCGCTGGAAGCTGACTTTCCGTAACCAAGCGGCGTGATTTGACACACGTTTCCATGTGCCGCCGGGCACTGCGGATCGTCGGTTGTTCTGTGAGAGTATTTCCGCACATCAAGGAGGTTCCTATGGCTGCTGGTATCAAGCCTGGTTGGAGCAAGCCCTCCAACATCCTCTTCGCATCCGAGATTCCCGCCAACGAGAAGGCTTTTGCGTTTGCTCTTGCGCAAGCCGCGGAGTTTGGCGCCAATCTCATCCTCTTCCACGCATATGACACGCTGGTAGTGACCGCATCGGAGACCTCGGGAATCCGGTATTACGATTACGCGGCAGCCGCGCGCGTCGAGATGAAACAACTTGAGCCGCTGGCCCAGCGCGTGCGGGAATCTGGCGTTTCCTGTGAAGTTGTGGTTCGGCCAGGGCTTCCGGCCGATCAGATACTGAGTTTCCTGCGCGAGCGGGACATTGACCGCGTGGTGATGGGAACGCATTCCCCGGGGCCCATTGGCAAGCTTCTGGTCGGTTCCGTGGCAGAAGCCGTGCTTCGAACTGCGAAGGTCCCGGTCTATATTGTGGGGCCGGATGTGGTGGATGGGACTTATCGCAACTTTGCTACACGGACAATTCTGTGCGCGGTGAGTATGCAGGAAGCCAGCTACATGGTGGCCGATTTTGCGGCGGAACTTGCAGTTCACCACAAGGCCCGGCTGGTGCTGCAACATGTGATCCGGCCGCAGGATCGCGCCGAGGAGCTTGCCGGCCGAAGCATCGACCAAGTTGAGGCGGATCTGCTCTCTCTTGTCCCGGTGGAGTTACAGGACCAGATTTCCGTACAGACGATCGTGGTGCCCGGCGATCCGACGGAGGAACTGCTCTACCAGGCAAGAGCCCAGCAGGCTGACCTGATTGTTTTGGGAGCGCAGGGAGCATCCGCCTTTGCCGCTGTCACCCGGCATGGGGTGGTTTACAAGGTGCTGGCGCATTCGCATTGCCCCGTGATCACGCTTTCGCCGGTGGTGCTGGCCGAGTCCCGGGGTCATATAGAAACGCGGCGCCAGTCGGAAGTGTATATGGCGGGTGTTTTCTAGGGCATTTGACGCCGACCGTGCGGAGCGATTCGCCGCTCCGCGGGGCCGGCGATCCCTATTTGTGGGAAGTGGCCGAAAGCTTGGACGCGTTGACCGGGTGAGCTGGTTTGGGCGCGGGCTTCCGGAGGCATGGCTGCTTCTCGCAGAGGACTCCGGTGATGCCCGATCCTTCCGTGATGGTGAAGATGCGGTCGACCGCAGGCAGCCTGACTGTCTCTATGGCTCCCGAAGGCCAGTGGATCTGCGCTGTTCCCGCGTCTATGGAGTCGCCCAACCCGAAGTGCGGCCGCTGATTGTTCGACGAAATGTAGCTTCCACCGCTCATGACATCCTCGCGCTGGCGCATTCCATTGGCGGCCAGGTACACGGCGGCGCCGATTGCATCGCGCGGACTTTGCTTGCCGGTCGAGGCGTCGTGGCCGCCGATCAGCTTTAACTCGACCCAATGGTGGTGGTCGGGATTCACGTTCTTCAAGAGAACGGGCGGTCCGTCGATGGGACTGATGACAACATCGATCTTTCCGTTGTTGAACAGGTCGCCAAATGCTGCTCCGCGTCCAGAGGTCAGGGATGCGAGCCCCGAACCTTTGACAGGAAGCACGTACTCAAATTTGCCGTCATGCGTGTTGCGGTAGAGGAGGGGCCGCTCAGCGAAGGTGGTGCCCCAGTCGTGCTGGTCGACCTGGGGATAGACGTGGCCGTTGATCATCATGAGGTCTTTCCAGCCGTCGTTGTCGAAGTCGAGGAAGCCCACGCCCCAGCCGACGAAGGGAACCGCTATCTCCGTGATGCCGGCCTGATCGCCGACTTCGGTAAAGCTTGCATCGCCGTCATTTCGATAGAGCGCCTTGTAGTCGTCGGAGAAATCGGTGACAAGCAAGTCGACGAGGCCGTTGTTGAGGTAGTCGCCTGCGGCGAGGCCCATGGATGCAATCTCGCGGCCTTCGCGGTTGAGCGCAAAGCCGGAGATATAACTCTGATTGTCGAAGGTGCCGTCGCCCTTGTTGATGTAAAGATAGTTGGGCTCCGAGTCGTTGGCTACAAGTAAGTCCACTTTGCCGTCGTTGTTGGCGTCTACAAAGATGGACGTGAATCCGTAGTAAGCGCCGGGATCGGAGACGCCTGCCTTGACGCTGACGTCGGTGAATGTGCCATCGCCATTGTTGTGGAATAAGTGGTCGGGCTCACCCGGCAAGCCGTGCGGACCGCACATAACCCCGATCCCATGAATCTGGCAGAAGACGAGCGGGACACCCGTGGCGGCCGTTGGCTGATGATGCCAGTCGTAGTGAACGTAACCGGACACGAAGAGATCGAGGCGTCCATCTCCGTCGTAGTCGCCAAAGGTTGCGCCGTCTGACCAGTTGCCCAGGGTAACTCCCGCTTTCTGGCCGACGTCAGTAAACGTACCGTTGTGGTTGTTGTGATAGAGACGGTTTTCACCATAGTTAGCGACAAAGATATCCGGCTATCCATCATTGTCGAAGTCGCCGATGGCCACGCCAAAGCCCCATCTGTCGTTGGTGACACCTGCCCTGGTTGCAACATCGGTAAATGTACCATCATGGTTGTTGTGGAAGAGAGCCGCGTGGGGTGGGGTCTTCTTTCCACTGAGTGCGTCGTATGTTGATCCATTGACGAGATAAATATCGAGCCAGCCGTCATTGTCGTAATCGATGAGGCCAACGCCGGAACCATCGGTCTCGAGGATGTACTTTTTATCGGCAGTACCCATGACGTGCTTCCATGAACCGAGGCCTGATGACCTGGTTGCGTCTTCAAAGACAATGGTGCCCGAATCGACGGTGCCGCCGGCAGTGATGGGGCGCTTCTTCGCATCATAGACGGGCGCAAACGTGCCGGCCGAGGAGATTCCACCCATGCCTTGTTGTGACGGGGACGGATTCTGAGACTGCGGTTGTTCAGCCCCGCACTTACCGGGTATCGAAACGAGGGCGACCAGCAAGCCGGCTGTCAATCCACGAACAAGAAGCAACGAGATGCCTCCACGGCTTGCAGTGTATCGCGATTGGGCATGCAAGGGCCGAATGCGGACCGCGGTCCAAACGAAACGGACGTGCATCAGACTAGTGGGTAGTCTGGTGGGATGGTGAAGCGATGGAGGATGTGGGGATGAACAAGGGAGAGAACGAGGCACAAGCACCCACGGTGCACCACCACTTTGGCCGATTCGCCGCATGGGCTTCCGGACGGCTGGGGTCAACATGGGCTTTTGTGGGAGCAGGCTCTGTGATCGCGGTGTGGGCAGCGACGGGACCCTTCTTTCACTTCTCAGACAAGTGGATGCAGGTGATGAGTACCGGAACGTCCCTGTTGACGTTCTTGCTCGTCTTCCTTATCCAGAACACGCAGAACCGCGACACGCGTGCAATCAATCTGAAGCTGAATGAGCTGATCCGGGCTATGGACAAGGCACGCAATCAGATGATCGATATTGAGAGACTGACGGATCTGGAATTGGATGAGATGCAGGCGACGTTCGAACGAGTGAAGTCGATGACCACCGCTCGAAGGCCCCGCAAGCCTGAGGAGTCAACGGCGGAGTGAGGTTGCATAAGCACCGAGCGCAAGAATAAAGCTGGAGATGGATACCTGCCTTGATTTGCCCATGCGAGCACCGCCCATCGAAAGCAAAAATGGCGGAGCTCGCTGTGCGCCTCGCGAGGCAGGTCCTTAAACAACCGGCCCGCGTTATATGACTTTGAGCAGTAGCAGAATCACCACGATGGTGAGGATCAGACTGAGGCCGCCGCCGCCGTAGTAGCCCAATCCCGGGCCCATGCGATAGCCGCCGAATCCGAATCCGAAGATCAGTACAAGCAGAATGATTATGAGTAGCATCGTTTCCTCCTGCAAACCTTCGATGCAATTTTAATAACTCGCGTCCATGCATCCACTTGATTAGTCGGCTCAAATTGCTCACTAAGAATCGCCGGTATAACTCGGACCGGGGGAGTTAGTCGGAGACCGGAGCGTAGACACAGTAGCCGCGGGGCGGTGCTGGAAATTCAGAATTTCCATCGGCGTCTGTTGTGCGCTCGTCCGGACGGGCCGGGTCATGCCCATCCCACGCAACGGGCTTGAACTTCTGATTGTGCCATTTGGTTTTCACGCTCGTGCCGCTCCACTGGTTGCCAAGGTTGTTGAGCACGTAGATCAGGCCGGATTGCGACTCTGTTCCACCACGCTGCATGATGTAGAGATCGGGGTCGGCATGCAGCACACATGATTCTCCGCCGGCATGGTTGTGATGCGCGGCAATCAACGCGTCGATTCCGTTTGGCGAGCCGGGGCGCGCGAGTTCGCAATTGAAATAGTCCCACCAGAAGACGCAGGGATATCCATCGCCCGTGAGAATGAAGGAATAGCCCAGCATCTTGTCGTTAACGACTTCATTTCCGCCCATATCGTGATTCTCAACGAAGGTGACGGCGTTAAAGGGGCGTCCCGCACTTACTGATCCACCATCGGTCAGGTTGCGCAGATCGTAGTTGGGCTTATCGCAGACGTCCTTCAGTTTGTATCGAAGAGGAAAGTCGAAAGCGGCAATCTGCTGATCGGTTACTGCGCGCACGCCGTCGAGCCAACCATCAATGTCTTCCGGGCCCGACCAATACTCTCCGACAATAAATGGAGCGAATTCGCGAGCATCGAGCTTGAGGTACTGGTATTTGGCCAGGAGTCCGATCATCCATGCTCCAAAGCCTTTGACGAAGTCGAACCGCATGCCGTCAAAATCAAGTTCTTCAATGGCCAGGCGAGCGTATTCAAACATGGCCTCATAGACTCTGGGATTGCGATGACAGAGGTGGGGGAAGCCGGCGAACTGTTCGCCTTCGATCATGATCCGCTCGTAACGGCAGGGGTGAAAGCAGTTCCAATCCCGCGGGAATTTACCGCTCGCGGGCTTGAACTTCGTCCATCGCTTTTTCCCATCAAGGGGGTTAACTTCCTCTTCGTCGGCACCCGAGTTATGGTTGATGACCATGTCAGCGAGGGCGGTCATTTTGTGTTGATGAATGATGCGAATCAGGTTTTCCAGCTCAGCCCGATTGCCATAGAGAGTTTTTACGGAGCCCTTCTGATCAAAATCTCCGAGATCGAAATAGTCGTAAGGATCGTACCCCGGTGAGTCAGGGCTGGCTGCCTTGCTGAATGGTGGCAACCAAAGGGAATTGATACCTGAGGAAGCGAGTTGCGGAATTGTTTCCGCGAGGTGGTTCCACCACTCTCCGCGCTTATTCTCCTTGGTTGGCGCATCCCAATAGAAGGCCTGCATCATTACAGCCATTTGCGCTCCTCTTTCTTTTGACAGGTTTCTGCCACGCGATGGCCCGGGGCATGGAAACGTGCTTGCTGGTTTTTGATTGGTGCATCTGCCTGGAAGAGCCGGATGAATGTGGGAACCGAAGTTAGAACCCACCAGCTATTGGTTGCAACAATGCGCTTGCGGGTTTACCCAAGTCTTGAGCAAACGCCGTGGAATCAATGACTGTGCAATTTCTTTTTTGCGCGAACAACCATCACCTTTGAGTTTTGCTTCCAATGATCTGTTGTTGAAGTAACAAGACACAAAAGCCTCAGGAGGTGGTAAGGATGCTCTGGACAATCTTTGTAATTCTTCTGGTACTGTGGCTGCTCGGACTGGTGAGTTCTTATACGCTGGGCGGATTCATCCACATACTGCTTGTGTTAGCAGTGATCGTTTTGATTCTGCAGCTTGTTTCAGGCCGCAGAGCAGCAATTTGACGATATCTGCGACAACTTGAATTGAACCGCGGGTTTTTTATTGAGCCGCACAACGGGCACAGTCGCGTGCCACAAACAAAGCAGATGAAGATCCACGGAGGTGGAGACATGAACAAGGACACAGTTAAAGGCACTGTTGATGATGTAGCAGGACGCGCGAAGCGCCAGGTAGGCGAGTGGACCGGCAACACTAACACGCAGGTAGATGGCGCTGCGCAGCAAATCAAGGGAAAGGCTGAGAAGGCCTGGGGCAACGTGAAGGATGCTGCAAAGGACGCGAATACCGACGCGAACCGGGAGCAAGCGACCGAAGCCCGCGAGAGGGAACGCCGCGAGGAAGAACGCCGGCATCACGAGGCAGTCGGCAGCTAGGACGGTTCTAACTCGTTCCTGAACAGCAACCACTCCTGAGTGTGACAAAGAGGCGGCTGATTCTGGATCCCGCAGAAACGAGCGTGGATTCAGGTCAGCCGCCTCTCTTTTGGTCGACAGAATGAAGGTGCGAGCCGCGAGGCCGGAATGTGGCCGTGGTGGTCCGTTGGATACAGCCGGGTTGCGCGGCGCCATGAATAACTGAACCCAGGAGCGTGAAAACGATGAATCAAGACAGGGTGAATGGCGCGATTGACGAAGTGGTTGGCAGCGCAAAGCAGCAATTCGGAAAACTCACTGGGAATAGAGGAACTCAGATTGAAGGCGCGGTCCAAAATCTCAAGGGCAAAACTGAGAATGCATGGGGCAAGACGAAGGACGCTGTGAACGATGCACAGTCATCCCCTTCCCCATCGGACGAGGAAGCAGCGGGACGCCGGGATCAGGTTTAACCACGCCCGGATGCCAGGAGGGTTCGAGCCGGGGACGCATGGAGCGCCGGCAAGGTTGGCCCCATCCGTTGAGCAGGCGATGAATGCAAGATGAATCCTGCTCGTTACTCTCGATGTACTGGCGACATGGATGGAATATCGCAATGGTTCCGGGTATACTGTCGCCAAGGCAGCGCGCACTGACTGGACTAGCGGCTGCGCAGGCCTGAAGAGAGGTGCGTCTTCCGCAGGGACTCCGGTTCACTGACGTTCGACGTTACCCCATCGGGAACATCCCGGTGGCGCGCAGTGGCTCGCGTGCTTCGAAGTCCTGTGGACGCCCTGAGTTGCGCCCTCCTACCTTCCTTCTGTACTCTCTGCGGATCCCCCTTGCCGCAGCTTTCCTTAGCGCCAATTTGTAATGCATGCTGGTCAGAATTTCCGGTCCAGAGCGGGCCTGCGTGCGCGCGCTGCGGCGACACTGTGGACGCGCCGCTGGCTGCGTCTGGACCGAAAGATGCGGATCTTTGCCGCCGTTGCCGGATGGCTCCGCCTGCATTTGCGCGAGCCGTTGCTTACGGGCTGTACCAGGATCGGATGAAGGCGGCTATCCATGAGCTGAAGTACGATGGGCTGCATCCTGCTGCGCGGACGCTGGGGCTGATGCTGGCCCAAGCGATAGCGCAACTCGCTGACGAAGCGCCGGCGGAAATGCTTGTGGTGCCGATACCGCTGCACCGGTCGAAGTACGCGGAACGAGGGTTCAACCAGGCACGCGCACTGGCCGAATACGCTCTTGAATCTCTGCGCAAGTCTCACCCGGAGTGGCGGCTGACGCTGGCTGGGAGTACGCTGATGCGACTGCGGGCCACATCGAGCCAGGCGGGTCTCACGATGCGCCAGCGAAGGATCAATGTCCGAGGGGCCTTCTCGGTTTCTGATCCTGCACTGATTGACTCGAAGCACATTCTGGTGGTCGACGACATTTACACCACGGGCGCCACTGCCCGCGCCGCCGCGCAGGCGTTGATTCGCGTGGGGGCAGCCTCAGTGTGGGTTGCGACATTAGCCAGGGCCAGGCGCGTGTCGGACTACGGCTATGCATCTGAATTGAACATGGAAGGCAGCGAAAATAATCGAGGATTTTCATCCATAGCAACGAGAGACCTGCAGCAGGAAAGAAAATATTCATCGCAAGACCAACCATCTTTTTGACGAGGGGATAAAGGATGTCGCTGGGAAAAGCTATGATCCATGCTCGCAAGCAGAAGTCCATCGCCAAGGCCGCGGCATATGCCGGGGATTATGCCGCCGTGCAGCCGACACAGATGCTGCAGATGCCGGTGCTAGTGCTCAACGCATCCTACGAGCCCATTAACATTTGCGGGGCACGCCGCGCGCTGGTGCTGGTGCTGAAAGGTATTGCGCGCACGGAGGAGGAACACGGACTGACCCTGCATGCCCAGCGGAGCCGTATCGCCATGCCTTCGGTGATTCGGTTGCTGGAATATCGGCGCATCCCGCATCAGACTCGGGCTCTCTCGCGCAAAAATATTCTACTGCGTGACCGGAACACCTGCCAGTATTGCGGGGTGATTCTGCCGGCTGGCGAGCTGACACTGGACCACGTGATTCCGCGCTCTCGTGGCGGCAATTCCACGTGGGAGAATCTTGTTGCGTGCTGCCACGGCTGCAATCGGCGCAAAGGGAACCGCATGCTGAACGAGCTGGACGACATGATGCTGATGCGCGATCCGCGGCCCTTCTCACTGCACACCAGCAGGCAGATCATGCGCATGCTGGGTCGGGGGGACGACCGGTGGCGGAAGTATTTGTTCTATTGAGGGCGCAGGGAATAGGGAATAGGGAATAGTTATCGCTGCAGTTTTACTCATGCGGCAGATAAAACGTCGGAATGTGAAATCATTCCCATAGAGGTCCTGCCGCTTGTTTAAGTATGCTATTGTTCGTATTCCTGGAAGCAACTTCGACACGGGGCTGACTTCGGTTTCGCTGGGTCGGCCCGATTTCGAACGGGTGCTGGAGCAGCATGCCCGGTATTGCGAGGCGCTGACTGAATGCGGGCTGGAAGTGATTGCGCTCGACGCGGACCTGCGTTTTCCCGACTCCACGTTTGTGGAAGATACGGCCGTGATTACAGCTCACGGCGCAGTTCTGACGCGGCCCGGCGCGGTAAGCCGCGAAGGCGAGGTTGAGGCGATTCGGGCAGCGATATTGTGGCATTTTCCTTCACCGCTGACGATCGATGCCCCAGGCACGCTGGATGGGGGCGATATCTGCGAGGCGGAGAAACACTTCTTCCTTGGGCTATCGCACCGTACTAATGAAGAGGGCGCGCGGCAACTGGCTGCGCATTTGGACGGCATGGGACATACATCTTCGACGATTGATGTGCGGGGAATGACAAGCATTCTCCATTTGAAGAGCGGCATCTCTTATATTGGCGACAATACGCTGGTGGTGATGGAGGAGATGGCGAAAAATCCGAAGTTTCGCGGCTATGACTTGATCCGGGTTGGAGTGGATGAGAGCTACGGGGCGAACTGCGTGAGAGTGAACGATCGCATCCTGGTGGCAGCGGGATTTCCCAAGCTCACCGCGGAACTGCTGGCGCGCGGCTTCGATCCGCTGGTGTTGGATATGAGCGAGTTCCGAAAGATGGACGGGGGATTGAGTTGCCTTTCCCTGCGCTTCTAGAGCGGTTACTTCTTCGGCTGCTGCTGCGGATCGGGAGCCTTCTCGGGCGCGGTGATGTCCTGGCCGTCGTAGATGATTTTGGTGGTTGATCCGAACTGCTTATAGTCGGTGTACTTGATGATGTCGCGCATATGCACGTCCTCGGCCAGGTAGCCGTGACCGCCGCTGAAATGCAAAACTCCCTCGCCCTTGGTGTAGACCGGGAACCAGTAGTGTCCGTCGATCTGCTGGCGCCAGGTCATGAAGGGCGGGTGCAGATCTTCGCTCCCCTTGCGCGTATCGTCGGGAACCATTCTTCCGTTGGTGACCACGATCTGCAGTTCGGTTGAGTCGACCCAGATGCGGCCGAGCAGGTAGCGCTTCTTCTTCTCAATCAGCTTGGGGCTTACGTCAAAGACGTAGCAATCGACTTCATCGACTTTTTGCCGGCCCACGTATTTCACGTCGTACTGCCCGATATCCTCGGCGGTAAGCACGAAGGGATAGCCGTGTTGGATGTCCTGAAGATCGGAAGGCGACATCATGACGCGGTTCAAGGAGTTTTCCGGGGCGTAGACAACCTTCTCTGTGCGCGCGCCGGAAGGATCGAAGATGACGTCGTCAACTTCGTAGTACTCGCCATCCACCTTGTTATCGTCGTCGAGAGTCTGGACGCGGGCGACGCGCCGATAAGTGTAGTGGTTGAGGGCCTTCTGGAACTCGGTTTCCTTCGCCGCAAACTGACGAATAATTTCCTCGGGTGTGACAGCAGGCGCAGAAATATCCATGTGCCCGAACCCGGCGTCCAAAGACATGGGCGTAAAGCTGTCCTTGTCCTGCGCCGCAGCAGCCAAATTGGTCGCCCCGAACATGAAGGCTATCCACAATACGGTTCGCACTAAGCTTGCCCCCTCCATTGTTTTCTCACGTCTGTTCCGCCGAGTCCAAGCGAAGTCGCGCCATTGGCTCGCCGTCCGGAGCGTAGAATCCAGTCCGATCTACAACGTTAGACGCATGGACTGCTTCGGCAGGTAGTCTGACAATTCAAGTGATAGGCTTTAGCCCGTCCCGCAAACGGGTTGCTCTCCAGTGCGCATCTTTGGATTGCTGGACTTGGAGTGCGCTCACATGCTTCGCCTTCCTTGGTTAGAAACCGATAGCCGGCTTGGCGTCCGCGCCCACCAGTAAAGCGGAATATGCCTTTTCCAGCTATGCGCAGCAAGGAGAATTTCGGCGTCAATGCCCGACAATTACCAACTTCCAGCGCTTGCGCTCACCGCGCTCCTGCTTCCCGTATTCGGGTTTCTCTACCTGCGTTTTCGATCCACGCGCACATTGCTCTGGTTCCTTGGCTTTCTGTGCGCGGTAACCCAGATGGTGCTTCTTTACCAGATCGGCGGATGGGATTTTCAGGATGGAGCGCATCGCTGGGTGTTGGCCGCCGGCCAGACCGCGATCCAGATTGGTTCCGCGCTGTTTCTTGCATCGCTTTCGCCGCTGCGGTTTCACGTTGGCCGTTTTGAAATCCTTTACGTTCTTCCCTACACCATTCCTATGATGGTGTATTCGGTGCTGTTTTTTGGCGTCTTCCATGGGATTACGCCCAGCGGACCATGGTTCCTGGTCTTTCCCGCCCTTGGCTTTATTTCGCTGGTTGCCGGCCTGGCCTGGGGAATTGCAAGAGGCAGCATGCCGATCTGGCTGGCGGTTTGCATGTGCATTCTGGTCGGCTGCCTCGGGCTGCTGATCTGCTTCACCACCGGAGCCGGTTGGCCACTGACGCTGGTTGAGTGCGCCAACCACTTCATGACAGCCTTGCTGCTGGTCTTTGTATTTCGGCGGATGACGCCGGGGCTGCTTCTTAGCTTTTTTGGATTTTTCGCCTGGTCGCTTTCAATCCTGAATATTTTCACTGCAATTACCGTTCACCCTTCCCTTCACCTGGAACTTGGTCGTTTTATCGTGATGGGAAAGGTGGTGGCGGCACTGGGCATGATTGTGCTGGCGCTGGAAGATCAACTGGCAATCAACAAGCTTGGGAGGGATCGCGAACGACGCGCCCGGCGCGAACTGGAAGCCTACGCCACCCCAATGCTGGTGCGTAGGCGGCTGGAGGATTTCGACCGGCAAGGGAACGAGATATGCCAGCTGATTGTGGATAACAGCCGGTTTGCGCAGGCAGTGCTGCTGCTGGAAAGCTCTGGTCGACTTCGGCTGACAGGAGCTGCGGGGATGGATGCCGCGGTTGTGACTGCGCTGGATTCGGTTGCTGCGCGCATTCCGGTGGCGGGGTTTCTTGCGCCGGATTCCGTTTCCCCCGCAGTTGAACGCAGCCAGACTGTCGACTTAAGCCTGGAACCATGGTTGAGTCCTGGCGATGACCTGAAGCGGCTTTGCTTCTCACGGGCTCTAGCCGTACCCATCGTGGGGCGTTCAGCAAATGAGGGAGCGCTGCTGCTGTCAGCGATGCGCGATCCTGAGATTCCGCTGCGAGCTGATGAGCTTCTTCCGCTGGAGATGCTTGCCGGCCGCCTGCAGGCCGTCCGCAGCCAGACGAGGATGCTGGAGAAACTGATTGATTCAGAGAAATTCGCCGGGCTGGGACAGTTGGCGGGGAACGTAACGCAGCAGTTGAACAACCCGCTTACCGTGATTCTCGGCTATGCCTCGCTGCTTGAGGAGACCTCGACGCTGGCTCCCCAGGAACGGAAGGCGGCGGAAGCTATTCTGACCGAGGCGCGCCGCATGAGGGAGACGCTGGAAAGCTTGACCCGTATTTCACATCGGCAGAATGACCACCTGGATACCATCTCGGTTTCGGAACTCCTGGCCGATATGGAACAGCTTCATCGGTCCGAGTTCCTCACTCGTTCTATCGACTTTCGCATGAATATTTCCCCGGGGCTGCCCAGCGTTCGGTGCAATGCGCAACTTTTGCGCCAAGCCGTGCTCCACTGCCTGCAATTTGCGATTGAGGCGGCAGACAGTCCGAGTTCGATCCTGGCTTCCAGCGCAACCGACGCCAAGACGGTGCGCCTGGAAGCAACTTCAGAGGGGAAGGTTGTGCAGATTCTTGTGGCTCACTCGGGACCGGGATTCCTCTACCCGGAGCGTGCGTTCGATCCCTTTGTTCCGGCGCAGGCCGGGGGAGAGATGACGGGTATGGGACTTGGTCTATGCGCCACCATACTTCGCGACCACAATGGCCGCGCCTCGGCAGTGAACCTGGAGCCGACCGGGGCCGCCATCATCCTGGAGTTGCAGGCAGCCTAAAGTCACAGCCCTCTTCAGGCGATCAACCACTCGATCATCTGCTGGAACTTATGCGCCGACACTGCGTAAGGTACATGAGACCCTAGAGCGGTTTCGATTCACATGTTGCCATCTGAAGATCATGCGGGGTGGCATTTTCCTGGGGAAAATGCCACTTGGCTTCAATCCTTCTGTAAAGAGCAGAATCGAAACCGCTGTAACGAGCCGGAGGATGCGTGAAACTTGATATCGAGGATGTCTCAAAGCAATACCGCAGAGGCGTCCTGGCTTTGCGCAGTTTCAGCCTCGAATTGAAACCGGGAGTGCTGGGACTGCTGGGGCCGAACGGCGCGGGCAAGACCACATTGATGAGCATTCTGGCGACCATTACCAAGGCAAGCAAAGGGCGCGTGCAATGGGATGGCGTGGACATAGCCAAGAAGCCCGACGCGCTTCGCTCCGTGCTGGGTTATCTGCCGCAGGACTTCGGAGTGTATCCGAATCTGAATGCCGTCGAGTTTCTTGAGTACCTGGCCGCAGTCAAAGGTCTGGATGCGGTATCGTCGAAGCGGCGGATCGAGGAACTGCTGGACCTGGTGAACCTGACCGATGCGCGCAAGCGGCCGTTGGGCGGTTTCTCCGGTGGCATGAAACAGCGCGTGGGGATTGCCCAGGCGTTGCTGAACGACCCTCAATTGCTGATTGTGGACGAGCCGACGGCGGGCCTGGATCCCGAAGAACGAGTGCGTTTTCGCAACCTGCTCTCTGAGCTCTCAGGTGAGCGGATCGTCATTCTGTCCACGCATATCGTCTCCGATGTTGAGGCGACTGCGACCGATATTGCGCTGATCGAAAAGGGTTCGCTGGTTGCACATGCAACACCGGAAGCGCTGTTGCAGCTTGTGGAGGGCAAGGTTTGGGAGTGGGTTGTCGCGAGCGCCGAATTGAATGCCGCAAAACAACGATTCCAAGTGAGCAGCACGACCCGCCGCAGCGATGGTGTGCATGTCCGCGTGCTTGGGGAAGAGCCGCCGCAAGGCGCGCAGCCGGTGGCGCCGAATCTTGAGGACGCATATCTCTATTGCCTCAACAAGCATCGCGCGGAAGTGGCACAATGAACCGCACTCGCGTGCTTTATCACATGGTGCGAGCTGATTTTCTTGAGCGTGTGCGCCGGTATAGTTTCCTGCTTACGCTGGGCTTCTCAGTCTATCTCGGTTACACAGTTTACGCAGGTCAAGTCACCCTGCGACTGGACAACTATAGCGGCGTCAACAACTCCGCCTGGCTTGGTTCGGTCATTGGGTTGGTCGGCTCCGTGTGGCTCACTTTGATCGGCTTCTATGTTGTTAAAAACTCCATTCAGCGCGATCGGCAAACCCGCGTGGGGCAGATTCTGGCCACTACACCCATCAGCAAAAGCTTCTACACGCTTGCCAAAACTCTCAGCAACTTTGCTGTGCTCGC
>Ga0302320_10009562_pt1 | contig 20798 bp, 13 predicted proteins | sample Bog_T0_3_FD_202130 | JGI IMG/M metagenome (GOLD analysis project Ga0302320, IMG submission 202130) | Peat permafrost microbial communities from Stordalen Mire near Abisko, Sweden - Bog_T0_3 | ecosystem: Environmental > Terrestrial > Soil > Wetlands > Peat | place: Sweden: Abisko, Stordalen Mire...
TTGTGGTGAGAGTTTTGATTGACTGAGACTTGACTGAAACTTGACCGCATTTATGCGGGAACCGCGCCCATCGCGCGCTCGATTTCTTCACAAATCGCGCATTTTCGAGTGGGATCCGGTGGATAACAGGAGCGTCCGAAGTCGACGCGCAGGACGTTGTGCGCCACTTGGATTTGTTTCTTCAGCTCCACGATCTCAGGAAGCTCCGAAAGATCGAAGCTGCTGAGAATGTTTTTTAGGTGCCGCGTTGCGTCCTGGACGTCACCGACGACGGGTAGAGGCGGCCTGGTTGGTATCGCTCGCCCGGAACAACCTCGACCCCGGTCGCCAACGCACACCGGGTTCGCTTGCTTCGCCAGAATGTCATCTTCTATTGGCATATTGATGGCCCTGTGTAATCAACCACTTACGGGCACTTTAGCTACAGCTAAACCCAGAATTCCGTTTCCAATCCCTCGTAAGTTGTTGATGTTTCCTAACGACCGAATGGAAACGGCGGCACGGCGGTGTGTTTCCATCCGTATGGGTTGGGAACTTTAGCTTTGAGCGAGGAAACTGACTTCGAGCACCCGCACGACGAGGCCGGCGACGAGGATGACCATCGCGATCGAGCGGGCTCCGATCCGCTGGCGCCATGCCGTGGTCCGGCTCGGGCCTTTCGCGGGATCGATCTTGCGGCCTGGAATGTGGCCGTCGGAACGCGCCTTCTTCAAGGGTAGCCGTGCACGGCTAACTCGCTTCCTGAAGTGCCGGGGCGTTTAGGACGGGAATCTCAAGAGTTCTATCTGCCACCGAGCCGACGAGCCGTCGTCTCGGCGCGCGAGGATCAAGCAGGTGCTCGTAAAGCCACCTCCACGAGAGTAGGGGATCCTGACTCACCGCCGAAAGAGGCTGCGATGGGCCGCCGACATTGAGAGCGCATTTGTATCCACAGTGCGACTCGCAGTGCCCCTACCCATCTAACTCGCTTCCTGAAGGGCTGGGGTTTTCAGGACCGGCATCTCAAGAGTTCGATCCGCGACCGATCCGGCCAACCGTCGGGTCAGCGCGCGAGGATCAACCAGGTATTCGTAGGCCGCGGCCACAAGCGACGGGTCCTGGCCAACGATATCGCGCAGCATCTCGTAAATCTCGGATGCGAACGCTCCGCTCTCAGGACGAGGCCCGAGCGCAATCGACACTCCGCACGCAACGCAAAAGACATTCCGGCGCTTTTTCGATCGCAATCTCGGCCGAAGCCCCACGGTGACCACCTCTTGGTAAACAGCGATCGCACGATCGCCGGTGATCGTAATTCCGCCAGGCGCCTTCAGCCCGCGCGGCCACAGCGAATGCAAGGCTGAGTTTCTCGATCTTTCATTCTCATCTCCTTAGCCGTGCACGGCTGAGTGTAGGTCGCCGTCGCAGGCAGGCGGCCGCCTGCCTGCAATCGTGCGATTCAAGCCGAGGAAATTGATGAGGCAACTCTCCCGGCGAGCCTGAAGAATCTGGCTCCAATTTGGCACCAAAACCGGGGTCTTCGAGGGCGGTTTTGCGGACTTCGACGCGGGAAGCATCAGTGAAATCACTACTACTTAGCGCTGTCCTGTTGGGCTCATAACCCAAAGGTCGGTGGTTCAAATCCACCCCCCGCAACCATGAACGCCACTGCCAAACAGCAGTGGCGTTCGCCTATCTGCAATTCCCCCAAAATGAGACTCAGGATGCTCCCCTCACATGACAACAGTCTGAAGAGTGTGCCCTCCTATTTTGTGACGCGTGTTCTCAGATCGCGGGAAATTCATCGAAGATGAGCAGCCAACGCACAGGCTTCAGAACACGAGTGTCGAGCTCCGGAGACAGGATGAAAGCGCTTCGACTCCCGCTGCTCTGGCAAGCATCCACCGTGCCGAGTTCGAGCTAGGCGGACTTTTCAAGTTCTACTGCGTATCGCTTTGCGGCAGCCTGTATCCGCTTCCACGCGGCACGGCGTTCCGCTTCCGTAACGCCCTTCACCTGGTTGAAACGCGCAACAGCGTTGCGTACGTGAGAGGCATTTTCCAGCGGCTCCTTGCGTTGCTTCGGAAAAGCGAACTTGGTTGCGGAAATCCGATCACGAGCTGGCTTGGTCAGCTTTGCCATTATTGTTCTCCCTCGGGAGCTCGCTGCGCAGCGGCGGCCCCGGAATCGTTCTCACGTTCGACTGCGGCAGCTTTTCCAGTTCCTGTCGCGTGGTCTGGGTCACGTCTTTTCCCCGCCTGGATTCGGCCATGCGCGGCTCATCCATTTCCTTCTTGACGCGAGCGAGTGTCGCTTGGGTGGATTCTTGCTTCGCTCGTTCTTATGCATACTTGCACGATGTCATGGGTGCAAAAGGATTACAGGTCAATTTGGAACAGGTCTGGCAGTTTCAGCATGGTTTTCATACCGAGCAGTTTTGAACAGTCTTTACCAATCTGCAGAATGTGGCATCTCAAATCCCGACGGCGATTAGATTTATCCCGGATTACTTCTAGCTTTTGGTTTTGGTTTTGGTTTTGGCTTTCGGCTTATGTGAGCGCTGTTCATGATTGCCGGACCGGTTCAAATGCTCGGGAATTCCGGTGATAAGGCCTTGATACTCCGTGAGCCGGTCACCCATGATGACCACGCCCTTGGAGGTGATTTCATATTCGCGGATATCCTTGCTATGGTTGCCACCGCGCATCTTGATAACGACCATGATCTTGCGAAGCTGGCCGTCGATGCATACGTACCGAAGCCGGATAATGTCATCGGTGAGAAAGGAAATCGAGTAGGTACTGAAGGGGAATTCTGTGAAAGACTCGTTTACCTCAACCGTGCTTAGAATCGTCACCCCGACTCCGGTCAAAGCGGTGATCATCCGGTAGAGCGATTCGCGAAAGTCGGCGCGGAAGCCGGGTGCCAGCGCCATCTCAAAGCCCGCCAGCGAATCAATCACCAGGCGTTTGGCGCCAATCTTCCGCACCGCCTCGAGAATCTCGTGCATGGTTTCATCCACCGAGAGATCCAGCGGACGGAGGTAGAGAATTTCGAGTTTCTTCTCTTTTCGCGGCGTCTTCAAATCCAGACCAAAACTGCTGGCCCGCTCCGCATACTCCTGCGGCCGTTCTTCAAAGACCACCACAATTCCCGGATCCCCCTGGCGTATACCCTCAGCAATGAATTGGGTTGCCAGAACCGATTTTCCCGTCCCCGAAGCCCCAGCCACCAGGATACTATCGCCTTCAGGAATGCCCCCGCCGAGCATCCTGTCCAATTCCGGAATACCGATGGAAAGGCGCCGTGTACTGGGTATCTTCCTTGCTTGTCCGGCCAGCCCAAGAGTACGCGAGAAGGCTTGCAGCCCGGCATGGGTAATGCGGAAGGTGTGCAGTCCGGGCACGGACGCCTGCCCGCGCAATTTCACGATCTGTAGCTTTCGCACAATGGAACTTCGCTCCGCAGCCTGGTAAAGCCAAAAGAGGCCATCGGAAACCGTGAAAACGGGATTGTCACGGATCTCACCCTCGACATACTCGCCGACCAGAAAAGTCGTGGCTTGCCAACTTGTCAGGAGCAGGGCTAACCGCTGAATGAAAGATTGCAGCTCCACTTCGGTTGTGCCGCCCTGCGCCTTCCGCACCACGGTGCGAAAGGAGTCCACTACCACGACGCCGGGGCCTGCCTTCTCAACCTCTTTCGTAATCTCCTCCAGGACCGCGTCTAAGTCCTTCTCCAACACAACCTGGCTCAAGTTGATAAAGCGGACGGCCGTGTTTAACTTGGCCTGGTCAAAGAATGCGTACTGTTGCTGGTAGCGCAGCATTTTGATGGCGGGTTCGCCGAGGATGGTGAAATAGAGCGCGGGGCGCTCCGGCGTCGCGTTGGCGAATATGATTTGGTGCGCCAGCGTGGTCTTGCCGCTTCCCGGGGCTCCCGCGATGATATTAAAAGAAAACTCCGGGAGACCGCCGCCCAGGATTTCATCAAGGCCTGGGACCCCGGTCGGCAGTTTCTTGATTATCACTCTATCTTGTGTGCTCAAGCTTCCTCTCCTTTTCGGAAACGCGGCCGTCGAAGACGGCCTCCGGCCACACATCCTGAACCAGCCGCAACGTTAAACCCTCGCCAATGAAAGTGAGAAGGAGCCCGATTAGATGGGCAATGAGAATGGCTCCTCCGTCCCTGGCCTGTTCCTTGTCAGTTTGCGACGCAAGCTCGCCTAGACCTTCTACGGAGCCATCCGCTGCGACCTGAACCACGCTAAGACTGGGAGCTTCCGCCCTGGCCAGCGTCAGAGCACGAGAAAGCAGCGAGCGAAAACCGGCAACTCCCGCGAGTGTAATCAGGGGCCGGCGCAGCTTCGCACAGACGCGAAAAGCGGCAGACTCCGCTGGCTCGGAGTTCTTGCCCGCAACGGCCTCGTAAGTAAGAAGGCGTTGGGCCAAATGTCGTGACTCTGAAAGACTCACGATTTCCTTTTCCATGCAGCACGAACTCTGTACTCAGTTCGGCTTGGGGCTTTTAATTGCCGCCACTACCGCCAATACCGTCGCCGTGTTTAGGACGTTTCCCGAGATAGTCCTCAGCGCTTCTGTGACGGGCGGATATTGCTCCGCCAGTATCTCGAGACGCGCGCTGACGCCCTGGAGATCGTCGACTTCGTTGACGATCGCTTCAAAGCCCATCGGTATACCGCTCTTCGAGAGGAACTTAAAGTCTGGGAGAATTTCCGATGTCACCAGCTGCAACGTCGTAGCTTCGCCAACAACTCGGACAAGCAGCCCGAGTAACTGGGTAATGAGAATGATTCCTGCCTCCCGAGCTTGGTCCGCGTCCACTCGCGGCCGAAGCTCGTCTAGACCCTGTAAGGAGCCATCCGCCGCGACCTGCACGGCGTTAAGACCGGGAGCTTCCGCCCTGGCCAGCGTCAGAGCACGAGAAAGCAGCGAGCGAAAACCGGCAACTCCCGCGAGTGTAATGAGGGGCTGGCGCAACCTCTCACAGACGCCAAAGGCCGCGAATTCCGTTGGATCGGAGGTTTTGCCCGCAGCGCTTTCGTAAGCAAGAAGGCGCTGGGCCAAATCTCGCGTCTGGGGGGGAAGCATCATTTTCGTTCCCTTACCACGCAAAATTCCCGTGACACCTGGACGTGAAACGTTCAGCCTAATATTACGCGTTTGAAAGTCGCTCGGATAGGGCGTGCGCCTGTTTCATCGGATTCTGTGGGCGCGGTGCCCGCCCTGGATCATTGTTTAGCCGGGTCGCTCCTCCTGCGGCGTTCATCAGCTTTACATATTGGCGGAAAACCGTCGGCTGCAGTGCCCGAGCCGGAACTGAGACCGGCCTCGGGAAATCGTATCACCGAAGTATTCGGACTGCACCGTTCTCGATGATTGACGTAACATCCGGTGACGGTTGATAAATCCCTATTTTCGTTGCAGGGAGGCCGGCGAAAAGTGTGAGTAGGACAGGATTACTTCAATCCTTCCGCAAGAAATAGCGTTGTCGCGACTCGACGGTAGCGATAGACCGAGGTTTTTCCATCCGGCGTCATCACAATATTGCCGTACAGAACGCCGGCTGAGTCAGGCGGGACGAGAGTGGCCCAGGATTGACGGCCGCCGGTTTTCAAATCTACGAGGAATATATGCGCCGGGAAGGTGCGATCCCAGACGTACAGCTTTGTGCCTGAAATGTCCCACTGAATCGGAAGTTCTCCATCCTTGAGCCCCTTCAGTGTCTGTGGTTCGCCTCCATTGACCGGGTAAAGCCGGAACTCCTGGTGCTGGTCACGTGCAATGACGGCCTCTCCGCCGGGAGCAATCAAAGGATCCCGCGTGCCTTCGGGTGTTACCGCCGACGTCTTGCCGGTTTTCGCATCCAACAGGTAGGTTCGTGCTTGTTTCCCCGCTTCGGCTCCGAGAAAAGCGAACTTGGATCCGTCTCGAACCCAGTTGCCGTAGTTGGCAAGTACCTGGACTGGACTAATTTCGAAACTGCGGGTTTCTCCCGCTCCGGTGGGAAGCAATCGAAAGGTGGAATGGGTAGAAGGCAGGAAAGCGGGAATCCATTTGCCGTCTGGCGATATCCCCATGGAAGCACCGTCCCCAAGACGTATTGGGGCTGAACCATCCGTCTTTACGAGGTATACGGAATAGTCGGGGCCAGAGCCTGCGCCGCTGTAGTCGATAGCAATGAGAGAACCATCGTCGGAAATACCCGAGGCGATGGTGCTCTCGCTGGCCAGATCAACGATCTTATCCGACCCCGCACCCTCGCGATGAATGGCGACGATACCACCCTCTTGCGAGTCTCCGAGAAGCACTTTTCCATCGGCGCTGATGTCCTGCAGCCACAGATAGGAGGGAGAAGATAGGATGAGTCGCTGCCTTCCAGTGCGACTGACGGCCATAAGACTTTGCGGGTCTTCGCTGCGGCTGGCCGTAAACCAGATTTCCGCTCCGGAAGCAGGCCATGCCAACCCGCGCAATGAACCCCATTCTTCGGTGAGCCGCGTCAACTTCCCCTCCAGGTCAACCATGGCGACGAAGCCCCGATCATCGCCCAGCACGGGATGATCACAGAAAGCAACAACGTCGGCTTGGGGCGAGATACGCACATGACTGATGTAGCCGTTGGTGCGGTAGAGTACTTTCCCGACAGGAAACTCTAACGCCTGCTCGCCGCCCAGGCAGCGAACCACGGCGAACTGTCTTCCATCGCTCGAGATGTCGCCGTCGCAGACCTTCTCCAATACTGAGCGGGGCGCGCCTCCGCTCAGGGACGCTTCCCCCAGAGTTCCTATCGTCATCCAGTTAAGAGTGTGGTGCCATCCGAGGGCAAGCGCCATCTGTCCGGTGCGAGCGATACCCAATATGTTTCCCGAAGGCATCCCGAGACTGCGCGACTCCAGTCCCTCGAGCCGAGTACTGAAGATCTCAAACGGCCCATTATTCCAAGCCGCTCCGTAGATCACATTCTGTCCATCGGGGGTGAAGCGAGCTCTCTCGATGTACCCGCGCCCGAAAATGAGTTGATGAAATGTTGGGTGTTTGGGCGTTCCCGTCTGCATGCCAACAAGAAATCCCAGCGCCACGAGTGTCAGCGCCGCAAGCGAAGACAGCACCACCAGACGCCGTTTGCGGGGGGACCGTACACTTGCCACGCGGATTGCGGTCGTCCCGGATATCCCAGACAGAGCGTCCAGCGCGAAAGCGAGGTCGCGTGCCGATTGGAACCTTTGTTCCGGGGCTTTCTCCAGGCAGCGTCGAATCAATCTCTCCATCGCGGGAGAGATGTTCTGAGTCGCGGTAGAAATTTCCGGTGGGTCGTCCTTTAGGATGGCATTCATCGCCTCAACCGAGGAGTCCCCGCGGAAGGCTCGTTGCCCGGCCACCATCTCGTACAGGATGGCGCCAAAGCTGAAAATATCGGAACGAACGTCTGCCGTATTTCCGCGCACTTGCTCCGGCGACATGTACCCGGCCGTTCCCAGAACCATGCCGGGCAGGGTGGCTGGACCCGCCATGGTCGCCGTATTCCCGCCCGCTTCCGGAGCTGGTTTTGCCAAGCCGAAGTCGAGAATTTTCACTCGACCGTCTTTCGTGATGAATATGTTCTCCGGCTTCAGGTCGCGGTGCACAATTCCTTTTTCGTGCGCCCCGCCCAGGCCGTTCGCCATCTGAACCCCATAGTCCACTGCTTTTCGGAGTGGCAACGGCCCCAAATTCATTCGCTCACGGAGAGTCTCGCCTTCGAGCAGTTCAGAAACCAGGAAATAGAAGCCGTTCTGATTGCCAACGTCGAAGATCGCAAGAAGGTTGGGATGGTTCAGGGAACTGAGAACTCGCGCTTCCTGCTGAAACCGCTGCAGACGATCGGCATCGGAGGAAAAAGCTTCTGGAAGGATCTTGATCGCGACACTTCGGTCGAGGCGCGTGTCGCGGGCGCGATACACCTCTCCCATACCGCCTGCGCCGATAGGAGACTGAATTTCATAAGGACCGAGTTTCGTGCCAGAGGAAAGGGCCATGCGTGCGTGTAATTATAGCCGGTGCCGCAGGTTGCAACCGATCCGACGATTCCGGATGGTCAGTCGCCAACACGGAAGTAGTCCGGCGATTTAGGCGGTCGTTGCGGCCCACTTCGGAGTGGCCCAAGCTCAGCGCGACGGATACGGCCTTGGCTTTCTGCGTTTCTTCTTACCGAAGTTCAATCAGCACGAGGCCCGGGGAGGGGACTTCAAGAGTTAGTTGCTCGTTTTTCAAGACGCGGGTTTCCGGGGTGGAAATTTCGGTCGTCTGGCGCAATTGCTTAAGTTGGGCTTGCGTGGGATACGCAGGAGATCCCATCTTCGCGTACGTACGATGGAAATCTCCGTGCTCCGCATCGAGTCGCCACACAGACGCGCTTGTGGCCTGGGTGTGTTGAAAGCGTACGGTGACGCGTTTGGAAGGACCAGACTGGCCTGGCGATGCATAATTCCACAATGCCATGACTAAAGAGCCATCCTGGCTGCGAGTCAGCAGAGCGGAGTCCGAGTTTAGGGTTAGACGCTGGTTTCCTAGCTTATGCAAAAGGGCAAACGCGTGGTACGCGGGCTTGGAGATACCATCTTCAGCCAACAGCCCAAAGCCCCCGTAGAACGGCGTCTTTACCACTCCCTGTTCTTCGAAAACATCGGAGAAGGTCCAATACGACATGATGTCCACGAGGCCGTCGCACTGGCGAACCGTATCGGCGAGCCAGGGGCCCATGTAAACCGAATCGGTGACCTCGGGTTCGTTCTTGTAACTCGCGCTGAACTCACTCCAGATCAAAGGAAGACTGGGAGCGCTGGAATTGTGGATCTGCTCGTGAACTTTACTGACAGCGCGGCAGACCATGCGGTCACGGGGAATGTCCTCATCGGTTCCGAAGACGTCTTGGGCCCGATCGTTTCCGTAGACATGGGTGGAAACGAAGTCGATCGGAATTTTCTGCTGAACGCAGTGCTGAATAAAAGCGTCCACCCATGCAGCCTGGGCAGTGGCGGGACCGCCTATCCGGAGACGGCGATCCACTTTTTTAACCGCGAGCGCAGTGTGGTCGTAGAGTTCCCAGTAGGTTGCCTGCCGGGGCTGACCGGCCCAGAAGTCGAGGTTGGGCTCGTTCCAGACTTCAAAGTACCAGGTGGCAACTTCGTCGAGACCATAGCGGTCGATCAGATGCCGCACAAAAGCGGTAATCAGGTCGTCCCAGCGCCCCCAGTCTTTCGGAGGAGAGACATCCGGTTTGTACCAGAAAGCCTGGAACACTGGTGCCGCGGCGAGTTTGTTCGGCATGAAGCTAAGTTCGACGAACGGCTTCACCCCGTTCGCCAGCAAACCATCGTAAATCTGGTCAACGTAGGAGAAGTTGTAGACGGGGCGGCCTTGCGAATCCTCCTCGTATACGCCGACTTCGTCATGGAAGATCGCGTGGAAGCGCACGTAATCGAAATCCGTGATTTGCTTCACCGCGCGCAAATCCTGACGATAGCTCTCGCGCAAGCTGAGGATGGCCCGGCCCGAGCCAAACATTTTTTCCCAAAAGTGCGGGAAAGGATGAGACGGCGCGGCAGCGTCGGCCACGATTACATCCGGAGAAGATTGAGCGTGGATGGGAAGAGCTGCAGAGTATACGAGTCCGAGCAAGACTCCGACTGCGAACAGGAATCGTTGGCATTTGAGGAATTTCGTCATGAAGACATCCGGGCGCGGTGATGACACAAGTTCGAAGAACCTAAGTGGAGCTATGCCGCAGCCCTTCCATAAGGAAACTGCACGCGGCGAACGCCGGCTGCGGGCTTTTCGTGCAAAATGAGTTCCGTAGCTTGCACCCGGCGATCGCTGTGGAACCAGCGTTGCACTGCATTGTCGCAGAGAACGTTGGCCATGGAGAGGAGGCTCATTCCCTGGTGGTGAACCATCCAACAGCGCACCAACTGGCAGCGCGACGGGCGAAATCGGCTGCCGGAGATGGTGTAATCGGCGGCTTCATAAAATCCGTAGGACCCGAACCAGCCAAGAGCCTCCATGCGGCGCAGATTGCGTAGCGCGGCAGGCCGGTCCACATCGAGCGACAGAAATGTGGAGTAAGGAGAAATAACGAGGGGATTCGAGTCCCGCCGCATCATCGAGAGTTTGGGCAGTCCGAAAGCCTGATACTGATAGTTGCCAGCTTCGTCGAGTTTGGAATATGCCGATTCGGAAATTCCCCAGGGGACACCTCTACTCAACGCATAAGCCTGCTGAGAACGCACCACGGCCAAGCGCGTGCGATCGAGCAGGGTGTTCGAGTAGGAACGCATCCAGATTCCCGGCATTAGATATTCGAACATGGTTCCGGTCCAGGAAAGCAGGACGGGGCGCCCGCAATCGAGAGTTTGCGCCCGGCCCAGCCGGAACCAGCAATCCTGCGGAATGTCTTCCTTGGCAATAGCAACGAAGACGGCAATGCGTGATTCAGTGGCCAGTAGGTCGTAACATGCTGCCTGCAACTGCTGCGCCTCTGCGTCGAAACCCACGGACATCAGCTTGCGCCGGCTATCGAGCAGGAAGTGGAAATCGGTTTCGTTGGCCAGGCTGCCCGCGAGTGCTCCGACCTGCCCCAGATTCTCGATCAGGCTAACGGTATTTGCACGAGCCTGCGTGAGCAACGGCATAAGACGCTGGTAAAGAGCGCGATTCTCCTCGGAGGCGGACTGCATCGCACCCTTAAGGTGGGCGTGCAGTTCATTCGTCAAGCCGGGAAGCTGCCTCAGGGGTACGTGGCTCAGATATTTCGAGCGCACCGCGGGATCTTCTCGCAGCCGCGCAAACTCCTCTAACCACCAGGGCGCGTGCGATCGCACCATCTCGCGTACGCTGCGAAGTCGCGAGTGTCCTTGTGTACGAAACCAGGCGACGTCCGTAACATCCTTGGATTTGGCGGGAAGGTTTCCCTGGTCGAGAAACTCCTCCGGGAACGCAAGCAGCGAGAGAAGCCAGTCCTCTCCTTGAAAACTCTTCTCGTAATGGGCAATCGTCTTTCGAGGCAGCAATCGGCACTCGGCGAGAATGCGAAGGTGATCCAGGAAGCCTTCTGCGATCGACGGTTGGAAGAGCGGCTGGTTCAAACGATCGAGGCATCCCTGCTGCAGAGTCCAGAGTGAAGCCACCAAATTGCCGCTGTCAACGGAAGAAACAAAGCAGGGATGCAGCGGCGCAAGCGTGCGTGTCTCATACCAGTTCAGCAGATGGCCGTGGTGCTTGGGAAGACGGGACACGGTCGAGAGCGTCAGGCGAGTCAACGCGGCCATTTCTGGAACGGTGAGGTAGCCGAGTTCGACTGCGACCTGCCGAGAGTTCAGAAGAAATCCAAGATTCGTGGGTGAGAAGCGGGCAGCGATCGCGGCCGGATCCTCTTGAACGTTGTCCGGAATCAGCCAATGGTGTTCTTCCGTACAAAATTCCGCGAAGTAACGCCAGGTGTGAAGAGCGCATCGACGAAGGAAGAGCGCATCCCGGCGCGGGAGGTCTCCAGCCCGCAGGATCGGAGACTCGTTGAGCCAAAGCGCTACGAGTTTGCTGCCGGACCACAAGCATAAAAAAGGCAGCGCGGTGACCAGCGCCCTAGGCTGCAGCAGCCAAAGCAACAGCCCGATCGCCAGGGCCAGAGCTGGCGTCCAATCCAGATACCGATCGACGGGCGTGCGAACCGGACCCATCTCGGTTTCGGCGGCCGTTTCCCATTCCAGAAGACGCTCGTGGGTCAACGTGCGACGAATCAGCGTTCGCACTACCGCATCCAGCGAGAGCAGCGTCTGATGGGCAAGGAACACCAGGGCAAGAAACACGCTGACATTCGTCGCATAGAATCCGCGCAGAGTCTCGCCCGCCATCTGCGCGTTGCGCTCCACACCGGCACGGACGATCCCGAAGGCAAGCTCGAACCACGAAGGAATGAACAGAATGCACACCGTCGCGATGGTCCAATACAGGTGGTTTGCACCCGGCAGAAGCCAGCCAAACAGCAGCAACAGAAGAGTGGCTGGTTCGACCAGACTGCGGCGCAGATTATCGAGGATCTTCCAACGGGAAACCAACGAGATGGGGTTTGGTACCTGCGCGCCAGATTCCTGGGGCACATGCTCGGTTAACCATTCCAGGAGTTGCCAATCCCCGCGCATCCAACGATGTTTTCGGCGATTGTAGGCGCTGTAGTGGGAGGGATAGTCCTCAATCACCTCGATGTCGCTGGCCAGTCCGGCGCGAGCATAGGCGCCTTCAATCAGATCGTGACTCAGCAACGCGTTCCGCGGAAAGCGGCGGTTCAGTACCTGCTGGACGGTGTCGACTTCGTAAATTCCCTTTCCTGTGAAACTGCCTTCCCCGTACAAGTCCTGGTAAGCGTCGGAGACCGCTCGGGTGTAAATGTCAAAACCTGTCTCGCCCGCGTAAATGGCCGCCAGCCGTGAGCGGCCTGTACTCTGCACGCTCACCCCGACTCGGGGCTGCAGGATGCCGTATCCCGCGACGACAATGTTTTTCTGCGGGTCGACAATGGCCTGATGCAGAGGGTGCGCCAGAGTTCCGATCATGCGGTGAGCGGATCCTCGCGGAAGCTCAGTGTCGGAATCCAGCGTGATGACAAAACGAATCTCGGGAAGCAGCGAAAGATTTCCCTCTTTGACCGGAAAGCTGTCATATTGACCGCGCAGGAGCCGGTTCAAATCCAGCAATTTGCCGCGTTTGCGTTCCCAACCCATCCATCCTTTTTCGCGGGGATTGTAAACGCGGTGACGATGGAAAAAGAAGAACGAGCCCATCTCTTGGCCGCCATACTGCTCATTCAAGTGGCGGATCAGGGATGCAGCCAGATCGATCAAATGGCTATCTTCGCTGGCGGACTGGTCGGAATCAGGAAGGTCGGACAAGAGCGCGAAATGGATGTTCGGATCATGGTTACCCAGAAAGCGTACTTCGAGATCCTCCACCAGGCAACGCACCTGCTTTTCGTTGAGCAAGAGAGTAGGAACCGCGACGAGGGTCGCGCAATCGCCGGGAATGCCCTCGGAAAAATCCAACTTGGGGAGAATCTCCGCCGGCAGAAGAGCGCTGACCAGATAGTTCATTACCTGAATCGCGGCTTGTGAACTGGGCAGCAGCAAAATCAACATGGAAAGTACGGATAGTCCCGGCCAATTCGTGCTGGGGGTCAGCGCCAACAAGATGCCGGTGATGATGGCAAACGTAAGGATGGCGATTCCAGGAAGAAAGAATTCATCCGGATGCCGGTGGAGCAAGGCTCGCAAGCGTTGGCTAATATTGGGCTTGAAACCAACTTGCCGATGCAACAGTGTCGCCCCCGCCCCGAACAGGTAATAACCCACGTGTGATTCCCGCAGCCGGACTCGAGGATTAGGGTACGGGCGGGCATTTGCCTGTTGCGCCAATGCGAGAGCCTCGCGCGCCACCTCCGTCTCCGACATATCGGAGCGTCTGGCGATCCTGGAAAGTTTGTCGCGATACAAAGCCCGACTTTCAAAATCCATGACCGCGTAAGCGCCAGCAGGATCGCTACGAAGAATGCGATCGAACTGCACTAGAGGCTCCAGCACCTCGTTCCAGGAAGTATGCGTCACATCCCGCAGGCTGTGGATGCAGGCCTCCAAAACCTGAGATTTCTCCGACGCGGCGAATACCGAGCCGCTGAGCGCAGCGATGCGCTCCAGAAGAACGAGTTTCAGCGCCGGGACCAGCGCCAACACCTCGCTAAGGTCAAGAACGGCAATCTCCTGAAAGGCCTGGCAAAAGGAGGCGAACTCGACCTCGTTGAAACGGTTGGCTGTGACATCCAGAAAGGCTTCCGCAAAAGGCAGCACTCTGGGTACTACTTCATTCGTCTTCGCTCGTACGTGTACCAGGCGCTTGCGGGGGGCCAACTCGATGGGAACGTTGCGAAGTTCTGAGCAGATCAGTTGAAGGTTGTCACGAATCAAGCGCAACTGCTCGGGCAGGGACTCAATCCCCGACGATGCCCCCACGGCTGCGAATACCGGTTTGAATCCGAGTTGCACTTGGTGACAACGTTGCGAAAACGTCTGGGAAGAAGCGGTGCCCGGCAACCAACCCAGAGCAGTCGCCAGGCGCAAGGCTGCGGCGCGCGGGCTCACCGGATCAGAGGCGTCACTGGCCGGCTCCGGCTTGCGTTCTTCTTCTGCCATGACGCTCTCGGCATGAGTGTTGCGAACCATGTCTGCGTTAACCTCTAACGATAACTGCCAGCTTGCATTTCAAACATTTCCGCGTAACGACCACCCAGATGAGTGAGTTGCTCGTGATCCCCGTCTTCAACAACGCGGCCGCCGTCAATTACTAAAATCCGATCGGCCATGCGTACGGTGGAGAACCGGTGCGAAATGAAAAGAGCCATCTTGCCCGCGGTCAACTCCGCGAATCTGTGGAAGACCTGGAATTCGCTGCGCGCGTCCAGCGCAGCAGTCGGCTCGTCGAGGACCAGAAGCTGAGCGTTCCGCAGGTAGGCCCGAGCCAGCGCCACTTTCTGCCACTCTCCACCGGAGAGGTCCACTCCCCCGTCGAACCGGCGCCCGAGCATTTGGTCGTAGCGGCCGGAAAGCCGGGCGATCACCTCGCCCGCCATGCTCTTCTCGGCAGCCTCTTGGAGAAGCGGGAGATTATCAATCGCTTCGATACGACCTACAGCAATGTTCTCCCGAGCCGTCATCTCATAGCGCATGAAATCCTGAAAAATGATGCCGATGTTGCGGTAAAGGTCTTCCAGGTCATACTCCCGCAGATCAACGCCATCGAGCAGTACTTGCCCCTCGGTGGGATCATACAAGCGAGTCAGTAGTTTGACGATGGTGGTTTTTCCTTGTCCATTTTCGCCGACCAGGGCGACCCGCTCGTCAGGAAAAAGACGGAAATTCAGCCCCTCGAGAATCCCGCGGGAACTTCCGGGATAGCGGAAAGAAACGTTGCGAAATTCGAAGCCGGTCTGGATGGGGCGAGGGGCGGGCAAAGCGTTGGGCTTGGATTGAATGGAGGGCTGCATCTCGAAGAACGCAATCAGATCGGTGAGGAATAGAGCCTGGTCGGCTATGCTGGCGACGGTCGAGAAAATTTGCTGGATATTGGCGCTGGCCTGCAGAATCGCGCCGGCGAGAAAAGTCAGAGTACCAATGCTGAGTACTCCCGCCACGGTCCGCCAGATGACGAACACGTACGCTGAATAGTACCCGGCGGTGCCGAGCACTGAGAGTAACGAACCCGCTACCAGCCGGCGTTTGGCCAGGGAAACGTCTTCTTCGTAGATCTGATCGGAAAGCCTGGTGAAGCGTTCCGTGAAAAAGTTTCCGAGCCCGAAGAGCTTGAGTTCTTTGGCCGCTTCTTTGCTGCCGCCTGCCACGCGCAGGTAATCAAGCTGCCGGCGGATGGGGGTCTGGCGGAAATTCTTGGCGTACCCTAAAAAAGCAAAGTGGCTCTCGCCCAGGAATGCCGGCAACACGCCCGCGACTAGCAACAACAAAAGCCAGGGCGAGAAAAGAACAATCGAAACTGAGAGAGAGATCGTAGTAACGACTTGCTGAAACAGGCGTCCAATCGATTGGATCATTCCCAGACGGTCGGTGGCCTGGACTCGGGCCCGTTCCATCCGGTCATAAAATTCAGGATTCTCGTAGGCCACCAGATCCAGTTCGGCGGCGTGTTTCATCACGCGGACACTGACGTGCCGGGTGTACTTGTCTGCCAGTAAAGCATCGAGAAAATCGAGGGCGCGGCTCAAGAAGCTGCCAAAGATCGCAAAACAGAATTCAGCGCCGACTAGCCACCATAACCGCGTTGGAACAGATTCGTGCATCGACCTCGCATGGACGATGCCGTCGATGATGAGTTTCGTGATCCACAACAGGACGACCGGCAACAAAGAGGCGATGAGGCGAAGAATGAGGCCGGCGGAAACCACAGCTCGCCCGGACTCCCACACGATGCGCAAGACAGCGGGCACGTTGCGGAGGGCGGAGAAACGCTCCTTCCATCCGCTCCAGAAACCCTGCTCCCGTGTCATGGTCATGGCCTAGTCCTGTGTTGCCCGGACTTTCGTTGAAGCGCGAGCGAAGAAACACGAGCAACCGGGACCGTGCGTCAGACGAGTGGCTGCGGATTGAATGAACGTCGACAACAATGAACTCCCGCCAATCGAGATCAGCCCGCCGTTGAGCACGCCTTGGATGAAGATGACGAGCCTCGGTTGTCGCCCCGGTTCAAGACTCGGCAGTGTCACCCACTGCCCGGTAATTACAGTTTAGTACTTCTTGAGGCCGGCGCGCTGCATTCCTCGTCGGGCCTCGGGAGCCTTCATGAACGTGTCCCAGACGAAGCCCGTCCGCAGATTCTCCGCCATCAGCATGGTAATCCCCGTATCAATGCCGATCACGTCAAGGTCGTACCAGTTTTTGAGCGGGTTGAAGGCGTTCACAAATCCGTACTTGTTCCAGGCTGGGGCATAGCGGCCTCGAATCGTCTTCAACACTCGCAGGGTTGCCTGGGGCAGAAAAGGCAAAGAGCCTCCTGTAGCGCTGGGTACAACGGTGCCATCGATCGGCCCCACGGCCGGAGGACCACCCCAGATGACGTAGCCCTGTTCCGAGTCGGACGCAGTGACGCCCCATAGGTCCTCGCTGTAGTCGGGGAACTGTTTTCCCAGCTCGAGGCAGAAACGCCGGTGGACCTCCGTAGCGGTCACGGAATTCTGGAAATAGTCGGCGTACTTGTCGCGTTTCCCTCGGAAATCGAACCAGGCCTGCGAGTATTGGTGCACAAAAAGAGGCGCGAATGAGCCGATGTAGCGCATCCCCTCGTATTCGAAGGTGAGCCGCTTCCAGGCATTCCACGTTTCTTCCTTGAGCGGATAGGCGGAAGATCCTAGTCCCAGGAGGTACATCATCATCAGTTCGCTGTAGTAGTCCCAACGCGAGGCCAGGAAGCCGAGTTCAGGAGTCCATCCGTGGGGCAGTAACGAGGTGTCTTCCGACAGCCAAGTCCAATCCACACGATTGAAGATGAGGTCGGCCAATTCAGTAATGCCGGGATGATGAAAATGCTCGCGGCAGGTGAGAACTCCGCAGAGCAGAATAGCGGTGTCAACCGAAGATACCTCGGAATCCCACACCCGTTCCCCGGTGTTGATGTTTGCGAAGTGGTAGAAAAAGCCGCGATGCTGCGGCAACTTCTTCCACAGAAAGCGGAGGGCGGCAATTACTCGTTCCACGGCCGCATCCCTGGGGACAAAACTTCTCCGCTCTCCAATACAAATTGCGGTAAGGCCGAAGCCGGTTGCCGCGATGCTCGCCACGATTCCCTGATCGTCGACATGGACATTGCAACGATCCTTCACCATCCCCGTTTTCGGGCTGGCCTGGTCCCAGAAGTAAAGGAAGCTGGCGTTTTCCACTTCATCAAGAAACTGATCATCCTGGGGAGATAGCGTTACCGTTCCTGCTGGCGTGGCAGGCGCCTGTGCTGACGCCAGCATGCGCCAGGGCGTCAGCAGTTCGGCAAATGGCAGGCAGAAGGTAGTGCCCAGGATTTGCCGCAGTGCTTGCCGGCGCGACAGCCTCGATCGATCATCCTTCATCCGTTGCGTCCCTGTTCGATCTTAAACAAATACGGGCCAGGTAGAAAGGACGGTGCCCGACGGGCCGTGCAGAGGCCGAGCTTTCGTGGTCAACCACAACCTTGTAAAAGCTATCCACAGGCCGCGGCATCGTATGATGCTACACAGGCAACGGGATGACCTCTACCCATCGATTCGAAGTCTGGTTCGCCGCATTTTTCACTCTGCTGTTCGCAGCCAGCGCGATCTTGCTCGTGGGGTGGCGCACTCGCCCGCCTATCGCCCTCCAGGGAGCCGTGACGGTGCAATCGTCCGATCCGCGAAAGCAACGGCCCATCTCCGACGTCGAGGTATCCGTTTCAAATGATTTGGCCACGGGGACGGTCCGATCGGATTCCTCCGGCTTCTTTACCGTGCAGCTCCGACGGTCCGTGCGCAGAGGAGACGCCATCACGTTGCTTTTTCATCATCCTCAATACGGCGACCTCAAAGTCATCGATTTTGTTGGCGACAAGCTCTATATGGTTCATATGGTCGCCTTATCCAATGAAGTCCCGGCCTCCACTCATCATCCCGACATCAAGGTCGGCAACGTTCGAGTGCGGTATACGATTAAAGCCCAAACTGAGCTGAATGTGGGTAGCGCGGCGAAAGCATTTCAAATCGAGAACCGGGGAAACGTGCCCTGCAAGAAGCAGCGGCCATGCTCACCCGATGGCAAATGGAAGGCTGCTCTGGGCTCGGCCTCTCTCGACGCGGGTGCGGGCAACGAGTTCCGGAATGCGAGAGCCTCGTGCATCGCCGGGCCTTGCCCGTTCACAAAAATTGAATCAGACAAGTTCACCCAGGGAGGCCGCACCATCATGGTCACTGCCCGCGACTGGTCGGACACTGCCACTTTCTTATTGGAGGCTGAAGTATTCCATCCCATGGTGAGCCAGATCGTACATGAATCCTACCCAGTCATCTTCGGCGATGGACTTAACTTTACATTGCCAGCGAGCGCTGAAGGTGTGAGCCTGGAAGCCGACTTCGATGGGCAAACCGTCATCTTTCCGCTGGGTCCGTCAATCCTGTTGAGTTGGGGAGATTGCAACGCCCGGGCAAATCCGGATCAAACGAGAGTCTATCGCTGCCAACTCAAGCCCGGATACCAGTTTCAGTAATCACAAGGCGTTCCTAGCGATGAGCCGTAACGCTTTGTTTGCCGGGTCGGCTAGGGAGCGGCTCCCGTGATCTCCAGACTCTTCAACTCATCCAGCAACGCCTTCTCCACCTTCTTCTGGACCTCCGCCGTCAGCTTCTTTCCCCCGGACGTCAGATAGAACGCGTCGATCGCCATCTGCCCCTCTGTGTCAATCAAAGCGATTTCAATGTTGCACTGCTGCCGCGAAAGGCACGAACTGATCCGATGCAGCAACCGCGGCCGGTCCTGCGCGATCACCTGCAGCAGCGTGCTGGTCGAGGAACATTCATCGTCAAAATCAATCCGCGTCTGCACTACCACTTTGACACGGACGCTTTTTTCCCCGCGTTGACGATCGCGCAGCATCCGATCGAGGTCGGCTTCCCCCGCCAAGACTGCAGTAATGCTCTGCTTGAACCGCTGCCACTCCGACAAATTCAACTCCAGAGTGCGAAAACGGTCGGTAAAGCACAGCGTGTCCACCACGGTTCCAGCCTGGTTCGAAAAGGCATTGGCCTTCACAATGTTCATTCCCCAAGCCGCCAGCACCCCTGTCAAAGTGGCAAACAGGGATGCCCTGTCCTTGGTCACCAGCGTCAGCTCATACCAGTGCCGGCCCCGCTTCAAGTCCACCTGCACCGCATCGTGGCCAAACCTCTCCGCCATTTCCATGTGCTGCATCACTTCTTCGGCCGAGTGCACTCGCAGATATCTCTGCGGAAAACCCTCCACGAAATCCTTGAACTTCGCCCCCATCACCGGAGCCAGGCTGCGCAGGCGCGCCAGTTTTTCTCCGTTCGCATCGTGCACTCGCTGGTCCGCACTGCGGTTCAGGTAATTCGCCGCACCAATATAAAGCTGCCACACGTTCTCCGCTTTCCACGGCGTCAGCGCTTCCGGATTCACGGCCTTGATGTCCGCATAAGTCAGCAGGCACAACATCTTCAGGCGTTCCGGCGTGCCCACTTTCTCCGCAAAAGCCGCTACCGTCTCGGGATTGAAAATATCCCGCCGCAATTGCGCCGACATTTCCAGATGGTTTCCGATCAGGAACAGCACCTCGGCACGTTCCGCCGCTTCCACATCCAGACGGTCCAGACAGCGGCCTGCAATCTCCAGGCTCGCCTCCACATGATTGCTGCCCGGCACTCCCTTGCCGGTGTCGTGCAAGAGCAAGGAGAGGTAAAGCAACTCCGGATCTTCCAGCTCTCCCAGCAACTCCGCGTACCGCTTGTCCCATTCCGATTTCGACTGCGCTAGGCGGTGCAGGCTCTCAATGGCCAGGATCGAATGTTCATCCACGGTAAAACGATGATAGAAATCCCGCACCACCAGAGAATCAATGGGCTTCAGTTCCGGCAAGAGTAAGGTTAGCAAGCGGAGCGAATGCATAGCCCGCAGCGCCTCGCCGGCGTGCGGCTGCAGCAATGTTTCCTGCAGGTAGAGCCAGAGTTCTGTCCCCCGCGGCGGAGTCACCGCCAGAGCCGGAAGCTCCTGTTCGATTCGGTGCTCCGTGGTCGCACTCAATTTCAGCCCGTGGTGCGCCATAAAGTGAAACAGCCGCAGCAGCACTTCAGGATCCCGCAGCGAAGACGACTGCTGTAGAAAAATCAACCCATCCACCACGGAAAAATCCGGACTCGATGGCCGCGTCCGCCAGCCCTGGAATTGCCGGCGCAGCGCAGACCACGCCTCCGGGATCTCCTCCTGCAACTGCGTCACTGCGCGTTGCACGGCGCGTGCATGCCCGAAATAAATCCGCATCCAATCGGCGGGAGTGAGGTCCGCGGAATCCGCAGCGCCGATCTTCCGCGCCGCGGCTTCGTCCTGCGCTTCCCAGCTCAGCGCATTGTCGTCGCCTCCGTGACGGAAATGCAGAAAGCAGCGCACCGCCATCAGGAACTCCAGAGCCGATTCCAGCTGTTTCCGTACCGGCGCCCGGAGCGAACTGGCGTCGGGCCAATCGCCCAGCTTACCCATGGCCGAG
>Ga0302320_10009563_pt1 | contig 20798 bp, 20 predicted proteins | sample Bog_T0_3_FD_202130 | JGI IMG/M metagenome (GOLD analysis project Ga0302320, IMG submission 202130) | Peat permafrost microbial communities from Stordalen Mire near Abisko, Sweden - Bog_T0_3 | ecosystem: Environmental > Terrestrial > Soil > Wetlands > Peat | place: Sweden: Abisko, Stordalen Mire...
GTCAAAGTCTCGTTCTCGTATGACGACAAGTACAAGGTGCCTGCCGACGCGAAAGCGGTGGTGCTGTCGCCGTCCCTGGTGACGGTTCGGGCTCTTCAGTTGACGCCCGCCTACACCGGGGGGCCGGTGCTGGCCAACGGCGCGGTGCTCCCGCTGGCCCGCACCGCGGTCCCGGTGGAGTGGGATGACCTTCGCACACAGCTCGAGAAGCTCACCGAGATACTGCAGCCGACGCAACCCGGCGGGGTCAGCACGTTGGGGGCGTTCGTCAACACCGCGGCCGCCAACCTGCGCGGCCAGGGCGCAGATATCCGGGACTCCGTTGTCAAGCTGTCACAGGCGGTTTCGGCGCTCGCCGACCATAGCGGCGACCTGTACGGGTCGTTCAAAAACTTGGCAGCTCTGGTGTCGGCGCTGCATGACAGTGGCGGCCTGCTGCGCCGACTGAACGAAAACCTGGCCGCGGTCTCAGGTGTGTTGGCGAATGACCCCAACGAGGTCGGTGACTGGTTCGCAGCGCTCAACCAGACGCTCACCCAGATCACGAACTTTCTGGATGACAATCGTGAAACACTCGGCGTTACTTCGGAAAAGCTGGCTGAGCTGACGGACGCGTTGGTCCAGAGCCTCGACGACGTCAAGCAAGCCCTGCACGTGGGCCCTCACGTGTTTCAGAACGTCTTGAACATCTATCAACCCTCGCAGGGCGCATTCACCGGTGCGCTGGCGTTGCAGAACTTCGGCAATACGCTGCAGTTCTTGTGTTCGGCGGTGCAGGCGGCATCGAGGTTGGGTGCCGAGCAGTCTGCCAAGCTGTGTGTTCAGTATATGGCGCCGATCATCAAGAACCGTCAGGTCAACTTCTTGCCGCTGGGATTGAACCCGTTCGTCGGGCAATCGGCCCGTCCCAACGAAGTGACGTACAGCGAGGACTGGCTGCGGCCGGACTACATCCCGCCGTCGGGCTCACCGCCCACGCAGGCGTTCCGCACGGTGCCACCGCCCGACGGGCCGTTGCCACCGGCGAACGAGATTTTCAACTACTTCGGCTCGGCCGCCAATCCCAATGACGGGCATCCGCCGTTTGTGCCGGCCAAGCCGGCAAATCCGCTGCCCGAGGATCCGGTCAGCGGCCTGCGCTCAATGATGTTGCCGGGCAGCGTGGGAAACCTCGGGGACGTAGGAGGCGGACATTGAACCGATGCAGTTGCTGGCGCCGTTCCGGGGCGGTGTTGCTGATCATGTTGGCGGTGGCCACGCTCTCGGGCTGCGGCTCGCTTCGGGGCTTCCGGGGGGCCAACTCGCTACCGCTGCCGGGCAGAGTGGGTGTTGGCTCAGGGGCCTACACGATCCAGGCGCAGATGCCGGATGTGCAGAACCTCAAAGAGAATTCCCGCGTCGAGTTGAACGACGTGGTCATCGGCAACGTGGCCAAGGTCGAACGCCAAGGCTGGCACGCGTTGGTCACGATGACGATCGACCCCAACGCTGAATTGCCCGCCAACGCGACGGCCACGATCGGTCAGACCAGCCTGCTGGGAACATTGCACATCGAACTGGCCCCACCCCCCGGTGTCGCGCCACGCGGCAAGCTGCACAACGGGTCAGTGATCCCGCTGGCGTCGGCCAGTGCCTACCCGTCCACCGAGCAGACGCTGGGCGCGTTGTCGCTGGTGCTCAACGGCGGCGGTCTGGGGCAGCTTCAGGACATCACCCAGGCGTTGAGCACCGCCTTTGCCGGCCGCGAACAAGATCTGAGAAGCCTCATCGAGCAGCTGGATAAGTTCACCGCCTACCTCAACGATCAAAAAGGCGACATCATCGCCGCGTTTGACAGCTTCAACAACTTGGTTGGGCAACTCGCCGAGCACAAGCCAGCGCTGGACAAGGCGCTGAAGACCATCCCGGATGCATTAGCCGTGCTGAGGGACGAACGGGTAAAAATCGGTGACGCCATTGATGCCTTCGGCCCCAACGCCGGCGGTCCCGCCGCTGACGTGCTCGAACAAACCGAGGAAAATCTGCTCAAAGAACTCGGCGATGTGGGTCCGGTGGCCCAATCGCTGGCCAATTCCGGGATGGCGCTGACCCGTGGCCTGGACTACCTCACAGTCCCGCTGTTCTCGAAGCCGCCGCTGGCCAAATGGATCCGGGGTGACTACGGGAACTTGACGGGTGTATTCGACCTGACGATGAGTCGGCTTGACTCGTCATTTTTCACCGGCACTCGGTGGGAGGGCAATCTGACCGAGCTCGAGCTGCAATGGGGACGCACCCTCGGGGTGATGCCCAGCCCCTACACCGCACGCAACCCGCTGGTTGCTCCTTATCAGTTCAATCAGGGGCCGTGACATGCGCTTAACTCGGCGAACCATTGTCACGCTGGCGGTCTTTTCGGTGATCTCGATGATCATGGCCGGGCTCGTGGGCTTGTATTACGCGAAGCTGCCTGCGGTGTATTTGGGAATCGGTCGATACACGGTGATAGTGCAGCTGGACCGCGCGGGCGAGTTGTACCGCGCCGGGAACGTCACCTACCGGGGTGTGGAGGTCGGCAAGGTGTCGAAGGTGCAGCTGGGCGACAGCGGCGTTGAGGCGGTGCTGTCGCTGGAGTCGGGTGTCGACATTCCCGCGGATTTGACCGCGTCCGTGCACAGCGCCTCGGCGATCGGCGAGCAGTACCTCGACCTGGTACCGCGCAGCGCGAAGGGACCGCTGCTGAAGAACGGCAGCGTGATCCCTCAGGACCGCACCTCCATTCCGCCGAACATCAATTCGCTGCTGTCGGCGGTTAGTCGCGGTCTGAACGCGATACCGCGCCAAGACCTCAAGACCGTGGTCGACGAGTCCTATATCGCCTTCGGCGGGCTCGGGCCGGAACTGTCCCGGTTCATCAGCGGCGGCGCCACGCTGGCAAGTGATGCCCGTAAGAACCTGGACTCGATCCTGACCTTGATCGACGAGTCAAAACCGATCCTGGACAGCCAGATCGATTCGTCGGACTCGATCCAGGCCTGGGCTGCCCACCTGGCGAACGTCACGAAGCAGATTCAGACCGTCGAACAAAACAACTCTGATGTCTCGGGCGCGTTTCCGAAAATCGGCAATGTATTCGACTCGATACGCAAGGTGATCGATCGGGTGCAGCCGACGCTGCCGGGTGCGGTGTCCAACCTTGACCAGGTCGGTGATGTTGCGCTTACCTACCGCGATAGCCTGGAGGCGCTGCTGGTGGAGGTGCCGCAGGTGGTGGCCGACTCCCAGGCGATACAGCTGGCCGATAAGGATCTCAAGGGGCCGTATCGGGGGCTTGGGTTGAGCTTCAACCTGAACCTGAACTGGCCGCCGCCGTGCACCACCGGGTTCTTTCCGGTTCAGCAGCAACGGTCGGCTGTTTTCGAGGACACCCCGCCGCGTCCACCGGGCCTGGTCTACTGCCGGATCCCGCAAGACTCGCAATTGAGCGCGGTGCGTGGCGCGCGCAACTATCCGTGCGTGACGCGGCCGGGCAAGCGGGCCGCGACGGTTAAACAATGCGAAAGCGGCGAGCCCTATATTCCGCTCAACGACGGCTTCAACTGGAAGGGTGACCCGAACGCGACGTTGACCGGGCAGGGCGTCCCACAATTTGACCCCGGGGAGCCGATACCCGCGGGGTTCCCCGGGGGCCCGCCGGGAACCCCGGGTCAGGCTCCAGAGGCACCGCCGCCCATCGCGGCAGCAGAGTTCGACCCGGCTACCGGGGAGTATGTTGGTCCGGACGGGCAGAGGTACAAACAGCCCGTTCTATCGAACGGTCCCGGTAAGGAGCGGACATGGCAGCAGATGCTGACGCCCCGGACGGAGAACTGAGCAAGACAGCGGCAAACACAGCTTCACCAGCATCGCCGGATCGCAGTGACGACGGATCACTCGTAGTCCCGGAAGATAGCGAGCCGACGACAGTCGGGGAGCCTCTGGCCGCGGACGGCGATTCCGACGAGGCCGAGGACGATACCGAGGCCGAAGGGGCCGACGTTGGTTCGGAAGACGGGCCGCCGGTAAAGCCACGGATATCGCATATGAGGCTGGCCGCCATAGTCGGTTCGGTCGCGGTCGTCGCCGTAGCGTCGATTGGCGGGTGGCTAGGGTTCCGGACATATCAGTCGCATCAGGCCCAGGCGCAGCGGCAGCTGTTTCTTCAGGTCGGGCGGCAGGGCGCGCTGAATCTGACGACGATCGACTGGCAACACGCCGATGGCGATGTTCAGCGTCTGCTGGACTCGGCTACGGGTAAGTTCTACGACCAGTTCTCCCAGCGCAAGCAACCTTTCGTCGAGATGATCAAGAAGGCGCAATCGAAGTCGGTGGGAACAGTCACCGAAGCGGGCGTGGAATCCGAGTCGAGCGAAAAAGCGCAGGTGCTTGTCGCCGTGTCCATCAAAACCTCCAATCTGGGTGCGGCCGACCAGCCGACGCGGGAGTGGAGAATGCGAATCACGGTGGAGAAGTCTGGTGCCGAGGCGAAGATCTCCGACGTCGCTTTTGTGCCATGACCAAGCCCCGTTCCGGTGACGCCGGCGAGAAACCCGACCAACCAAAAGGGGGAACAGCTGCCGTGCGCGTTCGAACCCACGCTGCGAACGAGCAGGACACCGCAAAGGCCAAAACGCTCGAGCCGGTCGAGGGCGAAGCAAACGAGCCCGAGAACACGGCGGGCGTCCAGGATCCCCGCGAGGCCGACGCCGTGACCTCCGATGATGTAGACGTCGATCAGAAACCGGCGGGGAATGCCCAACGCTGGATCGGCCAGACGCGGGCCCGTGGCGCAGGCGGCCATCGACCGGGCCCGGTTGTACGGCCGGGCGCTCGGGGCGCGACTCAGCCGGATTCCCATGTGGCCGAGCAGGAATCAGCAAAAGACGCAGCGAAAGACTCTCCGGACGCCGCGGTTCCGGCGGACGCCGAGGACGGCAGCGATGCCGAGGCCGCCATCTCCGAAGACGTCCAAGCCGAAGAGCAGGCCGACGCGGAAGCCGAAGAGAAGGCCGAGGAGGGCGAACCGGTCAAGGCCAAACGCCGGATCAGCTGGTCACACGTCGTCGTCTACGGGGTGATACCCGGTGTAGCGCTGTTGCTGGCGCCAGCCGCTGGTTTTTTGAAGTGGCAGAACTCCTTGGCGCGTGAGTCGCAGATCGCGGGCATCGAATCGGTTGCTGCCGCCAAAGATTCCACGATCGCTTTGCTGTCCTACCAGTCCGCCACCGTGGAAAAAGATTTGGACGCAGCCAAAAGTCGGTTGACCGGCACGTTCAAGGAGTCGTACTCGCAACTGATCAACGACGTGGTGATCCCCGGCGCCAAGCGGGGGCACATCTCTGCGAAGGCTACCGTGCCCGCTGCGGCTTCGGTGTCCGCGACTCCCAATCACGCGGTGACCCTGCTCTTCGTCAACCAGACCGCCGTCGTCGACAAGGATCCGCCCTCCGACAGCACGACCAGTGTGAGGGTAACGATGGACAAGGTCGCCGGTCGGTGGCTGATTTCCGGATTCGACCCGGTCTAGTTCGTTATTCGATCCGGTCTAGTTCGTTTTCGGCGGGACTGAGTAGTGTCGCTCGCTAGAGGGTGACGCGCGAGGGCGAAATGTCTTGGCAAATCGTCGCGGGCGTGGCCGGACTATCGCTGCCTTCCATTACGTCACTGCAGCCCTGGCCCTTGACGACATACGTCGCACCGGGTCGGTAGGGGTAGTAGACCACCGCCGGTAGGGGGTCATACCCCGATGCGCACTGTCCGGCCGAATCCCCTCCCTCAACGGACAAGCACACCGTAGTCTCGGTATGGGCGTGCAGCGTGCATGATCCTGTGTGCACCGTCGCCGTCACGTAATTTACGCCCGACATATTCACCACTTTCGGGGGCTCGAGTACAAACGAACATTGCCCGGTCCCACCCGGTGGCGACCCAGCCGCTAAGGCCGCGCAGCCGACCCCGATGGGGAAAATCGCGACGAAGGCAGAAAGTGCTCCGAACAATCGGATCATCAAGCCAGCGTAGCGCAAATCGAATTATTCACGCTCGAATCGGTGTCGCGGAACTGGGCGCTGCTGAAGCCGCGTTTCTCACTCGGTCCAGCCCGAGCCGTTGCGCCGCAACACGATCGCACCATTTTTCGCAACTATCGACGGCCGCAACTACCAACTACGCAGCCTAGGCTGCCGGCTGGCCGTAAACGGCCACGGCCACGCTGCGGTCCGGGCTGTTCACCGACCGCACTCCGATTTGGGTGTTGGCGCAGTTGGACATAATTGCGAAGTAGTCAGGGCGGTAGTACCAATTGCCAAGGATGTCAATGCCATTGATCGCCGCCGACGGCAGGATAGCGACCGTCTCGGCCACCGCGCCCTTATAGCCCGCGGCTCGGCCGCGATCCTGCACCATCGACCCGTCCGAGCCGATGTCACCGTCGAGGCTCCGGTTGTTGAGTACGTCGTCGGCGTGCCATTGTGCCGCCAGCTCGAGCGCCGGGTTTGTCTTCAGGTTGGTCGTGCAGCCGGCCTGGCGCTGGATGCCGTAGACACTTTGGACGACGCCATTGTTGAGCCGGTTGTTGTCCGCGTTAGCTAGCGGCGCGGCGGTGACGGCGCCCAGCGTGAAGATCCCGGCACCGAGAACGGCCAATTTCGGGAGCGTCGGTGCGTGTCGTGTGACATCGCTGACTCCCATAACGTGTGATCTTTGCACAGTTGGTCCGAGAGGTCCATGAATCGCGATCGCTTTCAGCGCCATTCTCGAATTTCATTCCGCCACGGATGCGCTCAGTCGCGGGAGGTGTTTTTGGACCGCCTCTCCGGGCGGATTTGGATCGGTTTGTACGTAAGCCTGTGAGCTGTCGGTGCCTAGCTGCCGGTCACCGCTTGCGCACACGTAACTTACGAGGGGCAGAAATTCTGGCCGGCGTGTCTCAAAATCGCTATTCCTACCGACCTATGTTGCCGATAGACTTCGGAAACGATCCGCGAAGAGGAGGATTTCCGTGAAGGACAGGGTCGTCTTGATCATCGCTGCGGCCGCATTGATGATCGGTGGCAGCGCCGCCTGCTCATCGGAGGGCCTGTCCGCAAAGCAAGAAGCCGGGACGTTGGCCCCCGGCACGGCCAAGCTCACCATCGACGGCAAAGACCTCCCCACCACCCGGTTCGTGCACTGCGCGCCACCCGAGCAGTACATGACCACGATCACAACCGGCGACGACGCGTCGGGCGCGACCGTGATGGTATCCAACGCCGGCAGACTTACCGTTGAATTGGTCCGGATCCGTAACCTCGACGGGTTTTCTGGTGACTACAACCGTGGGCTAGGAGGAGGTGACGCTACCGTGGCGCTGACCGAGAACACCTACAACATCGCCGGTGCCGCATCCGGTTACGGCACGAAATCGCCAGAGCCCACGACGGCGCCGTTCACGATCAAGGTGTCGTGCTGACGACGCTAGTTGACGCCACCAGAGCCGTTTGGACGACGCGCGGCGCGCTACGAGTGTTACCTGACGTTTGCGGATAGGTCGCTCGACATGGCGGCCAGCTGTTGGCCCCACGTCGGCCAGTCGTTGCCCCCGCCGGCCCCCAAATCGAAGTGGCCGTTGTGGCCGCCGGCCGAGCGGTAGTCCGCGTAGAAATCACGGCAGGTGCTTTGCCAGATATCTGGGAAGCCGATCACTGCGGCACCGTCGCTCGGGCTCCCGCTTTGCGGGCTGTACACCCACAGTCGGGTGTCCTGGTCAACCAGGCGCTGGACGTGTGCATTCGGGGAATGCCATTTCCACCGGCCAAGCTGGGGAGCCCCCCACATGTTCACCGTGTCGACGCCACCGTCATTCTTCAGACCGGCGGTGATAGCACCGTCGACGCCGGTCCTTTCGGGAGCGAGCACTCCCGACAGCGATCCGGCGTAGCGAAACCGGTCGGGGTGAAACGTGGCGAGCGCCGCGGCAGCGTAACCGCCTTGTGCGGCGCCGACGACGCCGTGTCCGCCGGGCGCCAATCCTTTGTTGGCAGCTAACCAGTCTGGGAGTTCACTCGACAGGAATGTATCCCACTGCTTGCTGCGGTCCTGTTCCCAATCGGTGTACATGCTGTAGGCGCCGTCAGCGGGTGCAGCCACCGAGATACCTTTACCCGCAAGTGTATTCATCGCATTGCCCGCCGTTACCCAATTGCTAACGCCCGGGGCGGCGTTGAACGCGTCCAGCAGGTACACCGCATGCGGACCACCGCCCATAAACGCCACCGGGATGTCGCGGCCCATCGACGCCGACGGCACCATCAGCGACTCGACGTTCCCCGCCGCCTTGGCAATGGCGGTGCAACCGGCCGTCGCAGTAATGTCCCACAACACGAGGGCGAGCATGGCCGCGCATAGAATCCGCAGCCGCGTCGACAGACCCTTCACATGAACCTCGTTCGCCTATCGCTACACCAGTCGGGATATGCAATTGCCGATCAGTGAACCACTCCTCGGGGCAACGCGGCAAGATGCCACAAAGTCGAGTGCCAACGGACCACTTGCCTACATCCGACGCGTTGGCGGGTTGCGTGAACGATCTTTCGCTCAAACGATCTACGACATAGACTCTGATGTGTTGGTTTGAGACGTTGTCGATGTTGGACGGAAGGTGGCCATTATGGATCCAGACCCCGACTACGACGCGAGTGACGAGGTGGAATACGGCCTCTCAGCGTTCGCGTGGCTCCTCAGGGGCCACTACCCGCCGCCCTATTACGGCCCGAATTAACGCGGCTGTCGCGTCTGCCCGTAGAAACTGCGCTTTTCAACCGGCTGATCTCGTACAGTGGTCCTGCGCCATCCTGAGTGGTTATGGCCGGTTATGGCTGGTTGCGGGAGAGACGTCGGCCAAGCGGCAGCAATTGAGTGGTGCCACCACCGCCGCCCCAAGAGGCCTCAGATACGACGACCTCCGTAGTCGACGTCGGTTGGGGCCACGTGTCGCCGACTATCGGGTCCGAGGGGCAGCGAGCGACTAACTCAGGGTAGGGATCTTCACCCCGAACGGATAGCGTAAAAACGCGAACGATCGTTCGTAGAGCGATCGTACCGCGGGGTCGATTCGAGGAGCGCAGCCATGACGCTATTCGCCCAGAGTCGCATCGGCGTATCGCTGCCGATGCTCAACCAGCCGTACGAGCGTTACGCCGAGTTCGCCACCGCCAGCTGCTGATCGTCGACGATGTGTCGTTCACCCGGCGAGCGTATTTCGGCAACATCCTGACCCGCGAGCTTGAGCGCAAACAGGCCGATCAGGTGATCGACGCGCTCACGCCGCTGCACGCCGAATTCTGGAATACCCCATTGTGCAAGCGCTTCGGCCATTGGTTGCCCGGCTCGTATGAGTGGATGGCGCGGCTGAACATCATCATCATCAACGCGCCCAAGCGGATCCTGGTGGGTTTTGAGCGCGCTCGTGAGGTGATACCACCCAGGCTGTACCGTCGGAGCAAGGAAGTCCCGAGTGCGCTGATAAGATCGCTGGAGATCAATATCGCAGGCCCACAGACGTTGCTGCACTGTGACGTGCATCCCGGCAATTCGTATGTGACCGGCGATAACCGGATGGGCCTGTGCGACTGGCAGTGTGTAGTGCGCGGGGGATGGGCCCGCGACATCGCCTAAGCGCTATCCACGTATCTGACCGTCGAGAACCGCCGCGCCTGGGAGCGAGACCTGTTGGCCTACTACCGCGACCGGCTGTCGGAGGCCGGCTGCGAGGTCCCGAACGCCGACGAATCATTTCTGGCGTACCGGCAACAGATGCTGCATGCAATGTTCATGTGGCTGGTCACTATCGGACGCTACTCCTTGCAGCCCGAGATGCAGCCGATGGACGTCACGCTCGAGAGCGTCCGCCGAACCTGTCAGGCCGCAGAGGATCTGGACTCATTGGGGGCGGTCACGGGACCAGGTCGTGATCGGGCGTTGCTGGGCGGGTGAAGAAAGAAGGGAGTCAGGTTCCGCGACCATGATCGAGCTCTGCTCTCAGCTGCATACAGGCAGCGAAGCGCCGATCGGTGCGTATTAGACGATCATTTGCGGCGCGCCGCGGCTAGCCGTTCGGCAAAGGCCGGTGCCTGAATCGACGTAGCTTGTGGCCCCAACTCGGCGCGAACGGCGGCCGCGTGCAGTTGGGTATCGACGCTGCCCGGGCTGACGGTGGCCCGCATGGTGGCCTTCGTCGCAATCACGACTTCCCGCGGCGCCGATGCTGGACCGGCAGCCAACTCCCGAGCGGCCTCGACTGGATCATCGGCGATCTCGAGCGCTAGGCCATGGCTGACGGCGGCGTGCGCGTCGAAGCGCACGCCGAACAACAGTGCGGCGCGCGCCAACTGCGGTCCAACGGCGCGCTGCAGCATCCAGGTCATGCCGCCGCCGGGGTGGATGCCGAGCTTTTGGAAGCGGGCATCGAATAGCGCTGCCGGTCCGGCGATCCGCACATCACAAGCCAGCGCCAGGTTGAGGCCCGCTCCGACGGCCGGCCCGTTTACGGCGGCGACCGTCGGCAGCGTGCAGTCGGCGACAGCCAGGAATCCGTCGTAGAGGCGGCGTAGCCCGCCCTCGGCAGCGGCGCCAAGGGCACTGAGATCGGCACCGGCGCAGAACGCTTTGCCCGCGCCCGTGACGACCACGGCATGTACCTTGGGATTGCTTTGCGCTTCCTCGACTGCGAGGCGCAATCCGGCGGAGATTCCGTCGGTGACCGCGTTGCGCCGGTCGGGATCGTTGACGGTGATCAGGGCGACACCGTTGTCAACCTCAAGCAAAACGTGATCCACGTAGCCCCTTTCTGAATACGGTCGCAGCCGCTCGAGATTGCATGTACAACTCGGCTCCTTGCGGTATCGGGCGCCTCAGGATGACGCCAGGACGCACGCTCACGCTACGAGATCGGGTGCAACAATATCAATTCAATGTGAGCGATCGTTCCTGCCAGCGATGTTCGTTGACGAATTAGGTACCCATGCTTACTATTGAGACGAATCATCTCAAAGATGCGGCAACATATGGCATACGTGGCAAAGGGCGTGTAGATGACCGGTGCGATCGGCTTGGCGCGTGCCGCCGACGACGCCGGCCGTAACGCGTCACACGATCGCCAACGGCATGTGCCCGGCGAGCCCGGCATTTGGGTGCTGCTATTCGGCGACATGCTGGTGTTCACTGTGTTGTTCACCGTTTACCTGCATCAGCGGGGTGCTCGGCCAGAGCTGTTCGCCGAGTCCCAGGGGGCACTCAATCGAGCCCTTGGAGCAACGAACACACTTGTTTTGCTGACGAGCTCGATTCTCGTGGTCTTTGCGACACGCGCGTTGCGCCGTCCCGAACTGCGTTACCTCGCCAGGCGTTTGACCCTGGGTGGTGTGCTGGTGGGCGCGTGCTTTGTTGGGATCAAGGCCTTTGAGTACCACGAAAAGATCGCCGCCGGAATTACCCCCAGCACCAACGAGTTCTTTATGTACTACTTCGTGCTGACCGGGCTGCATCTGGCTCATGTGATCATCGGCCTGATCGTGCTGACGGTTCTGTCGACCTTGGCCCGCAAACCGGAGCCGACCAAGACACATATGGCCTTCTTCGAGGGCGGTGCCTGTTTTTGGCACATGGTCGACTTGCTGTGGATCGTCATCTTTCCCCTGATCTTCCTGGTGAGGTGAGCATGCGATCGGTGGTAAGGACAAATGCCTCACTGATTTGGTTACTGCTGTGTGCGCTGACTATCGTGTCGTGGGCATTAGGCACCAACCACGGATTCGGCGAGGGTCACCATCTCCCGGCCAGCCTGGTGATCTTCGCCGTCGCGATCTTCAAGGTTCGCCTGGTCGGCTTGTACTTTATGGAGCTGAAAATGGCTCCGGGCGTGTTACGCGGTCTTTTCGAGGGTTATTGCTTGGGGTTGTTCGCGCTGCTAACGGCCATGTTCGTGTTCGCCTGATGGCGGCACGAGCTCGTCGCCCGCTTTATGCGACTTGCAGCCTCTAAACTGGGTAGAAATTTAAGGAGCCCAGTGCCGAAAAATGAGAACGCCACTCCCAACGGCCGCCCTCGCGGCCGGCCCCGCCTGACAATCGACCGGGACGCGGTCGCCGACGCGGTTGCGGAGTTATTCCATGAGGGCGGCTACGAGGCGGTTTCCATCGTTGACACCGCTGAGAAATTGTCGGTCTCACGTGCGACGCTGTATCGCACGGTCCCGACCAAGCAGGATCTCCTCGGCATACTTTTCGAACGCAGCACACGTGAGATCACCGAGCAAGTCGAGTCGGCGATCCGTGACATTGCCGATCCCGCAGAGCGGCTCAAAGCGATGGTTCGGCTACAGGCAGAAGCTGCGGTGCAAATGCGCAGCTACATGCCCGTCTTCTTCGACGGCGGCGACCTGCCCGGCGATGTCGTCCAGCGTTGGCACAAATGGAGTCGGCAGTTCGAAAAATTGTGGGTGTCGGTGGTCGCCGCCAATATGGAGGCCGGCTACATCGAAAAGGGTGATCTGGTCGTCACCACACGACTGATCCTCGGGATGATCCTTTGGGTATCGCGATGGTACCGGCCAAAGGAGAAGATCACGTCAGCACAGATCGCGGACGACGCCATCCGGCTGCTGCGGTTGAAAAATGCGTCCCCAGAGAATGGAGACCGCAAGTCCGGCGCGCCGCGGCGGCGTCAGCGCACCTCCAGCCGCTAAATGTCTGTGATTGTCCAACGTAGATGGAGCATCCCGGCGAGCACAGCCCGTGTACACGATCGTTCACCATATGGTGAGTCATCGCCATCGCTCATGACGGCGCCGACGGCGAGGAAATTCTTGCGTAATCATTCGGCGGGACATATTGCGCCGACCGCGACACCTGCCCTATATTGAGACGCGATAGTTCAAAAACCGAGGTTGGCGACACGCTGAGGTAAGGTCCGCCGTCCGGAGCGGGTCGGGTGTGTCGTGACTTAACGGTCGGAGGCGGAGTAACACTTATGACCACTGCCGTGTCGGCGCCCTGGGAGAGGATTCCCAACTGGTTTGAGAGGCTTCAGGTAGCGCTCGAAGATGCCAACCTTCCGACGTTGCTACTCGTCTTGCAGCACCTCACCGGTGACAGCAGATGGACTCGTCCACCATATCGGCCGGTGCGCGGAAAGCCACTGGACGACAACGACTCCGGCGGTCTTTCATCCGAGCTTCAAGCCGAGGTGCGGGCGTCGGCGCTGGAGGCAGTCGTCGCCTTCTACGAAGGTCGACTTCAACCGGTCACGCCTTCCCCGGACGAGGTGACGCGCATGCTTGGCTGCGCGATGGTTGAAGAGGTCCCGGTTGAATACGGCCAACTACTTTCCGAGGAAATGGGTTTCATCTCACGCGACGTTGAGATCCCGGCTGAATCGATACCCGAGGACTTTCGTGTCGTCATCATCGGAGCGGGCTTGTCCGGGGTCTGCATGGCAATGAAACTTGCGGCCGCCGGTGTCAACTTCGTTGTGCTGGAAAAAGATGACGATCTGGGTGGCACTTGGCTGGAAAACGTATATCCCGGCTGCGGCGTGGATACGCCCGGTCATCTCTATGCTTTCTCGTTCGCGCCAAACCCGGACATCAGCAAGTACTTCGCCAAGCGTGACGAGGTCGAGGGCTATATCCAGCGGGTTGCGTCCGAGTTCGATGTCAAGCGGCACATCCGATTCGGCACCGAGGTGGTGCGGGCACGGTACGAAACCACCAATGCGACATGGCAAATTGATATTAACGACCTGAACGGTAAGGTGGCGTCGCTCACGGCCAACGTCTTGGTCAGCGCCGTAGGCATGGTGAACCGGCCGTCGGTTCCGTCGATCCCGGGGCTGGATGAATTCCCCGGACCGGTCATGCATACCGCGGCGTGGGATAAATCGGTCGACCTGACCGACAAACGCGTCGCTGTGATCGGGACTGGCGCTAGCGCAATGCAAGTGGTGCCGTCCATCGTCGATGCCGCCAGTCATGTGACGGTCTTTCAACGATCGAAACAATGGGCGGTGCCGCATCCCAACTACCATCGCGCGGTCAAAGAAACCGTTCGCTTTGTGATGCACGAGGTCCCCTTCTACATTCAGTGGTATCGGCTGAGGTCGTTCTGGAACTTCAGCGACCGGTTGCACTCGTCGCTGCAGATCGATCCGAACTGGCCCCATCCGGAGCGCGCTGTCAATGAGACCAACGATCGCCACCGGGTATTTCTCACCAAGTACATCAAGGGGCAGCTCGGCGATCGGTCCGAATTGCTCGACGCCTGTCTGCCGGAGTATCCGCCGTACGGAAAGCGTCCGTTAATCGATAACCACTGGTTCCAGACGATATGCCGTGACGATGTCACGCTGGTCACCGAAGCGGTAGATCGGGTAAACGGCGAGAACGTCGTGACCCGCTCGGGAGTCGAAGTGCCGGCCGACGTGATCGTGCTGGCAACCGGTTTCAAGGTTTTGCAGTTCCTCTGGCCGATGGACATCGTCGGAAAATCGGGCACGACGCTGCGCGAACAGTGGGGTCTCAACGATGCCCGGGCATACCTTGGAGTGACTGTCCCGGACTTTCCGAACTTCTTCGTCGTCAACGGCCCGAACACCAATGCCGGCCATGGCGGAAGTGCGATCCACGCCACCGAATTTCAGGTCCGCTACATAATGCAAGCGATCCGCCATCTAGTGGTCAGCGAGGCCGCTGCGGTCGAGGTGGATCGTAGCGCGTACGACCAGTACAACGAAGAGCTCGATGAAGCCTTGGCGCAAATGATCTGGTCGCATAAGGGGATGACCACCTACTACCGCAACGATGCCGGTCGCATCGTTGTGAGCAGTCCGTGGAAGTACGTCGACTACTGGGAGCGGCTTCACGAGTTCGACCCGAGCGACTATCACGAAGTAAGAGCTTCATCTGAGGCTGCAGAGTTGTCCGTCTAGGCGGGCCCCGATGATGCGTCGGCGATGAGGCTGAGGATCGATGGTTGCTGACACTGGCACCATGTCCACGACCGGTTCAGAGGAACAGGCGGTTCGCGATGCGGTCGGCGATATCGTCGGCTCGTTTGGGCCCGACTACACCAGCAACAGGTCGACGACGCTGCCAATAGTGAGGAGCTTTGGGATGCGTTGGCGCCAAGGGTTGCCTCGGTGTGCATCTGGCCGCGAAGGACGGCGGCGAGGGACTGGGGCTGCGCGAGCTCGCAATCACTGAGCCCGATGCCGGGGCAAACGCCCACCGGATCTCCACGGTGGCTCGTCGTGAGGGTGAGCACTACTGATCAGCGGCGAGAAGGTGTTCATCACCTGTATGGAGTCAGCACAATGGCTGAACATTCTCTGGGGGCTGCCCCGCTCGTACTGATCGCCGGCACGGGCCGCGACCGTGTCCTCGCCAATCACCAATCGCTCAACGCATCCAGTGTGTCGGCCCCCACTGGCGGCGGCGGTGTTGGATGCCGCGGGATCGTCCTGCTGAACCGGGGGACAGGCGCCGGTTGGATCACACCGCCAACTTCGACGAAGGTTTCGCGCGCAGCCAGGTGCGGATGGGTGGCCGCCTCGGTCAGTGACAGGACCGGTGCCACGCAAGCGTCGGTCCCTTCGAAGACCGTCACCCACTCGTCCCGCGTTCGCGTCGCGAACGCTCGCGCGATTGCGTCCCGCAGCTGCGGCCACGCCGACGGATCGTCGCGCTGGTCGGCGAGTACGTTGGGAATCCCTAGCAGGCGGGTGAATTGCGCGTAGAACTTTTGCTCCAGAGCGCCGACAGCCATCCATTGGCCGTCGGCGGTCAGGTAGGTGTCGTACCACGGCACCCCACCATCGAGAAAATTGGATCCTCGCTTATCGGTCCACTGCCCAGCCGCCATTAGCCCATGCAAAAGCGCGGTCAGCGAGCTGGCCCCGTCCACGATTGCCGCATCGACGACTTGGCCGCGGCCTGATCGGCCTGCCTCCCACACCGCGGCAAGCACGCCGATCACAAGAAACGTCGACCCACCGCCAAAGTCGCCGACTAGATTCACCGGCGGCACGGGCGCCTCGCCGGCCCGGCCTATCGATGCGAGCGCCCCGGTCACAGCGATGTACCCGATGTCGTGGCCAGCGGTCGACGCCAATGGACCCGACTGACCCCAGCCGGTCATTCGTCCGTAGACCAGTCGCGGGTTGACGTTCCAGCAGTCGGCAGGACCCAGCCCGAGGCGTTCTGTGACGCCCGGCCGGAAACCCTCGAGCAGCACGTCGGCCTTCGTGGCCATCGATAACACGGTGCGCGCGCCGTCGGGATCGTGGAGATCTACGACGATCGATCGGCGGTTGCGGCGCAACACATCCTTCTCGGGGGGCACTGCGCTGGCGGGCGGCCCGGGGCGCTCAATGCGGACGACGTCGGCGCCCAGGTCGGCGAGCAGCATCGCCGCGTAAGGCCCCGGACCGATACCGGCGAGTTCAATGACCTTGAGCCCGTCCAGCGGGCCTCGAGTCGTCCGCGCATCGCGAGTGTTATCCGAAGGCGAGTTCACCGCGTCGCCGCCCCGATCGTCCACCTCGGCCGAGTGTTCTGATTGATCCGGCGGGTTTTCCGGGTCGCCGTCATCTCTTCGGGTGTAGGCCCAGCCGACGGCGCCAGTCGTGCATTTCGAGCAGCCGAAGCACTGCGCCGGAGATCCGAGCCTTGCGCGGCGAGTAGGGGTACCAGTGTGTCTCGTTGGGCAGGCTGAGCTTCTCTGTGACTACCGCCTGTGCGCGACAGTATTTCCGGATGCCGTCGGGCCCGCCCATCCGGTGACCAAGACCGGATTCCTTCCAGCCGCCCATCGGCAGCGGAAACTGGAATACGTGCATCATCGCGTTGTTGATGTTGACGCCGCCGGCTTCGATCCGCCGGCCGACTCGCTCGCCGCGCTCCTTGCTCGCCGTCCAGACGCTGGCGCCCAGGCCGTAAGTGGTGTCGTTGGCAAGGGCGATGGCTTCGTCTTCACTGGACACCTTCATGATCGGCAGCAGCGGGCCAAACGTCTCCTCGCGCATACAGGCCATCGTGTGGTCGACATCCACCAGCACGGTGGGCGCATAGAACAGACCAAGCTCGGATCGCTTTCCGCCCGTGAGGATGCGTGCCCCGCGAGCCACCGCGTCGCTGACATGGCGCTCGACAATCGCCATCTGAGCTTCGTTTGCCAGCGCGCCGATATCGGCGGCGAAACTGCCCGGTGCGTCGTGGCCCTGACGGAGTTTGTTGACCTCGTCGACAAGACGCGACGTGAACTCGTCATATACCGAATCCTCGACATAGATCCGTTCGACGGCGACGCAGGACTGGCCCGAGTTGAACAGTCCGGCCCAGATCGCTCCGCGGACGGTTCGCTGCAGCGGGGCATCGGACAGCACAATCATCGCGTCTTTGCCGCCCAATTCGAGGCTGACCGGGATGAGCCGTTCCGCGCAGCGGATGCCGACCTGGCGGCCGGTTTTGGTGGATCCCGTGAACTGCACCATGTCGACGGCGTCCACGACCGCCCTGCCGGTTTCGCCCCTTCCCGTCACACAGCCCAGTACGGGTGGCGCGCCGATCTCCTCGTTCCAGCCACGCACGATTTCGGCCCAGCCCAGCGGTGTTTCCTCCGACGGCTTCGTGAGCACGGCCGCCCCCGCCATCAACGCCTGTGGCACGTCGAGCATCGGCATCCCCACCGGATAGTTCCAGGGGGTGATCACGCCTACGAGTTCGTAAGGTCGGTAGCGGATTCGGAGCCCCTTGGTTGCCGACGCCGGTCCGTGTGGGCGGCGGGTCTCCTCGGCCAGGAACTCTGCTCCGTGCTTGGTGTAGTAGTTGATCACTTCCATGCACACCAGCAGCTCGATCTGCGCATCCCCCCAGGATTTGCCCGCCTCCCGATGCACCAGGCCAAGAATTCGGTCTTGATTGTCGACAATCCAATCCAGCCACCGCCGCAGATAAGCCGCACGGCCTTCCGGTCCCAGCGCCTCCCAGGCCGGCTGAGCCGATCGAAGCTCGTCGGCTAGCTTGGACACTTGGTCGGCGGACATGTCCGGAACCACTCCGACCAACGAACCGTCAGCCGGATTGTGCACCTCGACAACCGAAGCGCCGGCCTGTCGTGGCTCCTTCTTCCGGGTCGCTTCTTCAGCGGTGGTCATAGCTCAGTCCTCAATTCGGATCGCAGCGACCGGGCACATCAACACGGCTTCCTCAACGTTCGACCGTAGATGCTCATCAGGTTGAGCGTCCAACACGGCTACGCTGTCGGCGTCGTCATCGATTGCGAACACGTCGGGTGCTGCCATGACGCACTCCCCGTGAAGTTCGCACCGGCCGCTGTCAACGATGACCTTCATTGCTTGTCGATCCCGTCTTCGTCAGGCCGGGGTGATCGTCACGGGCAGCTGGTAAACCCCGCGCGAATAGGCGTCACGTATGTAGCTGATATCCCCAGCGGGGGTGATGTCTTTGGTGCGTTGCAGCAGTTCTTCAAGCAGGATCTTCATCTCCAGTCCCGCGACGTGTTTGCCCAGGCACTGATGCGGCCCGCGACCAAAGCTGACGTGGGGATTTTTCTCGCGGGCCAAATCGAAGGCGTTGGGGTCGTCGAACGCGCGCTCGTCGAAGTTACCCGCGGCGAACAGCATCAGCACGGTGTCGCCTTCTTTGATCTGCTGGCCGTGCAGCTCGTGATCGGCTGTGGCGGTGCGCACCAGATGGGTGAACGGGGTGGAGATGCGCACGAGTTCTTGGATCGCAGTGTTGGGGATGTCGTGCGCGTGCTCGCGCAGCCAGCTCATCTGGGCCGGGTTGCGCATCAGCTCATGCACGCCGTGAGACAGTGCGGTGCGGGTGCTTTCGGCGGCACCGGAAGCCAGCAAGGCGACGTTGCCCATCAATTCGTCCTCTGAAATGACCTCGGCACCGGCCTGGACGAGTTGGGTAATGACATCGTCGCCGGGCTCGCGGCGTTTGAGCTCGCCCAACTCCAACGCGTAGCCCAGCAGGTCGAAGATGGCCTGCATCACATATTCGAACGAGGGGGTGATGCGGGTATCGAACGGCGCGGCGAAAGTGTCCACCCATGCGAAGAACTTCTCCCGGTCACCATTGGGAACGCCCAGTACGTCGCCGAGTGCCTCCATCGGCATCGCATGCCCGATGTCAGTGACGAAATTAAAGGTGCCCTTCTCCAGCGCCGCGTCGACGATGTTGACGGCATAGTCGCGGAACTTGTCCTCCAGCTTTTTGACCATGCCCGGGGTGAACGCTTTGCTCATCACGCCCCGCTGGGCGCGGTGCTTGGCCCCATCCATCGTCAGCATCGCCGGCTTACCACCCACCTTCGGGTCGAGTGGGGTCACCTTCCACATGTTGACGCCCCCGCGATCGGCGGCGTACAGCTCGGGGTTTCGGTCCACGGCCCAGATGTCGGCGTTGCGGCTCACGATCCAAGCCCGCTCGATGAGCATCGGATCGTCGAACTCGTGTAGGTAGCAGGGCGCCTCGTCGCGCAAAAACGCGTACTGCTCCAACGGCAGCCCGAACGTCGTTGGGTCGCCGTTGGCGTAAGTCTCGGCGTCCAAAACGCGGATGTCGGGCTTGGCCGTCGTCATCTATTGGCTCCTAACCGGGAGGTGACTAAGAGGCTCGAGGCCCCACGCTAATCCGTCCAAGCGGATTATGAGTTGAGTAGTCTCAATTATGATTCTTCGGTGCTCAAAGTGTCAAGCGTCACAAGCCCGTTCTTCCTCAGCGGGCCGGTCGCAGGCCGAATGTCGACGAGATGATGTCGCGCTGGATCTCGTTGGTTCCCGCGTAAATTGTGGGAGCGATACTCAGTCGAAGGTGTCGCTGCATGTCGAATTCGGTACTGTAACCGTAGCCGCCCATCATTTGGACACCTTCCAGCGCAACCTTTTTCGCTGTCTCGGTTACTTTGACCTTGGACATTGACGTCGCACGCACCCACTCCTCGGGTGCGCCGATCTGATGCTCAATGTGGTGCACGGTCGCATAGGTGAGCGCCCGCGCGGCTTCGATCTCAATCGCCAGGTCGGCGATGCGATGCCGGAGTGCCTGGAACGACCCGACCGGAGCGCCGAACTGTTCGCGCTCGGAAACGTAGGCGAGCAAGTCGTCGAAGGCGCGCTGCGCCATGCCCAGGCCCTGTGCGGCGCAGACCAGTCGTTCGCCGTTCAGCCCGGCCATTATCTGCTTCCACGCGTTGCCCTCGGTCCCCACCACGGCCGATTCGGGAACGAAGACATCGGTGAAGAACAGGTCGTTGACCTCGCTGCCGCCCATCGTCGAGATCGGGTGGATTCGGAGGCCTTCCGCGTCGGCGGGCACCTCCAGCAGTGTCAGGCCGTCGTGGGGCCGGACACCCCGCGCGGTGCGCACGACGACCAGAATCTTGGTGGCGAATTGCGCGTCGGAGCACCACGTCTTCTGGCCGCGCACGCGCCAGCCGCCCTCGACCTTCTCGGCTTTGCAGCTGACCGCGGACGCATCCGAGCCGGCGCCGGGTTCGGAAATGCTGATCGACATCACCTTGCCCGAGCAGATCGAGCCCAGTGCAGCGTTCTTCTGTTCCTCGGTGGCAAACCTCTTGTAGATGCCGGCGACGGTATGGGAGCTGCCCGCTCCGTGGACCGGCGCGAGGCCCCGCCACAGTTGCTCGAACAAGATCACTTGCTCGGTGAGCCCGCCCCCGCTGCCGCCGTACTCTTCGGGGATTGACACGCCGAGA
>Ga0302320_10009564_pt1 | contig 20798 bp, 14 predicted proteins | sample Bog_T0_3_FD_202130 | JGI IMG/M metagenome (GOLD analysis project Ga0302320, IMG submission 202130) | Peat permafrost microbial communities from Stordalen Mire near Abisko, Sweden - Bog_T0_3 | ecosystem: Environmental > Terrestrial > Soil > Wetlands > Peat | place: Sweden: Abisko, Stordalen Mire...
GCGCGGCGTCCTCATAGGAGCGGCTCGCCTGACTGGTCGATCCATTCATCGTGATGGGAGCGCCGAGATTGGAGGCGCGGAGGATGTCCTCGCTTTCCGGAATGATCCCGAGCAGTGGAATGGAGAGAATGTCGAGCACGTCGGCGACGCTGAGCATTTCGCCCCGGCTCGCGCGCGCGGCGTCGAAGCGGGTCAGCAGCAGCTGCTTGTCCATGCGCTGACCTTGTTCAGCGCGCAGCGTTTTCGAATCCAGCAAGCCAATGATGCGATCCGAATCGCGAACCGACGACACTTCCGGGTTGGTCACCACAATGGCCTCGTCGGCGAAGCGCATCGCCAGCAAGGCGCCGCGTTCAATTCCTGCCGGGCTGTCGCAGAGGATAAAGTCGAACATGCCGCGCAATTCCTCGACGACTCTCTTCACGCCCTCTTCCGTGAGCGCGTCCTTGTCACGGGTTTGCGACGCCGCCAGCAGGCTCAGCGTGTCGATGCGCTTGTCGCGGATCAACGCCTGGGGAAGCTTGGCGTCGCCTTGGGCGACGTTGATGAGGTCATAAACAACGCGGCGCTCCGCGCCCATCACCAGATCGAGATTACGAAGCCCGACATCGAAATCGACCACACACACCCGCTTGCCGCTCTTGGCCAGCGCCGCCCCTATCGAAGCCGTCGAGGTTGTTTTTCCCACGCCGCCTTTGCCTGACGTCACTACAACGACCTTGCTCATCGCACTCCCCCTTTAATTCAAAATCCGGATTTTCATTTCGCCTTCGACCAGGCGGACCTCGATGCTTTTGCCCTCGGTCTTTGGATCCATTTCCTCGGCGGTCACATAACCGCCGCCGAGGCAAAGCAGTTCAGCCCGCGCTTCGGTGCAGAAGATTCGCGCATCCCCCGCGCCGGAAACGCCGGCGATGACGCGGCCCTGAATCGCTCCATAAACATGCACCGATCCGCCGGCGATGATCTCGGCGCCTGACGCGACGCGCCCGACGATGGTGATATCGCCCTCGAGATTGGAGATCGATTGCCCCGAGCGCACGGGCGCATCGATGACCAGATTGCGGCCGCTTGGCGCTTTCGGTCGTTCCGCTGTCGGTTGTTCCGCTGTCGGAGCCTTGTTTTCAGCGGGTGCTTCCGCCGACGCCGGATTGACGGGCGTTCCTCCCGTCACATTGGGCGGAAGATGCGGGCCAACCAAGGAGCGGCTGGCGCCTTCCACGCCCATCACGCGGATATGGCGGCGCGCCAGTTCGCTCAACAGGCTGCGATAATCCTTCAGGGGAATATCGACATCGGCCATGTCCAGGATGATCGGCTTGTTGGCGAAGAAATTCGGCGACTTGGCCAACCAGCCATCAAGCGTCTCAAGCCAATCGACCAAGGGCTCAGCTGGCTGCAGGACGAACGCGATCAGCGAATGAGTTCGTAGCTTCAGCGTGGCGGGAGCGCGCACATGGGCGTTCATCGATGCAATCCTTCGGGTTTCGTTAACCATGTACGGGAATGGTTTACGAAGCGTTAAAGATGCCGATGACTTGTCTCAAATCGGGAAAAACATGCGTGAACGGATTGCGGCAAAGGGGCGCCGCGACGCCGACTTGATCACGCCAGATCGAGAAAATGACGGCCTTGCCGGTCTTCGACTTCGATGATCCAGAGATCGGAATCGAAGGAGATTTCGCGCATGAGTCTGGCTTCGATCTTGTCGTTTTCCAGAAAGTCCTCGCGGTGCGCGCGCGCGAACAGCCGGTCGAAGCCATCGCGCGCCTCGCTCTGGGGGGCGGGCGAATAGAGCGCGGAAAAGCCGTCGAGTCGGTCGATCCTGACGATCACCGCTCCCGATTCCGGCGAACCGCGCCGGCGCAGATAGGCGGCGACATTTTCCGTCGCGCAGCGGCGCAGATAGGCGGCGACCCAGATGTCCGAGCGAAGCCGCGTCAAGGCATGCTCTTCTTCATTGGACGTGCAAGCCGGAGCGCGCCGACAGCAAATGCCGGGTCTGCGCGGTCAATTCGCCCGTGACCGGCAGATTGTTCTTTTGCTGGAAGGTTTCGATGGCCTTGCGCGTCGCCACGTCATAACGACCGTCCGGATTGATCAAAAGCCCGACTTTCTCCAAGGCGCGCTGCGTCGTCAGCATCGATTGCGCCGGGGCGGGAGCGGCGGCGGCGGCCGCGTGAGCGGGCTTTTTGGCGATGCTGGGGGTCGTTTTTCCGATGCCGATCAGCGAGCCGATCGCGTCGTGTTTTTTAGGAACCGGGGCGGTCGCAGGCTTGGCGTAAACCGGCGCGATGACGGATTTGGCGTGAACTGGCGCGACGACGGTCTTGGCGACGGTCTTGGCGACGGTCTTGGCGGCGGGCGCTGCGGCGGCGAGCGAAGCCGAGTCGCCTTCGGGCGCGGCGCTGGGCGCTGCTTCGGGCGCGACCTCTCGCGCCGCTGTCGACGGCGACGGCGCAAAGGCGGCGTCGGTCGCCGAGGCCGGCGCGGGCGTCCTGCTCGGCAGTTTTTCCCCGAGCAAGAAGTCGAGATGGGCCGGACGCGGCGGCGGCTTGGGCGTTTCGATCTTAAAAGTAGCGCCGAACAAGGGCGCCGGGTGGCGTCCATGCTGCAGATACATGGCGTTGACGGCGACCGCCGCCAGTAGGCCGATCAGCGCCACCACCGCCAGAAATGGCGTGCCGAAGCGTCGCAGCGCGGCCAGACGCGCCAGCGCGGACGGCTTCTTCTTGCCCTTGCCGCGTTTCGGCGCAGCGCTTCTGGGGCGGCGCGGTTCGGCGGCGACGAAATCGAAATCGGAGGCGGCGGCTATCTCACGCAATTTTCTTCACCTGAAAATGGGGATGGAATTCCGTCGGGACGGGGCGACCGCGCCGAGGCAGGGTTTCGATTTTCGCCGGCTTCGCGGCTGTTTTGCCAATGCGGCGGCCATCCATAGGCAGGCGCACCGCTACGCGCGCGCCCTCCCCCGGCGCGCTTTCAAAGCTGATGGAGCCGCCCTGCAGCCCGACAAGTCCGCGCACGATCGAAAGGCCGAGGCCCGCGCCTTCGTAAGGACGATCATAGGTCGATTTGACCTGGAAGAAGGGATCGCCGAGCCGCGACAAATCCTTTTGCGTCACGCCTATGCCGGTATCGGAAACTGCGATTTCGACAAAAGGCCCATCGGCGCTCACCGTGACGGTGACCTTGCCGCCTTCGGGCGTGAATTTCAGCGCGTTGGAAATCAGGTTCAGCAGGATCTGCTTGCAGGCGCGCTTGTCGGCGAAAATATCCTCAAGCCGCGGCGGACAGGCGCGGCTCAGCGCGATCTTCTTGGCCTCCGCCTTCAGTTTGACCACATCGCAGCAGAAGTCGATGAGCCACGCCAGATCGAAAGGCTCGGGCTCGATTTCGAAATGGCCGGCCTCGATCTTCGACATGTCGAGGATGGTGTTGACCAGACCGAGCAGATGCTGGCCCGAGGCGTTGATGATATCGGCGTATTCACGCTGCCGCGCCGGGTCTTTGGGCGCGATGTCCGGATTGCCGAGGATTTCCGAAAATCCGATGATGGCGTTGAGCGGCGTGCGCAATTCATGACTGACATTGGCGAGCAACCGGTCCTTGCAAAGGCCGATTTTTTCGCCCGCCTCCTGCGCCGCAAGGCTTTCCGCCTGCGCTTCCTTCATCGCCGTCAGATCGCGCAGCGAGGCCAGCACACCGCCCGCTTGCGAGTGATGCGCGCGCAGTTCGACCCAGATGAAATGCGGCGGCGCCGGATCCCTGCCCTGTCCTTCCGGACCGGCGCGCAGGCGAAACTCGACAAAGGCCGGGACCTCGCTTCTCGCCGTGTCGGCGATGCATTTCAGGACGTGGGGCCGGTCGCTCACCAATATGCGCTCGAACAAGCCGCGGCCGAGCAGGGATTCTGCAGGACAGCCAAAGCTTTCCTGAGGCCGGGTCACGACCTCGATCACGCGACCGCCGGCGTCGGTCCGCAGCACGACGTCGGAAATGGTTGCGGTCAATTCGTGGAGGGAGGTTTCGTCTTGGCGGGCCGCGCGGTCGCGCAATTCTCCCACGCGCGCGCTCCACACCGCCAGCAGCGCGCCATAGACCATCGCCGCCGACAGGATCGCGCCGTCGAGCGGCGCGAGCGAATTGGCTGTCGGTTGCAGGAAGCCGAGGGAGGTCGCCAGCACAAGGACGGCGACGGCGGCGAGCGCAAAGCCCGCGCCGCCAAACACCACGCGTTTGGCGACGCCTGCGGCCGCGCCCGACGCCGCCTCCAGCAGCGCCAGCAGGAAACAGGCGGCCGCGCCGACGCCGAGCGCGCCATGGACGCAGGTCAGGGTTACGCCGAGCAGAATCATCGCGCCGATGCAGATCGTCTGCGCACTTTCAAGGCGGCCAGACCGGCGCAGGATGGTGACGCCGGTCAGCGGCATGAGCAGCAAGGCGAAGGTCAGCGCGTCGTAAAAATGCGGCGCGCCGCGCGCCAGCAGAAAGACCGGTGCCAGAGCCATGACCGGCAGCGTCAGGGCCAGACGCAGCCGGATGAATTGGGCGATGATCGTCTGGTTCATATTTTCCTGTCGCGTCCGCTCGCCCTCGCCAAAGCTCTCCGCCGAGCTTTCGCTCGAATGGACAAAGGCTTCGCTGGAGAAAGCTTTTGCGCGCGACATGGACCGACTCAGTCAAGCGACGCTGCGAGGGCTGCGTCGACCGGGACTCACTTTGCGCGCCTCACGTTAAGTGAACGCTAAATGGCGGAAACGCGGCGCCGAACGCACAGCCCGATTGCGCGATATGGTTTAGGCTTGGTTTCCAAATTCTTGTCTGAAGATTAACAAAGCTTTGTGCCCGAGCCCGGCATTTGAGCGATGATCTTGATTAAATATCGATATGTCGCTGCTAGTTTGAGCGGAATGTCGTGAAAGGCTTGGGTCATGTTTACTCTGTTTCGATGCCTGTTCTGGCTCGGACTCGTGTTCAGCCATATTGCCGCTCAGGAAGGCGCGGACGCTGCCGCGCTGCTCCGTCAGGCCGCGTTCGCGGCGAGCCATCAGGCCTCCAGCCTCGGCCAGAACGCGGTCGACGCCGCCGGCAAGAAATGTGCGTCGGCGCCGCAATCCTGCCTCGCCCTCGCCGCGCAAGCTGCCCGGTTAAGCCCCGCCGGCAGCCGTGATACGCTCAACTCCGGCGACCGCATTCCCGCGTGGCGGTTGCGGCCTTGATCTGTGAGGGCGGGACCGCCGATCTCGTAAAAAGCCCCCGATTTCGGCTGGCGAAATCAGGGGCTTCACAGTCCAGAGTTACTTTCCGCGTTACTTTCTGCGTTACTTGGCGCGGACGGCCCGACGGCGCTGTTGGCCGAGGCCCATCTGCTTGGCGAGGTGCGAACGCGCCTTGGCGTAATTCGGGGCCACCATCGGGTAGTCAGAGCCAAGGCCCCACTTCTCGCGATAGTCTTCCGGCGACATGTTATACTGAGTGCGCAGATGGCGCTTCAGCGACTTGAACTGTTTTCCATCCTCAAGACAGATGATGAAGTCGTTGGTGATGGACTTCTTGACCGGAACCGCAGGCTTAGGCGCCTCCGTTACGACGGGAGCAACCCCGCTCGTCACGCGCAACAGCGCGGAATGGACATCGCTGATCAGCGCGGGAAGGTCAGAGGCGGGAACGGAATTATTGCTGACATAAGCTGAAACGATATCGGCTGCCAGTTCAATGTAATTTTGTGTGCTTGTCTCGCTCATAGCTGACGGACTTTCCTTGACGCGGTTTCGTTTTTTACGACAGGCCCATATGAACCACACTCGCTGCAAGGAAGTTGCATGAAGCATGCTGTAGTTAGCCCGTTGACTACTCGATATGCCAAAATTTCCGCCATTGCAACAGCTTGCGTTCGGTAATCGACGGTTTTTCACGCAGATTTGTTTGTGCGCTGCAAATCGCTACAGAATTGGAGCGCAAGTCGTAAATAAAACTTCAACGTTGGCGCGGCGGCAGGCCGCCGGAAATCCGGCTATTTTCTTGTTAAACCTCGAAATAGCGAGCGAATCGGGCTAAGCTGGAACAGCCTGCGATCAGAATATTCGCGACCATGGCATGACTATAAAGTCGACCTGCGTCCGCAAGTGAGGTTCACTATCCGATGCCGCCTTTCGCCAAAGCACATATTTTCCAGCCGCCCCAAGCGAAGCGTCTGACTGTGGACCGTCGCCTGAACGGGATTGATATACCTGACGATTACGGGTGGATCCGCGCCGAAAACTGGCGCGAGGCGCTCCTCGACCCCACCAAATTGCCGACCGAGATCCGCAAGCTTCTGGAAGCTGAAAACACCTACGCCGATCAGGTGCTTGCCGATCTTGCCCCCCTCGCCGACGCGATTAACGAAGAATTGAGCGGGCGTATCGATGAAACCGACAGCGAACCGCCGGCGCGCGACGGCGCTTTTATGTATTACCGCCGCTATCGCGAGGAGGGCGAGCATGAGCTGGTCTGCCGCCAGCCGGCGCGAGGTGACCAATCCTGCGGTGACGAGTCGATACTGCTCGACGGCGATCTCGAAGCGGAAGGAAAAGCCTATTTCAACCTAGGCGAGACCCTTCACTCGCCCGATCATCGCTGGCTGGCCTGGAGCTGCGATGACAATGGCGACGAATTGCACACAATCCGCGCGCGCGATCTTGGTCTTGGGACAGATGGCGCCGATGAAGTCAGGAACACCGACGGCGCCATCGTGTGGACGCGCGATTCCCGCGCCTTTCTCTATACCCGCATGGACGCGGATTTTCGCACCGCCGAGGTCTATTTGCACGAGATCGGCGCCGATCCGGCGAGCGACCGTCTGGTTTTCGAGGAAAGGGATCCGGCCTGGTTCGTGTGGCTGCGCGCCTCGCGTTCGCGCCGCTACGCCATCATCACGGTCAGCGATCACGACTGCTCGGAATGCTGGCTGGTCGATCTGGCCAGTCCCACCGTCGTGCGAAAAATCCTGCCGCGACGGGCGGGGCTGCGCTACGATGTCGAACCGGGAAACGACCGTCTCTACATGCGCACCAACGCCGATGGCGCCGCTGATTTCAAGCTGCTTTCCGCGCCTCTTGACGCGTTGGACTCATCGGAATGGCGCGAGGAAGCGCCGCACATCCCCGGCCGGATGATCTTCAACGCCACGGTTTTCGCCGATTATCTGGTCTGGCTGGAGCGCCAGGACTGCCGTCCTCGTCTGGTCGTGCGCTCTCGCGCCGGCGAGGAACACATCATCGCCTTCGACCAGCCCTGCTGGCATTTGCGCTTCGCGGAAAATTTCGATTACGACCGGCCGATCCTGCGGCTGTCCTACTCCTCCCTGACCGAGCCTGAAGAGATCTACGATGTCGATCTTGCGACAGGCGCGCGCGTGTTGCTCAAGCGCCAGATCATTCCCACCGGTCACGACCCCAACGCCTACGCGGCGCGACTGGCTTTCGCCCGGGCGCCGGATGGCGAAAGCGTGCCGATCTCAATGGTCTGGCGCAAGGACCGGCCACCGGGCCCCGGCCCGATTCTGCTTTATGGCTATGGCGCCTATGGCGTGTCCCTGCCCGACTCCTTCGACCAAACCAGATTAAGCCTGATCGACCGAGGCTTTGTCTACGCCATCGCCCATGTGCGCGGCGGAACGGAAAAGGGCTCGGGCTGGTATGAGGCGGGAAAGTTCGAGCGCAAGTTCAACACCTTTACTGATTTTATCGCCTGTGCCCGCCATCTTTGCGCGGAAGGCCTGACTGCGCCTGGAAAAATCGTTGCGGAAGGCGGCAGCGCCGGCGGTCTGCTGATCGGCGCCGTCGCCAATCTGGCGCCCGAGCTATTTGGTGGCCTGATCGCCGAAGTGCCTTTCGTCGATGTCGTCAATACGATTTGCGACGCGTCGCTGCCGCTCACGCCGCCGGAATGGCGCGAATGGGGCAACCCGATCGAGGACGCCGAGGTGTTGCGCCGCCTGCTCGGCTATTCGCCTTATGAGAATGTGAAGGCGCAAGCCTATCCGCCCATCCTGATAGAGGGCGGCCTGACCGATCCGCGCGTGACCTATTGGGAGCCCGCCAAATGGGCGCAACAATTGCGCGCCCGCATGACGGGCGGCGGCCCGATCCTGCTCAAGACCAATATGGAGGCCGGCCACGGCGGCGCGGCCGGCCGTTATGACGAACTGGAGGAAGTCGCCCTGCGCTGGGCTTTTGCGGTCGAGGTGGTGAAGTAGTTGCTATTCCTGTCGCGCGATAAACTGCTTCAATTCCTCCATCGAGGCGAATCGGTAAACGCCATGCGTTGTATCGGCGTCGATCGAGCCATCGGCATACATGGTGTAATGCGCGCCATGCGCCTCATAATGACCGATGACCTCAGGGGCGGCTTCATCAACGGCGGCTTCTTCAGCGGCGGCTTCTTCAGCGGCGGTCGCTGGAGGCGCAGGCTCAAGTTCATGTTCTGGTTCGGTTTCTGGAACCAGATCAGGCTCGGGTTCTGGTTCCGGCGCCAGCTCGATTTCCGGCTCAGGCTCAGGCTCAGTTTCGGGCGCCGGCTCCATGACATGGGCAGGCTCATGTTCCGGCGCGAATTGAGCTTCCGGCTGGGGCGCCGGTTCGGGCGCGTCCAGACTGCCGGATAAATCCTCGGCTTCCGGCGGCTCCGCCGGCATTTCGGCGACGTGAAGCGTTTCGACCGGCGGCTCTCGCAGATATTCTTGCGGCGGCTGTTGCAACTGCTGGGCGAGCTGCTCGGGTTGCTGCGGCGGCTCCCACGATTCGAAATCTTCGTCCGGAATCGGTGGCGGCGGCGCAGGCTGCGCCTTTTCGGGTCGAACCATCCAGGCCAGCGGATTCGGTGTCAAGGAGGCGCCCGCAGCAGCGGCTTCGTCCACGCGCGGCAGATGCAGACGAAGGGTCCGTTCGACTTTCCACTTCGTCTCTATTTCGGCCGGCGTCTCAAATTCCTCTTCAGCCGGAGCGAATGCTGCTGCGGCGGGCTCTTCCGGCTCAAACGCGCGCGGCGGCAAAGGCGGTGGCGCGGCGGGAACGGGCGGCGGCGCGGCGGGGAATGAGTCCTCGTCGAAATCCTTCAATTGCAGGGTTTTGGCCTTGGCCAGCAGCAGTGTCGCCCTCCCGGCCGAAGCGGCGATCGCTCTCAATTCGCGCAAGACGAAGCCAAGAGCGACGAGAAGAAGGCCGCTCGAAAAGACGACCGTTCCCGAAATCACCAATGTCCAGCCGCGTTCATCGCGAACATAGCCGTAACCGTTCCAGGCGACAGCCAATCCCAAAATGAAGAGAAAGACGCCGATGACTATGACCGTTCGATCTGCTCTCACCTTCGTCATTGCCTTTCCGCTAGGGAATTAACAACGGCCCTAAAAACCGTCACGACGCATCATAATTCGAAAATGGTTAAATTCGACTCTCCATTTGGACCCGTTTTGACGTGGCTGCGTTCTTGCTTCTGAACGTCGGGTTCCTTACCTTTCGCCCCGGCGTTTCCTCAGCGCCGCTTTCCTCCCTCAGGAGACTATGCATGACTTTCATTCTCGATCCCCTTCCCTATGCCTATGACGCGCTGGCGCCCCATATGTCCGCTGAAACCCTGGAGTTTCATCACGACAAGCATCATGCCGCCTATGTCACCAATGGCAACAACCTGATCAAGGGCACGGAATGGGAAAACCTGCCGATCGAGCAGGTCATCACCGGCTCTTATGGCAAGAACGCGCCGGTGTTCAACAACGCCGCACAGGTGTGGAATCACTCGGAATTCTGGAAATACCTGAAGCCGAATGGCGGCGGCAAAGTTCCCGGCAAGGTCGAAAAGGCGCTGATCGAGGGCTTCGGCTCAGTCGAAAAGGCGCTGGAAGACCTGTCGCAGGCCGGCCTCACCCAGTTCGGCTCGGGCTGGGCGTGGCTGGCGGTCAAGGACGGCAAGGTCGCCGTCTCCAAGACCCCCAACGCCGAAAATCCGCTGATCCACGGCGCGACGCCGATCCTGACCATCGATGTGTGGGAACACGCCTATTACATCGACTACCGCAACCTGCGCCCCAAATTCATCAAGACCGTCATCGACAGCCTGGTTAACTGGGAATATGTCGAAGCCCAGCTTGAAAAGGCCATCGGCTGATCTGACGAACCGGGCCGCCCGAAATCTCTTGGGCGGTCCCTAACATGCCGCTAGGTATAGACGATCAAGCCGGCAAACCCCTCGTCCATATGATCCTGATGGTGGCAATGGAAGAAGGTCGCGCCCGGATGATCGGCGACGAAATCGACCTCGGCGGTTGTGAAGCGCGGCAGGCTGAGGGTGTCTTTCATGAGCCCCGACGTCGCGGTTTTTCCGATTTTTGTCACTTCAAATGTGTGCCGGTGCAAATGCACAGGATGTTCGTCGCCGCTGTTATTCTCCATCGCCAGACGGTATCGCCTCCCTTGCCGCACTTCGATCAAGCGGTTGGTGTCCGGCCAGGACTTGCCGTTGATGGTCCAGCGATTGTAACCGCCGCGCCCTCCCGTGATTTTTTCGAATTTGAGGGCGATGGTCTCGTCCGTCGCCGTCGCCGGCGCGCTCCGCCCGAACGTCGTATAATCCCAAGCCGCATGGGATGGCGGCGCCCAGCGCGGCGGTCCGCTCCCGCCTGCGTATTCGACGACCACGCCCATGCCCATGTCGCGATCGTCCTTGTCGGTCGAAGCGAAAATCCAGACGCCCGGATTATTCATCTCAACGATCACATCGGCGCGTTCGCCCACGTCGAGTTTCAGCGTTTCAACGGTGGCCATCGTCGGCACGGGATTGCCGTCGAGCGCGACCACGGTGAACCGATGGCCGCTGAGGGCCAGGGAAACGGCCATGCTGGCGCTGGCGTTAAGCACGCGGAACAACACGCGTTCGCCTTGACGCACCCGGATGGGCTCGTCATGGCCGAGCATGCGCTCGCCGAGCGTCGCGGCGCCATACATGACTTCAAGGCCGTTATCCGGCGGCGGCCCCTTGCGCATGTCCTGCATGCTGACCCAGGCGCCTTGCCAATGATGCGCCGCCAGCAGCACTTCACGGTCATATCCGGCGGGATCGCTCGCCGGCTCGACGATCAAGAAGCCGAATTCGCCCGAATAAGTGCTTCGCGTGAGATCGGTCATCGCCATCGCATGGCTGTGATACCAGCGCGTTCCCGCCGGTCTTGGCGTGAAGGCGTAAAGCAGCGAATCGCCAGGCGGGATGATCGGCGACCCTTCCTCGGTTGCGCCATCCTGTTCGGAGGGGATGTGCAATCCATGCCAATGGATGAGGTTTGGATAACCGGAATCGTTGATCACCTTGATCGCGACCGGCTTTCCTTCTGACAGCCGCAGCGGCGTCCCCGGAACCTTGCCGTTATAAGCGGTGGTCCTGATGATCTTTCCAGGCGCGATCTCGATTGAGGCCGGCGCGATGCGAATGACGTGATCCGCTTGCGCGACCTGCGCCTGTGCGGAACGATCGGGCGCACCGGCCAGCGCAACCGCCCCGGCCCCCATAAGCAATTGTCGCCGGTTCAGGCGCGGAATGGACGGCGAAAAGTCGCACGAAGAGCTGAAACTTGCCATGTGGAGGATCCGTGGAGCTCACGCTAAAAACGCGCGGGCCTCCACAGGGTTCCCCGAGGTCGCGCCTACGCCAGCGCCTTGCGCAGCTGGAACCGCGTGTGGCCGTAGGGAAAATCCTCCATCCGCGCATATTCGACATAGCCGCGCCGAGAGTAGAAATTCGGCGCCTGATAGTCGAAAGTCGCGAGAATGGACCATTTGCAGCCGCGCCGGCAGCCCTCGTCCTCGGCTTCGGCCAGCAGGCGCGAGCCCAGGCCCCGGTCGCGAAACGCCTCCTCCACCCAGACCAGGTCGATCGCCAGCCACGCGCCCACGGCTACGCCCTGCAAGCCGCCCCGCACCCTGCCCTCGTGGTCGCGCGCGACAATGCAGACATGGTTTTCAGGCTGGCGCACCGGATCGGGGCCGACCTGCGCCTCATTATAGGAGGCCAGACCACTCATCAGAATGATCTGGGTCGTCTCGTCCGGCTCGGCTTCCGGCGCGACGATGAAGCTGTCCTCGTCCGCGCCGGCCTGCGTCATTCGGCGGCGGCTTTGGCGTAGCCGAGACGTTGGTTGAGTTCATCGACGAGTTTGCCCGCGGCTTCGGCGATCACCGTGCCGGGCGGGAAGATCGCCGAGGCGCCGGCCTTGTAAACGGCGTCGAAATCCTGCGGCGGAATGACGCCGCCAACCACGATCATGATGTCGGGACGGCCTTCCTTTTCCAGCGCTGCGCGCAGTTCCGGAACCAGCGTCAGATGGCCCGCCGCCAGCGAGGAAATGCCGACGATATGCACGTCGTTTTCGACCGCTTGCCGCGCAGCCTCTTCCGGCGTGGCGAACAGCGGCCCGATATCGACGTCGAAACCGAGATCGGCGAAGGCCGAGGCGATGACCTTCTGGCCACGATCATGACCGTCCTGGCCCACCTTGGCGACGAGGATGCGCGGACGGCGTCCGTCCTGCTCCTCGAAAGCCGAAACCTGCGCCAACACCTTGGCGATAGCGGTCGAATTCACCCCGGCCTCCCGCTTGTAGACGCCGGAAATGCTCTTGATTTCCGCGCGATGGCGCCCAAACACCTTTTCGAGCGCATAGGAAATTTCACCCACCGTCGCCATTTTCCGCGCCGCGTCGACGGCCAGTGCGAGCAGATTGGCGCCGCTTTTCGCGCCTTCGGTCAGCGCTTCGAGCGCGGCTTGTGTCTCGGCTTCGTTGCGCTCGGCGCGCAGGCGCCTGAGCTTTTCGAGTTGTTGCGTGCGCACGCTGGCGTTTTCGACCTTCAGCACGTCAATCGGCTTTTCATCGGTCGGGCGCAGCTTGTTGACGCCGATCACCGCCTGCTTGCCGGAATCGATGCGCGCCTGGGTTTTTGCCGCGGCTTCCTCGATGCGCAATTTGGGGATGCCCGCCTCGATGGCCTTGGACATGCCGCCCAGCGCCTCGACTTCCTGGATATGCGCCCAGGCCTTTTGGGTCAGTTCGGCAGTGAGCTTTTCGACATAATAGGAGCCGCCCCAGGGATCGATTATCTTGGTGGTGCCGGATTCCTGTTGCAGGAACAACTGGGTGTTGCGGGCGATGCGGGCGGAAAAGTCGGTCGGCAGCGCCAGCGCCTCGTCGAGCGCATTGGTGTGCAGCGACTGGGTATGGCCTTGCGTGGCGGCCATGGCCTCGATCTGGGTGCGGATCACATTGTTGAAGACATCTTGCGCTGTCAGGGACCAGCCAGAGGTCTGACTATGGGTGCGCAAGGGCAGGCTCTTCTCCGATTGCGGATTGAAGCCCTTGACCAGATTCGCCCAGATCAGCCGGGCGGCGCGCAGCTTTGCGACCTCCATGAAGAAATTCATGCCGATCGCCCAGAAGAAGGACAGGCGCGGCGCGAATTGATCGACGGTCAACCCTGCCCCGATGCCGGCGCGGAGGTATTCGACGCCGTCGGCAAGGGTATAGGCAAGTTCGAGGTCCTGCGTCGCCCCGGCTTCCTGCATATGATAGCCGGAAATCGAAATCGAATTGTACTTCGGCATGTTTTTCGCCGTATAGGCGAAAATATCCGAAATAATGCGCATCGACGCCTTGGGCGGATAGATATAGGTGTTGCGCACCATAAATTCTTTGAGAATATCGTTCTGGATGGTGCCCGACAGCTTGGCCGCCGGCACGCCCTGCTCTTCCGCCGCGACGATATACAGCGCGAGAACCGGCAGCACCGCGCCATTCATCGTCATGGACACGGACATCTGGTCGAGCGGGATGCCCGAAAACAGCGTGCGCATGTCATAGATCGAGTCGATGGCGACGCCCGCCATGCCAACGTCGCCGGCGACGCGCGGGTGATCGGAATCATAGCCGCGATGGGTGGCGAGATCGAAGGCCACCGAAAGGCCCTTCTGGCCCGCCGCCAGATTGCGGCGGTAGAAGGCGTTGGAGTCTTCCGCCGTGGAGAAGCCGGCATATTGCCGCACAGTCCAAGGCTGGTTGACATACATGGTGGGGTAAGGGCCGCGCAAAAAGGGCGCGGAGCCGGGATATGAATCGATCGCCGGCAGGCCTTCGACGTCCTCGGGGCCATAGACGCTCTTGACCTCGATGCCTTCCGGCGTCAGCCAAGGCTCGGCCGGAAAGGATGGCGGCGCGGCGCTCTGGTCAGGAGAAAGGGCGAGAGTCGAGAAATCGGGAATGCGGGTCATCGGGCTATCCATGATCCAGCGCGCGAAAAAGCGCGGGTGTTTGCCTTCTTATACGCGCGTCTTTTCGCAGGCGCCATAAGCAATGCAGCGGCGGCCTTTACACCAAAAGCTGCATGAAAATCCGCCGGATCTCCTTGCGGGTCAGCGCCATTTCGCGCTCCAGCAGCGCGAAATCCGGCAGGCCGGAGGCGCTGGCGATGCGCCGCTTGACCCCCTCGGCGGCATGGCGCGGGTCTGCGCCCGCGTCGAGCGCCAGCCGCAGCCATTGCGTGACATTGCTATATAGCGCCAGCGCGTCGCCCAGGCGTTGCGCCGTTTCCGCCTCCAGGATTTTTTCGCGCCGCGCCGCAGCCAGAATTTCGCGCGTAAAAGTCACCCGCAGGGCGGGAAACGCGCCGCCATGCGCGAGAGCCAGAAATTGGGCGATGAATTCGACATCGAGCAAGCCCCCGGCCGCCAGTTTCAAATCCCAGCCGTGAGATTCGCCCTTTTCCTTCGCGATCAGCGCGCGCATGTCACGCACGGCTTTCGCCAGTTTTCGTGTGTCGCGCGCGTGGAAAAGGGTCTTGGCGATGATCGCCTGCGCCTCCTCCGCGAGTCCCGGGTCGCCCGCCACCGGCCGGGCGCGGGTCAGGGCCATATGTTCCCAGACTTCGGCCTGTTCCGCCTGATAGGCGCGGAAACTGCCGATCTGCGTCGCCAGCGGACCCTGCCGGCCCGACGGCCGCAGCCGCATGTCGACCTCATAAAGCTTGCCGCGTTGCGTCGGGGCCGTCAGCGCCGCGATCATCCTCTGGGTCAGGCGGGTGTAATAGACGATGGCGTGCAAGGGCTTGGCCCCGTCCGACTCCGGCTTTTCAGGATCGAAATCGTAAAGCAGGACCAGATCGAGGTCGGAAGTCGCGGTCATCTCATACGACCCGAGTTTTCCGAGACCCAGCACGACACAGCGTCCGCCGGGCGGAACGCCGTGGTCGGCGGCGAAGAATTTTTGGACGCTCTCCAGACAGGCGCGCACCATGACCCCGGCCAGCGCGGAATAGGCGCGCGCCGCCTGGTCCGGCTCGATCAGGCCGGCAAACAGGCGCAGGCCGATCATGAAATTTTCCTCGGCCGTGAAGACCCGCGCGGCGTCGAGAAAACCCTCCAGTGCCTGTTCGCCTTGGTGAAAACGCGCCAAACGGTCGGAATAGGCCGCCTCGTCCATCGGGGCCGCGGCGACGCCCCGGTCGATGGCCGCGTCCAGCACATGCGGAGTCTGCGCAATGACTTGCGCCAATCGCGGCGCGCCGCCGAGCAGGTCGGCGAAAAATTCCCGCATCGCGGCGTTGGATTTGAGCAGCGAGAAAAGCTCGACCGCCGCCTTTATTTTCGCCAAGGCGGTATCGAAGGCCATCAGGCCGGAATCGGCGTCGCCGGAGGCGGAAAAAGCTTCGAGCAACGCCGGGACCAATTCGGTCAGCACTTCGCGGGCGCGGGCGCTCTGCACCGCCGGGCGGCGTCCGAAATGCCAGCCGCGCACCGTTTCGGCGGCCAGGGCCGGATCACGAAACCCCATGTCGCGCAGGGTCTCCAGCGTTTCCGGATCATCCGCCGCGCCGGTGAAGACGAGGTTGCGGGCGCGGGAGTCGAGACCCGGTTCATGTTCGAACAGGCGGGCGTAATGTTTTTCCACCGCCCGCAAATGATGCAGCAGGTCGACCGAAAAACCCGCTGCGCCGCCATAGCCGCAGAATTGCGCGAAAGCCTTCAACGCGCCCGGTTCAGCCGGCAGGCGCTGCGTCTGCTGGTCGTGCTGCATCTGCAAGCGGTGCTCGACCGCGCGCAAAAAGACATAGGCCTGCCCGAGTTCGTCGGTCGCCTGCGCGGTGATCCAGCCATCGGCCTGCAGTTGCCGCAGCATGTCGAGGGTCCGCGCCCCTCGCAAAAGCTGGCGGCGGCCGCCAAAGATCAATTGCTGGGTCTGGACGAAAAACTCGATCTCGCGAATGCCGCCGCGCCCGAGTTTGAGATCATGCCCGGCAACGGCAATTTCGGCATGGCCCCGCGCGGCGTGAATCTGCCGCTTCATCGCGTGAATGTCGGCGATGGCGGCGTAATCGAAATATTTGCGCCAGATGAAGGCCGCCATTTCGCCCAGGAAGGAAAAGCCCAGCGCCAGATCGCCGGCAACCGGGCGCGCCTTGATGAAGGCCGCGCGCTCCCAGTTCTGGCCGAGCGTTTCGTAATAATGGCGCGCCGCGTCGAGCGAGACCGCCGGAGCCGTCGAGCCGGGGTCGGGTCGCAAACGCAAGTCGACGCGCACCACATAGCCGTCGCCGGTGCGCTCCTGCAAAAGTTTGACGAGATGCTGGGTCAGCCGCAGGGCGTTAGCCTTGGCCCCCGGCCCGGCCGCTAGCGCCGGGGCGCGGGAATCGTAAAAGACCACGAGATCGACGTCCGAGGAGTAATTCAGCTCCATCGCGCCATGCTTGCCCAGCGCCAGAATAACGAGGCCGCAATTCTCCTCCGGCTCTTCGCCGGAAGCCAATTTCACCTTGTCGCCCGCCAACCGCAGCGCCACCCGCAAGGCGGTGGCGACAAAACGGTCGGCGGCGCGCGACAGGGCCTTGGTCGCGGCCACGACATCGAAGGCGCCGGAAAGATCGGCCAGCGCGACGATCAGCGCCGTCTCCTGCTTGACCCGCCGCAGCAGGCTCATCGCCTGAGCCTCGCCGCATTCGGCGTCACAACACAGGCTGAGCTTGTGCAGGGCTTCATCCAGCGCCGCTTCCGGCGGATGTTGCAGAATGCGCAGCAGGCGCCCCGGATCGCGGCGGATCAATCCCCACAGGAAGGGCGATTGATCCGCAAGGCCGAGCAGCAGGTTTTCGAACCTGGCCCGATCCGGCAGGGCCAACAGGCTTGCGACGCAATCAGGCGGCGCTGCGCCAAGAAAATCGGCGAGGCGAGCGCGCGCGACCGCGATTTTCGCCGGCTTCGGCGCGGCGGGCGCAACGCGCTTGCGTTTTTCGCGCGAGGTCATGGCGAATCGGCGCCTTCCCTGAGATGGGGAAAAAACAGGACCGCGCGCAAGCCCGGTTCGGCGTCCTCGATGCGCAGGGCGCCGCCATGCAGCCGCGCCACCGCCACCGCGAGCGACAGGCCGAGTCCGCTGCCGGGCCGCGACCGCGACGCCTCCAGCCGCACGAATCGTTCCATCACCCGCGCGCGTTCATCCGGCGGAATGCCCGGCCCATGATCGGCGACGGCGATTTCGACGCCCTTGTAGTCGCCGCTCGCGGTGATTTCGATTCGCGCCACCTCACCGGGCGCATCGGGCGCGCCATACTTGAGGGCGTTGTCGATGAGATTGGCCAAGGCCTGGCCGATCAGCTCGCGCTGGCCACGAAACGGCAGCGACGGCGGGGCGGTGACGACCAATTCGACGCCCTTGTCCTCGGCGGCCGGTTCGTAAAGTTCGGCCATGTCGCGCACCAGCGCGGCTGCGTCCAGATCGGTCAAGCCTTCGCCCGACGAACGCGATTCGGCGCGGGCGATCAGCAGCAGAGCATTGAAAATGCGGATCAGGCCGTCCGCCTCGTCGATGGTCTTTTCCAACGCGGCGCGGCAGGCGGCCTCGCCATGATCGAGCAGCAAGGCCTGTTCGGCGTTGTTGCGCAGGCGGGTCAGCGGCGTGCGCAGGTCGTGGGCTATATTGTCCGAAACTTGGCGAATTCCCTCCATCAGCGTGGCGATGCGGTCGAGCATGGCGTTGAGATTGCGCGCCAGCCGGTCCAGTTCGTCGCCCGAACCGGAGAGGGGCAGCCGCCCGGAAAGATCTCCCTGCAACAGGGTCGCCGCTTTGTCGCTCATCGCGTCCACCCGGTTGAGCAGGCGGCGGGCGACAAACAATCCGCCGAAGGCGCCGATCACCAGCAGCCACATCAATGATGTGAACAGGGCCGAGCCAAGAATATGGGCCAGCCGTTCGCGGTCTTCCAGATCATGGCCTACCAGCAGCCGGAAATGGCCCGGCAGCAAAAAAACTCCGGCCATGGCGCGGCGATGGACATTGGGTTCGCCGATTCGTTCATAGTCAGTTTCGACCGCGGCGGTCGCCTCGGTCTGGTCCAGCACGCCGGGCGGCAAATCCACCACATTGCCGGCGAGCGTGACGCCATTCGGCGAGGCGACGAGATAGATCGACGCCCCGGGCGTGCGCGCCCGCTGCTCCACCACGGAGACAAGCTGGTTCAGACCGCCGTCTTTATATTGTTCCGAGAGTCCCTTGAGCTCTGCGTTGATGGTCTGGCGCATTTGGTCGTCGATCAATTGGCGGACGTTTTCGCCGACCTGTTCGAGCACCAGGGTAAAGCCGAGGCCGATGATGAAGAAATAGGCGACCGCAAGCTTGAAGGCGGTGGTCCGGAAGAGTTTTCCCCCTCTGCCCGAAGGCCGGGATGGGAGCCGTTGGCGCCACGATTTCCAGTATCCGAAACGCGCCCATCTCGAAGGCTTGCCGGGCGGCGTCTTGACGGGGCCGTCCGCTTCTATCGCCTTGTCCGCTTCCGTCGCCTTGTCCAACGCGCCCGTCCGTTTCCACGATTGTTTTTTTTTCACCGGGTTTCCGGCGCTCACCATCCGCGATCCGCGCTTTTCGGGCAAGTTACCGATTGGTCATGGCTTGAGCGCGTCCCTGCGGAAACCCGGAATTAACCCTGCGGCTCCATTGTCGACCCCGACTTCCGCCAGCGCCGCATCCGGCTTTTCCGGCGCCGGTTCAGACGACTAATTCCAGTAAGGGTTCCGCGTCCATGTTGATGACTCTCGACCATTGGCTCACGCGTTTTTTCGGGGCCAGCCGGCGCGCGGGACGCCCCGCGCCCATGGCCCAGCGCGCGGCGTTCGGCCACGACGGCATGGATCTGCGGCAGATCGATTCGTTCGCTTTCCGGTCCGACCTCGCGCCGGAATGGGACGATGCGCCCGCGCCCGCGCCTTATGCGGCCTATGTGCGCAAACCCCGCGCCTTCTCGCCCGATTCGGACCGTTTCGCGCTCGTAACCGTCCCGGCGCAGCCCGATCCATCCGAGTCTTTCGTTCCCGCCTTCCTGCCCGCGCCTGAACAACTCCGCCGTGAGGCTCAGGCGACGCAGCGTTCGAAAGAATTTTTCCGCGACCTTTCGCCCGGCCAACTCCCGCCGCGATTCTCGAGCGACAATGTCATCGCGGAGCTCGAAAACACGCCCGCGCCGCTGTTCTGGCGCGTCGACCAGCCCAACGTCCGTTTCACCCGCACGCCGGAATCCTCGCTGACCCGCCGCAGGGAGGAAGAGGAAGCCCGCCGCCTCGCCGAAGAGGAAGCCCGCCTGCAGGCGGAAGAAGAGGCTCGCCGCATCCGCGAAACGCGGCTGGCGCAGTCCCACGCGGCCGGCGCCGAGTCGCGCGTTCGCTATGCCCGCACGCCGAACCGAATCGCCCCCGCGCGCAACGAGTCGGCTGCGGCGGCGCCACTAGCTGCGCCAGCGCCAATCGCGCCAGCCGAGCCGGTTTTTGGGGCCTTCGCCGCCATGGGCGCGCGCTTTTCGTTCGGCGCCGCTTTCGGCGGTCTGGCGGCGGTCCAGGCTGCTCCCCCCGCCCCGGCCCTCGCTCCGCCCATCGCTTCGACGCAGGCTTTGCCTTCAGAAGATTTACCGCAGCCTGAACCCGCGCCCTTTTCCCCGGCAGCCAAGCCCGAAAAACTGCGTGTAAGAGTCAAGGCCGGCGCCGGCCCCGCGCTCGAACCCGTCAAGGAGCCAACCCCGGTTGCGCCGCCGCCCGTGGCAAAGCCCGCCCGGTCCCGCGAAAGACTTCCGGCGCCGGTCGTGGTGGAAAATTACGAGCCGCTCGACGTTGAAATGCTGGCGGAAACGCCGCCGCGGCAGGACGCCGCCGAGAGTGATGACCAATTGGAGGTCAACGCCGACACGCTGGAAAAGACGCTGGAGGATTTTGGCGTCCGCGGCGATATTCTGAACGCCCACCCCGGCCCGGTGGTGACGCTTTACGAATTCGAGCCGGCGCCGGGCATCAAATCGTCGCGGGTCATTGGCCTCGCCGACGACATCGCCCGCTCCATGTCGGCGATCTCGGCGCGCGTGGCCGTGGTGCCGGGACGCAACGCCATCGGCATCGAACTGCCCAACCCGCGCCGCGAGACCGTCTATCTGCGCGAACTCGTCGCCTCGCCCGATTTCACCGACTCCAAGCACAAGCTCGCCATCGCCCTCGGGAAGACTATCGGCGGCGAACCGGTCATCGTCGATCTCGCCAAGATGCCGCATCTGCTCGTCGCCGGCACCACCGGTTCCGGCAAGTCGGTCGCCATCAACACCATGATCCTGTCGCTGCTCTACCGGCTCAAGCCGCAGGAGTGCCGCCTCATCATGGTCGACCCGAAAATGCTCGAACTCTCGGTCTATGACGGCATCCCCCATCTGCTGACCCCCGTCGTCACCGATCCCAAGAAGGCGGTGGTGGCGCTC
>Ga0302320_10009565_pt1 | contig 20798 bp, 18 predicted proteins | sample Bog_T0_3_FD_202130 | JGI IMG/M metagenome (GOLD analysis project Ga0302320, IMG submission 202130) | Peat permafrost microbial communities from Stordalen Mire near Abisko, Sweden - Bog_T0_3 | ecosystem: Environmental > Terrestrial > Soil > Wetlands > Peat | place: Sweden: Abisko, Stordalen Mire...
ACATAGGATCGCATAATGTGCTGGATACGCTGGACCAGGCATTGCTGCGTGCAAAAGAAATACTGGCGGCCACCCGGCCCTGAGGAACGATTCATGCGAAATTACCTGCCGCGCCGCTTCGCGCCGCTCACCTTTCTTCCACTCGCGGCGCTCATGGCCGCCGCGCCCGGATGGAGCAGCACGCCTTCTGCGCCCGCCGCGCCGCACGCGACGCCTTCCTCACTCGGGATCGATCCGCAGCCGTTGGCGGGGCTCGACGCGGACATTGCCTCGTCGAAACTTCCTCTGGTCGATAGTTTGCTGGTCATGCGTTGCGGCGAAGTGGTTTTCGAACGCCTCTATCCGCATGACTACGCCAAAACCTACTACAAAGAGGCGCACACCAAGGGACCCTTGAACGCGCGGCTGACCGGGCGCTACAACTACTTCGATCCTGACTGGCATCCCTACTATCACGGCACCGATGAACACACCATGCAGTCGGTTTCGAAAACGGTCACCTCCGCCATCATCGGAATTGCCATCACCCGCGGCGACTTCAAGGCGCCGCTGTCGACGCCGGTGCTGCATTATTTCGACTTAAGCAAGGTCAAGAATCTCGATGAACGTAAGCGCCGCATGACCTTGCAGAACTTGCTGACCATGACCAGCGGATTGGATTGGAATGAAGACGTGCCCTATGACGATCCGAACAACCCGTCGGATTTGATGGAGGCGTCCGACGACTGGGTGCAATACGTCATCGACCGGCCCATGAAGGATGAACCCGGCAAGGTCTTTGCCTATTCGAGCGGAGCGACGGAGTTACTGGCGTATATTTTCAAGCGCGAGACCGGCGTCGACATCGAACGCTACGCTCATAGTCATCTGTTCGAACCTCTCGGCATAGTCAAGTACCACTGGAAGCGCACGCCCCTCGGCGTCGTCGACACCGAGGGCGGCTTATATCTGAGCGCCCAGGATCTGGCCAAGATCGGATTGCTGTACTTGAACGATGGACTCTGGAAGGGGCAACGGCTGTTGTCGTCGGAGTGGATCAAGGAATCGTTGACGCCGAGAATAGACGCGGGCGAGGGATTTCAATACGGCTATCAATGGTGGCTGCTGCCGCATGGCGAACCCTCGCATCTGGCTTGGGCGGCTCGCGGCATGGGCGGCCAGCGCCTGCTCGTGTTCCCTGAGGATCAACTCATCGTCGTGTCCACGGCCTGGCATATCTTGAATGAGGCATCCATCGAGTTTGAGGTGGTTCGCCGTCTATTGCCGGGTGTTCACGCGCATCAATGCACGAACGGTTCTCAATGAACCATCCGCTGCGTTGCCGATGCGGAACTCTGCAGGGGTACATCGGCAATACTTCGCGGGCAAACCATTGCGTGTGCTACTGCAAGGATTGTCAGGCGTTTGCGCGCTTTCTGGGCCGCGAGGCGGAGATTTTGGATGCGCAAGGCGGAACGGCGGTGATTCAGACCTTTCCCGCCAATGTCACTTTCACGCAAGGCCAAGAGGTCCTCGCCTGCATGCGGCTCTCTGAGCGCGGCCTGCTACGGTGGTACGCCAGCTGCTGCAATACACCCATCGGCAATACTCTGGCCAACTACCGGGTGTCCTTCGTCAGCCTGATCCATTCCTGCCTGGAAACCACGGGACAATCATTGGACGACGCCTTCGGGCCTGTCCGCATGCGCGTCAATACGAAAAACGCGAAAGGGGCCGTGCAATCCAGCCCCCTGGGCACGATTTCAGTCCTGTCGCGATTCGTCGCCACACTCATCGGCGCGCGCCTCACCGGCAGTTACAAGCACACGCCATTCTTCTCGGAAGACACCGGGTCTCCCGTCGTAACCCCGAAGGTGCTCAGCCGCAGCGAACGGGACTGGCTTGAACTGGCTAGTAACCCGGCGCGCTTGAACTCTTCGTAGCCGGGCCCAACTGCATCACCGCATTGTTATTGTCGTCGTTGAAGTAAATGATCTGATTACCCTGAGCATCGAGGGTGGCCGCGATTCCGAACAGCGCCCCGGGCGTACCACTGTCGACCTGCAGCGCCTGACCGACGAAGCCGCCGGGCACCACCGGGGAAATCTCGATCAGCAAGTTAGTCGTGGCGCCGGGAGTCGTGAGACCGATATCGGCGTTGGCTACGACCAAATCGCCATTATTCAACAGAGCGGCGCTCAGCGGAGTATTGAACGGCGCGCCGTGGGCGATGACTCGGGTCGACGCCATCGAAGGGCCGGAGAAGGTCGGGACGGGCGTCGGCATGGCCGTCGTGCTGCACTGGCCGTTCACGACGACTCCATTCTTCGGGACTTTCGACACGCCTGCAATGGCGATGACGCTGGCCGCACTGGTGGCGACGACATAGAGAGTATCGCTCGTCGGATCATAGGTGAGTCCGGCGGGCCCAGATATGGCTCCCGGTGCGCCACCGCTGCAAATGCCGGTCACGATTTCCGTAAACGATGTCTGTGCATCAGCCGCGAGGCTGATTCGATCGATGCTGCCGCCAGAGCTGATGGGGCCACCAGGAGCGTTCGATACATAAATTGCAGCGGGTTGGGTGGCTGTCGCCGCGACGTACGCCTCTCCCCAAGGTCCCGCAAAACTATCGGCGGAGAGGGGGGTCGCAACGACGCCGTTCGCACCGACCAAAGGGTTCTCACCCAATGGGCTTTGAGCGGTCGCCCACGCGGCCGCCGAAATTGTGTCATCCGGCAGCATGGTGAGCGCATTGCAGCCCTGTAAATCCGCCGATTGCGCTATGCGGTACGGCGTCGATCCAACCGCAGGATGTAGCCCAATGATTGTCGTTCCCTCACCCTGAACATTTCCGCTCGGCGGAACAGTGGTGTTGTTGGTGGCGTTATTGAAGTTGCAGACCACGAGGTCCCCTTTCGTGATCGGACCGGCGCTCGCCGGGGCAATCGTGAGGCCATACGGATTCTGATCGCCGTTCAACGGATCGACGGTCGAGCCGACCGTCGGGATCGCGCCTGTGGGTGCCAGGGCGCTGAGAATGTTGGGTGTGACTGTCACGCTCGCGGATGCGGAAATGTTGCCGCCGGTCCCGGTGCAGCTGAGAGCATACTTATAGGTTCCGGGAGCGGTCGGGATGAGGGTCTGGCTGCCGTTCGTCATTTGGCTGCCGGTGAATGCGCCGCCGTCGGCGCTCGAGGTGGTAGCGGTGCACGAAGAGGTGTAAGTCGACGTCCATGCCACAGGGAGGGCCTGACCGAAATTGATGGTGGCCGCCGCTGCCGGCTGCGAGAAACTCACCGTGGGCGCGGGCGCGGCTGAACCGTAGCCGCCACCACCCCCTGCGCCGCCGCATCCCACCACCGCACTCGCGAGTAATCCGCACGAGACCTGACCCCACGTAGCAACGCGCATTTTCATCCGAGACCTCTTGTGTTGGACGATTGGATATAGGTGCGTCGAACTACGGAAATTGTTTGGCTATTGACGCAAGATCCGCTGCGGTATTTATTGCCGCGACCTCTGGATGGACGCCGTGCGCCTGTGTGCATAGCAGCAGAATCGGCGAGAAGCAGCCCTGGAGATTACTGGACTGACCATCGGCAAGCCGCGGATAATGCGCTGCCAGTGCGGCAAAAGTCGAAAAATAATTCAATCGGAACGGTGTTGCGATGAAAAATACACTACGCATTTCCGCAAGATTACGATGACACTCACTGCTTTCGAATTGGGCAAGCTCAAAATCGCCGGCCATATTCGCGAGGAACTGGATCGCGCCGGCATTACGGCTCAATCGATCCAGGTCAAATCCGGCGACATCCGCACCCCTCGCGACGTCACGAGACTCACGATCGTCGTGAACGAGACACCCGCCATTCTGGACTTCAAGCCCAGTGAGGTGGAGGAATGTGAATCGATCGTCGCCGGTGAAACCTGGCACAAGATCGCTGCCTTTCTCAAAGGACTGACCGTCAAGCGCGGCTGATTGGAATCGAGTAACCAACTTCACACTCGAGAGACCCACTTTCACGCGGTCCGTCACGATCAGCTCGCGAAAGCGCACGATTGACGTCGCAGCGAATCCTGTGGACTATCGCTGGATGAACCTTGCACAGCTTCGTCAATTCGTTCACAGCGTCTGGCAGACCTCGATCCTGGACCGTTTGCAGGCCTACGTACGCATCCCGAACCAATCTCCGGCTTTCGATCCGGACTGGGAACGCCATGGATACATGGACCAGGCCATCGATCTCATGGCCGACTGGTGCCGCGCTCAGCCGGTGCCCGGCATGCGCGTCGAGGTGCGCCGCCTGCCGGGCGTGACGCCACTGCTCCTTATCGATGTTCCCGGCGAACTTCCTGGCTGCGTCCTGCTGTACGGACATCTCGACAAGCAACCGGAATTCACCGGGTGGCTGCCCGGACTTGGGCCCTGGGAGCCCGTCATTCGGGACGGCAAACTGTTCGGCCGGGGAGGCGCCGATGACGGCTATGCGGTATTCAGCTCACTGACCGCCATCGCCGCCCTCAAGGCGCAGAAAATTCCGCTCGCCCGCTGTGTGCTGATGATCGAGGCATCAGAGGAAAGCGGCAGTATCCACTTGCCGGCGCACCTCGATGCGCTCGGCTCGAGTATCGGCGAACCCTCGCTGGTGGTGTGTCTCGATGCCGAATGCGGCAATTATGATCAACTCTGGAGCACCACCTCCTTGCGCGGCAATCTCGTGGGCCAACTCACGGTGCGCGTGCTCACCGAGGGCGCGCATTCCGGACTAGCCTCGGGGATAGCGCCGGCGCCGTTGCGCATCATCCAGCAACTGCTCGAACGAATCGAAAACCCCGCGACGGGCGAGCTTCGGCTCGCCGAGCTGCAAGCGGACATTCCGCAGGACCGGCGCGCCCAGATCTCGCGGGCGGCGCAGGTCCTAGGATCGCATGTTCTGGACAAGGTCCCTTTCGCCCCCGGCGTGCGGCCGGTGTCGGACGATTCGGAGGAATTGCTGATCAACAACACCTGGCGCCCCACGCTGGCGGTGACCGGAGCGGACGGGTTTCCGCCGACCCACGCCGCGGGCAATGTACTGCTTCCCGAAATTGCGTTGAAAATTTCTCTGCGCCTTCCACCCACCGTCGACGCCGAGACCGCGAGCCGCGCGGTACGCACGGCACTGCAAAGCGATCCTCCCTACGGAGCGGCCGTCAGCTTCGAGCCCGAGTCCTCGACCGGCGGCTGGAACGCCTCGCCCTTCGAGACCTGGTTCGAGCAGTCCATGCAGCGCGCCTCGACCCATGTATTCGGGCGCGATCCTGTGTATTTCGGCGGCGGTGGAACCATCCCCTTCTTGAGAATGCTGGGCGAGCGCTTCCCCGGCACGCAATTCTTCGTCACCGGCGTGCTCGGTCCGCAGTCCAACGCCCACGGTCCCAACGAATTTCTGCATATCGACTATGCGACCCGGCTGACCGAATGTGTGAGTATCGTACTGGCCGAACACGGCGCACATTCGCTCCTCAGCGCTCGAATTTCGTCGACAGAATGATGGACGAGGTGGTGCGCTCGACTCCGTCCAGCGCACCGATTTGGTCGATGACTTGATCCATTTCGGCGACCGAGGCGGTGGCGGCCACCGCGATCAGATCCGCATCGCCGCTCACCGAATGCAGCACTCGCACCTGGGGGATGGCGCGCAGTGCCGCGGCCACCGAACGCGTTTCCTTCGGCCCCACCTTGATCATGACGTGCGCGCGCACGGCGCCCAAGCCATGTTCGGGGGCCAGTAGGACGCCATAGCCAACGATGACGCCTTGCTTTTCCAATCGCTCGATTCGGCTCTGTACGCTGGTGCGCGAACGCCCCACCAACCGCGCCAGCTGCGCGGTGGACGCTCGGCCGTTTTCGCGAAGTGCCAGAAGCAGTTTCTCGTCGATGGCATCCATGGCATTTCGTCCGTTTTACCCTGCGTAATGACGTCATTGTACCTTAAATACGTCTAGATTTACCCTACCAATCGCAGGCCTCCCGCACCAGAATGACGCCCTTAATCAAGGAATTCACATGCAAGACATCGTCATCGTCGGCGCAGGCAAAATTGGCTCCATGATCGCGGAATTGCTGGGTGGTTCAGGCGATTACTCGGTCACGGTGGTCGACCGCTCACAGCACCAATTGGATCGCCTCGAGACCTCGGCCAAGATCACCAAGATCGCCACCGACATTACTCAGGGCGACACCTTGCGCAAAATACTCACCGGAAAGTTCGCGGTGCTGAGCGCCGCGCCCTATCACGCGACCCGGCTGATCGCCGAAGCGGCCAAGGCCGCCGGCGCCCACTATCTCGATTTGACCGAAGACGTCGCCAGCACCCGCGCCGTCAAGCAGCTCGCTGAAGGCGCGCGTACCGCGTTCATTCCGCAATGTGGATTGGCGCCTGGATTCATCACCATCGTGGCCAGCGATCTCGCCTCGCGTTTCGATGAGTTGCATGACGTACGCATGCGGGTCGGTGCCCTGCCGAAGTTTCCTTCCAATGCACTGAACTATAATTTGACCTGGAGTACGGACGGCGTCATCAACGAGTATTGCGAGCCTTGCGAAGCCATCGTCAACGGCCAGCTGCGCGATACACAGCCCCTCGAAGAGCTGGAAGAGTTTTCGCTGGATGGAATTCTTTACGAGGCATTCAACACCTCGGGCGGCCTCGGCACTCTGTGCGAAACCCTCGCCGGTAAGGTGCGCAACCTCAATTACCGTACCATTCGTTATCCCGGCCATGCGGCCATCATGAAGGCGCTGCTCAACGATCTGCGCCTGCGCGACCGCCGCGAACTCCTGAAGGACATTTTAGAGAATGCGGTGCCCATTACTCTGCAGGATGTCGTCATCGTATTCGTGACGGTCAGCGGCATGCGCGGCGGCCAGCTCATGCAAGAAACCTACGCCAACAAGATCTATGCGGCGCCGCTGGGCGGCCGCGTGCGCAGCGCCATTCAGATCACCACCGCCGGCGGCATTTGCGCGGTGCTCGACATGCTGAGTGCCGGGAAGCTGCCGCAGTCGGGGCTCATCAAGCAGGAAGACATCAAGCTCTCGGCGTTTCTCGCCAATCGCTTCGGCCGGGTCTATTCGCCACAGATCGCGGCGACCGCCAACGCCGGTTGCCTGACGAAGGCCGCAATGTCGGCCAACGTCGGCGCGCGCGCGCGCGCCGGCAGGCTCAGCGCCGCGACCGTGTCGGCGTGTACCAAGTTCGGATACAGCTTCAGCGTGACAGGCACGCCATGCGTGTGGAGCACAGCGGCCAGGCTGCGCGAGTTGTTCGGGGACACGGTGGTGTCCTTCAGGCCATGCACCAGCAACATGCGCGGTGCATCCGCGCGCACGAAGTTGACGGGTTGAGAATCCGGATAATTCTCGGGCGGCCCGAACATATCTTGTACATCCGCCTCGCGCAGCGGCAAGAAATCATACGGCCCCGACAAGCCGATCACGCCGGCAATAGCGGGCGCCGGCAGTGCCGTTGCGGCGAAATACCGCCGGTCCAGCGTCACCAACGCCGCCATGTGTGCGCCTGCCGAATGCCCCATCAGATAAAAATGATTCGGATCCGCGCCGTAGTGACCGCCGTGCGCGGCCGCCCACAGCGCCGCCCGCGCCGCATCGTCCATGAAGCCGGGCATTTTCACTTGATCGTAGTGCCGATAGTTCGGTATGACGACCGCATATCCGAGCTCCGCTAGGGCCGCTCCGACGAATCGGTAATCGGCTTTGTCGCCGGAGCTCCATCGCCCGCCATGCCAAAAAACCAGCAAGGGCCGGGGTCCTACGGCGGGCGCGTCGGGTACGTACACATCCAGCCGATGCTGCGGATCGGCGCCATAGGCAATATCGGGATGACGCGTGTAGGCGCCGAATACGGCCGGCACATTGGCGGCCATGAATGCCAGCCGGCCGCAACCCGTGGCCACCAGGGCGGCCAATCCCGCGAGCGCGGTACGGCGCGATGGGATTCCGGGTTTATCGGCAGACATAGGTAACGTGGCCTTCGATGTCCAGCAGGCCGTGGCGAATCAACCAGTCACGCGCATCCAGCGCATCCTGCGCAAACCAAGTCGCGGCGCTGCCCAGCCTGAAACTGTAGCCCCATTCATCCATGTCGCGGCACATTCGCTCTCGAGTCACGTTCGGCAGCGTCTGCGCGAGCACCACCTGCAAATAACACACCGCCGTCTCCTCCGCATCGTCTGCGCCCGCGTCCGTATCCAATCCCGCGCGGCGCTCCGCAGTCATGCAAATGAAATGGGCGCTCTCATGCAGCACCGAGTGCAGCGGCGTATCGAGCCGCGCGAAGATTGTCGCGCCGATCAGACCCGCCTCTCGTTCTCCCCAATAAGACCCGGGGATGACCTCCTCAGGCGCCACCAAACGCAATGCCAGGCCATATCGATCGAGCAGCAGCTCGAGACTCAGCCGATCGATGGCGTTCACGAGCAGCACGCCGTCACCGCACCGCCGCTACTTCAGGCTCGTGAGCCGGCGCATCGCTATCGCCACCAAATCGCGCGCCATCTGTTGGCGCAAGATGTCGGCTTCGTGCTCCTTCGCCAGCAGCGCGGGCTCCTCGAAGCTGAAATCCTTCGACAGACTGATGGTTTGCGGTGCAAGCAATTCCTTGTCGCTGCCCCGCACGGTAAAAGTGACCGTGTACGTGATTTCGTACTCGGTCGGAATATTATGCGCGGTCACCGACAGCGTCCTTTGCTCGACCGAGTCTCTGGTCACATCGATGCTCGCGGTGGAATTCGCGCGCACCGACTGCAGAGTGGCTCCCGCGCTCTTGAGCTGGTGCTCGAACTCGCGCGAGAAATCCGTGTAGGGATCCTTCAGCGACAAATAGGGCCGTGCCAGTATTCCCGGCAACGGATCGCTGCCGGCCAGACGGAACCCACAGGCGGACAGCGCCAGTACGGCAACCAACGACATGAACCTGGTACCCATGGGCCGATTACACCACGATGTTGACCAGCTTACCCGGAACGATGATCACTTTGCGGATCGGCGATGAGCCGATGAACTTCTGCACATGAGCGTCGGCGAGGGCCGCCGCCCGCAGCGCGTGGTCGGCGGCGCCGACGGCCACCGAGATGTGGCCGCGCAGCTTGCCGTTGACTTGCACCACCATGGCGATCGATGAAGCCTGCAGCGCCCCCGCATCGACCGCCGGCCACGGCTCATCGATCAGCGCCGTGCGATGGCCCAAACCATGCCACATGGCATGAGTCACATGAGGAATGATGGGCGAAAGCCCCAGCACCACGATTTCCAACGCCTCCTGCGTGACGCTGCGATCCTGCGGCGATACTTGCGGAAACTTGGCCAGCGCGTTCAGCATCTCCATCGCCGCCGCGATGGCCGTATTGAAAGTACGGCGCCGCCCGATATCGTCGGTGATCTTCGCCAGAGTCTGATGCGCCTGCCGGCGTATGTTCCGCTGTGCGTCGTTCAGCGCCGTCTTGTCGAGCGCCACTGGCACACCGTGCACCACATGCTCGTGCACGGCTTTCCACAACCGCTTGATGAACCGGTAGGCGCCCTGCACGCCCTCATCCGACCATTCCAGGGTTTGTTCCGGCGGCGCCGCGAACATGGTGAACAGGCGTGCCGTGTCCGCGCCGAATTCATCCACCAAGGCCTGCGGATCGACGCCGTTGTTCTTCGACTTGGACATGGTGACCACGCCGCCCGATTCGACTTCCTCGCCGTCGGAGCGCAGCACGGCAATGCGCCGCTGCGCCGTCGGATCCACTGTCACGTCGACATCCGCGGGATTGAAATACTCCACCCGGCCCGTATCCGGCTTGCGGAAAAACACTTCGTTCAGCACCATGCCCTGGGTAAAGAGTTTCGCGAACGGTTCCTTGAACGCAACCGAACCCAGGTCTTTCAGAAAGCGGGTCCAGAATCGCGAGTACAACAGATGCAATATCGCGTGCTCGATGCCGCCGATGTATTGATCCACCGGTAGCCAGTACTGAACGCGCTCATCCAGCATGGCTCGATCATTGTCCGAGCAGGCGTAACGCAGGAAGTACCAAGAGGAGTCGACGAAGGTATCCATGGTATCGGTCTCGCGCCGCGCCCGCGCGCCGCATCGCGGACAAGGCACCCGTAGGAAAGCTTCGTCCTTGAGCAGTGGATTGCCGCTGCCGTCGGGCACCAGATCCACCGGCAAAACCACCGGCAATTGCTCGTCCGGCACCGGCACGGTGCCGCAGGCGTCGCAATGAATCACGGGAATCGGGCAGCCCCAGTAGCGCTGCCTCGAGATCCCCCAATCGCGCAGCCGCCAGGTGGTGCGCTTTTCACCCAAGCCCGCACGGGCCAAATCTACCGAGATGGCATCCACCGCCGCTTGAAATTCCAACCCATCGTACGGCCCTGAATTGATGCACCGGCCATGCTCCGAATACCAAGGCGCCCAAGCCTTCACGGAATAGTCGCGGCCCGCGACGTCGATGACGGGCTTGATCGGCAAATGATATTTTTTCGCGAATTCGAAATCTCGCTCATCGTGCGCGGGGACACCCATGACGGCACCGTCGCCATAGCTCATGAGCACATAGTTGCCCACCCATACGGGCACCGCCTCGCCGCTGATGGGATGGCGCACGCTCAAACCCGTCGGCATGCCCTTTTTCTCTTGAGTCGCGAGTTCCGACTCGATGGCGGGGCCGCGCTTGCACTCTTCGATGAACGCCGCCAATGCCGCATTGTCGCGGGCAGCGTGGGTCGCGAACGGATGCTCGGCTGCCACCGCACAGAAAGTCACGCCCATGAGCGTATCGGCTCGCGTGGTAAAAGCGTGCAGCACGCCTTTTGAGCCGGCGCCCAGCCCATCGATGTGGTACGGAAATCCCAGTCTCACGCCCACGCTCTTGCCTATCCAATTGGCCTGCATGGCGCGCACGCGTTCCGGCCAACCGGGCATGTTTCCCAAGGCATCGAGCAGATCCTCGGCGTAGGCCGTGATCTTGAGGTAGTACATCGGGATTTCGCGTTTTTCGACCAGCGCGCCGGTGCGCCAGCCGCGCCCGTCGATCACCTGCTCGTTGGCGAGCACGGTTTTATCTACCGGGTCCCAGTTGACCACTCCGGTTTTCTGGTAAGCGATTCCCTTTTCCAGCATGCGCAGGAACAACCATTGATTCCAGCGGTAATACTCCGGGCGGCAGGTCGTGAGCTCGCGACTCCAATCCAAGGCGAAGCCCAAGGATTTGAGCTGGGCTTTCATGGTGGCAATATTGTCGAATGTCCATTTCGCAGGCGGCACGGCGTTGGCCATGGCGGCATTTTCGGCGGGCAGACCAAAGGAGTCCCACCCCATGGGCTGCAGAACGTTCTTGCCGTTCATGCGCATGAAACGCGAGAGCACATCGCTGATGGTGTAGTTGCGCACATGCCCCATGTGCAAGCGGCCGCTCGGATAGGGGAACATGGACAGGCAATAATACTTCTCGCGGGTGCTGTCTTCCTTGGCTTCGAAACAGCGCTCGCGGTCCCAAAAATGTTGTGCTTCCGCTTCGACGGCCGCAGGTTCGTATCTTTCTTGCATGATTGGGCCTCAGAATACCCGAGATGCCCGACGCGCGTGAACTGCAATGACCTTGGATTAAGCATGCTTAAGCTCAATTTCTACGGCGCCTTCGGACTCGCCACCGTGAGCGGCTGCCTCTGGTTTCTGGCGGTCACCCCCTTCGATCTCTCGGCCCTGGCCTGGATCGCGGCCATACCCATGCTGTTCGCGGTGGATCGCGCGGCTACGTTCAAACAAGCGCTGTTTCTGGGTTGGTGGGCCGGCATGGTCGAGACCGGGGGCGGCTTCTACTGGCTGATCGATGTGATGCAGCGCTTCGCGGATTTTCCGTGGTGGGCCGCCGCGTTGCTATTTCTGCTGTTCTGCGCGTCGCGCGCGCTCATTTTTCTGTTGTTCGCCGCCATAGTGCGCGGCATTCGCGAGAGGCGCCGAGTGCCCATGACCGTGCTCGGACCCATGGTCATGGTCAGCTGCGAACTCGTGGTGCCGCAACTATTTCCCTGCGGCCAGTGGATTTCCCAGGCATGGAACCCGCTGGTCATCCAAATCGCCGAACTCACCGGCCCACTCGGGGTAACCGCCTTGTTGATGGTGGTCAATGGCGCCCTCTACGATGCGGCGGTGGACGGCCGCGCCGCCCGCTATTGCGCCTTGGGCGCCGCGGCGCTGATGGCGGCGGCGCTCATTGTCGGCGCGGTACGCATGCGACAAATCGACGACATCGCGGCCCGGGCGCCGCGCATGAAGATTGGGTTGGTGCAACCGAATTTTGCCTACACGGTGAGCGGGGAGGTCTCTCGCGACGAGATCCTTCATGAATTGAGCGCGCTGCAAATGGAATCCGGCCGCTTGCAACAGGCCGGCGCGCAACTCCTGGTGTGGAGCGAAGGCAGCTATCCCATTACTTTGCCGCGGAATTTCACTGCCGACTTCACACCGGACTCGCTGGCCATGATTCGCCGCGGCTTCGACATCCCGGTGGTCATCGGCGCCGACATGTACGATGCCGCGCGTGACGATGCATTCAATTCGGCCATTCTGCTCGATGCCGACGGCCGGGTGGCGGGCCGGTATGACAAGGTAAGGCTGCTGGCATTCGGCGAATACATTCCCGGCATCGACTCTTTTCCCTGGCTGCGGAAATTCCTTCCCCCCGGCACCGGCCGGTTCGCGGCGGGGGCGGGACCCGGTGTGATGGCCCTGCAAGGACCCGCGGGCCACGTGTGGAAACTCGGGCCGGTCATTTGCTACGAAGACATTTTGCAAGGATTTCTGCGCGGGGTCGGGCTGCTCCATCCCAACCTGCTCGTCAACTTGACCAGCGACTCGTGGTTCGGCGCGGACACGGAACCGTGGGAACACCTGGCATTGGCCGTGTTTGGCAGCGTCGAGCTGCGCGTCAGCATGGTGCGCGCCGTCAATTCCGGCGTATCCGCGCTCATCGATCCGAATGGCCGACTGGTACAGAAAACCTACGCCGACGATCCCTACCGCAATCCGCGCGCCGAGGAGGGAATCGTGGTCTCAGCGCCCTTCATGTCCGGAGGGCATACGGTGTACGTGGCGGTGGGCAATTTATTCGCCTACCTATGTATGGCGGCGACGCTGATCCTCGTGGGCATTGCCGCCAGAACCTCACAAACCGACGGCACGCAGCGCTGAGCGATGGCGGAATCTGTCGGGTAGTCCTATAGTCTTGTCTCGACGACCGACTTGCGTGCCACCGCCTTATCTTTCACGAGGTCCCCATGGTCAGTCTGCGAATCAACGGTGAGCTTAAGACCATCGATGCGCCGCCCGACATGCCCCTGCTCTGGGCGCTGCGCGATATTCTGGGCATGACCGGCACCAAGTTCGGTTGCGGCATCGCGCAGTGCGGTGCCTGTACCGTGCATGTGGATGGCGCCCCCGTGCGCTCCTGTCTGCTGGCGGTGGGCTCCATCGGCGATCGTGCCATCACCACTATCGAAGGTGTCGGCGCCTCCGCGGTCGGGGCCAAAGTTCAACAGGCGTGGCTGGACCTGGAAGTCGTGCAGTGCGGATACTGCCAATCCGGGCAGATCATGTCGGCGACGGCCCTGCTCAATTCCACGCCGCACCCCGCGGACTCCGACATCGACGCAGCCATGGCGGGAAACATTTGCCGATGCGGTACCTATGTCCGCATCCGCGCGGCGATCAAACACGCTGCACAGGCCTAGGCTCATCATGCTGCACCGGTCTACGTTGTCGCCGGAGGTAACCGCCATGCACGACTCGACGCCCCGCGAAGCCATTGCCGAAGTCCCGGCGGCGCTCACGCGACGCGGCTTTCTGCACGCTGGAGCCGCGCTGGGCGGGGCCTTGGTGGTCGGCTTCCATTTGCCGTTGGCCCAAGCCGCACACGCGGCGAAAACCGACGCCGTGTTTGCGCCGAACGCCTTCATCCGCATCGATCGCGACGGCAAGGTCACGCTCATCATGCCGCAAGTGGAGATGGGCCAAGGCATTTACACCTCGGTCGCCATGATATTGGCGGAGGAACTCGACGCCGACTTCTACAAGGTGGTCCTCGAAGCGGCGCCGCCTGACGATAAGCTCTACGGCAACCCCGTATTTGGCATTCAAGTCACCGGAAATTCGAATTCGGTACGGGCGTTTTGGCTGCCGCTGCGCAAGGCGGCCGCGGGCGCGCGCGCCGTCCTGGTTCAAGCGGCTTCGCAACAATGGAAAGTGGCGCCGGCCGGCATTCGCACCGAGAATGGCGAGGCCATCCATGATGCGAGTGGCCGGCGGCTCGCCTACGCGGCACTGATCGAGCATGCCCAAACCCTGACGCCGCCCACGGACCCTACGCTCAAGGAAGTGAAAGACTTCAAATTGATCGGCAAGCCTCTCAAGCGGCTGGATACGCCCGATAAGGTCAACGGTAAGGTGCAGTATGGAATCGATGCCATGCCGCCCGGCATCAAGTTCGCCACGCTGGCGGCGTGCCCTGTATTCGGCGGCACGGTCGGGCATGTCGATGACACCCGAGCCAAAAGCGTACCCGGTGTGCGTCAGGTGATCGTATTGGATGATTTCGTAGCGGTCGTCGGCGATCACATGTGGGCCGCCAAACAGGGCTTGAGCCGGCTCGGCATCACCTGGAACGAGGGACCTTATTCCGGCGTGTCTTCCAGGGACGTATGGAAGCAGCTTCGCGATGCCAGCAACACCGAAGGGGTGGTCGCCAAAGCCACGGGCGACGTGGTCAAAGGCTTGAGCGACGGTGACTTGCTCGAAGCGGCGTACGAGCTGCCCTTCCTCGCGCACGCCACCATGGAACCCATGAACTGTACCGTCCACGTCACGCCGACGAGTTGCGAGGTGTGGGTGGGTTCCCAGGTACTGTCCCGGGCCCAAGCCATCGCCGCCAAGGTCACCGGACTGCCTCTGGATGAGGTCACCGTGCACAACCATCTCATCGGCGGCGGCTTCGGTCGCCGGCTCGAGGTGGACATGGTCGACAAGGCCGTGCAAATCGCCAAGCAAGTCGACGCGCCGGTCAAAGTGGTCTGGACGCGGGAAGAGGACATACAGCACGACGTGTACCGGCCCGTCTATCGAGATAATTTATCCGCCAGCGTTGCAAACGGGCGCATCGTCGGCTGGAAGCATCGCATTACGGGCTCCGCCATCATCGCACGCTGGCTGCCGCCGGCTTTCCAAAAGGGGATCGACATCGATGCCATCGACAGCGGCGTCGACATCCCCTACGACATACCGAACCTGCGCGTGGAATATGTGCGCAACGAGCCGCCGGGCGTGCCCACGGGCTTCTGGCGCGGCGTCGGTCCCAACAACAATGTGTTCGCCATCGAAAGCTTCATGGATGAGCTGGCCAAGAAATCCAACAAGGATCCAGTAGCCTTTCGCCGCGACCTGCTGGGCAAATCTCCCCGCCTCAAGGCCGCTCTCGAGCTGGCGGCGGCCAAGGCCGGGTGGGGAAACCCGTTGCCGGCACGCACCGGCCGCGGCATCGCGCTGCAGGTCGCGTTCGGCAGCTTCATCGCGACGGTCGCGCAAGCCGAAGTCGATGCCAATGGCGAGGTACACGTGCACCGCATGGTCACCGCCGTGGACACCGGCATCGTGGTCAATCCGGACACGGTGGTGGCGCAATTGCAAGGCGGCCTGATCTTCGGTCTTACCGCGGCCCTTTACGGTAATATCACCATCGCCAAGGGCCGGGTCCAACAGAGTAATTTCAACGACTATCGCATGCTGCGAATCAACGAAACCCCGCAGATCGAGGTGCACTTGATCCAGAGCGGCGAAGCCCCCGGCGGCATCGGAGAGACCGGCGTGACCGCTGCGCCGCCGGCTCTCGGCAACGCCCTGTTCGCGGCAACCGGCATCCGCCTGCGTCGATTACCCATAGACCGAGATGTTCTGTCCGGGAAGAAACCATCATGAACGACACTGCAAACCCCAGCCGCGCCGGCCGATACACACTGATCGGCATCGGCGCAATTCTCGCCGTGGTGCTCATCGGCTTTTTGTGGATGGTGGTGCTCGCGCCCCGCGCCATGGACTTCGCGGGCGGCGCTCAGGTGGCGCTGGCCCAGTATCACGGGGAAGACCCCACCGGCGTGCCTCGCGAACTCGCAAACGCGCCTTTGATCGAGCGAGGCCAATACCTGGCGCGGGCCGCGGATTGCGCGGCTTGTCATACGGCCGAGGGCGGCACGCCCTTTGCGGGCGGACGGGCCTTCGTGTTGCCGTTCGGGACGCTGTACTCGACCAATATCACTCCCGACAAGGAAACCGGAATCGGCAATTACAGCGACGCGAATTTCCTGGATGCCGTTCACAAAGGCATAGGCCGGGACAATACCAAGCTGTACCCGGCCATGCCCTTCGCCAGCTACACTTACATGACCGATGCCGACGCGACTGCGATCAAGGCCTACCTCTTCAGTCTCGCGCCCGTGCATGCGCCGGCGCCGCGGAACATTCTGAGTTTCCCGTTCAACCAGCGTTCGCTCATGGGAGTGTGGGCGCTGCTGTTCAATTCGGATAAACGCTTCGAGCCGCGTCCCGAGCGCGATCCGCAGTGGAATCGCGGCGCCTATCTGGTGGAGGCCATGGAGCATTGCGGTGAATGCCACACGCCGCGCAATCTCATGCAGGCGCTGAACCAGCGGAAGAAATTCTCCGGTGCAACACAGGCTGGCTGGCGCGCATACAACATCACCTCGGATCCGAAGAGCGGCATCGGCGCATGGAGTGAAGCCGATCTTGCGCATTATCTGGCGGCGGGCCACGCGGACGGCCGAGGAACGGCGTCGGGACCCATGGGCGAGGCCGTCGACAACAGCCTGCAATATCTGACGCCGGCCGACATCGGCGCGATGGTGAGCTATCTGCGTTCGGTGTCAGGAATCTCGACCTCCGATCTGCCCGAACCCAAGGCCGACGCCGCACCTTCCGTGTATTCGCAAGGCGTTGCCGCGAATGTCGACGCGACCGGCAAGGCGGTGTATGCCGGCGCGTGCGCCGGGTGCCATGATTGGAGCGGCGTGAGCCCGGTGCTGCCCTATGCAACGCTGACCGGAGTCCGCTCCGTGAACGATCCCACCGCCACCAACGTGGTGCAGATCATTCTATCCGGCGCGCATCGGCGCACCGCCGATGCAGGCGCGACCATGCCGGCCTTCGGCAGCGCGTATTCCGATACGGAAATCGCAAGCCTCGCCAATTACGTCACCGCGCGCTTCGGTGCGCAACCCTCGGCGGTCACCGCAGCGAACATAGCAACGGCTCGCGCCCAGAACTAAGCGCTCCGTTCAAACCAACCGACCTGCTCAGCAGGTCTGCTCGGCGGATCTGCTCAGCCGAACTGAAAACCGGAGATCCGGTTGCCGCCGATCGCTTCGCCGAAGCTGCGCACCGCGCGGTCGCCCTGGGCCGCGCCGGCCGCCACCATGAGCGGGATGAGATGTTCTTCGCGCGGATGCGAGGCCGCACCCCCCGGCGCGTTGCGCCATCGCAGCAGCAAGGAGTCCCGGGTCGCCGGGTCTTGCACGGCATCGCCGAGCCACGCGTCGAATGCGGCAGCGGCCGCCGCGCCTCGGCCGGAAAACATATCGGCGAGATTGTGGTAGCTCATGCCGCTGCCGACGATCAAAATGCCCTGATCACGTAACGGCGCCAAGGCCCTTCCCATGGCCAGGTGCAGGGCCGGATCCAGACTGGCGTGCAGGGAAAGTTGCAGTATGGGCACGTCCGCCTGCGGATAGATGAGCAGAAAGGGCACGAACACTCCATGATCCAGGCCGCGCTTGGATTCGGTGTCGCTCTTGAATCCGGCGTCCTCCAGCAACGTGCGCACTCGCTCGGCAAGTTCGGGGGCGCCGGCCGCTGGATATTTCAATCGATAGGTATGTTCCGGAAAGCCATAGTAGTCGAACAGCAGTCCGGGCTTGGCGGCGACGTTCAAGGTGGGCAGTGGATTTTCCCAATGTCCCGAAATCACCAGGACTGCCTTGGGCCTGACTCCGAGCGAGCCGTCGATGCCTCGCAGATAGGCAGCCAATCCATCCCACTTGTGCGGGGAATCGGCCGGCGGATCCATGAAAAAGCATGGACCGCCGCCATGCGGGATGAATAAGGTCGGCAGTCTTTTGATGGCGTTCACGGGGGAGTTGTCCGGCGGACTTGAGCCTAGCCGGGCAATCCGTGAACGTCAATCGAGCGCTAGGCGCTGGCGCTCACCTGGGATCCGACCGCCGTGGGGAACCTCAGGTCATTGGACTGCGAGGACACATTGTGGAGGTACTTCTGCAGCGCACCGCTCGAGGAAGCCGTCGCAGCGGCAGAAGCCGGTGTGGTAGGCGCTGCCGCCGCAGTGCTGCCTGCCGTGGTGCTGGCGGCGGGGGCCGCGGCCGCTGCGGTGGCAGGCGCGGCGGGTTGCACGCCGATGACCTGCTCCAGCGACTGCAACATGCTGCTGAATAGATTTTGCTGAGTTCCCGCGGGAACCGGCGTCATGGCGTCCCCCTCGGAATCGCCGCTCGTGGAATCCACGCGCGAGCCTTTTTTGTGGCCGTGCGAATGGGCCGTGATGGATGACAGCGCCGAGGGCGCGGAACTCAAACTGGCGAGGGACGACATAGGAGTTTCCTTGATTGAAACGTCGCGCGATGATTCGCGCGAGTAAGACGGTGGATGAGGGTCCCGGCGGCAATGATTTGCCGCCCGTTGCCGCAGGTGTGGCCATCCCTTGCCGCCGCAGCGGCCGATGGATCGCGTTGCATATCGCCTACCTTGTCTAAACACAGCATCGCTTGGCCCTGTTGCGTTCGAAACCCCTGCCGTGGGCCAGCGCCTTTCGCTGCCCGTGCCAAGTACAAAGCAGGTTTTATGCCAAAGGGCGCCGTGCACGCTAAAGATTCGGTCGCGCGTGCCGACACCGGTGCATCGCCAGACCAAACACGGACGACATTATGTCAAGCAGCACCATTGCAGCCAGCACCATTGCAGCCTCCACGCCAGCCAGCCTCGCGGCCCTATATGGCGCCGGCACGAAAGCAGCGCATCGCCACGGGGGACGTGGAGGTCACGGCGGCAGTGAGTCGTCCGCGGGCGGGCAGAGTCAAGGCATGACGGTGTTGGCGAGTTTGCTGCAAGCACTGACCCAGGCAGCCACCGGCACGACCTCCACGGCGAGCGCCGCTGCAACGCCAAGCACCGCCGGCACTGCAAGTGCCTCGGCGACGACCGGCGCGGCTGCGACCAGCAGCACCAGCTCGGGGACGAACGGCACATCCGCCACGAGCAGCGGCAGCTCTCTGGTGCAGGATCTTCAGGCATTTCTCCACGACCTTACCCAGGCGCTGCGGCAGGCCAGTCGTTCCAGCGGAGACGGCGGCGCTGGTTCCACCGCGAACAGCGGGACGACCACGCCCATCGTGGTCGCCGGCGCGGTAGCTCCCGGCGCCACAGGCGCACCGGTCGCCGCCAACACCGGCGCCGCCGCTTACGGCCAGGGCGGCATCATTGCCGCGCTCAAGTCGCTGGTTGCCGACCTTGCCAACAGCCAGGAACTCAGCAACACCGACGCGTCCTCGGGCCTGTCGTCCAACACGCTGTCGAATCTCAATTCCGCGTTCCAGAAACTGATAGCCGATTTGGGCGGGAATGCCACCGGCGCCGACAGCAGTTCGAGCACGAGCAGCAGCACGAGCAGCAGCGGCACCGCCGGCAGCACGGGTAGCAGCGCGAGCAGCGCTTCGGCCACCGGTTCGAGCCAGTCGACCGCGGCGCTACAATCCTTCCTGACGAGTTTCGTGCAGGATCTGCAGAACAATGGCGCCAATTCAATAAGCGCCCTGGGTTCGAGCGTCAACACGACTGCCTAGACCGAGCATCCCGGGGGCGCGGTCGCTCCCCCTCAACCCTCAACCCCCAACCCGCGCCTGCACCGCGCACCTCCACGTATGCTCGCTCTCGGCGCAGCCCTGCATATGACAGTGGCTGGCGCAGCCCTCAAATGGGATGATGCCGGCCACGATCAGTTCCTCCTGCTCCACCCCAGGGATTCTGTATGGCCAATGGGTCCGAACTTAGCCTAGGTCCGGACGTACTCACCGACAAAGCCCGGACCCGATCCCTGCGGTTCCGTCAAACCAGCACAGTCCTGTTGTTGTTCGGCGGCTATGCCTCCCTCTACTTCTGCCGCGCAGACTTATCGGTGGCAACGCCGCTGCTGATCGAGGAGTTGGGACAGCACGGCGTCAAACATGCCGACGCTGTCATTCGCATGGGCTCGATCGCCTCCCTGGGCGTGCTGGCCTACGCACTCGGCAAGCTTTTCCTGGGCGGGCTCGGTGATTTCTGGGGGGGCCGGATCAGTTTTATCATCGGCCTGGTCGGCGCCACTCTGTTCACGCTGGTGTTCGCATCAGGACTGAGCCTGCCCTTGTTCAGCATGGCTTGGATCGGCAATCGCCTGACTCAATCGCTCTCCTGGGCGGGATTGATCAAGGTGTCGTCGAAATGGTTCGATTTCTCGTCGTACGGAATGATCATCGGCATTTTGAGCATCAGCTACCTGGTAGGAGACGCGGCCGCGCGGCAATGGATGGGAATGCTCATCGAGCATGGTTATGGTTGGCGCACCTTGTTTTACTTTGCGGCCGCGGTGGTCGCCTTCTTCCTGGTCGCCAGTTTCTTATTTCTGCGCGAGTCGCGCCTGAACGCCGG
>Ga0302320_10009567_pt1 | contig 20797 bp, 15 predicted proteins | sample Bog_T0_3_FD_202130 | JGI IMG/M metagenome (GOLD analysis project Ga0302320, IMG submission 202130) | Peat permafrost microbial communities from Stordalen Mire near Abisko, Sweden - Bog_T0_3 | ecosystem: Environmental > Terrestrial > Soil > Wetlands > Peat | place: Sweden: Abisko, Stordalen Mire...
GAGTCCGCGGGTCGCGGCCTCAAAATCCCGAGGATCGAGGGTCTCGCTTAAGCACGGTTTCGGTAGGACGATCGGGGGTAGCAGCATGGCAGAGACCCAATAAGCAGGTTCCGAACCATAATCCGAGAATCTTTATAAGACGCTAAACTACAATGCTTTAAAATAGTTAAAATAGGGGCATGCCCCCACGCGCTCCCGGTTCCCCCCAGCCTCCGGCAAAATTTTCACCCCCGCTGGCAGCGCTCGATCCACATCTGCCGAAAGGCGTCTTCCAGATGGTGCACGAAGCGCGGCTCGTCACAGACCGGACTGCGCCGCATGCGCTCGCGCAAGCCCTGGCGGAGTCGGGCCAGTCCCGGCAAATCCGCCGCCAAGCGCTGCGCCCGGGCCCCATACTCGGTTTTGTCGGCTGCGATCCCTTCGAGCCAGCCCAGATGGGTGAGCAAGCTCGCCCCCACCCGGCTGGCATGGGTGCGGCCGGCCAAGGTCACCACCGGAACGCCCATCCAAAGGGCTTCACACGTGGTGGTGGTGCCGTTGTAGGGAAATGTGTCGAGAGCGATGTCAACGCGGTGATAAAGCGCCAAGTGGGCCGGCACCGACAATTCCACACCGTTGCACTCGATCCGGTCGGCCCCGACGCCGGCGGCGGCAAAATGCGCATGCACCCGGGCAACCGTGGCCGGATCGCTTAGGCCACGCGATTTAAGCAGGAGACGGGAATGCGGCACCGCCCGCAGCAAGCGCGCCCAGTGCTCGAGCGTCGAGTCGGCGACTTTCGCGAAATTGTTAAAGCAGCCGAAAGTGACGTGGCCCGCCGCCAGCGCCGGAAGCGGTGAGACCGCCGGGCATTCGGCCGGGGCCCGATAACAGGAAAAGACCTCTGGCAGCCGATAAAGTTTTTCGCTGTGCCAGGCCTCGGTCTGGCCCGGCGGGTCCGAGACCGCCTCGGTCAGACGGTAATCGATCGCCTCGAGCCCCGTGGTGTTGGGATAGCCCAGCCAGGTCACCTGCACGGGGGCGGGCCGGCGCGCGAACACCGCCAGGCGGTTGCGGGCGGTGTGACCGGCGAGATCAACCAGGATATCGATGCGGTCCCGGCGGATCTGGGCTTCCAATTGCGCGTCGCTCATCAGCGCGCTGGCGCACCATCCGTCAGCCTGGCGGCGCAGACGCTCCGTCACCGCGTCCGGGACCGGCGCGTCGGAGTAGCAAAAAACCTCAAACTGGCCAGGGTCGTGCCGCGCCAGGGCCGGCTCGAAAAAATAGGCCACGGCATGACGGACGAAATCGGGCGAGACATAGCCAATCCGCAACGGGCGCGCGGGGGTAAAGTCGTGCAAGGCGGACGGGGTCGTGGCCGGCTCCGCGTAAAGGCCGGCCCATCGGCGGTGTTCGGCCGCGACCTCGGCCGGATCCAAACCGGCGATCAAGTTGAGGGTGTAAAGGAAGTTGCTGTGGGTGGACGAGCGCGGCTGCGCCTCGAGCGCGATGCGATGGTGGCGCAGGGCCTCCGCCGCCCTGCCCTGCGCTTTGAGCACCCGGCCCAGGTTGTCGTGGGCGGGGGCGTAACCCGGTTTAAGCGCCAGGGCTTGCTCCAGCTGCTCGATCGCCTCGCCGCAGCGGCCTTGCAGCAGCAGGGCGTGACCGAGGATGTTGCACGCTTCCGGTCGGTGGGGTTCGCGGGCCAACGCCTGCCGAAAACAGTCCTCGGCCTGGCGAATCCGCCCCAATTCCAAGCAAGCGACACCGAAGTTGAGCCAGATGGCGGCCTGCTGGGGAGCAAGCCGGACGGCTAGCTCCAAACTCTCCGCGGCCTCGCGAAAGCCGCCCTGGCTCTTGAGGAGGTTGCCCAAGTGGTGGTGGGCCTCGGCCCAGTCCGGATGCTCGGCGACGGCCCGGCGCAATTCGGCGAGCGCGGCCTCCGGTCGGCCGCCGTCTCGCCAGGCCCGCGCCCGGTCCAATCGGGTGGGCGCCGGAGCTTCGACCAGCGAGCTCATGCCGCCTGGCCCTCGGCCGTCTCCAGAACGTCGCGACAAAAGTCCGACCAGAGGCCGCGCACGGCCCGGCCAAAGCGCTCGGCTTGGCCGCAATGATCAAGCAAGGCCGACGCCTGCAGGTCCCGGCGCAATTGCTGGCGCAATTCCGTCCGCCGGCGCTCATCCCCCGCCAGGGCAACCGCGTGCGCGACATATTCGTCCCAATCGGACGCGACCCATTCCGGGTGTCCCACTGCCTGCAGCAGGCTGGCCCCGACGCGGCTGGCGTGGCGATCTCCGACCCGGGTGATGACCGGAACTCCCATCCAGAGGGCCTCACACGTCGTCGTGGTCCCGTGATAGGGATAGGTGTCGAGCGAGAGATCGATCCGGCTGTAGGCGGCGAGATGCTCCGCTATGGTTTTGGTCCGCTCCAGGAGCTCGACGCGCTCAAGCGGAATCCGGTTAGATTCCAGCCTCCGATTCAGCTCGGCCCGCAACGCGGGCACGGTCAGGCCGGCGCCTTTCAAGACCAGGCGGGAACCCGGCACCGCCTGCAAGATCCGGCTCCAGGCGAGGAGCGCGGCATCCGTCACCTTGGCAAAATTATTGAAACAGCCAAAGGCAATGCCCGTGCCCGCGGCCGAGGGCGGAGCGGCCGGCGCCGGCGCTTCCGCCGGCGGGGCGTAGGTCCAGGCCGTGGGGGCAAAGCGCACCAAGCGCTCGGTGCAAAGGGCGTCCGCCGTCCCGGGCGGATCGCTGATGGCGTCGACAAAGCGGTAGTCCATCGCGGGCAACCCGGTGGTATCGGGATAGCCGAGGTAGGTGGCCTGGACCGGCGCCAGCCGCCGGGCAAAGAGCGGCAGCCGGTTCATTCCGGTATGCCCGGCCAGGTCGAAAAGGACGTCGAGCCGGTCCGCACGCAACTTTTCCTCGAGCAGGTCCGCGCTAAAGCCGGCCACCACCTGCCATTGGGTGGCCAGTCCCCGCAGGCGCTCCGACATCGAGTCGACCACCGGTTGATCGTGATAGAGAAAGATCTCAAATTCCGCGCGATCCAGGTGCGCCAGCAGCGGCTCGAGGAAGTACGCAACGGAGTGGCGATGGAGGTCGGGCGAAAGAAACCCGAGGCGCAAGCGCCGACCCGCCTCCCGGGAATTGGGGAAGACCGGCCGCGCGGCCAAGGCGACGGCCGCCCCAAATCGCCGGTGTTGCTCGAACAGGTACTCCCGCGGGCGGTCAGCGAGATATTGCAGGGCGTACAGGCGAGCGCTGTGGGCTTCGAAGTTGCACGGGTTGACCGCCAAGGCCTGGTCATAGGACTCGACCGATGCCGCCAGGCGGTAGCAGCGCTCCAGGGTCAGGCCCTTGCCCGCGTGAGCCTGATCCAAGCGGGGATCGATTTCCAGGGCGCGGGCGAAGGCGCCGAGGGCTTCGCCCAGCCGCCCCAAAAAGCAGAGGCAAATTCCCAGATTGCACCAGGGCACCGCCGCCTTGGGCTGCAATTCGGCCCCCCGGCGCAGGTGCGGCTCGGCCGCAGCGTGACCGCGGATTACGATCAGGAGGGCACCCAGTCGCTCGTGGGCTTCGGCATAATTGGGTTTGAGGGCTAAGGCGCGCCCGTAAGCGGCCACGGCCGCGTCAAAACGTCCTTGCTGACGCAAGTTAGCCGCCAGATAGAACCAGGCTTCGGGCAGTTGGGGATCAAGCCCCAGCGCCTTCTGGAGGGCGGCCTCCCCCTCGCCCAGCCGGCGCAACTGGGTCAGAGCGATGCCATGCCGGAAAGAGGCCAGGGCTGATTTCGGGTTGAGTTTGCGCGCCTGCGCCAGCAGCTGGGCGGCGGCCTCCGTCTGCCCTTGCTGGAGGGCGGCAACCCCTCCGAGATGAACCGCATCAAAATTGCGCGGGAGGGCGCCCCGGACCCGGTCGTAGAGGGCCATGGCTTCCCCCAGCTTTCCCGCTTGATGGAAAGCGACCGCCGACTTGAGGAGTTTGTCGGATTGCGAAGGAGTCATGCGCGGGGGCTCGCGGCCAGCTCCCTGCCGGGGGTTTAACGGCACAACCGCCGCATTTCTTTAGCAAAACACCTATTTGCGCTAAATCGCAGGGGTTCCGGACCGATGTAAGCGGGGAACCATTCCGCGCCCATTCCATGCCTTCCACGCAGCTTGTCCCTGAAGCCGATATTGCCGGCGTCCCCTTTTCTGAAGCAGAAATCCGTCGCCGCATTGACGCCTGCCCCAAACTGGCCTCCCTGCAAAGCATCAACCGGGCGCTCGCCAACCTCGTCAACAGCGAGCAGAGCCTGACTTCTCAGATCGCCGAAATCATCCGGCGGGATCCTTCCTTGTCGTCCCGCATTCTCCGCATGGTCAATTCGGTCTATTTCGGGCTGTCGGCCCAGATTAGCGACATCGAAGACGCGGTCTTTTTTCTCGGCCTGCGCCAGTTGCGCGAGCTGTCCGTCGCCACCCCGGTCATCGAGGACCTGGAGCGCATCCAATCCAAGGCCTTCCCCCCGGAAATGTGGAAGGGGCTGTGGTCGCATTGCATCGGGACCGCCATCCTCACCCGCGAAATCCTGGCCTCGGCCCCGATCACGGTCGACGACGAGATCGATTACCTCGTGGGTTTGCTCCACAATCTGGGCAAGATTGTGATGGCCTACGCCTTCCCTAAGGAGTTGCAGCTCATTGCCTCCCAGACCGTGAGGACCCCGAGCGAGGTCTGCGCGCTGGAGCGCCGCCTGATCGGCTGGGACCACGCGCAAATCGGAGCCTACTTCCTCGAACACCATCATCTGGCCGAAGAAATCGTCTTCGCCGTGCGCTACCACAACGAGCCGGAAGCGGCCCCCCGCCACCAGTACTTCGCCTCTGCCGTGCAGGTCGCCGACCACTTGGTCCGCCACATCGGCATCGCCAGCGGCTTCGAGAAAGTCGACCCCGTGCCGGAGGACTCCTGGACCAGCCTGTCCGGCTGGAAGATTTTGTACGACGAGGACCGCCCGGAGACGAAGATCGCCCGGGCCTCGCTCGCCAAGACCTTGCGCAGCCTGCCGGAAATCCTGAGCGGCCTCATCTAAGCCCGCACTATGAAGGAGGAAATTACCACCGGGCGTTCGGCTTTGGCCCCGCCCCCCGCCCCGCTCGAGTCGCTGCTCGGTCCCTTGGAGACCAGCACCATGCCGGTGTATTGCCGTGACGCCGCCGGCATCGTCACCGCCTCCAATGTCGCCTTCGACCGCAAGTTTGGCCGCGCCGGCCAGACCCTGACCGGCGTCACCGTCGATTCCCTCATCCATCCCGAGGACCGCGCCGCCTTCCTCGCGGCCTCCAACCGGCCGAGCCGGATGGTGCCGGAATCCGGCCGCATGCAGCGCTGGTACACTTCCCACGGCTGGCGCTGGTTCGCCTGGGACGAGACCCCCGTCTACGACGCCGACAGCCAGCCCATCGGCGTTCGCTCCGTCGGCCGCGACATCACCCGCCAGCGCCTGGCCGAGGAGCTCTACCTCAAGCTGTCCCGCGCGGTCGATCAGTCGCCGGTCGCGATCGCGATCACTGACGCCGAAGGCCGGATCCAGTACGTCAACCCCAAGTTCGTCCACGCCACCGGTCACAGCCTGGAGGACATCCTCGACCGCAAGGTGGCGGTGCTCCGCGAGGGCCACCCGAGCGAAGAGTCCTATCAGCAGTTCTGGGACACGGTGCGCTCCGGCGGCGAGTGGCGGGGCGAGTTGTCCCGGACCAAGCCCGACGGCTCGTCCCTGTGGGAATCGGTGCACGTCTCGTGCATGCGCAACGCCTCCGGCGAAATCACCAATCTTCTCTGCCTGCGCGAGGACATCACCGAGCGGCGGCGCCTCCAGGACGAGCTGCGCCAGGCGCAGAAGATGGAAAGCCTCGGCACCCTGGCCGGCGGCATCGCCCATGATTTCAACAACCTTCTCGGGGTCATGACCGGCTACGCCGAGATCGCCGGCCTGCACGCCGGCGACCCCGTCATGCTGCAGAAGAGCCTGAAGGAGATCATCCGCGCCGCCCAGCGGGCGAGCGGCCTGGTCCGGCAGATCCTTACTTTCAGCCGCAAGGCCGAGACCAATTTCGAGCCGCTCGACTTCAACCAGCTGGTGCGGGATCTGACCGCTCTCCTCTCCGAAACCTTCCCCCGCGTGGTCAATTTCGGGCTGGATCTGAAGGAAGATCTTCCTCCGCTTCTGGCCGACCACAATCAGATGCAGCAGGTCGTCCTCAATCTCTGCGTCAACGCCCGCGACGCCATGCCCTCGGGCGGCGTCCTCATGCTCACGACCCGGCACTGTCCGGGCAGCGAATTGGACAGCCCCCACGCCGACAAAGAGAAAACCTACGCCTGCCTGCAGGTCTCGGACACCGGGGTGGGCATGACCCCCGAGGTGCGCAACCGCATCTTCGAGCCGTTCTTCACCACCAAGGAGGTGAACCAAGGCACCGGGCTTGGCCTCGCCGTGGTCTACGGCATCGTCACCAGCCACCAGGGCTTCATCGACGTCGACAGCACTCCCGGCGTGGGCAGCAAGTTTCGCATCTACATTCCCCTGGCCGAAAACACCAAGGTGCCGGTCGTGACCGCGCCCGCGACCGAATTTCCCGGCGGCAAGGAATCGATCCTGGTGGTGGACGACGAGGATCCGCTCCGCCAGCTGCTCAATCTGGCCCTGTCGGGCAAAGGCTACCGCGTGACCTGCGCCTGCAACGGCCTGGAGGCGATCGACTTCATCTCCAACCGCGAGTTCGCTTTGGACCTGGTCCTGCTCGACCTCAATATGCCCGGCGCCACCGGCCTGGAGGTCCTGAAAGTGATCAAGGCCATGCGCCCCGAGCTCAAGGTCCTGGTCATGAGCGGCCACCTCCGGCCGGAAGCCCGGGCCGAGATCGAGCGGCTGGGCGAAAACTGCTTCGTGCACAAGCCGTACACGTTGGACGAACTGGGGCGCCGCATGCGCGGCGTATTGGGCAAATGAGCGCTTTCGCTCCAACGCGCAAGATTCGCGCTTCAGCCGCGGCTGCCGCGGCCGATACCTTTAGTGGGCAGTTAGAAATAACCGTGGGTATGCATTGGCACATCCACCATGAACCGGGTGATTCCGCCAAGGGCGGGCCTACGGTGGGGCAGGCTTTTGCTAGCTTTGCTCCTCCCGCCGCTCGTCACTGGCATCTCCCAATACAGCGTGCCTCCAATTACGCACACGCTGGGCGCCGACTATCCTCCCCCCGAAGAGGACGCACGGACCTATCTGCACGTAGTTGGGCCTCCCCCGCTCCGTTTCGAGGAGCTGGAGGTAGTGCCGCAGAAGGATGTGTCGACCCGGCCGCCACCAGGCGCGCCACCGCCACCGACCGCGATCGAGAAGCAACCGGGCCATACTTCAATTATGGACGTGCTTTTAGCTCCCGGTTGGACCGGCATGGCCGATCATCCTTCAAAATCGGAATCGAAAAAAGCCAAGGCCTCCTCCACCGCCCTCAAGGCGGGAGCGCCCGCGATCTTGCCGGACGACGGCGGGTCGCGAGTGCACCCCGAGGATTTCTTGCCCTTTTTTCAGTTCCCGGGCTCTGGCCGGAACGGAGGGACGGACTCTAATTCAGGAGTTCCCACCCCCGCCGTCCCCGGACAGCTCCCAGTTAGTTCCGCTACGTATCAGCAAGAATGAATCCTCCTCCTACGGTTCCGCGTCATCATCGGAGTCTGCTCTGGCCGATCGCCGGCCTCGCCCTGGCCCTGCTTCCGCAGGCCCGGGCGACCGGCGCGGCCACGCCGCCTCCGGTGAAAGTCGGCCCGGCCTCAACGGTCGGAACGACTGACGCGGAGCCGCAGGGGTTGCTGAGGCTGGGCGAAGCCCTGACCAAGCGGGGGGACTACGCCACGGCCGAGATCGCCTACTGGCAGATTCTGCACCGCCCCAATGTGCCGCTGAACGAGACGAAGACGGCCCTCCTCGCCCTCGCCCATGTCCACCGCCGCAATAACGAGATGACCAAGGCGGTCGCGATTTACGAAAAATACCTGAAGGATTATCCCGACGACGAGCGCGTCCCCGACTGCCTCCTCGAACTCGGCCGCACCCTCCGCGACATGGGGGTATATAAGATGGCGATCAGCTGCTTCTACAGCGTGATCAATTCCACCCTGAAGTTTCCCTCCGCCGGCTTCGAACACTATCAGCTGCTGGCCAAGACCGCCCAATTCGAGATCGCCCAGACCCATTTCGAGGCCGGGGAGTACACTGAAGCCGGCAAGTACTATTCCCGGGTCCGCCTGCTCGAGCTGGCGCCGGAAGATCGCGCGCGCGCGCATTTCATGGCGGCTTTCGCCGAGCAACTCGCCGGGGATCTCGACACGGCCGTCAGCACGCTCCGCGCCTATCTGGAGGCATGGCCGACGGACAAGAACGCCCCCGAGGCCCGCTACCTGCTGGCCACCACCCTCCGGCAATTGAAGCGTCCCCAGGAGTCCCTCGCGGTCACCCTCGACCTCCTCCGCGCCGAACACGCCCGGGTGGCTTCCGATCCCGAGCGCTGGTCGTACTGGCAGCGCCGGACCGGCAACCAGGTCGCGAACGAATTTTTCCAAAACGGCGACACCTTCAACGCCCTTGCCATCTATCGCGGCCTGGACGCCCTCTCCAACAATCCGGCGTGGCATCTTCCCCTGACCTATCAGATCGCCCTCTGTTATGAGCGCCTGCGCCAGCTCGACCAGGCCCGCCAGACTTACCAAAAGATCGTCGACGCCGGCAACCCGGACCTGGGTCACCCCGTCAGCGACGATGCGGCCGACCTGGCACGGATGGCCTCTTGGAGGCTTGCGCATCTCGACTGGCGGGATCAGGCTGAGCACAAGATCTCGGACCTTTTTCCCCGGCCCGAAGATCCGCCGCCCCCCAGCCATTCCTCGCCTTCCCCGCCGCACAACACATGACGTCGCCGGATCCGCTCAGCCAGCATCAAACCATCTGCGACGAACTTTACGAACTGGCCCTGGAGGAGAATCGATTTCTCCAGCAGGAAAAGCGCCTCCCCCTTCCTGCCCTGCTGGAACGGAAGGCGGCCCTGCTCGCCCGGCTAGATGCTTCCTTGGCGGGTCTGCGGGCCGCGCCGCGGCTGGAGATCAGCCAGCGGGCGGCCCTGGACAAGGCCCGCTCCCGAATTCTCCAGGTCCTCCAGCTCGACCGCGAAAACGAGCAACTGCTGCTTCGCTTCAGCTTGGCCCGTAATCCGTCAGCCGTGGAGACGCCGCCGCCGCCGCATTCGGTTTTGGACAAAATCTACGGCCGCCACCCCTGAAGGCCTCCGGCGACCGTCACCGATTCGAGACCATGAAGCTCATCCTCCTCTGCTGCTGCTTGCTCGCGCTGACCGGCCCGCTGGTGGCGCAAAGCCCGGCGACCTACCCGTCGACCGCCGCCAAGGCCCATGTGGGCGAATACGCTCACGTCGTCGGCGAGGTGGCGGATATTTACATCACCGCCAAAGGCGATACCTTCATCCACTTCGACCAGCCCTACCCCGCGTCGGACTTCAGCGCCGTCATTTTTGCTGACGATCACGACAAGTTCGGCGACGTCACCCACTTGCGCAGCCGCACCATCACGGTGACCGGAACCATCCGGCTCTACCACGATAAGGCGGAAATCGTTCTGAAACGGCGCGCGCAGCTGGACGCCAAGTAGGTCGACTCGCCCGCTCACCGCGGGATTTGCCGCCCGACCCGACAGCGGCGCAGCCCGCCCCAGCCGAGACCGAAACGCTTCGACGGCGGCATCCAGCTGGACCGCCGCCGCCATGGTCCTCGGACTGGCCCATCGCCAGGGGCAGACCGGCACTGCCCCTCTCGCCGTGGCGGAGGAAAATTTTGCCTCTCCGCCTGGAGGGCGGCGCTACGGCGGAGCCAATTGCGAGTTCGGTAAAATAAACATCAGTTTTATCGTTAATAGACAATCGGTTAGGTTACTTGATGCCAGGAAGGCCCACGAATTGCTAGAGGATGGCACATGCCCTCCGCGTTCTCGATGCCCACCCTCCATGCCCGCCGCGATGTCGCTCCGTCCCGCGGCAAAAAGTTCCGCCGATGAATTCCGCCGCCGCCCTCACCGCCGAAGATACCCCCGATGTCCAACTGACCGCCGTCCCCACGTTTCGGCCGGCGCAGTCTTGGGTCCAGAGCCTGGATCGATATCGCGAAGCTTTCGATTACACCACCAAGGCGTTGCGCCCCTCGGACATGGCGCAAGCGCGCGACATTTTCAACTCCTGCACCGGGGTCCTCGTCTTCACCGGGATCGGGCAGAACGGCTCCCTGGCCGAAAAGATCGCGATGACCTACAATTCCCTGTCGATTCGGAGCATGTCCCTGGACGCGACCGCGGCGCTCCACGGTACCATGGGGCTGCTGCGTCAGGACGACATCTTGATTCCGCTGTCGCGCAGCGGGAACACCTCCGAACTCATCACCTTCCTCCGCGCCTGCCGACGGATCGGCTTTGATCGGATCCTGGCCGTCCACGGCAATCCCAAGTCGGAAATGGTCGCCCTTGCGAAATGGAGCCTGGAAGTGCCCGTCCCCTATGAAGCGGACCACCTCAATCTGGCCCCGACCGTATCCTCGGTCTGTTTTCTCGCCGTGCTTCAGGCCCTGGCCGTCGATATCGCCAGCCTGCGGGGCCTGACCCACGAACAATTCGTCAAGACTCATCCCGGCGGGACGCTGGGGAAGGACGATTCCGACGAACCGTAAGCCGAGACGCGCGCCTCCCCATGGTCAATCTGTCCTCCCCTCTTCCGGTTCGCCACGTGATCGTGCAAGCCGGGGGCAAAGGCTCCCGATTGGAGCACTATTGCTGGAACAAGCCAAAGTGCCTGGTGCCGATCAACGGCTCGCCGCTGCTTTACTCCCTGTTTGACCACTTCGATCCCGCCACGACGTTCATCGTCATCGGCAGTCACCATTTCGATGTCCTGGACCGGGTGCTGAAGACTTTCCCGCCCCGCCATCGCGTCCAGCTGGTCCGCGGCTCCGTGCCGGGCACGATCGACGGGCTGGCGGAGGCCACGGCCCTGCTGCCCGATGACGTCACGCCTTTCCTGCTCGTCTGGAGCGACATCTATTTCGAGGAGCCGCCCCAGGCGATCTTGGACGCCCCCGATGACGTCCTCACCGTCGGACTCACCCGCTCGTTTTCCTGCCGGTGGCGCATGGGCGCAGAGAACCAACTTGAAGAGCTGGCCACGGCCAACGAGGGCGTATTCGGACTATTCAAAGTTCCCGATCGCACCTGGCTCGCCGGCTTGCCCGCCGTCGGCGGCGAATTCGTGCGCTGGCTGGCGCAGCGCCAACGACCGATGCGCCGCCAATATTTCGACAAGATCAAGGAGTACGGCACGCTGGAGGCCCTCCATTCTTGCTGGGCGGAGAGCTCCTACTGCCGGTTTTTCAACGAGGTCAGTTTCGTCGGGGAGACGGTGGTGAAGCGAGCCAAGTTCGCCTCCCATGCCGGCATGATCGCCGATGAGCTGGCTTGGTACGGGTTTGTGCAGGACCGGGGCTTCAGTCATGCGCCTCGGGTACTGGCCGCCCAACCGCTGACCTTGGAGCGGGTTCGGGGCCAGCATCCCTTCGATCTCCCCAGCGGCTATAAGTCGCGCCGAGCCGTCCTGGAGCGGATTTTTGAGAGTCTGGCCGAATTACACCGGCTGGTCCCCGCCCAACCGGCCACGAGCGGCGACGCCCAAAAAGTCTATTTCGACAAAACGATGCAGCGTTTGGCGAATTTCCAGAGCCTGGCTCCGGATTTCGCCAACCGCTCGACCATCAATGTCAACGGCGCCCCCTGTCGCAACCCCCTTCACCCCGAGCACCGCGCTTGGTTCCAAAGCCTGGTGCAGAGCGTGACCCCGGTTTCTTTCACGGTCATTCATGGCGATCCCACTTTCTCCAACACGCTCGTGACCGAACAGGCCGAGGTGAAGTTCATCGATCCGCGCGGCCGGTTCGGCCTGTCCCAGATCTTCGGCGATCCCATGTACGACTGGGCCAAACTCTACTATTCGGTCGTGGGCGGCTACGATCAGTTCAATCGGCGCCAGTTCCTCCTTTCGCTCGAGTCGGGCGAGGTCGAACTCTCCATCCGCCAGTCGGGTTGGAATCATCTGGGCGGCCTCTTCGAGGCCCGCTTTGGGCCGGCTGAGCTGCGGCAAATCCGGATCCTTCACGCCCTGATTTGGTTCGGGCTCTCCGGCTATGTGCAGGACGATTACGATTCCATCCTCGGCGCCTTCTTCAAGGGCATCCATGAGCTGAATCACGTCGACGCGAAATGAGAATGACGCTGAGCAGCCTACCGAAGACTTGGATCTTCGATCTGGACGGTCTCTTGGTGGTCCACAACGGCCATTTGCAGGGCCAGGACCGGCTTCTGCCCGGAGCCCGGGAGTTTCTGAGCCAATTGCCTGCGACCGACACGGTCATCCTCCTCACCGCCCGTTCGGCCGAAAAAGTTCCGACGATCCGCTCCTTCCTCGCGGCCCATGGGCTGCGGGTGGATCACCTCCTTCCTGGCTGCCCCGTCGGCGAGAGAATCCTCTTCAACGACGCCAAGCCCTCCGGCTTGCCCATGGCCCACGCCGTCAACCTTCCCCGCGACGTCGGGTTCCTCGAGGTCTCCCTTCAGATCGATCCCCAGCTGTAACTTCCCGCCCATGAAAACGCCTCCCAATGTCTGCGTCCTCGTCGCCCAACATGGAATCGGCGACCATTACATCGTCGCAGGCTTCGCCGAGGCCGTGGCCAAGCGCCACAAATTCAAGGTGTGGCTGGCCGGTCGCCGCGAGTTGGCCTGGGTCTCGGACCTCTTCCCCGCGGTCGAGCGCTACATTCATTGGCCGGATCACATGCGGGCCGAGTCGATCCTGACCCATCGGCCCATGGCCGGCTGCTATTACTTTGCGCATTTTCCCCGGATGGACTTGGCCCATGCGGTGGGGTTCAAAGACTTTCACTTCCTCGATGCTTATCGGGTCCGTCTTTTCCTCCGCCCGGAGGCGGAATTGTCCGAGGCCCGGCTCCCGAATCCGGAAGAATTGGCCCGCGCCCGGTCCTTCCTGCAGCAGCACGATTGCCCCCTGGGTCGAACCGTGATCCTAAATATCGACGCCCGGACCACCGCCCTGGGCGGCGTCGATCCCCGGTACTGGCCGCTGCTCGCCGCCGCCTTCCGCACTCAGGGAGTCGAACCTTTCGTCAATCAAGGCCCCTGGACCCAGATCAGCGACGGGCTTCGCGGCGCTCCGTTCAACGTCGCCGACTATCGGGCGATCGCGATGGTGGCCGGGGCCGTTTGCACCGTGCGCTCGGGCATCTCCGATTTGGTGAGCAACCTGCCCATTCCCCAGGTGGTGGTCTATCCGGACGCCGACTATTTGGGCGGGCCGCTGATCAAAGGGACGACCTTGACCAAATTTGGGCTGGCCGTCCCCCCGCTGGAAATTCTCGCCCGCAAGGGCAACGTCCAGCAGGACGTCCGCGCCATCTCCCAACACTTAGAATCGTCGCTGGCCGCCGCCGCCGCCGCCTGATCTCACCCCCGACCCGACCATGAAATCTCCCTCCCCTCGCCCGCTCGCCGATTTTCAGGCCCAATTGGCCGCTCTGTCCTCCGCCCTGGATCATTTCCGGCTCGACCACGCCCTGCGCCAGCCACTGCGCGACGCCGCCGCGGCTCTCGCCCGCTCGCTGACCCGCCTGGGCAAGCAGGACCAAGGCCATGTCGACCTGCCCGAGATCATGGAGCTTTCCCGGCGAGTGTGGAATGCCGGCTATCTGGCCCAGCCCGTATCCAAAGAGGACCTTGCCCTCGCCACCGAACTCAACTCCGCCGGCTGGTCGGGCAAGCTCGGCGCCATGCTCGTGGCCCCGTGCTGGCAGTGGGCCGCCGCGCCGGTCCTCGATGAGGTTCCGGATTGGCTGTGGAGCCACTTCGTTGACTGGGTCTTTGTCGCGCCCTGTCAGGCCACGGCCTGCGGCGCGGCCAACGCGCATCTGCAAAAGCTAGAGAGCCTAGCCGAGGGGGTGTACCGCTGGGCGAGCCACAACCTGGGCTCGCCCTGCGTCAAGGCGGCGGTGGACAAGTTCGAGGCGAACAAGCAGGTCTCGTCGCCCCTGCGTTCGACCTTGTCGCTGAAACGGTGGATGACGGCGAAAACCGGGGTCTTCTCCCGGGCCGTGCGCGCCGACAAGGCAAAGGCTTATGCCGCCCCGGCTTACTCCCGCGAGGAGCGTCCCCTCCGCCTCGGCGTCTTTCTGCGGGACTGGAGCGAATCCCTGACCGTGCGGGCGCTGCTGCCGCGTCTGAGCGGGTTGGACCCCGCTCATTTCTCCCTCCTGCTCTTCGGCGAGCGCTTCCGGAGCGACAGCCTGGTCAATACTCTCCCGCAACTGCCGGCCACCTTCCAGGTCGTCCCCAATGGCTTCGGCGAGGGCATCGAAGTCCTCCGCTCGGCCAATCTCGACGTGCTCATTTTCGCCGGCGACCTCAGCAGCCGGTACGAGGGCCAATTTGCCCTTCATCGCATCGCCCCTTTGCAGATCGCAACCGACGAGTGCCCCTACGCCACCGGCCTGCCCGAAATCGACCTGCACTTGACCGCCGATTGCGATCAGCCGGAAGAATTTGGCGAAAAGCTCGCCCGCCTGCCGCTCCCGGGCTTCGTCTGGGACCACGACACCGCGCGGCTCGAAGTCGAGGGCACCAGCCGCACCAGCCTCGGTCTGCCCGCGACCGGAACCGTTTTGGTGTCGGCCACGCCCGTGGAGCATCTCAGTCCCGAGACCTTTCGCGCTTGGTCGGCTATCCTCACGGCCAATCCCGCCAGCACCCTCCTCCTGCTGCCGCCGGCCGGCTCCGACACTTTCGCCCTGGAGCAAATCTTTCATCGCCTCCAGGCCGACTCGGGCCTCGGCGACCACCGCTTCGTCGTCTCGGTCGGAGACCCCCGGATTGCCCTGGCCCACGGCGACATCTACCTCGACACCTACCCTTATTCCGCGCCCACCCCGCTGCTCGCCGCCCTCGCCGTCGGCCTGCCCGCGGTCACTTGGGAAGGCCGGACCCACCGTTCTCGCTCCGGATCCCGGATTCTTCGCGCCCTGGGCCAATCCCAGCTCGTCGCCGCCGACGAGGACGCCTACGTCCAATCGGTCCAAAAACTCATCCGCGACGCCGGGTGGCTCGGCGAGGTGCGCGAAAGCTTTCGGGCCACGATCGAGTCCCGTCGCGGCCTGGGCGACGCCCTTTTAGAGAGCCCCCATCTGGGCGAACTCATCGCGACCGCCTTCGACCTGCTCGTCGACCAGCGCCGCCTGCCCCCGCTCGTCGAATTGCCCGCTCCCGCCCTCTCGCCGATTGAACTAGCGGCCGCTGCGGAAGCGGCCGTGGCCCGCGGCGACGCTCCGGGCGCGATCACTCATGCCCACGCCCTGCTGCGTTCCCAGCCGGATTCAGGATCGGCGCGCTCCCTGCTCGGCCGCGGCTATCTCCTGGCGGAGCAGCCTGCCCAGGCCGTCACCTGTTTCACGTCCGCTCTACGCGGCCGGGAGCAGGAGGCGCAGTGTTGGTTGGACATCGGCGCCGCCCTGCGCGCGCAAGGCGACCACGCGCTCGCCCTGACCGCTTACAAAGCGGGGCTGCAATTGGACCACGAGGCGATCGAGGGGTGGATCGCGATTGGGGAAATGGCCCGGGCCAAGGGAGTCGATGACCTCGCCGCCGAGGCCTTCGGGGTCGCCCGGCGACTCGATGCCCAGCATCCCCGGCTGGCCGCGATCAATTTCTGAGCGGTTGGCCTGTCCCTCGCCGCCATGCGTCTTCTTTTCACCACCGCGTCGGCCTCGCTGAGGCTGGCATTGCCGGATTTGGCGGAGGAACAGATCGTGGTGGGTCCCCTCCTTTCCGACCAGGAAATTGAGGGGCGGATCTTTGCCCGGCGCGCCCCGGCCGGCGACTACGATTTGGCCGCCATCGTGGCCGCGCTCCCGCCAACGCAGCAACCGGATGCCATCGCCTGCATCGTGGACGGCCAGACCTGGGCCCTGCCCCGCAATCTCGCCGGCTGCCCGGGACGCCGTCTTTTACTGGTCGGCGACACGCAGTCGGCGCCGGACGGCTTGGCCCGGCTGGTGGACTACGCCCGAAGCGAGAGCTTCGACCACATCGTTTTTACCCATGGCTGCCTCGACGAGGGCATCTTTCTCGCCGCCGGCCTGAAGAATGTTTCCTGGTTCCCCGGCCTGCTCTGTCCGGTTCGCGACTGGCTTTTGCCCATCATTCGGCAGCCCGAGCGGACCCGGTTACTTTCCTGCGCCCGGGAGAACTCGTTGCGATGGTCGGCCTTGAACACCCGCCTGGGGGTGCTCAACCGCCAGGGCGTCAAGACCATGTTCTGGTGCGATCATGCCGAAACCCGCCTCGAGCAGATGGGCCACTCTCTGGCAACCCTTCTGCCGTCCGAGCGGGGGGAATGGTCGCCTCAATTCTTCGAAGCCCTTGCGGCCGGAAGCCTGCTGGTCACCAGCGGCCTAGGTCCCGACGCCGGACTGGAGCGCCTTTGGCCGGACGGAGCCCCGTTGGTCGCCGTGGAGGAGGCGGAAAACCTCGGCCCGGCACTCGCCACCTGGCAAAACTCTCCCGCAATGGTCGAGGCCCTGCGCGCCCAAGGCGCCGCCTGGTATGACCGCTTCCTCGGAGAATCCCCCCGGCGCGCGGCCTTTGCCGCCTTGGTGACCGAAGGCAAAGCCGCCGTCCCCCCCCTCGCCTTAGAACGGACAGGTTGGGCCGGAATCGAGTCCGGCACGGTGCGCGCCCTGCTGCCGACCGCCGCGGCGCTGCAGTTGGCGCTGAACGCGCAGTCCCAGCCGACGGCGTGGATCGCGGCGGAGGCCCCCGCGGCCTACCTCACGTGGCTGCGGCGCTTTCCCCGCTTTGCGATCGTGCCGCAGCCTCAGCCCGGCTGCGCTTTGGCCATCGCCGCCGCGGCTGCGCCCGCCTTCTCCACTCCCTTTCTCTGGTCCCTCAGCCCGGGGGCAGTTGCACCCGGCTACGAACCCTTCGGCTCCGTTCCCGGCGTCTGGGCAGAGAGCGATTTCATGCGGTCGGTCAAGGCCCAGCAGGAAGCCCGGCGCTGCCTCGACCTGGGATTGTATCCCCAAGCCCTGGAATGGGCCCAGCGCGAGGTCACGGCCCGGCCAGAGGGGCCAGAGGGCCATCTGATCCTCGCCGACCTCTTTTCGGAAACCGACTCGGCGGCAGGCTTCGAGCGCCATCTGGCCGTCCTGCGCCGCGCCTGCCCCCAGGACCCTCGCCTCGGCGAATTGGAAAATCGCCGTTTCCAGGGCGTCCGGCTCCTGGCTGATCGCCTGGTTCGTCGGGCCTGGGATCTTTACGCCAGCGCCTCGCCGGAACCGGCCCTGGAGCTTATCGCGCCCTTGGCCCCCAAGGCTCCATTCTTGGCGGATTTGCACGTGTTGCGCGCCCTCCTTCTCACCGGCCGCGGCGATCACCCGGGAGCCCTCGAGGCCTGGCACCATGTCGTCCGGCATTTTCCGAATGAAGACGAGCTGTGGTTCACTTTCGGGCTGGCGCTCTGGCAGGCCGGACGGCGCGCCGAAGCCGGATTCGCCCTGCGCCGGGCGGCCGATCACGCGCCCCATGTCGCCGCCTACGCCCAGGCCTTCGCCCGCGCCGCTGCCGCCGAGCCCTCGATCCCTCGCCACGACGGGCGAGAACGCGACCTCGTCATCACCGGATCGGAAAACTGCCAGAAACACGGCGCGGGCGTGCTGATCAAAAGGCATTTCTCCGCCCATCTCGACACGGTCACGCTCCGACCCGCCACCTACTACCAGGGTGTCGAGGAAGTCGGGGGCACCCATCTCTGCCTGCCCTTCCAGGAAGTCCCGGCGATCGAGCTGCAGACCCGCCTCCGCCGCCTCCTCGCTCCATTCAAAATCCGGCGGATTCTCTGCATCCCCTATCACCGCCGCGAATGCGTTTACGCCCTCGCGGCGCAGGAAATTACGCGCGCGCGCCTCTGCACCTATGTGATGGACGATCGCAACGTCTGGCTGCCGGACAACGATGACGCCACCTTGCGCGCACTCTTCGAGCGCTCCGCGCTGCGCCTGGCCATCTCCTCCGAGCTCCAGATGGCCTATACGATCAAGTTCGACTTTGATTTCGAGGTCATGCCGCCGACCGTCACCAACCGGGACGCGCGCCGGACCAACCGGTGGAATCCCAAGGTGCGCCCACCCACCCATGCGGCGCTGGTCGGCAATATCTGGACCAAAGACCAGCTGGTGCAGCTCGTAAAATTTGTCGCCCGCTCCGGCCTGTCCCTGGACTGGTACGGGGGCAAGGAGTTGCCCGAATCGCTCCGGGAGTGCGGGATCAATCTCATGGGCTTTGTGCCGGAAAGCGTCCTGGCCGATCGCCTGCCCGAGTACCCGTTTGTCGTCGTGCCAAGCGGCAAGCTGGACGGCACCGAGGATAACGAATGGCTCACCCGCCTCAGTCTGCCCTCGCGCATCGTCTTTCTCCTGCAAACCCAGACGCCAGTTCTCGTGCTCGGGAGCAAGGACACCTGCGCCAGCCGGCATATCACCCATCTCGGCATCGGCCGCGTCGTCCCCTATGACCACCCGGACCCGATCAAGGTCATCAACGAATTCACCAAGCCGGCGGCCCGCGCCGATTACCTGAAAAACGCCGCCCGAGCGGCGGATGGCTTTGTCATGCCGGAAAGCGGACGTTGGATCTGGGAGTCCCTGGATGCGGGCACGCCGGCTCCCGCCCCTTTCCATGCCGTCATGGAGCGAGTGCCGCACTTCGAAGTGCTCTGGCCGCCGTCGGCCGTCGGGAAGATTCCGATCTCCCACGTCGAACTGGCGTCCGCCTAGGTCCGGGAATCAAGGGGCCGGGGGCGGCCCTAGTCGTTCCCCGCCAAGATCGCCGCAAAGACCGTCCGATCAATATTGCCGCCGCTTTGCACGACCGCCACCTTGCGCCCCCGCATCCGATCGCGCTCCTGAGCCAAGGCCGCCAAGGGGGCCGCCCCGGCGCCCTCCGCGATATTGTGGGTGTCGGTAAAAAAATGGCGCATCGCGGTTCGGATCTCCGCCTCATCCACGGCCACGATCCGCGCCGCGCCCCGCTGGATGATTTCTAGGGCCTGCGGGTCCGGCACCCGGCAGGCCATGCCGTCGGCGATGGTCGGTCCGACCTCGCGGGCCAGCGGGCGGCCGGCGGCGAACGAATCAGCGTAGGCCGGCGCGGCCGCGGCCGTCACTCCGATGATCTCGGTCGCCAAGCCCAGGGCGTCGCGCACCGCGATGGCTCCGCAAATGCCCGAGCCCAGGCCCACCGGCACATAAAGGGCGGCCAGATCGGGCACGGCGGTCAATAGTTCCAGGGAATAGCTCGCGACCCCGGCGACCAAGTCCGGGTGAAAGGACGGCACAAAATGGAGGCCCCGCTCCGCTCCGAGCCGGGCGGCTTCCTCTAGCGCGGCCTGAAAATCCTCCCCCTGCTCGATCAATTCCACACCGCGGGCCCGCATGGCGGCATTCTTTTCCCGGCTGTTCCCGCGCGGCGCCACGATCACCGCCTTGAGCCTGTGGCGCTGCGCGGCGAAGGCGATGCTCTGGCCGTGATTCCCCCGGGTGGCGGCAATGACTCCGGTCAAGGCCGGCTCCCGGCGCATCAGCTCATCAAAATAGACGATGCCGCCCCGGACCTTGAAGGCCCCGAGGGCGGTGTGGTTCTCGTGCTTGACCCAGACCTCGGCGCCGAGCCACTGGCCGAGCAGCGGCCAGCAGATCTGCGGGGTCGGCGGCATCACTTGGTGGACCAGGCGGGCCGCCTGCTCCAGGGCTTGTCGGGACGGAAGGACCACGGCCGACCGTATGAGGGAAGGGCCGGGACTCAAGGCGAGATTCCCTCTGGCCTCAGAGCTCGTTTTCCTCTAGGGAAGAGCCTGTATTGAGGCCACTTGGGCGTTTCCGCCCCGGAAGACCGCGATGAGACCCTTTTGCCTGGCGCTGCCGGCCTTGGCCGCCGCCTTATTTTTTTGTTTGCCGGCGGCGGCATCGCCTCCGCCGCCTTCCGACGCTGACCAGGCGGTCCGGGTCGAAATCTACCCGCGTCCCGTCGAGTCCTGGCTGGAGGCGCAGATCGCGCTGGCGCGGATGGACTACTCCTGCGGCGCCATCGACGGGGTCGGCGGCTATCAGTCTTCGACCGCCTTGAAGGCCTTCCAGGATCACGAGGGAATCCGGGCCAACGGCCAGCTCAATTCCGAGACCCGCGAGAGCCTGGTCCTGACTTCCGCACCCCTGACGCAGATGACCCTGAGCGCGGCGGACTTGGCCTCCCTCCAGCCCCTCAGTCCCCATTGGATCGGGAAATCGGAGCAGACCGCCCTCGCCTACGAAACCGCGCTGGAAATGGTGGCGGAACGGACCCATGCCAATCCGAAACTGATCCGCCAGCTCAACCCCGGAGTGGACTGGTCGGCGGTCACCCCCGCGACCCAGCTGACCGTGCCGGCCGTCGCCCGGACGACCGCGCGCGGGACCGCCGAGCGCCTCCATATCAGCCTGGGCGATCATGTGCTCGAGGCCTTCGACGCCGACGACAACGTCATCGCCCACTTCCCCGTCAGCATCGGCCACATCGCGGAGAAGCGTCCGAACGGCGAGTTGCATGTCACGGCCATCATCCCGGA
>Ga0302320_10009571_pt1 | contig 20792 bp, 19 predicted proteins | sample Bog_T0_3_FD_202130 | JGI IMG/M metagenome (GOLD analysis project Ga0302320, IMG submission 202130) | Peat permafrost microbial communities from Stordalen Mire near Abisko, Sweden - Bog_T0_3 | ecosystem: Environmental > Terrestrial > Soil > Wetlands > Peat | place: Sweden: Abisko, Stordalen Mire...
TTCGCCGACGAAGATTCCGCGCTTCGCCGGCGCACTCCACAGGCAGTTATCCCTCTACGGCTTCGATCTGATGGCTTTCCGCAGCCTTGCAGATTGCTTCGAAAGCGGAGATGTTGGCAACCATCTCCTCGGGTGTTACCGGGTAAGGCGCCCGTCCGGCGGCAGCGTCGGCGAATGCCTCCACGTTAGCGCGAACCATTAACATGGCGGGGTATTCCACGGTCACGGGACGGCCACCGGTCATGCACTTGGTCAAGACCCAGCCTTCCGGTGCCTGGGGATGACTCTTGTCCTGCAGCTCCAACCATCCCTTGCTTCCCAGAACCGAAAAACGGATTGAGAATGGCGGTCCAAACATGCTGCAGATCACAGCATTGGCGCCACTCTTGAACTTGACTAAAACTCCGAGGGTCTCGTTGTCGTGCGGCGTGATCAGCGAGTTCATGTTCGCTACAACAGTTTCGGCGGGGCCATTGACGGCCACGCAGAGGTCGAGACCGTGGACGGCCATCGCGGTCATCGAGGTGCCTCCCGGAGCTTCCGCTTTTTGCACGCGCCAGTTGTCGGCGGCCAGCGGTCTCAGGTCAAAGGTCAAGGTCGCTTCCGTCGTCTGGATGGTGCCGAGTTCGCCCGATCTTACCATCTTCAGAATGTCCATCATCACGGGCTTGAAGCGGTGCTCATGACCGACGCCGAGGACAACGCCGGCAGTCTTGCATGCTTCGACCGACGTCACCGCGTCTTTCCGGGTCATGGCCAGCGGCTTTTCACAGAAGACATGCTTCCCCGCCTTGGATGCAGCCACAATCTGTTGTGTGTGCATCGTGTGAGGAGTACACAAGACCACGCCACCGATGTTGGGATTGGCCAGCGCGGCGTTGAAATCGCTTGTAAATTCGAGGCCCTGAGATTTTGCCCATTCACCGGCGGCGGGAACCACGTCGACAGCCAGTGCGACTTTAACCTTCGCGCTGTCTTTCAACATCTCGATCATGGTTTTCCCCCACCACCCCAAGCCGACAACAGCCAGATTCAACTGGCCCGTTTCTGAAAAACCTGCTCTCTTCATTACAAATAATCCTTTCGATAATTAAGTTTGCCGAGAACCTATGGGTCGAAAACTACTCCAACCAATGACGCGCTTCGTTACGCTCTCTTTGGCACAATCAGTTGCTTGGGATTTACAAAAGCCATTGCAATGATTCCGATGACCGGAAACAGCGTCAGTTCGATGAATGCGGCTCCACCCCAACCAAACTTGCCGACCAGTATCGCCATCAGGTAACCGGCAGTAGAAGCTGCCCCAAACAACGATGTAAGGAAGATTCCCGACGCACGGCCTACCATCTGCGGCCGGACGCTACGCTGCAAGAGCGAGAGTAGGTTGACGAAGACAAAGCCGCTAGCAAGAGCGCCCGTCAAGAAGCATAGCGCGCACTGCGCCGGTAAGGTGGTTGCCAGGTTGTACATTGAGAATCCAACGGCGGCGAGAAAGGCGAAGGAAGCGGCCGTGACCCAGCGCTGCTGAAAGCGATCGCCGAACCATCCGCCAACGAAAGACATGAATCCGCCAAGGCCGAAATAGCTGAATGCCACGGCGGCATTCATCGGCGTGAACTTCAAGACATCCTTAACATACGTGGTGTATAAGCCGAGGAAACCGTACAGTGAATATCCAAGAATAACGGACCCGATGAAACCCAGGATCACATTGCGATTCCAAACGTTGGTAGGCATGTGGCTAAGCGCAGCGACATCCACGGCGGCTGTTGAACCGGGCCCTTTGCTCTCGCTGAAACCCTTAGGCACAAAGATCAGGACCAGGGCGCAGAGTACAAAACCGATGACGCCGAACCAAACAAAAGGCACATGCCATGCGATTGACGCAAGCTGGGGAGTCTTAGCCGCTGCCGACTGCACTAATTGAGCGCCGATCCGTGGGCCAAAGAAGCCGCCTACGCCGTAAGCCACAATCATCCATCCGATATAGAAAGACCTCTTCCTGTGGAAGTAGCTGCCGACGGCGGCAAACAGCCCAGCCATCTGCATCCCTTCACCGATTCCCGTCATTGCCCGGTAGATCAGCATGTCCCAAAAGCCGGTCGCCCATATTGTTGCCAGGGTAAAGACGGAATAGATCACCATGCCGCCGACGATGACCGCTTTGCGGGAGGTACGATCCAGAAGGTAGCCCGTTGGAATGCCGGCGACAGCCAACCCTAAGGTGAATATCGTGGAAAGCAAACCGGCGATCTTCAGGTCGAATCCAAACGCTTTGCGGATTGCAGGCAATAGTGTCGGAAAAATCTGACGGTCGGCTGCGTTGATTGAATACGAGACGCACAAAATAACAAGAAATAAGAGGGATAACCCTAGCCCATACAGCATTTCTGGCGATCCGGATTTCTCCGACGCCGCCGGACTTGCGGCGGGTACAGATGACTGCATACTGAACTCCTTGTGGTTTGCCTTGTGGTTACGTACTTTAGATGTAAATCGTTCATCTCAATTTAACAAGCTAAATCACCATGCCCACGGCGAGTGCGAATGTAGCGGGCTACGGTTGAGAATATTCGCATGGGTACTTATGCAAATAACAAATCAGCTTATAAGTCCAATAGATTGGTTTGTTATGAAATGTCTGGATATGGGTCCGTTCGAAGCCGAATCTGTTAGATGCCTTGAAACAAATTGAGGAGGCGTTTTCACAACGCCTCCTCAATCTATTCCTGCTCTCAACGGTTCGGGTTAGCGGCTGACGGAGAGTGTGGGTTCAGTAGCTTTTACGCCAAAGATTTTGCACGCATTCTCGGTTAGAACGGTTTTGAGTTGCGCCGGAGTTAGTCCCGCGCCCTTGACGAAATCTACCGGCGCAAATTCTGCCATGTCGAAGGCATAGTCCGTCCCCAGCATCACATGGTCGGCTCCGGCCAAGTCCACCAGAAACCGCAACTGCTTATCCATGAAAACGATCGTGTCGAAATACAACTGGTGCATGTACTTTTCAGGGGACTTGACGTCGTTGACTTTCGGCTCGCTTCGAACTTCATACCCATGCTTCAGGCGCCCGAGCTGGTAAGGGAAGAATCCGCCGCCATGGGTAAAGGCAACCTTCAACTTGGGGCAGTGATCCAGTACGCCGCCAAAGATCAGACTGGCAATAGTCATCGCCGTATCCAGAGGGTTGCCGTAGAGATTAGTCAAGTAATACTTAGTGAACATCTCCTTTGCGCCCACATAGTAGGGATGAAACAGAATGAAAACATTGAGATCTTCGCACTCTTTGAAGAAAGGCAGGAACTTGGGATCGTCGAATTGGACGCCTCCCACATTTGAGCCGATCTGAATCGACTTGAATCCCAGGTCTTTCACGCAACGGCGCAGCTCTGTAATCGCCAAGCTAACATCCTGCATGGGTAACGTTCCCATCCCTACGAATTTGCCGGGATGCTCCTTGGTCAAATTGTAGATTGCGTTGTTGGTCATTCGGGCTACTTCCAGACCCAGTTTAGGCTCCGCCCAATAGTAGAACAGCGTGGGAGATGCGGACACGGCAGCCATGTCCAGCTTGGTACGCTCCATGTCAGCGAGCCGGGCCTTAGTGTCGTGGAAGCCGGGAGAGAGCGGATAGCCGTAACCCTGATCGTGAAGTATCCAAGGCTCATCCCCTTTCTTTATCAGCTTGGCCTGCAATCCCGAACCGGGCTTGGAAATTGCGTCAACGAATTCTTGTGGAATGAAATGGGAGTGCATGTCGAAATTCATGTTCATCTCTCGGAGTTTGGATTATCCACCTGTCAGAACTAAAAGCCTTACGGTCCTTAGCTGTATCTCTTCTCTACGCTGGACCCGTCGAACCAGTCAAACTGGTCGCTGGCTGTTTTTACGATGATACTCTTCACCTGTGTGTAGTCTTTATAACACTCGATACCGTTTTCCCGGCCGATACCACTATCTTTGTAACCTCCCCACGGGGAAGCCGGATGAATTCTATGGTGGTCATTGATCCAGATCACTCCGGCTTCGAGCTGCTCTGCCACCCTGTACGCCCTGCGGAGATCGTTGGTCCAAACTGCCATTCCCAGTCCAAACTGGGTACCATTCGCAATCGCAATCGCGTCTTCCTCGGACTTGTACTTCATGATGCACACTACAGGCCCGAAGATCTCCTCCTGCGCCACTGTCATGTCATTCGTTACATCAGACAGAACTGTTGGGCTGATGTACCAACCCTCGGATGGTAATGGAGTCGATCCATAGGCTAACGTAGCGCCTTCTTTAACGCCGGCCTTGATGCATTCCATAACCCGTTTCCGGTGACGCTCTGAAATCAGGGGTCCGATGTCAGTGTTTGGATCGGAGGGACGGCCCACTCGCAGCTTTTTCACCTTGGCGACAAAGGCTTCCAGGAAACGGTCGTACATCGCTTCTGACACGATGACCCTTGCGCCTTGTACGCAGGTTTGCCCTGTTGCGATGTAACCCGCGAACACCGCCCCGTTCACGGCGGTCACGAAATCCGCATCATCGAATACGACTACCGATGCCTTACCACCCAGCTCGGCGGCTACCCGAATCAGGTTACTTCCGGCGCAAGCGGCAACGCCTCGGCCCGTTGCGGTTCCGCCAGTCAGATCGACTTTGCTAAGGGCCTTGTGTTCAGCCAGCGCCTTTCCGGCAACCGCTCCCAGCCCGTGTACCACGTTCACAATTCCATCCGGAATGCCGCTCTCCTGGATAAGTCCGGCCAAAATATTGACGGTCAGCGGAGCCAGCTCCGACGGTTTAATAACAGCCGCGTTTCCCGCAGCCAGCGCCGGCGCCAGTTTCTTCGCCAAGATCAACAGCGGATGATTAAAAGGCGTAAGTAGCCCTACTACTCCCAGTGGCTCCCGCCGGACGAAGTTCAAATATCCAGGACCAAACGGTGGCATCGTATCTTCCAGGGTCTCGGCCACGCTGGCGAAATAGTCATACCACTCTGGCAATCTTCCCAACTGGGCTCGCATCTCACGGATAGGACGACCGGTTATGCGACTCTCCACCTCTATCAAGGTTGGCATGTTCTGCCGGATCTTCGCCGCAAGAGTACGCATCCTTATAACTCGATAAGGTACGCTGCTCCGCCAAGGGGATTCCTTGAAGGCGCGCTGCGCGGCTTGGACCGCGAGTTCCACGTCCTGTGCCGTGCTATTTGCAATCTGCGCTATGGTTTGCCCGCTCTCCGGACCGATCAACGGAATGTACTCGCCCGACACGCTCGGGACGAACTTGCCGTTGATAAATTGATCGCATCGTTGCACTTGTGGGATGACCTGGAAACCCATTTCGACCTCCGGGGAAACTGTAGGACTGGCAGCCGGACATCCATCTTAATTTAATAGTCAGGACTTAGTTGACTTAATAGTCAGACCTTATAAGAAGACTGAGTCCCTGCCGTGGAAAGTGCTCGGAGTGGCCTCCCATTCCCGGACTTGCGGCACGTTCCCGCTCCGCTTCGAACCATGTTTCTTCTACTTCCCAAGCTCAAGTCTTAGCTTGACTTTTGAACGGAAAATAGGCATCGTTTCAGGGGTTCCCTAAACTGGTGGGTAAAGCCCCTTCGGACAGCCGAGGCCAGCGGTGGTGCGTCTGCACCATTCGTGACGGTTGTCCCCATTCGCGCCATTTGCGACTTCATGATGCCAGGCGGAACATTTATTTGAGAGGAGTATCCTTGTGACTTTTGATGAACTTTTTGGAAGATTAGAAGAATCAAAGCTTACCCGTAATCATTACAAGCTGATAACGGCAGCTGTTTTGGGAGACATGCTCGAGTTCTTTGACTACTACATCATCGGATTCGTTCTGGCATTTATCGTTATCCCATGGAAACTGAGTTTTGCCGCTACGGCTATCGTGTTGCTGAGCGCTGGCGTCGGCAGTTTTCTGGGATCGTTCTTCTTCGGCTGGCTTGCAGATCGCTACGGCAGAATGAAGGTGTGTTTCATTACCATCGCGACCTTCACCTTACCTAGCATTTTCATGTACTTCACCCCAGAGGGCAATTGGATTTACCTGACGGTCTTTCGTTTCATCGTCGGGTTTGGCGTAGGCGGACTGTATTCAGTTGATCTGCCACTGGTGCAGGAGTTTATGCCTACCCGCGTCCGCGGCGCTGTCGGCGGTATTGTCACCGCTTTGATTCCAGCGGGAACTTTACTGGGAAGCTTTTGCGCCGCCTATCTGACACCTGTTTTGGGCTGGAGAGGATTGTTCCTTATCGGCTTGGCGCCGGCGGCATTAGCTGTGCTATTCAGGTTGTGGATGCGCGAGTCGCCACGCTGGCTGATCTCGCAGGGTCGTTATGAGCAAGCGGTCAAGTCGATCGCCTGGGCGCTCGAGGAAGAGATCGATCCCAGTACTGTAACCATGGGGAAGATAGGTGTTAAGAAGCCCCAGCCGGCTTTCAGTGAGATCTTCAATTATCCCCGCAGCGTCTTCGTTTCCTGGACGACCAGTTTCTTCCAGTCCATTATGGATTACGGTTTTGTTCTGTGGGGGCCGACTCTTCTGGTTCTCGTGCTGAAGATTCCGCCAACCAAGGCCGCTAAGATGTTTATGGCCGTGGCTTGTGCCAGTATCGTAGGCAAATTTGTCTGGGCTTACCTGTCGGAAGTGATTGGCCGCCGGTACTCCGGAATACTGATTGGAGCCGGGTCCGTTGTCACCTGCCTGATCGTGTCCCGCTTCTACAACACCTACTGGTTCGGCGTCCCCGTTATCTTCCCGGCGTTCATGATTATGTATGCCTTCATCAACGGTGGGTGGTCGATTACCGGTCCGTACTCGGCCGAGATTTGGCCTCAGCGTCTGAGAGCGACTGGAATGGGATCCGCCTATGGTATCGGCGGCCTTGGTAGGATTGCTGGCCCGATGGTGTTGGCAATCTTCGCCGGAAGCAGCAACCTAGTGACGCCTAAGGCGACCGTAACCGCCATTGGTCCCGCGTATGTCTTCTTCGCCTTCTGCGGTTTGCTATTGATGTTTACGTTTATCTTTGGTCTTGAGACCAAGGGTAAGACGGTGGCCCAGATCGAAGAGATGATCGGCACTCCGGCTTCCCGGAAAGCTGCATCCTCGGTTGGCGACTAGCTAAGCCAAGTAACAACAATTTCCGGCCTGGAGCGAATTCGCTCCAGGCCGGATTCTTTTGCCGCTTTTCCAAATCGCTCTTGCCGCGACTACTTAACTGGGACTGGTTTCTCGCGGCGAATCCGATTCCGCGAATGTGGCAATGGACCTTCACAGTTGCGGCGGACTGCAATCAACTCCGCAACTACCGAGACGGCAATCTCCTCCGGTGTCACTGACCCCAGTTGCAGGCCGATGGGCGCATACACTCGATCAAAGCTCTCGCGAGGGATGCCCTCTTTTTCGAGTTGTTCGAAGACGGTAAGCACTTTTCGTCCTGAGCCGATCATGCCGATGTAGCGCGCTTTGCTATCGATTGCCCAGCGCAGGACGCGCATGTCATGACGATGCCCTCGCGTAACAATGGCAATGTAGGAGCTGTCGGGCGGGTCCAGTTGCGACATCATCAAGTCCATGTCGCCAGACTGAACATCGAGCGCGTCAGGAAATCGCTCGCGGTTGGCGAAAGCCTCTCGATCGTCAACCACCACAACATCAAAACCTGCGATCTGCGCGACTCGATAGATATTGAAGCCCACATGGCCCGCGCCGAAGATGTACAACAGCGGCGACGGAATGACAGGTTCGACGAAGACTTGAAGCGAGCCGCCGCAAACGAGCCCCGTGTCATCATCCGGGTGCTGATTAAGATCGAAGTTGAAGCTTCTCGGCTTTTCGTCTTTCATGACTTCCATTGCCCCTTTACAGACATCGTTTTCCACGCAACCGCCGCCAATCGTGCCGAGGATCGAGCCGTCGTCACGAACCAGCATTTTGGCCGCAGCCGTTGATGGAATGGAGCCTCTGACATTCACGATGGTTGCTAAAGCAGAACGTCTTCCCTGGCGTCTGAGATTGCATATCTCGGTGTAAATATCCATTGCCACGCCTTCCACATAAGTATTTCAGAGAATTCGAATCACTCGTGAGTGACGATCCTTTGCGAGCTTGAAAAGAAGGGCGATGCTTCGCGCAATTGGCGCACTGCCTCTGGCAGGACGGAGATCAGATGGTCAATGTCCTGCTCCGTATTCGTCTTTCCGATGCTGAAGCGCAGGCTGGAACGCGAACGCTCGCCGCTTAGCCCCATTGCCATCAGAGCACTCGATGGCTCCTCTTCGCCAGAGGTACAGGCGGCGCCTCGCGACACGGCTACTCCACGTTCGTTCAGGGCAATCACGAGCGAATCTCCTCCGACATGATCAAAGTATATATTGGAGGTATTCGAGACCCGAGTTCCTCCCGCGCCATTCACGCCGACGTCTGGAATCTGCTCCAGCACCGCTGCCTCCAACTTGTCGCGCCAGAGACCAATGCGTTCCTGCGAACCATCCCGCAGCCCGCGTCCCGCGATCTCGCAGGCGCATCCGAAGCCAACGATTCCTGGAATATTTTCCGTGCCGGAGCGCCGGCCGCTCTCCTGGCGGCCTCCGTAAGTCTGGGGACGGAGTGGAGTTCCACGCCGCACAAATAGCGCCCCCGTTCCCTGCGGCCCATGAATCTTGTGCGCGGTAATCGTCAACAGATCGCAGCCTATCTGCTCCACGTTGATGGGAACCTTTCCCGCCGCCTGCACCGCGTCGGTGTGGAACCACACGTCGGCTTCCTTCGCAATCCGCCCAATCTCCTCCACTGGCTGCAGGACTCCCGTCTCGTTGTTCGCCATCATGATTGAGATGAGCTTGGTATCCGCGCGCAACGCCTTGCGAACCTCACCAGGGTCAACCTGCCCGCTGGAGTTCACCCCAACCCGCGTCACGCGGTATCCAATGTGTTCCAGATGGAGGCAGCTCTGCAGGATTGCACTATGCTCGATGGCTGAGGTAATGACGTGGTCTCCCGGCGCAACCATCCCCAGTAGTGCAAGGTTGTCGCCTTCGGTTCCACTACCGGTGAATATGATCTCGGTAGTCCGGCAGCCAAGCAGATTCGCCACCGACATACGCGCGTCTCTCAGGGCCACAAGCGCGCGTTGGCCGCAGGCATGAAGCGACGACGGATTTCCAAACTGCTCTGAGAAGTATGGGAGCATCGCTTCCAGCACCTCCGGCAACACAGGAGTCGTAGCGTTATTGTCCAGATAAACGATTGGCATCTTCCCTCACCGGTCTCTCGCCTTTCCTGCAATGTTCTCAGCGTCGAGCGAATCGCCAATTACCGAATGCAGTTCAACGCCGAGACGACTTTCAACCTCGTGGGCAATTGCCTCCGCCGCCGCACGTCGCTGCGAAGCTGCGGCTAGCGCAATTGGATTCTCCCGAAAGCGCTCTAACGAACCATGGAAGCGCTCAGCAAGCGTCACTACTTTTTCACCGCTCACCAGCTTGTCTGCCAGATACACGATTGCCGCCTCATCCAGCCTCTCTTCCGTGAACTGATAGTCAGTATGGAGCGCAACCACGTCCGCAACTTCGCCAAGCTCAAGATCTCGCAGGATTTGCGCCCCGGCGGTGGCGTGGCTGGGTTCGCCTTTTGCCAGATCGTGCAAAAGCCCGCCAGCTCTCGCCAGGAGGGGTTCCACGGGAACGCCCCCGTTTGCCAGGGCTGCGGTTATTCGGTAGGCCACCTGCGCAACCACGCGCGAGTGTCTCACCGCCCGCATATCCGTCCGGCGCTCCGCCAATATGGCTTCGCATTCCCGCAGGCTCGGGATCTCGCGGTGGATGGCAAGCTCTCGGATGCCGGCGAGTTCCTCAGGCGTGTCCATATCCCGGCGAATTCCCTCGTCCGGCACAAAAAGATCGCAAGACCTTGCCTCATGAAATGCCAGCAGGGCCGAGAGCTTCGCTTCCGGCCCCATCCTCAACCCCTCGGCCAGAACGGTTGACGAGATTAACGGCGGATGGCCGCGGCGTCCCTGAAAAACCGGGTACACGATATCTATGTTTCCCTTTTTTGTGGCGTAGCAACCAGCTAATCGGCGGACCGTACTCGCTCTTACCAGGGGAATATCGACGGGAATCACGAAGCTGGCATCGGTCTCTGCAGGCAGGGCTGCCACTCCCGCGCACACGGACGAATACATGCCCTGATCGAAATTGGGATTCAAAACGCATTTGCCGCCCGCCGTCTCGACCACGGGGCGCAATTCATCTGCACGGTGCCCGAGTACAACGAATACGTCAGGAATCCCCGCCGAGAGGAACAAATGCACCACGCTTTCCACAGCGGTGCGGCGGCCCACCGAAAGCAGGGGTTTGAGCTGTCCCATGCGCGAAGAGTAGCCTGCGGCCAGAACAATTGCGGCCAGTTTAGGCCGTGACTCCCCTGGCGGACGGTGGCTTGTGGTTGATGTCATACCGCCTTCCATTGACGTTTTACTTCCGGCGTTCGCGATCACGGGCCGCCAATAGCCCAGACTTTTGCGACCCTACGTTTACAGTACCATCATCGCTGCAAGAAAAAACTTTTCGTTGTTGTGCAGTGCTTTGTAATCTGCTACTTACGGACGTATCGCGATCTCTTCGGGATGGCTCTTCTGTGCCAGTTGTCACCTCGGATAGTGCGTCGAGTCACATATTTTCGTAGCGTCTCCAAACACAATCAATGATGCCTTGCGAGCATAAATTCGCAGTAGGTATTCCCTGGAAGAATGCCGGGGATTTTCCCAGTGGTGATATTTGTACACCAACTCCGGAACTGTTCCAGCTTTTTTGCTGGGCATGCTGGCCGAAAATGATCGAGTTCGCTCCATCAACCGTTCCAGGAAATAGTGCAAAGTTTCCGAAATCCGTTCACGAAGCAAGCTCTAGGTGTCATTCGGATGCTCGATTTTCCACCCATAGGAGTGGATGAAGATGCTACTCAACACCTTTGAATACCTCAAGCCGACGAACTTGAGTAACGCCTTAGGCTCCAATGCTGTTCTCTGTTCGGGGTTCAGTTCAATCGCCGGCGCCCTACGTTAGACAGATAGGGCAAATATAATTGTAAGGAGTATTTATATGAAGAATTTTGAACTGATAAGGCCGGAGACCCTGGCAGAGGCATTCAGCGTCCTTAAAGCGAAAAAGGAGGAAAAAACCTTTATTCTCGCCGGAGGGACAGACCTTCTGCCGGTTATGCGTGCGGGCGTTCTGGACGTGGACTATCTGGTTGATATCACCGGTCTTGGATTTAATGAGATCAGCGAGACGGCGGACGGTATCACGATTGGCGCTCTATGCACATTTAAGCAGATCTACAAGAATCCGCTCGTACAGAAGAATTTCCCTGACCTCTGCAAAGCCGCAGCGTGGGTTGGCGCCGTGCAGACCAGAGGAATTGCGACTATGGCTGGTAATTTGTGTGCCGCTGTGCCGAGCCTTGACAGCGCCCCGACACTCCTAATCCATGAGGCGCGTTTTAAGCTGGTGTCGGAAAACGGCGAACGCTGGGTTGACTCCGCGGACTTCTTCGTAGCGCCTAGAAGGACGAAGATCGTCCCCAAAGAAGATATTATGACCGAAATCTTCGTTCCGAAGAATCCTGCGAACTATGCATCCGACTTTATCAAATTCGGGCGCAGAAACGCTCTCTCGCTTTCAATAGTTAACGCCGCTTACGGTTGTGTGTTTGCCAATGGAACGATAGAGAAGCCTAGAGCGGTCGTCGGGGCCTGCGCCGCCACGCCAAGGCGGATGTATGACGCTGAGAAGTATTTGGAGGGCAAGACCAAGGCCACTCTGGATTATGACAAGCTGGACGAGCTGGTGAAGGGTGGCATCTCCCCCATCAGCGATATCAGAGCGTCCGCCGAGTACCGCAAGCAGCTGGCCGCTGCGCTTGTCCGCAAGCAGGTTAGAGCGATCGTGGAAGGATAGTGAGCGAAAAATGAGGACAATTACCAAGACTATTACCCTGAATATCAATGACAGGGACTACACTCTCGACGTTGAGAATAGAGAGATGCTCATCGACGTACTCCGCGACAGGCTCCATTTGTACGGCAGCAAGAAGGGCTGCGGCACCGGCGAATGTGGCGCTTGCACCATCATTATGGACGGTGATGCGGTGAATTCGTGCCTGGTCTTTGCGGTCAGGGCCGAAGGTCACAAAATAACGACAATCGAGGGAATAGCCAAGGACGGCCAGCTCTCTAGGCTTCAGCAGCTGTTTGTTGAAAACGGCGCCGTTCAGTGCGGTTACTGCGGACCGGGAATGATCATATCCTCCACCGTGCTGCTGGATGAGAACCCCAATCCCACCGAGGCCGAGATCAGAGAGGGCATCGGAGGAAACATCTGCCGATGTTCTGGATATGTGAACATTGTCAGGTCCATCACACAGGCCGCAGCGGAACTGAAAGGCGGTGAGCGCAAATGATTGACAGAAACATAGTGGGAATAGGTAAGGGAATACCCCGTCTGGATGCCGAGCTGCAGCTAACAGGCAAGTGCCGTTACGGAGCCGATATTGCCATGCCTGGTATGCTGCACTGCAAAATACTGCGTCCCCCAATGGCTTCAGCCAAGATACTGAATATCGATTATTCAGAGGCTCTGAAGCTCCCCGGCGTCGCGGCTGTGGTAACCGCAAAGGACATCCCGGGCTACAACAGATACGGCATGACCCTGCAGGACCAGCCCTATATCGCCGACGATACTGTGTATCAATGCTCCGATACTGTGGCCGCCGTGGCTGCGGAGACGGAGGATATCGCTGAAAACGCGCTGAAATTCATCAAAGTGGACTATGAGCCCCTGCCCATCGTTACCGATCCCAGAGAGGCCATGAAAGAGGACAGCTATAAGGTCCACGGCGGCACAAGCAATATCGCCTACCAGCGCCCCATCATCAGGGGTGATGTGGAAAAGGGCTTTGCCGAGTCCGCCTATATCCTTGAGCAGAACCTGAGTACCCCGGGCATTGAGCACTGCTCGATCGAGACCCATGCGGGCATCTCCTATATCGATCAGGACAGCGGCGACCTCTGCGTCCGTTCTTCAGTTCAAAAGCCCTTTGAGCTTGCGGTGGACATCTCCAAGGAACTGAACATGCCGCTCAGCCACATCCGCGTGTACAGCTCCTGCATCGGCGGCGGCTTCGGCGGAAAGAACGAGACTACCTTCGAGCCCGCAATCGTTCTGCTGACCGTCAAAACAGGACGCCCGGTGAGATGCGATTACACCCGCGAGGAGGAATTCAGCGCCACTACCGTCCGCCACGCCTACTATATTCACTATAAGACCGGCATCAGCAAGGAAGGGAAAATCCTAGCCAGGGCGGTCAACATTATCAGCGATTGCGGCGCGTATGTCTCCTGGGGAGCATCCACGCTGACCAAGGCTGCAGTTCACGCCCTCGGGCCATATGTTATCCCCAACAGCCGCGTGGACGGCTATTTGGTCTATACCAACAATCCCGTGGGTGGGGCAATGCGCGGCTTCGGCGTCACTCAGCTGGGCTTTGCCTATGAGGCGCATACCGAGTACTGCGCCGAGAAGATAGGCATGGATTCTCTTGAGTTCAGAAGACTTAACCTTATTCACGACCGTGACACTTTGCCCACGGAGATGATTATGGAAATTGTCAGCGTTGAGGACTGCCTCAACAGAGCTATTGAGCTTGCCAAAGAAGGAGGAGACTGGGAATGATACACAGAGGCAAAGGCTTAGCCTGCATGTTTTATCCGATAGGCTTTACCGAGTACCCTAACCCCTCCTCGGCTTTCATGAAGGTCGAGGTGGACGGCAGCGCGGTGCTGCTAACCGGCGCCACCGACATTGGACAAGGTTCCACCACGGCTCTCTGCCAGATTGCCAGCGAATCCACAGGCATACCAGTGGACAGGATCAAGATGATCACCGCCGACTCTCAGCGCACGCCTTATGATACCGGTTCCGTGGCCAGCCGCGTCACCTTTGTTGCCGGCAACGCCGTGAAGCGCGCCGCAGATGGCTGCCGCACGGTGCTGTTCAAAGCCGCTGCGACCATGATGGGCGTAATCGTCGGCGACCCGGTTTCAATCATGAAGGTGGAAAACGGCCGCATCTGCATGAGAGGCTATGAGGCGAGAAGCGTCTCCATTGCCGAGGCAGCTTATTTCTCCTGCCTGAAGATGGGTGTGCCAGTCACCGGTATGGGTGTGTTCAACCCCGTTACAACCACCTTGGACAAGAACGGACAGGGCAAGCCCTATGGCACCCATGTGTTCGCTACCCAGATTGCCATTGTGGACGTGGACGATGAGACCGGCGGCTATGAGATCAAAAAGATCTATGCTGTCCACGACTGCGGCAAGGTACTGAACCCCATCCTGATAAAGGGCCAGATAGACGGCGGCGTGGGCATGGGTGTTGGTTTTGGCTGCATGGAAGCTCTCGTCTACAAGGACGGCAAGGTTGTGAACAATCAATTCACCAACTATATTGTGCCGTCCGCTATGGATGTTCCGGACATCGTATCCAGCACCATCGAGCGGTACGACCCCAATGGCGTTTATGGAGCCAAGGGCATTGCGGAGCCGTCCCTTCTCCCCACGGCGGCTGCCATTGTGAACGCCATTCACGATGCTGTGGGCGTTCTGATAACCGATCTGCCGGCCACTCCGGAAAAGATTTTCATGGCGATGCAGGCAAAGAAAGCCGAGGAAGCCGCACGCAAAGCAGAAGTAGGAGAGTAAGACCGCTTTGCAGTGGTTTCGGCCAACCCGTTGGGCACGGGCAGCTTCAACCCGTTGACTACCCTGTTGGATAAAGAGACTGGCCACGCCAAACCGTACGGAACCGATGTCTTCGGCGCGCAGGCGGCGGAGGTGGCAGTCGGCACCGAAACCGGCGAGGTCGAGATCATCAAGATCACGGCGGTGCATAATTGTGGCACGGCAATCAATCCCCGGTTTGTGGAAGGACAAATCGAAGGTGGAGTTGCCATGGGAGTTGGCTTCGGGTTGATGGAGGAGATGTTCGTGAATAACGGCCAGATTCGCAACAAGCAGCTCACCGACTACATTGTCCCCACGGCTTTGGATGTGCCCCCGATTCTGAGCGGCATCGTGGAGCGTCCTGAACCGACCGGACCCTTCGGGGCCAAAGGAATTGGCGAACCATCCCTGCTGCCCACGGCTCCGGCCATTGTCAACGCGATTCAAGATGCGGTTGGCGTGCGAATCCGCGACCTGCCTGCAACGCCGGAAAAGATCCTGAGGGCCTTGCAGGAAAAGGAACTCCAAGCCGTGTAAGCGAACGTTTGGGTTGAACAGATACCAATAAGAGCGGCTCGATACCTTGGCCTCGGAATCCGGGTTTCGAGCCGCTTTTTATAACAGCTCTTCGCCATCCTGCTCGTAAGGTTCAATGGCTGTTAAAATCAGAGGCTACGCTCAGGGCGGTCGAGGTTATGGGAAAGGAAAATCAAGCTGCATGGCGAAAGCAAAAGAATTTAGGGTAACGGTCGAAGACAAGCCAGGGGCTCTTGGGTCATGCTGTATGGCGCTGTCGGAGCGCGGCGTAAACATTCTGGCTTTTCAGTCGTTTGTAGAGCAGGGCGAGAGCCTGGCCCGCTTTGTTGTGGATAACCCCGCAAACGCCCTCCTAGTGCTCAGCGGCCTTCACGCGAATTTCGAGCAGGACGACGTTGCCGTAGTCAGATTGAAGCATAGTCCGGGCGAACTGGGGCGCGCTGCGTTGAAGTTGGGCGAGCACAAGGTCAACATCAACTACTCTTACTGTGGATTGGAGCCGGGGTCATCCTTGCCGCTGGTGGTCTTCGGAGTCGATCAGGTGACCACGGCGTCCGCTGTGCTCGACGAGCTCGCGGCTGAGTAAACCCGCAGGTGTCCCATCCAAGATGGGGCACCATGACGAGGCATCCGGCTCGATCAGAGCGGATGATTGGGGTCTTCGGATAGTAGTTCACGCCCGAGATCGCCAGCCGCGGTGGTGACGGGAATAATGGGCTCCTCTTCCGGGCTTGAGACACGCATGGCGTCGAGTACGCGGGATGTGTGCTGGCCACGGCGCATCACCATGCGTCCGGTGCGTGACACTTCCAATATGGTGTTATCCCCTTCGCTTAGAACCTGAATGAGGCCTTCGATTTTGGAGGCGACTCCGGTCATTTCCAACATGAGGGATTCGGGCGCGAGATCGACGACGCGGGCGCGGAAGACTTCAGCGAGCTGGAAGATGGGCGCGCGGTTATGCGGCGTCGCGGCGACCTTGATCAGAGCGAGTTCGCGGGTGACGCACGAGAGCTGGCCGATGTCGTCCACGTCGATGACATTTTCAAGTTTGAACAGCGAAGCCTTGATGCGATGGCCAGAGCCGGGAGCGGCCTCGGCAACAATCGTCATGCGCGAGACGTCCTGGCGCTCAGAGTGGCCGACGGTGAGCGAAATAATATTGATGTTCAGACGCCGGAAGAGAGAGGCAACGCGGGTGAGCACGCCGGGCTTATCTTCAACCAGTGCAACAAATGTATGCAGCATGATGGACCTTTCTGCAAAAGTGCGGGTTAGCAAGTCAACACAGCTTAACAAGTGAACCAGTGAACAACCGCGCAGACTATGGCTCCTCCGAGGTTTCGATGAGCGGGTTCTTGGACGGGCGGCGGATCATTTCGTCCAGGGCGGAGCCGGGCGCGATCATCGGATAGACGGCATCCTCTTTTTCGACCATGAAGTTAATAAGGAACGGGCCACCGGAGTGGCGCGCGACATCGACCGCAGGCAGAACCTCAGCACGGGTGCGGACGGCCATGCCCTCAATGCCATGGGCTCCGGCGAGTTTGACGAAGTCGGGTGCGACAATCGACACGCACGAGTATTTGCCCTCGTACATGAACTCCTGCCATTGCCGAACCATGCCAAGGAAGCCATTGTTGATGATCGCAATATTGATGTCGAGTTTTTCCTGAACGATTGTGGAGAGCTCGGACGCGGTCATCTGGAAACCGCCATCGCCCGCGATGACCCAGACTTCTTTCTCCGGGCAGGCGATCTTTACACCAATCGCAGCAGGGAGGGCGAATCCCATAGTGCCGAGTCCGCCGGAGGTAATGAGGGTACGCGGCGACTCGTGTTTGTAATATTGCGCCTCCCACATCTGGTGCTGGCCAACATCGGTGACCACGACAGCTTTGCCATCGGTGGCGCGCCACAGGTCATGTATGACGTGGGCGGCATAGAGGTGGCCGAGATCGGGGAGATTCCTGATGTCGCGAACGGCGGCGTCGCCCTTGAGGGTGTTGACGGCGCGGAGCCAAGTGGTATCCCGACGCGGCGCGATCTGCGGCAGCAGGGTTTCGAGAACCTCACGAAGATCGCCGATGAGTGCAATATCAGCCTTGACGTTCTTGTTGATCTCAGCCGGATCAACTTCGATATGGATCTTCTTTGCGTTGGGCGCGTAGCTGGCAATAACGCCGGTAACGCGATCATCGAATCTCATGCCGCAAGCGATCAACAGGTCAGACTGCTGGATGGCCTGATTGACCCAGGCTTCGCCGTGCATTCCCATCATGCCAAGCGAGAGCTCGTGCGAGGCGGGAAAGGCTCCGAGGCCGAGGAGCGTGCTAGCGACGGGAATCTGCAGGCGCTCGGCCAGGGTGCGAACCTGATCCATCGCATTCGATTCCGTGATGCCGTGGCCGGCAAGAATAATGGGGCGCTTGGCGGCGAGGATGAGCTTGAGGGCTTCGGTAATTGCATCATGCTCGGCGGAGAGCATGGGATGCGGACGGTGCGGCGAGGGTGCAGCCGCAGCGAAATCGAAATCAGCCGACCCCTGCTGCGCGTCCTTGGTGATGTCCACCAGAACCGGGCCGGGACGGCCGGACTTGGCGATGAGAAAGGCCTCGCGCAGGACCGGAGCGATATCCTGTGAGCGGGTGACGATGTAGTTGTGCTTGGTGATGGGCAGAGTGATGCCGGTGATATCGACTTCCTGGAAGGCGTCGGTGCCTAGGAGCTTGGATGTGATCTGGCCGGTGATACAGACCATGGGCACGGAGTCCAACATAGCCGTGGCAATTCCGGTGACAAGGTTGGTGGCGCCGGGGCCGGAGGTGGCGATGGCGACGCCGACTTTGCCGGAGGCGCGTGCGTATCCGTCAGCCATGTGGGCCGCGCCCTGCTCGTGGCGTACGAGAATATGGCGGATCGGGTACTTGCGCAGAGCATCGTAGATGGGGAGGATAGCGCCGCCCGGATAGCCGAATACTTCGCGAACGCCCTCTCCTTCAAGGGTGGCCCAGACGATCTCGGCACCGGTGAGGCGTGTAGGGTGGCTGGCGGCGGATTCAGGGGTTTCGCTCATTGCTGGTTCCTCCTTGGTGCGGTGCGAAAGCGGTTCTTGATGCATTTGTATGCTGCTGATATTTGTAGGTGAGCGGGATTAACCTTCCGCTTGTAAAAAAGATGGGCGCCACGCAGCGCCCACTGCATCTGCCGTTCGTGTACCTAAATATCTGCTCTTTGCCAGGTTGAGCGATGTAACGAGTGCTTTGGCGCTATCGCACGCCAACAAGATCTTTGCTTCCAGCGTACCGTTTCACATCGATCGCTTGCGCATGTTTGCGGACCTGCGCAAGGTCGAAAGCCGTTTGCAGTCCGAGCCATCCCTCGGCCGAACCGCCAAAAGCCTTATCGAGGCGGACCGCCATTTCCGGTGAAATCCCCGCCTTGGCGTTCACGAGATTGTTCAAAGCCTGCCGCGTCACGCCAAGAATCTGGGCCCCTTTAGTAACGGAGAGCCCCAGAGGCTCCAGGCAGTCATAGCGTACGACTCGACCGGGATGCAGCGGCTTGTCCGTGGCCATTGCAGCACCTCTTTGGATGGTCAAAAAAACGTCAAGCACTTAGCCTATAGTGACAAGTGCCAATTGTCAAAAATCTTTCGGCTGACGAATCGGCAAGAAGTGCGTGAACAGCATTTGAAAACGCGACTAAATAGTAGAGTTTGCAGCTCGCGCGGAATAGGCTGACGAAATGCAATCCACGAATGTACTGCCGGTGACAAGCAAGAGATAGTGAGTGCGTAGGCGGTTATTCGTTGGCTGCCTACCCTCCTATATTTCCAGGCAAAAATTTGAAAACAAAAGGGTTAAATGGGAGGAAATCCCATATGCGCCTCTACTTTCAGGATAGCAAATTCGGGCAGGCATTCCCTCGTTTTTGGGAAAACTCTATTTTGTGTGGAATCAGATGGTTGAGAGGAATTGGCGAGATTTATCGCTTGACACGGCTGCAACCGCCTGCCTTCGATAGCAACTGAAGGTCACAAAATGAGATTGTCCTGAGTGCTGCAGTCGTATAAACCCTTGCGTCATGCGAATCACTTTATGGGAAGAGTAAAGAGATGGAAAGACAAACCGGGAAATCTGGAGGGATCGACTGCATCGCCTCCCACCTTGCGTCGAACGGCACGACGCGAAGGTGGGGCACCCGGCTATTCAAAAGTTCGCGCAAGGAATCGCTATTTATGTGGGATTGCCCGTAGCCAGAGCCGCTACCGGATATGAAGTGTTCAAATAAATCATTCATCACTAGAGGGGGAACCACGCTCCTTGCGGAGTTGCTGCATGCCAGATAGTCAGATTGGGCTATTCGTTCAAAGTTGTTGGGGGACTGCAAAAAAGCCGCCTGCGAGGGCGGCTTGAGTGGACTATCTTGGATGGATTCTATCTAGCGAACTTCCTGCGAATTGCGCCGAAGCAGCCCACTAAGCCGGTGCTGAGCAGGAGCAGGCTGGAGGGTTCGGGGGTGCTGCTAATGGAGGCGGACGTGATGGTGTCCGTATAGCCGCCGGGGTTGTTGTTTCCTATCACGAAACTCCCGATGTTGGTGCTATCGGGCACGCCAAAAGCCCAGATCTGATCGTATCCATTGGTGATCGGATCCAAACGGCCTAAGGACGTGGAGACAACGGGACCGGAGTTGAGTTGACCCGTGAGGATACCACTCGCGGCATTATAGGTGAACGTGGCGGTGTTCGAGCCTGCCTGCGCCATGCCAAGAGAAATGTCGGTACCGTACGGCCATACAGACGAATAGACGTAGCCGTTGGCTGCGACCTCCAGTTGGCTGTCGTGCCAACCGGTGTTCACGGCGAACTGGCCGAGTTCGTCCACGAGGATACCCTGATCACCTGACTGGTAGACGAACGTGGCGACGATTGAGTAGGACGGGGTGTATCCCTCGTTGGGGGTCAATACCCCGTTGAGCGTGCCGGTGTTCGAGTAGATTACGTCGGCTTTGGCTGTGGCGCTTGAGAGGATGAGCCCTGAAATAACCAGAACGAAGATCCATGTTATAGGTTTAAATCGCGCGCCAGAGAAACGTTTCATTAAATATTGTCCTCGATAAGTAGAATCTGAGTTCAGTCCAGATCTCTAACGAGCAATTCTCTCGCCAAACAAGCCTCACTGAAAACAAGACAGTTACGTTCCTGATCTTCGGACAGGTGCAAAACATTGCGATGTTGATGAGACTTTTTCTGGGTCACTTCCCGAGCGTCATGGTAAGCGTTCCATCGATATCTTGCACCGCGCACGATGTAGGATCGTTACCTGCATACAACCTACTAGGACTCTATCGCATTGTTCAGGCGAGAGAGAGTGTCCGGTAATGCAGGAAGGTGGCGAGCCTGAACATTGCGATAGAGTCGGTTGAGCGAAGCCGCCTCTGAGAGCTATGTGTT
>Ga0302320_10009572_pt1 | contig 20792 bp, 15 predicted proteins | sample Bog_T0_3_FD_202130 | JGI IMG/M metagenome (GOLD analysis project Ga0302320, IMG submission 202130) | Peat permafrost microbial communities from Stordalen Mire near Abisko, Sweden - Bog_T0_3 | ecosystem: Environmental > Terrestrial > Soil > Wetlands > Peat | place: Sweden: Abisko, Stordalen Mire...
CGGCATCGGGCAACATCTGTGTTAACGTGTACGCCTTCGACCCGGCGGAGGAATTAATCTCGTGCTGCTCCTGCCTGGTGACGCCCGACCAGACGGTCAACCTTGGCGTCGTCAGGGACCTTACGGCGAAGACCCTCACTGGCGTGGTTCCGACCTCAGTAACGTTGAAACTGCTGGTCACCCTGGCGGGTCCAGGCGGCGGTGGCAACAGTTGCACAAACACGGCAGCAACTGCGACCCTTGCCACGCTCGCGAACGGCGGGGCCGCGTGGGGTACGACACTCCATGCGACGCCTACGGCGGGGAGCTACGCAACTACAGAGAGAACCTTCACGGGGGCAACGCTGAGTGCGGGTGAACTGGCCAGCATCACTGGCAGGTGCGCCGCCGTCATTGGCAACGGCAGCGGCTTTGGCGTTTGCAGTTCCTGCAAGTCGGGCGCTCTGGGAGGGGCAAACCTGGCGCAGTAGTTGTGGCTTTACCCTGGCGCGAGTGCGGGTGCTCGATTGCTCCCAACTGGTTGCCTGCTTCGAAGGCGGTCTGTCCTCAAGAAAGTGGATAAGACCGACTGCGGCAAAGTGCGCGGGAACCGTCGAAAAGTGCGCGTCAGGGATCAGGCCGCTGATTCCGCAAGACCGCCGGGCTGACCCGAAACAGGACAGGTAACAGTAGGCATTTCGCCGGAGTCCGCCCTGCTGCCATGCCGCGATAACGCCCGAACGACCGGCCATTCGGAAGTTATCGCACTCTGACATGTAATGCGCGACCCGTCGATCTGGCCCGCGTTGTCCCCAGGTCCGGTTCCAGGACGTTATCTAAACCGGGCTCCGCCCCGGTAGCACGCCGCATTTTATCGGAACTGTGTAATGACTCGTAACGGTGAGCATCAGGCGCGTCTTGCATTTACATACGTGTGCACTACGCCGCAGCGCGCAGCCGCGACAATTCGTCCACAATAATCTGGCGAACCGCATCGCGCAGTTCAGTGGTCCGTTTCACATCCCAGCCATCCACCGAGACAGCTTTCAGAATGCGGAACTGGATATTCTGCTTGCCGCCGAAGATCCACGAATTCCTCGGCAGGGCGGCTCCGGAACCCTCCACCACTACCGGCAGAATCTGCACGTGCTCGCGAATGGCCAGTTGGAACGGGCCTTCGTTAAAGGGCAGGACGTCGCCATCGAGCGACCGCGTGCCTTCCGGAAAGAAAACCACCGAGCAGCGCTGGCGCAGGTAACGCGCACACTGCATCATGGCTCTCGCAGCCTTACGCCGATCCGTGCGATCCACCGACACATCGCCCGCCATGCGCATCATCCAGCCGAACACGGGAAAGCGGAACAGTTCGGCTTTCGCCAGCCACTTCATATCGAGGCGCATGTGGGAAATGACCGGAATATCCGCCAGCGATTGATGGTTGCTGACGATGACATAAGTTTGGTTCGGCACAACGTGCTCGCCGCCGGAAAATTCGATGTCCCATGGATTGACTTTGGCTACCAGCCTGCCCAATCGCCGGAACCAGCGGCCCGTGCGCAGGTGCAGCGGTTCGGTATCGAACAGGCGGACGGCGCCGAGCAGAGGCGCCCAGAGCAGGATCAGAGTCGAAGTAGCGGTCCAGATCCACAGGGATCTCAGCAAGCGCAGCATTATGGATATTGGTGGGGAGCCCTGGCCCGGAGAAACAGGACTGTCATATTCAGCATAGCGCGGTATTCTTGAGATCGTGGACCCAAGGCCCGTCGCGCTGATAACCGGCGCTTCCAGCGGCATCGGCGAGACCTTCTCCCGCAGACTGGCAGCGCGCGGTTACGACCTGATCCTGATCGCGCGGCGTGCCGACCGTCTGGAAAAGCTGGCGCGCGAACTGCCCACCCATGCCGACGCGATGGCGGCAGACCTGGTGACTGAGGAAGGGCTCGACGCCGTCGAACAGGCGATTCGTAACTGTGCGCGGCTGGAGATGCTTGTCAACAATGCCGGCTTCGGAACCCTCGGCCGATTCTGGGAAGCGCCTCTCGCGGGCCAGGACGATATGCATCGCCTGCATGTGCTGGCTACCATGCGGCTTTGCCATGCCGCTTTGCCCGGCATGGTGGCGCGCGCTAAAGGGGCAATTATTAACGTGTCGTCGGTGGCGGCGTTCGCGCAGAGCCCCGGCAATGTGAGTTACTGCTCCACCAAAGCCTGGATGAACAGCTTCACCGAAGGGCTCGACATTGAGCTGCGCAGCATTCGGTCGCCCGTACAGGTGCAGGCGCTTTGCCCCGGCTTCACGGTGACAGAATTTCACCAGACGGTCGGCATCGATCGCAACGACATTCCGGACTATCTCTGGATGAAGGCTGACGAAGTTGTGGAGACCTCGCTGCGCAGTCTCAGCGGACGCAAGGTTATCGTGATTCCGGGCTGGAAATATAAAATGGCCGCCGCGCTGATGCGCCATTTGCCTTGGTCCGTCAGACGCCGGGCGGGGCGTCCGGGACGGGACAAACGCGTGTGAGGCGCCTGTGAGTATCGTCGAATGCGTGCCCAATTTCTCCGAAGGGCGCGATCCGGTAATTGTCGCTGCCATTGGCCGGGCCATCCCCTGCTTACTCGATACCACGTCCGATCCCGACCACAACCGATCCGTCCTGACCTTCGCCGGCGCGCCGCGGGAGGTTGCCGACGCCGCTCTGGCCGCTGCGCGTGTGGCGGTTGAACGGATCGATATCACACGTCATGCCGGGATTCATCCCAGACTGGGAGCCGTGGATGTGATCCCCTTCGTGCCCGTTCAGGAAATCGGCATGGAAGAGTGTGCGGATTTGGCGCGCGAGACGGGGGCGCGAATCTGGGAGCAACTGCGCGTGCCCGTGTATCTCTATGAAGCGGCCGCGCTGCGCATCGAGGGCCGTCGTCTCGAAAACGTGCGCCGCCTGGCAGTGGCGGGACTAGCCCCCGATATAGGAGAGGGCCGCCATCCCACGGCGGGCGTCTGTGTGGTGGGGGCGCGCCGATTCCTCGTGGCGTGGAATATCAATCTTCGAAGCAGGGATTTAGAAGCGGCCCGGGAGATTGCCAGAGAAATCCGAGCGTCGAATGGCGGGCTGCCGGCCGTGAAGGCGATGGGATTTCCACTCGGGGGGCGCGGGCAGGTTCAGGTATCGATCAATCTGGTGGATTTCGAGGCCACGCCGCTGCATGTGGTCTTTGAGGCAGTGGCGGAGCGCTGCAGAAAACGCGGGATAGAAGTAGCAGGCAGCGAACTGATCGGTATGATTCCGGCAGCCGCCCTGAAGGCATCTGAGGGATTCGATCTGCGGTGGGAAAATCTGCGAGCTGAACTGATTCTGGAGAATCGTCTGCGGACGAAAGGCGCCGCGCTTCCTGCGACGCCCTCGTCACTTTAATTTACCGGCGTTCGTCCCTGTGTTCTTCGGCGCGCGCGGCAGGCCTGCCTGACGGGCGCTGGAGTTCATGCCGCTCCACATAACGGTCCGCAGCGGCCGGCCGGCCGGCTACACCGGCAGGGCGGGCGGCAATTACCGGACGGCTGGCCCACGTCCGCACAAAAGGCCTGTTGGCTACGACGATCGTGTGAGTGCGCCATGCGAGCGATACGCCGCCCCAGCCGATAGGCGCGAAGACTCCGATTGATACGCGCGGACCGAAGGTAATGGCTCCGCCGATGAAGATTCCAGGTCGCGGCGGGAAGAACACGACGTAGGGATTGTAGTACGGCACGAAAACAACGCCGGGATACGCGGGCACGATTTCAATGGCGCCGGGCGCGGGGACCACGCGAATGTCGTTATTTGAGCGGAGATATCCGTACCTCATGGCAATGGCGCGCTGGCGCTGGATGGCGTCCATCACGGCGCCACGATCGGCGAGGACGGCGCTGCCCAGCTGCTGGGTCCAGTTCATATCGCCGGCCATTACGTCCAACGCAGAAGGGAACGGCAGCAGGGCCTGGACACTGGGATCCCACGGCAGCCGGTCATCCTGGATGGCACGGGCCAGCGCATCACCGTTAATGTAACTATGGGCGCGCGCCCAGCCATCCGCATCGGGAATCTGGTCCCAGAAAGTAGAAGCCGTCAGGATCTGCGCAAGCAGCGGATCCGGATACAGGGCGATTCTGCCGACCATGCCGTCGAGCTGCTGAGGCGGGAAATAGGGCGGCTGCTGCCCGTAAGGTGGCTGTTGCTGGCCATAGGGAGGCTGTTGCGTCTGCTGGCCGTACGGCGGCTGCTGGCCATAGGGACCTTGCTGACCATATGGTGGTTGCTGGGTCTGCTGACCATATGGAGGCTGCTGGCCGTAATCCGGTTGCTGCGTCTGCTGCCCATAAGCTGGCTGCTGACCGTAATCCGGCTGCTGGGTCGGCTGACCCGCCTGTTGCGGATATTGCGGCGCCGGAGGCTGGGGCGGGTAATTCTGCGCGAATATCGGCGAGGCGACCCCTGCCCCGATAATAAGAATCATAGTCATGGAGAGCGGTTTCATGCCAACCAGTATCGCAAGAACATTACCAATTCCCAAGTTATTGTTTTTAAAAGAGTTGCCTGCCATAGATTCTGTTTCCGGTTGGTTGAGTGCGGCCCCTTTGGTGGTAATCCACCGCTTTAGTCCCGCGATTTACGCAGTGCCGGCGTTCATGGTTTTTTCATTTACGGCATAAAACAATTAAAAAAATTACTAGTAAAACTACCTAAGGTACTAGGAATTACACGGAACTTAGGTTAAGCTTTTTCCTATGCCGAGTGTATTGCTTTGCACCGATGAACCAATTCTGGCGGAAGGCCTGATCCGAGTTCTCGAAGGCCATCCCGACCTGAATCTATGCTCATATTGCTCTAATGTGGAGAATTTAGAAACAGAACTGGCGTTCCACGAACCCGATTTGCTCCTGCTCGATTTGACGGCGGATATCCATTTCGGCATTCTCGTCAAACTCAGGCAGGCCCCGGTTCGAACCAGGTTCGTGCTATGGGTGCACTCCATCTCGACGGAGCTGGCGTCGCAGGCCATGGGTCAGGGTGTCAGGGGCATCCTTCGCAAGTCGCTCCCGACGGATCGGCTAATGCGCTGCCTGACGCGTGTACTGGATGGCGAGCTTTGGTTCGAGAAGACGCTCACCGACAGCCTGATGTCGGCGCAGCAGTTTCGCCTCACGCGCCGCGAAGGGCAACTCGTCAGCCTGGTCTCGCAGGGCATGAAGAACAAAGAAGTTGCCACCGCGCTGAATATCTCCGAGGGGACGGTGAAAGTGTATCTTTCGCGTCTCTTCCAGAAGCTGGGTGTCAAGGACCGCTTTGAACTGGCCCTCTACGGTCTGAAGAATCTGACACCGGGCCGCGGAACGGTCAATGCGACGCCGCTGCCGGTGCAGGACATACCGCGGTCGTTCTTCCTCGAGCGTATTCCGCCGCAATCGCAGCGCGTAGCGCCCCGGCTGGTGGTAAACTGCTGAAGCGCGCCTGGCGCCTTTACAGCGCGAATTCCTGATCCTCGTTGAGCGCGACGCGCAAGGCCGAGCGCACGCGCCGGTGCTTCACCAGACCCATCAGGCTTACAAAACGGTTAATAACCGCCGGATATTTTCCATTAAAAAATTCGCTCAGCGACTTGGCAATTCCCTCATCGGTGAGATAGAAAACGCGATCGCTCCAGCGCACCCACCCCAACGCGTGCCGTGGATCGTCCTCGATAATTCCGCACATGTTTTCGAGAATCCGCATCTTCAACGGCTCGCGGTATTGCGGCATAAACAAAACATCGCTCCAGCCATCGAGGCGAACTTCGTCTACGAATTCCGCGAAGGTGGCCGCATTCGTCAGATTGACGCACGCGTTGGGCTCGCGTCCGTGACGGTCGCCTCCCGAGATTACCGCCAGGCCGAATTCCTCGGCTAACCGGGCGGCACGCTGGTTCTCCTTCCACGGCCGCAGGCCATTCAACTCCAAAGCGTGGATAAAAGGGCGGAAACTCCTCAGAAATTCGATCACGCATTCCCGGTGGGCCGCTTCGCCGATATGATTTTCATCCCAGACAGGATGGTTCAGCACAATCAGCGATTCCGGCGCGGCCCCCAGCCATTCGAGCATGGGCGCGATGCGCTCTTCCCTCGGAATAGCCGTAAAAGCCTCCATTTCGCGCATCATTCCGTTGGCCGCGTCGGGCGCCATATTGTGCACCCCAATATGAAAAAAAGTCCGGCGGAACGGCACCGTCCATTCAACTGAAATCGGGCAGCCGCGGGTGGCCTCGATCACCTGCAAATTCAGGCAGGCGTCGATATTATCGTGGTCGGTTATTGAAACAAGCGCGTCCGATCCGAACGTGTTTTCGATCTGAGTTCTCTCCAGATCCCAGGCTTGGCGCGGAGAAAGCGGCGGTGTCCACCAGGCCCGTTTCAAATCCAGATCGCGGCCCTTGGCTGCGCGATATTTTGCTTCCTGTTTGCGAATGGCGCCGGACAGCCACGGCGTATTTGCGGTGGCGCGGTGGATGAAATCCAGCGATTCGCGCGAATGCAGAGTGTGGCTGTGGAGCGAGACACCCGTTCGGAAGGGGGAACCGGCAGCGTTCTCCCAGTGGAAATGTACGCGGGACTCTTTCATGCATCCTCCTTGGCCCCAGCCAGAGCAAAACGAACTGGTGGAACGGACGCGGCAGCGTCAACTTCAAAGGTCAACCGTAGGAACGATCTCGCCTGGTATTCGAAGCGCAGCGGCGGCATATGTTCCTCCCCAGCCTCGTAACAGAGGTGGAATGGCGTCTTCTCGCCGGTGCGGCGCTCGGTCAGCAGGGCGTTAAGCCGCATTACGCTTTCCGCGCGCGTCACCAGATTTCTTCCGGCGAAGTGCGCGCCCGCCGTGGCGTCCGCTACCTTTTCCGTGTCGAGTTGAAATTGTTTGCTGTTGAAGAACAGGCCGGCCGTGGTCTTCGGGCGCGGATCGAGCAGAGCCTTGCGTACCGCGTAAAGGAACGTGGCGGGAGTTTCCGCGCCTGCAGTATTGGCATGATCGTCGCCGGCATGATCGTGGGGTATGCCGTTCGCCGCCATTTCGCTGCGCGCTTTGCCGAGGAGTAACTGGACGTCGCGCCACGTGTAGCGCGAGGGAAACTGTAGCCGGTCGACCCGCGAAGCGAATCGACCCCGCTTCCCGCAGCCCTGGGCGGCGCTGTAGGGAACCATGGAGCCCGTTGCCGAATCCGAAGAGGTCACCAGCGCTTTCTTCGCCTGGTCCAGACTCTTTTCCTGCGAAGTAGTCATGAACGCCAGGTAAGCGCACTCCTGCGTTCCGGACCCCGCTCCGGACTGGGGTTCGAACGCCGCCTCCTGAATGAATCCCAGACGATTCAGGCCGCGCGCGTTCTCCGGCCAGGAGCCGGCGCCGAACTGAATGGAAACTGTCTTGCCCGCGGACCCGCTGGCTTCTTCGATAACGGTGTAGCCGCTGCCTACGCCGTTTTTTGTGCCGAGCGGAATCGAAAGCAAGGTGATGGTTGCGTTAGCCACGTAGCGGCGCGAATGCACCACGCTCTCCGGTCCGGCGCCGGCCTGTAGAATTCGATCGACGTCGAAGGGTTCGTGGAAAACTTTGGCGAAGAGAGGACTTCCCGCGAGTACCAGGATATGCCGTCGCGTTACGAACATACCTCAACATATCGGGGTAATCTTACAGGGTCGTCACGGGAACAAAACAATTCTGGTGTTTAATCTTACAAATCGATCAATTCACGACCGAACAGGTCGCCTGGGGTAGACCAGGAGCGGGCTGCGAGAGTAGTCGCACTTTGTTCGCCCATCGTCAGCGAGGCCAGTTCGCGGTAAAGGCGGAGGTACCGGCCCGTCACGTTTGGCCACCGGTAATCCTCGGCGGTTCGACGCGCTTCGGTAGTCTTACGGGCGCGCAGATCCGGCTGCTCCCGAATCATGCGAACGGATTGGGCGAAAGCCTCGCCGGTGGGCTCGCTCAACCACGCGTTCTCCATGTTGGCGTAGGAGATCACGCCGCCGCTATCGGGAGCGACGAGCGCCAGCCCGGCGGCCATCGCCTCCAGCGGTGCAATGCCGAAAGGCTCGCGTGGATTGGGATGCACGAAAGCGTCCGCATTTGCGTAATATTCGGCCAGAACATCGCGATCCCCGACATGGCCGAGAAATACCACGTTTTTCAGATGCCTCGATTCGCAAGCGGCGCGCAGGCTGCTGAGCAGAATCCCTTCCCCGGCGATGGCAAGCCGAAAGTTGCCTGTAAGAAGCTCCATCGTATCGAGCAACAGCGGCAGGTTTTTCTCCGGAGCGAGGCGCCCGGCATACAGAAGGACAGTCGTGTCGCGTTCCCCGCATACCCGTTCGATCAAACGCCGGCGGCCATCCACCGATCGGCGCGCGGGCGTGAAGCGGCCGCAATCGACTCCCATGGGCGCAACCCAGACGCCGCGCCTTACTTTGTGCCCGTGGGAGGCATCGATCAACTCGGCGGCCGTGTGCTCGGAAACCGTGATGTGGTGGTCAAACATGGGGAAGTACATCCACTTCATGTACCAATCCGAGAAGCACTTGCCCGCCGGGTGGCTCGTGAGGTAGGCGGCGACGTTTTCGTCCATGCGCTCGTGGCTCACTCCCACTACGGTGGGCCGGACGCGAGTGCCGGGAAGTCGACGCGTGCGCAGCAATCCGGCCAGCAGGGGCATGGTGTACTTATCCGACACCTCCATCAGATCGGGACGTTCGCGGTTGACGATGCGCTGAATGGCCGTGTTGGGGAAAAGAAACCGCTGCGGATAGAGAATGCGGTATTCCGCATTGAGCGGTGCGCGCGGAGCCTGTATGTAATAGATGCGGCCGAAACGCCCCACCTCCTCGACGCGGTCCATTTCACCCGGCACCACGAGGCGCATGTGGTGGCCCTGGCGTTCCGATTCTTCGAGGAGCGCTTTATAGAAAGTACCGATGCCGCCCGAGGATTCGTGCCAGGAGTTGGTCACATGAAGCGTTTTCACGCTTCACGGCTCCGCAGCGAACGCCATGCCCACAGAGGTACGACGGCGATAAATCCGCCGATCATGCGCGGCATGGCGCGCAGATCGGCGGCGAGCGAGGCACAGCCCTTGCCGACAACCATGGTGCCGCGCCGCATGGCATAGACATTGAACAGCGTCGAGAAAAAGGTGAATATCAGGGACGAGATGACGCTCGCCTTCAGGTGCGGCGTGTGACGCAGAAAGTGGACCAGGAACTCGAGCGTATGAGAGAACAGCGGCAACAGGAGCATGGCCGCCAGAGCGCCTTCCCATTCCGGCTCGACCTTGCCGAAGACTTGTGTGATGGCGCCGTAGAAGCCGGACGTGATCGCGCGATAGACCCACTCGGCGAGCATGGCGCCGACGGCCGCGCGCCAGCCGGACCTGAGGTTCGCCAGCAGGAATATGATGCCTCTGATTAATGAACTGAAGAATGCCGCCTTCCAGTTCCACCTCCGAACCACCAGATCCACAGGGCGTGCGACCAGGCTGAGTAACGCGGTTGTGAGCGTCATGTCAGAGTATCGTGCCGATCTTAACGCTTTGTTCTTTTCAGTTCGATGTAGCTCTCGCAACATTTGTGAAATTAAATGTTGCGGGTGGACTCTGGCTGGTGGACATGCGGGCTATCAATCTCTTTGATCTTGAGAATTGGACCACCGAAGGATCGAAGTTCACAGCCTTCGATCGTCTTCCCGATGCGCGAGCCACCGGCCCTCAAGGGTTGACTCGCCCGGATGTCGCACGCGCTGTGGCAGCAGTCCTTTTGCCGGGCATAACAAGAGACTATATGAGTTTGGGAAGTTGGGTTGTGATGTCCAACCACGTTCATATGCTCCTCCAGTCGCGTTTCGATCTGGATCCGCAGCTCGATCGAGGAGCAACGCACAATCCGCTATATCGAGCGGAACCCTGGTCAAGGAAGGTTTGTGCCGCGAATGCACCGAGTGGCCATTTTCGAGCGCAAATGCAAGCCAGAGATTTACTGGATAGTCCAGCCGCCGTCCACCATCAGAACATGGCCGACAACCATATCGGACATCGAACTGCTAAGAAATAAAATCGCTCCAACCAAATCTTCCGGCTGATTCCAGCGTCCCACCGGGAGCATCGTCTGGGTCGCCCATTCCTTATAACCGGGCCGTTCCAGAATTACCTTGCGCGAATCCGTCTCGGTGATGCAGGGCGCCACTACGTTTACGTTCACTCCCTGGCGAGACCATTCGAGAGACAGCGCGCGCGATAAATGGTGCACGCCCGCCTTGGCCGCCGCATATACGGAGCGCGATTTAAATGCGATCACGCCGAAGTTCGATCCGATGTTGACAATTTTTCCGCCGCCTTGCGGAATCATCACGCGGGCCGCGGCCTGGCAGGCGAAGAAGACGCTCTTCAGCGACGAGTCCATCGTCTTGTCGTATTCTTCCTCGGTTACATCCAGCGCGAGCGTATTGCCGGTCCAGCCGGCGTTGTTGACCAGGATATCGATGCGCCCGAAAGCCTCCACCGTCCGGTCCATCAGGGCGCGCACCTGGGCGACATCCGATACATCCGTTTGGACGATGAGCGCCTTGCGGCCCAGGGCTTCGATCTCCGCCTTCACCGCGGCGATTTCTTCATTCCTCGGGCCGGGGAATTTCGCCAGCACCAGATGCGCGCCCGCCTGCGCCAGCCCCAGTGCGATAGCTTTGCCGATTCCCTGTGACGCGCCGGTGACGATGGCGATCTTGTCTTTGAGTCCGAAACTCGAATAATCCGTCAAATAAGCCCCCGTAGAGTTCCACCAATATCGATACTCGCGCCGGTAATGAATTTGGCCAGCGGCGAGGCGAGAAATACCACTGCATTCGCCACATCCTCGGGCTGTCCGATGCCCAGCGGGAGATAGCGATCTTCCAGAAAGCGCTTCACCGCCGCGTCCCGATCCTCGACGCCGTAGTGTGTTACCAACTGATCGACGATGCCGCCCGGGCGCGTCCACATGCGGGTCCACACCGGCCCCGGCAGCACGGTGTTAACGCGTACGGCGGGCGCATACTGCTTGGCCAGAGCTTTCGAAAGATAGAGCAGCCCGGCTTTGCAAACCCCGTAATCCATCAGAGTCGGCTCGGGTTGCTTGGCGAGGTCGGATCCGGTATTGACCACGGCCGCCCCACCAATTTTCGCCATCCCCGGTATCAGGGCGCGGCACATGCGGATGCACCCCATCAGGTTGATCTCGAAACTGCGCGCCCAGCGTTCGTCGGAGATGTCTTCGAAGGAGGAGGAATCGCCCACGCCCAGATTGTTGATCAGAATGTCGGGCTCTCTGCCAAAGGTCTTGAGCACATACGCGACAGCCTGGTCGACGCCCGCGGCGGTGGAGAGATCGGCCGCTACGACGCCGGTCCAGCGGTGCGCTTTTTCGTCCAGCACCGGCGCATCTTTGTCGGACACGATGACGCTGGCGCCCTCCTGCGTGAGAAGATCCGCGACGGCTTCGCCTATGCCGTAGGCTCCCGCGTTGACAAATGCCAGCTTGCCTTTGATCCGATAATCCACGTTAGTGGGCTCTCCATTCCTGCGATAGTTTCTCGATCAGGTCGGTGGGCGGCGGGCCGTCGTGAACCACCACTCTGTATCGCAGGGTCAGGGGCGCGTCCGGATGAATCGTCACCGCGTCGAACGTCGTAATGGTTGGGCTTAACATCCACAGACCCCGCGAATTGTGCCAGCGCGTCGCCGGGTTCGAAGGATGATCGATCACCGCCGCGCCCAGCACCTTGCCGTTGGCCAGCTGAATCGTGTAATCGTACCAAGGCTCGCTGGGCCAGTCCGACTCGGGATAGGAATAATAGGGATCGGGCCGCGTGACCTTGCCCGCCGCGGTTGAATAATACGAATCGCCGTCCTTCCGCGCCTGCAGGTCGAACCCCCCGAAGGCGGCGCGCTCAAGCTCGTAATCGACCACAGGCTTAACTGTGTAAGCCATGTCCATCACATATACGCCGTCGCGTTCGAAAGTGGTCACAGTATCCGATTCACCCGCCATGCGTCGATTGTCCACCAGCCAGTCGTTCTCAATCTGAATGGTGGCGCGCTGCGCATCGGCGCTCACTAGTTTCACTTCGCGTGTCTGGATGAGCCTGCCCTCACGCGGAGCGTAGGTTCCCCATGCCCAGAAATCGGCGCGCCGCACGTTGAAAGCTTTCAAGGGATGAGTGGGAGGAGCGTTCGGCCCATAGACGACCGGCTCATGAAACTCCGAGTTCATCCAGCCGAAAAAAATCCCGCGATGATGCGGGTGATCGTTGGGCGCGATGTTCGTAATGCGTTCGCCGGAGGGTGTATTGACGGGATGGAAACAGGCCGTGCTGGGCGAGGTAAGGCCTATGTTCTCCGGCTTCTTCGTCATGTAATCCCAGACCACGCGGCCGTCCGGCGTCTTGAGCTCCATGCCGTATTCGACCGGCGAAAGCGTATATGCCGAGGCTGCGCCCGCGCGATCGGGCATGGCCAGCGCGACCAGAACAACGGCAACTGCGCCGGCGGCAAGAGCGGCAAAAATGCGCGTCAATGTCATAACTTCCCTCCCGTAGTTGTACCGCACGCGCTTATTTGCGCGGCTTGCCCCAGAAGATGAAAGTGCCGAATCTGGTGGCCGTAACGATGTCCATGTGGCCGTCTTTATTCAGGTCCGCCGCGAAGATATCCGAGCCTGCGCCGGATTGATTGTTAATCAGCTCGGGCACGAACTCGGCTCCGCCTGGCGCGTTTTTATTGCGCACCGTGCGGTACCAGTAAAGCACCGCGGGTCCATAAGCGTCGGGATCGAGATAATCGTCGCGATGAGACCAGAAGCGTTTACCCACGATCAGGTCGGTGATGCCGTCGCCATCAACGTCCGCGAAGGCGGTGCCGTGCGGTTCCGAAAACGTTACGCCGCCGGCGTTCTTCGTGCCGAAATCGTCCATGATCATGTGCTGGACGAAGGAGATATTGCCCTGCGCGTCGCGCTTCTGTTCGAACCAGGCGACTCCGAAGCCGTGCGCGTTCAACGACGTCACCACGTCGTTCAAGCCGTCGCCATTCACGTCGTAAACGCCCATCACACTACCGCCGACGCCATTGCGTCCATAGCGGCCAAAGGGCACGGGATGATATTTCCACGGCACCTTATCGGCGTCTTTGGCGGGCTGCTCCCACCAGCCGAACGCGTTCAGAATATCCATGCGGCCGTCGCCATTCACGTCGCCGACGCCTATGCCATGCGCGTTGGCGTAGCCCTGCTCGGAAACGTTGTGGACGAACCAGGGGCCGGTAGGATTAGCGAGGTCGGGTCGGGCATAGCGCACGTAGCCGCCACCCGCATAGACCAGTTCCTGCTTGCCGTCACCGAATAGATCGCGCAATACGGCGATCTCGGAGGAGAACTCGGGCACGACCAGATACTTATCCCAGCGTCGCGCCTCGTTCTTCGGATTGACATAGAGCCAGACGCCCGTTGTGGGCGCCGTGAAATTGCAGTTGATGACATCCGCCCAACCGTCGCCGGTAAAGTCGCCGACATACTGCATCCACACGTCGCGCGTGTATTCGTCAGAGGGATTGGTGGCGATGGCGGCGTAGATTTCGCTGTGCTTCGTATAATCCGGCCCGTAGAAAACGTGCGGACCGGAAACCACATCCGTGATGCCATCGTGATTAATATCGGCGGCGCCCGCACCCCAGGAATAATAGAAATCGCTCAGCTTCTGCTCGCGGAAGTGCGTGGACGTGACCTCCGGCTCGCGAACCTTGAGCGCAAGATTCTTGTACGCGACATCCTTGAAATGAACTGCGGCGGTTCCGCCCGCGAAGAGCGCGATGGGGCCGTAGCGCCCAACCTCATCCTCGGCTACTCCGCCACCGGTCTCGCTGCCGTAGATATTCAGGAAAGCGCGGACGATGTTGGCATCGAGCAGGATCTCGACCTGATTCCATTGGCCCGCATTCAGGCCTGTTTCGGGACGTGGGATGGGCAGTTGCGGGGCGGGACCGCGTCCACGCCCACCGCCTCCACGTCCGCCCCGGCCTCCCGCCGCCGGCGCATTGGGATCGAGTGCGGGGGCGATGCGCATCTGACCACCGCCGCGGCGCAGCCTTTCGTGCTTGATAATTTTCCCGCTGGCGTCGACCACGAACGCGTAGGATGCAAGACCGGTTTTCTGCTGTTCGGTAAGCGCTACGGGCGGCTCGTCGGCCGTGCGGTCGGCATCCGTGAGCGACACGTAAACTCCCTTCATGCCGCCGTCGGGAGTCTTCTCGGCGCGCATTAACACGCCTGTCAGGCATCCGGTCGGGCATTGGAAGGATGCGAAGACGCCGACGTCCTGAAGGGACTTGTCGAGAACGAGCCAACCTCCGGCGGGACTCTTCGGAGTTCCAACGATCTCGCCGTTCTGCATGTGCCAATCGGCATTGCCGAACGTGTGCCAGCCGGTCAGCGAGGATCCCTGCACGGTCGCATCGGGATGGAACGTGGGGCCCCCCGCAAACATCAGGGCGAAGGTGGAACACCCTGCCATCCCTGCGGCCAACTTCAATAATCGCTTCTTAGTCATTTTTTATTTCTTTGGTAAGGCAAATACTACGTAACCCTGATTCGCGCCCGTGGCCGCGCCGCCGCCAAATCCGCCCCGGCCGCGGTTCAACCCAAACGTCGGAGCCGGGCCGGACCCCACCACCAGATATTCGCGCCCCTGCACTTCGTACATAGAAGGCAGGCCAATCAGGCCGGCGGGCATTTTGTACGTCCATAGTTCATCGCCGTTATCCGCATCGAAGGCGCGCATCTTCCCGTCTTTGGATGTTACGAACACCAGGCCCGTAGCCGTGACCACCATGCCGACGCGCTCTCCGCCGGCCAGCATACCGGTGTTCTTGCCACCTTCTTTGACCGCTTCCTCGTCCTCGCCGAGCGGCTTTCTCCATCGAATCGTTCCCTTGTTCAGGTCGTAGGCAACAATCTCCGACCAGGGCGGGCTGATGATGCCCTGCACCAGGCCGTATTCCGAATAAAGGCGCTGCCTGGGCGCGTCAACTCCCTCGGGATAAGGAGGGCCCACGAACCGATTGTTAGCACCATAACGAGCGCGCAGTTGTTGCTCATTCAACGCGGGCGCAAGTCCACCAGGTGCGCCACCGTCGGCGACCACAGGGCCGGTCATAGGAGGTCCCACCGCGCCGCCGCGTCCGCCACCACCCGCCAGAAATGTATAAATGGTATTCACCTCAGCCGCAGTCATATTCGGAAAGGCGGGCATCTGGCCTTTGCCGGAATGAACGACAATCGTGAAATCCGCCAGCGTGACACGTGCTGCGATGCCATTGAGCGCGGGAACATCGCCGGTTCCCGCCAGGTTCGCGCCATGGCAGGACTGACAATTCTGCGTATATTCCGCGGGCGGCGCAGCCCCTCCACGCCCGCGCCCGGCGTTATTCGGATTAGGCGCAACCTCGGTGCCCTGAATGTTGGTGATGGCCGGGTAGTCGGAGGTGGTCAGGAAAACCAGCCCTTTAGCCGGATCCGAAGCGGTTGCTCCGCGGTTATTACCTCCGCGCGCGCCGGGAATCTGCACCGTATCGTGCTTGTAACCGGGCGGCGTGAAGATGCCTTCGTTGCGCGCGCTGGCGATTCTGTCCTTCCACGACGCGCGCTCTTCCGGCGTCAGAAAATAGGGATTCACATCGTCCGGCGTCATCTTCTGCCGCGCGAACGGAGGAACCACGGTGGGGTACGGCTGCGTGGGCCAGGCTTGCTCCCCAGGCACGTCGCTCTTCGGCACAGGGCGCTCTTCGATGGGCCACAACGGCTCGCCCGTAACGCGATTGAAGACATAGAGGAAGCCTGTCTTGCCGGCCTGCGCCACTGCGTCAACCGTTTGTCCATTGTGCCGGACGGTGATCAACTGCGGCGCCGAGCACGGATCCGAATCCCACAGATCGTGGTGAACTTCCTGGAAATGCCACAGCCGCTTTCCAGTGCGGGCATCGAGGGCCACGAGGCTATCGCCGAACAGGCCCATGCCGATTCGATCCGCGCCATACATGTCGTAGGTGGGCGAACCGAGCACTACGTACACGATGCCGCGTTTTTCATCGAGCGAAAGTTCGCCCCAATCGTTCACGCCGCCGATATATTTCCACGCGTCCTTCGGCCAGGTTTCGTAACCGAATTCGCCGGGGTGCGGCACGGTATGGAAGTTCCAGACCAGCTTTCCGGTAACCACGTCATACGCGCGGATGTAGCCGGGGGGCGCAAGAAAGTTCTCACCCGTAGACGATCCCGTGATGATCAGATTCTCAAACACGCGGCCGGGCGCGTCGCTCTTGATGCGCGCGACTTCTTCGGGAATGCGGTCGAGATCTTCTCTCATCTCGACCAGGCCATTCTTGCCGAAGCTCAGTATCGATTTACCGGTGCGCGCGTCTATCTCCTCAAGGAAATGATTGATCTGGAAGATCAGCCGCCGGTCCTTGCGATCTTTGCTCTCCCAGTAATTGACGCCCAGCGTTGCAACGGAACTGAGGCCGGTATGGATCCAGATTTCTTTCCCGGTGGTGGCATCGAGAGCGATCAGTGAATTGTTCCGCCCGTAGACGTACATCACGTTGTCGACGATGATGGGGTTCATCGCCGAACTGCCGTTGAAGTAAGTCCAGGCGACCTGAAGATCCTTGACGTTGCTCTTCTTGATCTGGTCGAGCGCGGTGAACCGGGACGTATCCGGGCCGCCCCCGTAATCCTTCCACGATTTGTGGTCCTGCGCGAATGCCAGTGAGCAGGTCAGGGCGGCGCAGAACACAAACACCGTGAGATTTTTCGCTGATGACATGATGATGCGCTTCCTCTTACTTCTTCGTTGACTTGAATGCACCTGGCTTACCCCAGAAGATAAACGTGCCGAAGCGGGTCGCAGTGACGATATCCATCGCGCCGTCGTGATTCAGATCGGCGGCATAAATATCGGAGCCCGCGCCGGAGCGGTTGTGAATCAGCTCGGGAACGAATTCCGCGCCGCCGGGAGCGTTCTTATTACGCACTGTCCGGTACCAATAGAGAACGGCCGGCCCATACGGATCGGGATCGAGGTAATCGTCGCGATGCGACCAATAGCGCTTGCCCACGATGAAATCCGGAATGCCGTCTCCATCGACGTCGGCCACGGTGGTGCCGTGTGGTTCGCTGAACGTCACCCCGCCCGCGTTCTTCGTCGAGTTATCGTCCATAATCATGTGCTCGACGAACGAAATGTTCCCGGCTGAGTCGCGCTTCTGCTCGAACCAGGCCATCCCATATCCATGCACGTTCAGAACGGTGACCACGTCGGCGAGCCCATCGCCATTCACGTCGTAGACGCCCATCACGCTGCCGCCCATAATATTGCGGCCATAGCGAGCGAAGGCCTGCGGATGATATTTCCAGGTTCCCTGCGCGCTGCCGGCGGGCGGCTGTTCCCACCATCCATATGCATTGACGATATCCATGCGGCCGTCGCCGTTGATGTCACCCACGCCGATGCCGTGCGCCGTCCCGTAGCCCTCTTCCGACACGTTGTGCACGATCCAGTTGCCGGTAGGATTGGAGGGGTCGGGTTTGGCGTAGCGCACATAATTCTCGGCCATGTAAATCAGTTCCGGCTTGCCGTCGCCATCTATATCGCGCACCATCCCTACTTCGGATTGATAGGCGGGTACTACCAGGTGCTTTTCCCAGCGGCGCGATTCGCCTTTTGGATTGACATAAAGCCAGACCCCAGGGTTACCCGAGAAACTGCAATTAATTACGTCGGGCCAGCCGTCGCCCGTGAAGTCGCCGACGAACTGCATCCAGTCGTCGCGCGGATAATCGTCGGACGGATTGGTGGTCAGCGCCAGATAGATTTCGCGGTGCGTAGTGTAATCGGGCCCGTAGAAAATGTGTGGGCCGGAGACGACATCCACCACGCCGTCATGATTGAAATCGCCGGCGCCGGCCCCCCAGGAGTAATAGAAATCGCTCAGACGCTGCATGCGAAAGTGATTCGAAATCTGTTCCGGCTCGCGTTTCATCAGGGCGATGTCTTTGTACGACACATCTTTGAATTGGACCTCGCCGGTCCCGCCCGCGTAGAGTGCGATGGGACCGTAGTCTCCCACCGCGGGATCGGCCACGCCGGCACCGGTTTCGCCGCCCTCATTAAGGAAGGGCCGCACGATATTGGCGTCGAGAAATATTTCGATGCTGTTCCAGTCGCCGGCGCGCAGGCTGGAATCGGGACGCGTTACCGGGAGCACGGGACCCTGCGCAGTTGCACCACGCCCACCCCTGCCACCGCCGCGACCCGGAGCATTGGGATCGAGCGGCGGGGCGATACGCATTTGCCCACCGCCGGGACGCAGCCGGTCGCGCCTTAATTCATGGCCCTGCGCATCGAGCGTCAACGCGTACGACGCTACCTGCCCGCTAAAGGAGACGAACACACCCTTCATACCGCCGCCAGCCGTTTTTTCGGCACGCATGAGCATCCCGCTCTGGCATCCGAGTGCACACTTAAAGGAAGCGTAAAAGCCGACGTCCTGATAGGAATGGTCGAGCACCAGCCATCCTCCGCCTGGCTGAGTCGGAGTACCTGTGATCACGCCATCCTGGGCCTGCCAGGTGGCATTGCCCAAGGTGTGCCAGCCGGTGAGAGCGGAGCCTTGAAATGTGGAGTCCGGATGAAACGACGGTCCGGTGCCGGACAGGCGGGCGAACACGGCGAGAGTAGCTGCCGCCAACAGCAGAGCACGCTTACTGGGCATGGGCCTTACCTCTTCTCCTGAAACGGCGGAACAACAAGCCAGATTCAGTTTATTACTAAAAAGAGTCGGCGGGTCGCCCGATCCGTGCCGTAAATCGGGCGACCCACTTATCGCCGCGGCAACTCTACCATTGGAAACGCGCCACCAGTTGACCGTTGCGCGGCTGGAAGAACAAACTGCTGTATGGATTGATATACCCGAAGCCGCCGGTTAGCTGCCCATTCGAAGTGGTCGTCGCCGCGAACGGGTTGCTCGTGGTTGGATTCGGCAGATAGGTCCGGTTGAAGATATTGAAGAACTCCGCCCGGACCTGAAGGAAGTGGCCTTCGCCCAAAATGTGGAAGGTGCGCCCGAAGCTCATCTGTTCACCTGGCCGCCGCTCATAGCGGTAGTCCGTGTAGTAGGGCGCGGCGTTGCCGAACGTGCCTTGCGAGGCGTCGGTCCAGGCCGCTGGATTCAGCACCAGCTCCTTGTTCGGATCGATGCAATGGCAGTTCAGATTCTCGAGGTAAAGCGGCTGGCCCGGAACCCGGTTCATGTAGGTGGCGAAGCCGAGCACGTTTGCCAGATTGTTGAGCGAGGTAGGCGATTGAATCGGCAGGCCGCTTCCATACTGAAAGAGACCGCCGAAGGTCCAACCCGCCAGCGCCTGATTGGCGATCTTGTTATTGGTGAACCGGGACAACTTCGGTATTTCGTAGGTGAACCCGGTAATGAAGATGAAGGGCTGATCGAAACTGGTGATCGACCGGTTCAGGTAGGGTTCCCAGTAATTGATATTGCTGCCCTGTAGTGTGCCGAGCGTCTTCGACCATGTGAATGCGGCGGTTCCGCTCAGGCCCCACGAATAGCGCTTGGTCACCTTGGTCTGCAGCGAGTCGTACCAGCTCTTTCCCAGAGGCGCCCACTGTGCGGTCAGAGCGCTCGCATACATCGGATAGGGCCTTATCGACTGGAAGACAGTCGCGCTGGTTGGGAATCCGGGATAGGGCGCGGTGAAACCCGCGGCCACCGCCTGGGCGGAACTCAACGGCGAGGTCAGCAGCGTCGTCAGGTTCGGAGCGCCCAGAGAGAGACCGTGCGCAGCCAGAATCCGCGGAGTAACGAAGTTCAGGCTGGTTCCGGAGCTGGCCGTCTCCCATACGCCGACATTCCCCACGAAGTTTGCTTCCACCAACAGGTCTCTGGTGACTTCGTGCTGCACGCCGATGCTCCACTCGTTGATTCGGGGAGGGCGGCCCGCGTTGGGATCGAAGAAATACTGTGGAGCCGTGGTCGTGCCGGGCGTCGGCAGAATCCCCGGACTGAGATTCAACGCGGTGAGCAGTGCGGGATTGTATTGCAGCCCGGTCCCCAGCACAGCGCCAGGCTGGCCGAACGCCGGAGAGTTAAACGTCAGCACATTCCAGCCGACGCCGACGGTTCCCGCGCCGTTCTGATTGGTAACGTAGCCGTAGCCGGAAAGCTGGCCGTAGGCGACGCCCCAGCCGGCGCGTATCACGGTTTTCGGCACGATTTGCCAGGCGAGCCCAAGGCGCGGGCCTACGGCGTAGGGATAACCGTGCGAGAAAAGGCAATTGCAGCGCCCAGGCCCGTAGCCCTCGAACTGAATCGCTCCAGGCAGATTCCCCGCCGATGGGTTCAGAGTGTAAGGCGCGAACTCGTCGTTGCGGTAATAGATTTCGTGTCCCTGCGATTGATAATCCCAGCGCAGCCCGTATTCGAGGGTCACCTTGGGTGTGATCTTCCAGCTGTCCTGGAGATACAGGGCGTATGTCGGGCGCCTCCACTCCGGCTCCTCGACGGGATTGACAGTAGCCGAATCGACCTGTCCGAGCATAAAGCTCGCAAAGGGAAGGCCTACGGTTCCCGATCCCACCGTGGTCTTGTTGAGATAAGGAAGTCCCGTTTCGTTGGCGGAGAAGTTGAAAACTCCCGTTGAGCCGCGGGAATTATCGTCGATC
>Ga0302320_10009576_pt1 | contig 20790 bp, 19 predicted proteins | sample Bog_T0_3_FD_202130 | JGI IMG/M metagenome (GOLD analysis project Ga0302320, IMG submission 202130) | Peat permafrost microbial communities from Stordalen Mire near Abisko, Sweden - Bog_T0_3 | ecosystem: Environmental > Terrestrial > Soil > Wetlands > Peat | place: Sweden: Abisko, Stordalen Mire...
GGGATCTTCAGGCCGGGACGAAGAAACGGCTCGCGGTCAGCCGAACAAAGAAACATGACGAAAGTGGGATGCGACCGCTGGGAGGGCAAGGGATGACGTGACTACCCATGAAGAACAGCGAGGAGGCTAATAACTCAAGCGGTCGCAGTCCGATAAAAGTAGCGGCGGACATACAATACTGTGAAAATATCGCTCGCGCGGAAAGCCCAATCTCTGTCAATGGGGGAGAAATGCTAAGCCAATCTATGGCGGCCGGCGCGGTCATTGGCGCTGCAAACGGCGCTTCAGGCTCGGCCGGAACCGGACATACCGGAATGGCCGCGGGATTGGGTGCGATAGGCGGCGCGTTGCAAAGCGGAACTGCAAGCATCAGGGCAGCACAAAATATTGCCGCGATGCAAGCATATAACCAGATCTTTGCTAAAACCGAATGCCTGTTGCAGAAGAATTATAGCGATGCCCTGATCGCACCTCCGGATGTCCTAGCCAGGGCGGAAACGATCGCAGCCGCGCGGCCACCCTACACGTCGACCACAACAATGTTTGACGCCACATATTCTTTCGCCTCTTCGACAATGCTGACGGAAGCATTCAAGCACGACACCGGCCGATGTGACTCCGTCACCACGGTAGCCTCGCCGCTCACCATCGAGAATGGAACGGTATCGTATCAGGTTCGGTATCTCGTGAGAACTGGAGACGCCGGAGCGGTTTTCGGAGGAGTAGTTGATGCTCAGGGTCGGCTCTCGATAAAGGGTCAGCTCACGATAATGCGGACCAACTCAGTTTCAGAAATTAGCGGGTATGGAAACGTCAGTCGCGACGGTTCGATCAATATGCGCTTAATAAGTTGGTATTGTGATCAGGATCTGGTCTGGCAGAAAAGAGGTAAATGAAAAGCGACTCTCCAGCGGTGTCATTATTGAGAGTCTCAACAACAAGGAGAAACGGAAGAGACAAAAACGGCCTGTGCGGCTGAAAGGAACAGAAAAGATGGGGTGGACGGCCCGGGGGCGACAAGCCCTGGGAGAACCTTATGCACCGTGGGTACGTTTAACCAAAAGGTAGCAAAGTCCCATAGGAGTGACGCCTTGTCGGCGCGGTAAACCCCGCAAAATTGCCTGCGGCAGGTACGAGTTCAGCCCGCCTCTGGAAGGTCCTCGAATTCCCAAAAGTCCGGCCTTCGGCAAGGGTTGAAATCGGGAGACCGCAAACCGGCAAAATTCATTATGACATAATGGGTTGTCCAATGCTCGATCGGATTTTCAGGCCTTTTGCTTAAACGCACCCAAAATCGGGCAGCTGATCATCGTCGTGCAGCCGGAATGCGCAAACCGAGCGGCTGCACGGGTGCCAAGACCCGGCAAGCGGGGCCTGTCCTCCACCGCCTCGCGCAGGATCGCCCGCACCCCCTCTTCAATGCTGCGGCCATGTTCCGCCGCCATGACTCGCAGCGGGGCTTTGACGTCATCGTCCAGATTGCGAACCAAAAGTTGCGCCAAAAGAGGACTTCATAGGATGCTATCGATGATAGCATATAGGAACCCGACCCGGATGCCACTAGGTTCGCGCTGCGCGCAATCACACCGAGGACCCGGATGAAGTCTGCCCGTCTTGCCGTTGATATCGGCGGCACGTTCACCGATCTCGCGCTGGAGGCGGGAGGCACTCGCACAACGGCGAAAGTGCTGACCACGCCGGCCGCGCCGGAACAGGGCGTGATGGAGGGATTTCGCGGGATCATCGCGGCGGCCGGTGTGGCGCCCAGTGACATTGCGCTGATCATTCACGGGACGACGCTGGCGACAAACGCGATCATCGAGCGCAAGGGCGCGCGCACCGCCCTGATCACCACCGAAGGGTTCCGTGATGTCATCGCAATGGGCAACGAAAGCCGTTACGATCAGTACGACCTGAACATCATCCTGCCGGAGCCTCTGGTGCCGCGGTATCTGCGGCTGCCGGTGCCGGAGCGGTTGGACAACACCGGCGCGGTCCTGCGGCCGCTGGACGAGGGCGAGGTGCGTACGCTCATCCCGGTGCTGAAGCAGGAAAAGGTTGAGAGCATCGCCGTCGGCCTGCTGCACGCGTTCGTCAATCCGGTCCATGAGCGGCGTATCCAGGCAATCCTGGCACAGGAGCTCCCCGACATCCCGGTTTCGCTGTCATCAGAGGTCTCGCCGGAAATGCGCGAATGGGAACGGTTCTCCACCACCGTCGCGAACGCCTATGTGCAGCCGATGATGGCGCGCTATCTGCTGCGTCTGGAGGCGGACCTGCATGCGGCAGGCGCGGTGGCGCCTTTGTTCCTGATGATGTCGGGCGGTGGTCTGACCACGATCGAGACGGCGTGCCGGTTTCCGATCCGCCTCGTCGAAAGCGGGCCGGCGGGCGGTGCGATTTTTTCCGCGCATATCGCGCGGGAATGTGGACTGGGCAGCGTGTTGTCGTTCGATATGGGCGGGACGACGGCAAAAATCTGTCTGATCGACCGGTTCAAGCCACAGACCGCCCGCAGCTTCGAAGTCGCTCGGGTGGGGCGGTTCCGCAAGGGTTCGGGTCTGCCGCTGCGGATTCCGGTGATCGAGATGGTGGAAATCGGCGCAGGCGGCGGATCGCTTGCGCATGTCGATACGATGGGCCGGATTGGAGTCGGGCCGGAAAGTGCGGGTGCCGATCCGGGGCCGGCGTGCTACGGACATGGTGGCACTCATCCGGCCGTGACGGATGCGAATCTGTCGCTGGGCCGTTACGATCCTGGCCATTTTGCCGGCGGCACGATAGTGCTTGATGTCGCGGCGGCACACGATGCTCTGATGGCTGATGTCGGGGGGCCGCTGGGGCTGACGGCGGAGTTGGCGGCGCTCGGCGTCGTGGAACTGGTCGATGAGAACATGGCCAATGCGGCGCGTGTTCATGCGATCGAGTCCGGCAAGACCTATGAGGGGCGCACGCTGATTGCGTTTGGCGGCGGCGGCCCGGTGCATGCCTGCCGGGTGGCCGAGAAGGTGGGAATCCGGCGCGTGCTGGTGCCGTCCGGTGCGGGTGTCGGCAGCGCCATCGGGTTTTTGCGTGCGCCGGTCGGGTATGAGGTGGTGCGCAGCCTGTATCAGCGGTTTTCGACGTTCAACGTGGCGGCGGTGAACGATCTGCTGGACGATATGCGGGCGGAAGCGGAGGCCGCGGTGGCGAAAGGCAGCTTCGGCGCTCTGGTGACCGAAACCCGCACGGCGTATATGCGTTATGTCGGGCAGGGGCACGAAATTCCGGTACCGCTGCCGGTTGCTGTTCTGGGTGAGGAAGATGTGGGATCAATCCGCGCACGATATGATAAAGAATATGCGCGGTTTTTTGACAGGCCGGTGCCAGGGTCGGATGTCGAGATCATGAGCTATGCTGTCGTCGTAACGACCGTGGCGGACGAGGTGACGGTGCCGGCGCGCGCGGATGCGCTGTTCACCACCGAGGCGACGCCGGTGCGGACCCAAATCGTGCGCGACACGGTGACCGGGGCGGTGTCGGAATGGGCGATCTACGACCGAGGATCGCTGGTGCCGTGGGCGACCATCGCCGGGCCGGCGATTGTTGCGGAAGACGAGACATCGACGCTGGTCGGGCCGGGCTGGAGCGCGACGGTGAACGGGCTGGGATATATCGAGATGGTGCGAGATGCGTGATCCCGCATCCCAATGGTCCGGCTGCCAAAGAATTGCGCATCGTGATCCTCCGTCGGACGAAGCCGTCTTTCATGCCCTCGTCGCATGCCCAGCCGTAGCACGATCCCGCAGCGGCAAGCCGCATACTCGGAACCCTTTATCAGGTTCCACAACTCATTCCTTGGTTCACCGGCAACAGCAGGCGTAATCCCATGTCCGACGCAACCGGCGCCCTGACAAAAATCCACCGCCAGATCATGTGGAACCGCCTGATCGCGGTGGTCGAGGAACAGGCGCAGATCATGATCCGCACCGCCTTCTCCACCACCGTACGAGAAGCCGGGGACCTCTCCGCCGGCATCTTCGATCTGCACGGCCGCATGATGGCACAGGCCGTCACCGGCACCCCAGGCCACGTCAACTCCATGGCGGAATCCGTCGGCCACTTCCTGAAGAAATTCCCCACCCCCACCATGCGTCCCGGCGACCACTACATCACCAACGATCCCTGGCTCGGTACTGGCCATTTGCACGACCTGACGGTCGTCACCCCCGCCTTTCATAACGGAACGATCGTCGGCCTGTTCGCCAACACCGCCCACGTCATCGACATCGGCGGCCTCGGCATGGGGCCGGAGGGACGCTCGGTCTACGAAGAAGGGATGTATATCCCGATCGTGAAATGTTTCGACCGGGGTACCCCGAACGAAACCTTCTTCGACTTCATGCGCGCCGGTTCCCGCCTGCCCGTCGAACTCGAAGGCGACATCTACTCACTCTGCGCCTGCAACGATGCCGGTGCCAAACGCCTCGTCGAGATGATGGACGAATTCGAAATGACCAGCCTCGATCCGCTGGCGCAATTCATCTTCGACAGTTCGCACCACGCCACCCTGAAGGAAATCGCGAAAATCCCAGCCGGCACCTACCAAAACGAAATCTATTCCGACGGCTACGAGGAACCCCTGCGCCTCGCCGCCTCCATGGAAATCAAAACCGACGGCATCGAGGTCGATTTCTCCGGCACATCGGGGCTTTCGTCACGCGGGATAAACGTTCCGCCAGCCTATTGTCGCGCCTATTCCTGCTTCGGCATCAAGTGTGTGGTGGCGCCGGAGATACCGAACAACTGGGCCTCGCTGGCACCGTTCCGGATGAAAATACCGGATGGCTGCATCCTGAACGCCCCTCGCCCGTACCCCGTCTCGGTTCGCCACGTCATCGGCCATCTGCTGCCCGACCTGATGATGGGGTGCCTGCACCAGGCGGTGCCGGAACGGGTTACCGCCGAGGGTGCCTCCGCCCTCTGGAACCCCCCGCTCCGCGGCGGCGGGGCGATCTCCGGCCAGGCCCGCGGCAACAAGCCGGTCATCGGCGACTTCGAGATCATCACCTTCAACTCCGGTGGCACCGGTGCGCGGCAGACTCAGGACGGGCTGAACGCGACGGCATTTCCCTCCGGCGTGCGGACGATGCCGGTCGAGGCGACCGAAAACGTCGCTCCGATCATCCTGTGGCGCAAGGAACTGAAGCCGGATTCCGGCGGCGCCGGACGCACCCGCGGCGGCGTCGGACAGATCATCGAATTCGCCACCAAGGGAGACCTGGAATTCGCCGTCAACGCCAGTTTCGACCGCATCGCCAACGCCCCTAAGGGCCGCGAGGGCGGGTTGAACGGCGCCCCCGGCCGCGTCGCCCAGAAGTCGGGGACGCTGCTGCGCACCAAGGGCTTTCAGGTCATCCCCGACGGGGAGCGTCTGGTCCTGGAACTGCCGGGCGGCGCCGGCATGGGCGACCCCGCAGCCCGAGACCCCACCCTGGTCGCCCGCGACGTGCGCGACGGACTGGTGTCCCCCGCCAATGCCCGCGCGTTGTACAAGGTCGCGCTGACCGAGGCCGGCGCCGTCGATGACGCTGAAACGGCGCGCATCCGCTCGCCGGCCTGACGCTCTTTACAACCCCGGCTGAGGCGACGACGCTATCCCGCCGAACGGGAGAGATTGTCGTGGATGAAACGGTCGAGCGATCGGCAATCCGCAAAATCTACTGGCGCCTGCTGCCGGTGCTGGTTCTGACATACTTGCTGGCCTATGTGGACCGGATCAATGTCGGCTTCGCCGCGCTGACGATGCGGGGCGATCTTCACCTGAGCGCGACGGCATTTGGATTCGCCTCCGGGATGTTTTTCTGGGGTTACTTCCTGTTCGAGGTGCCCAGCAACATTATCCTGGAGGAGGTCGGTGCCCGCATGTGGATCGCCCGCATCATGATCACCTGGGGGATTCTCGCCGCCGCAACCGCCTTCGCCACCGGGCCCATCAGCTTTGCCGTGATCCGCTTCCTGCTGGGCCTGGCCGAGGCCGGCTTCTTTCCCGGCATCATCCTCTACTTCACCTACTGGTTCCCGCACTATCATCACGCGCGGATCATGTCCGCCTTCCTGACCGGACTGCCGGTCGCTGTCGCCATCGGGTCGCCGGTTCCCACCGCGATCCTGTCGCTCGACGGCGTATTCGGTCTGCATGGCTGGCAATACATGTATATACTGGAAGGCATTCCGACCGTTATCAGCTGAATTTTGGTGCTGTTCCTGCTGACCGACAGGCCCGAACAGGCGCGGTTTCTCACCGATGCGGAACGAAGCTGGCTGACCGGGCAACTGGCGCGCGAGCACAAGGCCAAGGATGCGTTGCACATCTTGAGCGTCTGGCGGTCGTTTTTCGATGCCAGAGTGCTGCTGCTGGCGCTGAACTATTTCGGCATCATCACCGCGAGCCTGGGTCAGTTGATCTTCATTCCGCAGATCATCAAATCGATCGGCGTGACCAGCAACATGACGGTCGGCTGGCTGACGATGATTCCTTACATTTTCGGGACGATCTCGCTGGTCGTCTAGGGTGCCGTCTTGGACCGCATGCAGGAGAGGCGGTAGAATCTGTTCTGGGCCTGCGCGCTGTCCACGGCGGGACTGATCATCGCCGGCCTGACGATGGGCACATGGTGGGCACTGTTCGGCATGACCGTCGCGGCGTGCGGCTTCTACGGCACCAAAGGGCCGTTCTGGGCCACGCCGCCGATGTTCCTCACCGGCACCACCGCAGCGGCCGCGATCGCCTGGATCAGCTCGCTGGGCAATCTGGGGGGCTTCTTTGGCCCCTGGTATGTCGGCGTCATCAAGGACGAGACCGGCAGTTACGCCGGCGGGCTTTATGGCCTGGCCCTGTTCGGCTTCATCGCCGCGATCGTCTGCGCGTTCTTCCTGAACATCCCCAATAATGCCGCTGCGTCCGCCGAACGGGCGCACGTCAACGCATGATGTCCGCCAGTCGTTTCGAGAGGAACAGCTTGGCGTGGCCAGGCGGATAGTCGTCCAGTCGGCCGAACACAGTATAGCCGCGTTTCTTGTAAAAGTCCGGCGCCTGGGTGGTGAAGGTTTCCAGGCAGGCCCCGGCCGCGCCGCGTTCGCGGGCCATTGCCTCGGCGGCGTCCATCAGTCGTGTACCCTGCCCCTGGCCGCGCAGGAATTCCGACACCCACAGGAAATTCACATGCAGCCAGCCGCCCCAGATATATCCGGTCAGCCCACCGAGCCACTCGCCGCGCGTGTCCTTGAGGAAGAAATTCACCGGGTGCCAGGCAACGGCACCGGTCCGCGCCATGTTCAGCGTGACGATGTTTTCGGACACCAGGCGGGACAGCGCCTCGCTGGGCAGCGGTTCGAACACGATTTCCAGGTCTTGTGCCGCGCTGGCCATGGGCTGGTTCTCCCGGACGCGAGACAGCGAGAAGCGCCCGCCGCAATAATGTCAAGCCGTGGGTCAGTCGCCGATCCGTGTCATGGCGAGCACGGCATCCAGCAGCGTCTCGGCCGTGTCGCCTTCGGGCAGGGCCGCCAGCATGCCGTCCAGCCGTCCGTCGAGCAGCAGCATCGCGAAGCCATGCACCAGCGACCACAGGGCAGCCGCCTGCGCGGCCGTCTGCAGCGGATCCACCGGAGTCTCCGGGGCAACGCCCCTGGTCGCAGCGCGCAAGGCCTTGCGCGCCGCATCGAGCGCATCACACAGCGCCGGTCGCGTCGCATCCAGCCGTTCGGCTCGGAACATCAGCAGGAACATGCCAGGACAGGTCCGGGCGAACCGCACATAGGCGGCGCCCATGGCGGCGGCACGTCCGCCGGGGCTATCGCCGGCCTCAAGCTGCGCCGCGGCCAAAGCGGCGGTGAAACGGTTGAAGCCGACGGCGGCCAGTTCGCTGAGCAGACCGGTCAGATCGCCGAAGTGATTGGCCGGGGCCGCATGCGACACGCCAGCGGCGCGGGCCGCGGCGCGAAGCGTGAGTCCGTGGAGGCCCTCGCGTTCCAGGATGGTCTCCGCCTTTGCGAGCAAGGCGGCCTTGAGGTCGCCGTGGTGGTAGGGGCGCGGTTCGGGCGCCGGCGCAAGTTCACTCATCCGTGATATTTACACCGTAAATATTGCGCTTGACCAGACCAGATGGAACGGTCAAGGTTTATGTTGTCGGCGTCAATATAAACCTGGGAGGTGCAAGATGGACAGCCTTGATCCGGCGACCAATTTCGGGCCAGTCAGCACCGAGGACGACACGGCCGACCTGCCGATCGACGGCGCGCTGCCGTCCGGTCTGAACGGCACCCTGTTCCGCATCGGGCCCAATCCTCAGTTTGCCCCGGCCGACCCGCAGCGGCATCACTGGTTCGTCGGCGACGGCATGGTCCATGCCTTCACCCTGCGCGACGGTCGCGCCGCCGCACGCAATCGCTGGGTTCGCACCGAAAAATGGAAGGCGGAAAACGCCGCAGGGCGGTCGCTGACGTCAGGATTCGGCGGCCCGGTGACGGGGTTTGCCAACACCGGTGTCGCCAACACGAATATCCTCTGGCATGGCGGCCGCCTGCTGGCGCTCGAGGAGGCCCATCTGCCGTATGAAATCGACCCGGCCACGCTGGCAACGCGCGGCGTGCAGGATTTCGACAAATCGGTCGAAGGTCCGTTCACCGCGCATCCGAAGATCGATCCGGACACCGGGGAGATGGTGTTTTTCGGCTATTCGGCAGGCGGCCCTCTGACACCGGGCATGAGCTACGGGACAATCGGAGCGGACGGCCGGGTCTCGCGGTTCGAGCGGTTCGATGCGCCCTACAGCAGCATGGTGCATGATTTTGCGGTCACCGAACGGCACGCCGTGTTCCCGATCCTCCCACTGACCGGCAGCCTCAGACGGGCCATGTCCGGGCAGATGCCCTACGCGTGGGAGCCGGAGATAGGCGGCCATGTCGGGGTGCTGCGACGCGACCGCGGCGTCGCCTCGCTGCGCTGGTTCCGGGCGGAAAGTTGCTACGTGTTTCACGTGCTGAACGCCTGGGATGAGGGCGACCGCATCATCGTGGACGTGATGCAATACGACGAGCCGCCGCTGTTTCCCCGCGCCGATGGCCGCCCCTCGGACCCGGCAGCAACCCGTGCGCGGCTGGTCCGGTGGACGCTCGATCCCGACGGCGGCACCGACGCGTTCACACGCACCCCGCTTGACGACATGAGCGGCGAATTCCCCCGCCTCGATGATCGGTGGGCGGGCAAGCGCAACCGGTTCGGAACGTTTGCCAGCGCGAGCGCGTTGGACAGCGGCCGCAACGCGATCGCCTGGCTCGATCTGGCCGCTGGCACGCGCAGCCTATTCACGCTGCCGCCGGGCGACGGGGTGTCGGAACCGGTGTTCGTGCCGCGCAGTCCGCAAGCCCCCGAGGGCGACGGCTGGCTGCTGGTGGTGGTGTGGCGTGCGGCGGACAGGCGAAGCGAATTGCTGGTGCTGGACACCGGCGGCATCGATCGCGGCCCCGTGGCAACGGTGCGGCTGGCCCACCGGGTGCCGTTCGGCCTTCACGGCAACTGGGTGGCCGCCTGAGCCGGCGCGGAGGTCACGCCCTGGGGACAGCCGGCGCCAGCCGGACCGCGCTGGCCGGCGCCCGGACGAAAATCGCCACCGACAACGCGCCCAGGATCGCAATCGCCCCCGCCAGGCCGAACGCGCCGGCGTAGCTGCCGCCGGTCGCCTGCACCATGAAGCCGGTGACCGAGGGTGCCACGATGCCGGCGAGATTGGCGATCAGGTGCACGAAACCGCCGACACCGCCGACCCGGTCCCTGTCCACCGTATCCAGGATGATCGCCCAGTAGGTATTGCCGGTGAGATACATGAAGAACACCGACACCGCCATCAGGGTGACGGCGGCCTGCACGGTCTCGACGCTGCCGGCCAGCGCGACGCAGACCGCAGCAATCAGCAGGGCACAGACCAGGACCAGTTTGCGCGATCGGACCGCGTTGCCGGTAATGCGGAAAATCGCGTCGGAGACCGACCCGCCGGCGGCGAGGCCGATGAAACCGAGCAGCCAGGGGATGGTGCTGACGAAGCTCATGCTCTGGACACTCAGGTGACGGGCGGTCGTCAGGTAGGTGGGGAACCAGGAGAGGAAGAAATACAGGATGTAGGCGTAGCCGAAGAAGGCGAAGGCGGTGGCCAGGACCGCCGCCCGCTTGAGCAAGGAACCCAGCGGGATCGGCGGGCCGGTGCGCGCGGGTTTCTGGTCGGCGGCAATGTCGGACAGTTCGGCGGCACTGACATGGCGGTTCTGGTCCGGGCGTTCGGTCACCGCCATCATCCAGACGACCGACCAGCACAGCCCGATCGCGGCGATTATGACGAACGAGGCGCGCCAGCCCCAGCCAAGGGCGATGAAGCCGACCACCGGGCCGGCGAGCGCGCCGCCCAACGGCGTGCCGGCGTTGGCCCAGCCGATCGCGGTCGCCTGCTGGCGGCGCGGAAACCAGTTGCTGACCAGCTTGTTGGCTGCCGACCCATACGGACCCTCGCCCATCCCGAAGATCACCCTCACCACCAGCAGCGAGGTGAAACTGAACACGGTGGCGGTCAGGCCGCAGAACACCGACCAGACGATCGATGCGACGGCGAAGACGTTGCGCCCGCCCAGCCGGTCGGAGGCATAGCCGCCAACGAAGCAGAACGTCGCGTAGCCGAAGAAGAACACGCTGAATACGATGCCGAGTTCGGATGGCGACAGGCCGAGTTCCTTGGTCAGGAACGGCGCCGCGACCGACAATGCCGCTCGGTCCAGATAGTTGATCATCCCGCCCAGGAACAGCAGTCCCACGACGGCCCATCGCACGGTGCCGAACAGTTTCATGATTTCCCCCCGTCTCGAGCGTGAGAAGCGGATGACGGGAATGTCAAGTGACAGGGGCGGACGAAGGCGAGTGACGCCTCGTAACCGGGATTCGCGGCACTACGTTTCAGCCCGGCCAAAAAGTCGAACAGGAGATCGCAGTGAGTAGCACCCAAATGAGGACCGAGACCTCCGGCAAGCCGTTTCTGACCGACGTGAAAACGTTACGGGACCGCGCCAGGAAGCACATCTCGTCCGGCGTCGTGACAACCACCTATGGCGGCGATGTCCAGAAGACGATCGACATTCTCCAGGCGGTGCTGGCAACCGAACTCGTCTGTGTGCTGCGTTACACGATGCATGCGGTGACGGCGACCGGGATTTCCAGCGATTCGGTGAAGGCCGAGTTCAGCCAGCACGCCAAGGAAGAGCAGGCCCACATGATGGCGGTGGCGGAGCGGATTGACCAGTTGGGCGGCACGCCGAACCTCAATCCGGAAGGATTGGCAACCCGGTCGGCCTCGGAATACGGCAAAGGCGGCAATCTGATCGACATGATCAAGGAGAACCTGATCGCAGAGCGGATCGCGGTGGACCATTACCGGGAACTGATCCGCTATTTCGGCGATGACGATCCTTCAACGCGGGTGATGCTGGAGGGGATTCTGTCGGTCGAGGAGGAGCATGCGACGGACATGCACGATCTGCTGGTCGCGCATGAGGGCAAGCCGTCGCTGGAAGACTGAACGCGGAGAAATTCGTCCCGGGCGGCTGGCCCGGGACGACCGAACTCCGGTTCAGCTTGTTGGGGCCGGCGCGAGTACCGCGGCAACCTGTGCGCCGTTGGGACTGCCGAGGCCTGTGCAGGCATCCCATCCGGGCGATGCCGCATAGGCCCCGTTGTTGCCCTGCGTGATGTCGTTCAATGCGCTCGGCGTGGCGTAAAGCCGCGGATTGATGAAGCCGGCCGGCGTGCCGTTGGTGGCGTTGATGCGGGCGATCAGTCCCGCCCAAAGCGGCGCCACCGCGCTGGTTCCGCCGATCACCGTCGCGGTTCCGTCGATGCGCACGGTGTAGCCGGTTTCAGGATCGGCATCGCCGGAGACATCGGGGACGCCGCGGTTGGTCAGCGCCGAGGTGCCGCCCGCGGTGAGCGTGGCTTGCAGTCCGTCCTGCCAGGCCGGCAATGGGAAGAAACTGCTGACACCGCCGCCACCGGCGCCGCCCTGCGCGCCGTCGTTCCAGACCGTTTCGGCCGCGGTCGCGTTGTTCGCGATCTGCAGGTTGGTGCCGCCGCAGGCCAGCACGTTCGGGCTGGATGCGGGGAAGTCAACGTGGTTGGCGCCATCGGTCACGCCGTCGCTGGATCCGCTGTCGCCGGACGCGACGCAGACGGTGATGCCCATGGTGGCGGCATCTTGGAACGCGGAGTCGAACGCGGTCATGGACTGCTGCGTCCATGACGATTCTGGCCCGCCCCAACTGATCGAGATGACGGATGGCTTGTTGGTGGTGTCATGGATCGCGGTAGTGATCGCATCCAGGAAACCGGCATCCGTGTTGCCGGCGAAATAGACCGCGATGTGCGCCTGCGGAGCGATCGCGCCGACGACTTCGATGTCGAGCATCACCTCGCCGTCCGGCCCGTCGGGATTGCCGGTGGGGTGGTTCTTGCCGTGGTCGACCGACACGGTGGTCACCTTTGGCGGCTGCCTGATGCCAAGGCTGGCGAAATAGGTGCTCAGGTCCGCGGGCCGCTCGCCGCCGCCGAGTTCGATGATCCCGACGCACTCGCCCTGACCGGTGCCGTCCGGAAAGCCGTAGGCCGCGGCGACCTGCAGCGGCGTGTAGGAGGCCGCACCCGCCGCATTGGCGTGCGCATGAACCGCGCCCCTGTGAGGCCGAGCCCGGAAATGCGGTTTCGCCACTGGCCGGTTGTCGAGACCCAGCACAGCCTCGACCGCGCCCTTAAGCTCGTCCGGTATCTGCACCGAGCCGGTTCGGCCGCGGTAGGAACCGCCGGCATATTCGAACCGCTGCAGATCGACGCCGAACGCGGCGTTGAACTGCCCCACGGTGCCCGACAGCACCACGCTGCGGCGCCCGGCATGTTCCTGGACCACAGCCAGATTATGCGCACGTGCGAAGGTACGCACGGCGGCGATGTCGGCGTCGGCGGCGCCAAACTGCTGGCTGAACGCATCGCGTGTGAGATGCGGCCCGACACGCTCGCGATTTGCGAGTTTCCGAACCCGCTCCTTCAACACGTCGGGTTGGCTGCGGCGGAGCAGAACGGTGACTTCCAGCCGCTCGGCCGGATCGGATTTCCCGACGGATTTCGCGCCCGGCAAGGGCTGGCGTTCGCTGCCTGTAAGGGAATGATGGGCCATCTGACGAGTTTCCTCCGCTTGTAAGTGGCGGCGGGGATATAGCCTGAAGACCGTGATTGGTGCGTGAATTGCTTCACATCATCATGTTCACATATTCTTGTACTTATGTACGCCGCGACGGCGAGAGCATCCGCGTTTCGTTAATGCGCAGTCAGGGTGTGGAGGGTCGAAGCGGGTAATCATGTCTGGCATGCAAGGTTTTTCGTGAGTCATTGCCGGCCCGCTCCTGAATCTCCGGGCTGACCAAAGCCAGGAGACCCAGGGTGTCGGACCGATCGGTCAGCGTCGGACTCAGATCGTTAATTGCCCGCGGCCGCCAGCTTGTCCTGCGTTTTCGTTTCGAAATCGCTGGCCTCGTGGCGCTCGTGCAGCTGACTGGCCGAGTCGCCCTGCAGCCGGTTGACCATGCGCCCGCGCCGCACCGCCGGCCGTTGGCCGATCACATCGGCCCAGCGGTTGACGTGCTTGTATTCGTGCACCGCCAGGAACTCGCCACCGCCATAAAGCAAGCCCTTCGCCAAACCGCCGTACCAGGGCCAGACCGCAATATCGGCGATCGTGTAGTCGCTGCCGGCAAGATACTCGGTCTCGGCGAGGCGACGGTCGAGCACGTCGAGTTGACGCTTCACCTCCATCGCGAAGCGGTCGATGGCATATTCGATCTTGGTCGGCGCATAGGCATAGAAGTGGCCGAAACCGCCGCCCAGATAGGGCGCGCTGCCCATTTGCCAGAACAGCCACGACAGGGTCTCGGCGCGCGGGGCGGGATCGGTCGGCAGGAAGGCGCCGAACTTTTCCGCCAGATGTACCAGAATGGCGCCGGATTCGAACACGCGGATCGGCGTCGGACCACTGCGATCAAGCAGCGCCGGGATCTTCGAGTTCGGGTTGATCGCGACAAAGCCGCTGCCGAACTGGTCGCCGTCGCCGATCTTGATCAGCCAGGCGTCATATTCGGCGCCGGTGTGGCCGAGCGCCAGCAACTCTTCGAACATGATGGTGACTTTCTGGCCGTTCGGCGTGCCCAGCGAGTAGAGCTGGAAAGGATGGCGGCCGACCGGCAGTTCCTTGTCGTGCGTCGGGCCGGCGATCGGGCGGTTGATGTTGGCGAACCGGCCGCCGCTTTCCTTGTTCCAGGCCCAAACCTTCGGCGGTGTGTAATCGGACGAACTGGTCATGTGCAAAACTCCGAGCGGTGAGGTGGGGAACGCAATCGACCGGACTTAGGCGATGAAGTCAAACCGCAAGGCCGTTCCGCGGCGGCACTGCGTTCCGCGACAAGCCTGTTGCCGAAATCGGCACGGGAAGGGCGAATTATACCACTATTTTGGGGACGCCGTTGCGTGCCACACTTCGCTGGCAGTTCAGAGAAGGTCCCTCATGGCATCCGCCGTAATTACCCGCCGATCCCTGTTCGCCGCGGGCGCCGGTTTGATCGTCGTGCCGCCGGCCCGCGCGGCCGGATTGCAGCCGGTCGAGATGCAGCTTGGCTGGATCGGCGGCGGCAACCAGCTTGGCGAGGTCGCGGCGATCGGGCTGGGATATTTCGCCGAGGAAGGCCTGGAACTGACCATCGTGCCGGGCGGACCGAACAATGACGGGATCGCCAGCGTCGCGTCGGGGCGCGAAACCGTCGGCCAGGTCTCATCCAGCCCGTCGCTGATGCTGGCGGTGTCGCAGGACCTGCCGATCCGCTGTTTCGCGGTGTCGGCGCAGAAGCATCCCTATGCGTTCTTCTCGCTGGCGAAAAACCCGGTGCACACGCCGGACGATCTGCGCGGCAAGAAGGTCGGGATTCAGGCGACCGGGGCGGTGCTGCTGCGGGCGCTTTTGGCCAAGAACAAGATCGATGCGAAGGATGTGCAGGTCGTCATCATCGGCTCCGACATGATGCCGCTGATGACTGGCCAGGTGGATGTGGTGACCGGCTGGCTGAGCAACACGACGGCGCTGAAGGTGCTGGGGCCGGACCGGGTGACGCTTCGGCTGTGGGATGCCGGCGTGCATCTGTATGCGAACCCCTATTATGCGATGCCGGATACGATCGCCTCCAAAGCCGATGTGCTGGCGAAGTATCTGCGCGCCAGCGCCCGCGGCTGGGGGTTCGCCTATGCCAACCGCGACCGCGCGGTGGACCTGCTGGTCAAGCAATATCCGAATCTGGTCGCGGCGGATGAGCGGGCGGCGGCCGATGTGATGCTGGACTACACCTTCGACGAGCGGACCAAGCAGGGCGGCTACGGCACGATGGACCCGGCCGTCTGGCAGGACCAGATCGACCTGTATGCCAGCCTGGGGCAGTTCACCAAGCGGGTGCCCAAGCTCGACGAGGTGATGACACTGTCGATCCTGAACGCGACCGCCGACTCCCGGCCGCGGATCGGTTGAATGCGGGACGGCGCGCTGCCGGCGGCGCCGGCCATTGCGCTGGACGGCGTGTCGGTCCGCTTCATGAGCGAGCGCGGGTCGGTCACGGCGCTGCAGAATATCAGTTTTGCGGTGCCGGAAGGCGGGTTCGTGACGTTGCTGGGTCCGTCGGGCTGCGGCAAATCGACTCTGCTGCGGGTGGTGGCGGATATCATCGCACCCAGCCTCGGGTCGGTGCGGGTCCTCGGCGCCGCGCCGGCCGAGGCTCGGCGGCGACGCGAGATCGGCTTCGTGTTCCAGGATGCGACGCTGCTGCCGTGGCGGACGGTGCTGGAGAATGTGCGGCTGCCGATGCAGGTGGGCGGCGGGACGCGCGCGGCCTCGGGCGGGCGGGGTCCGGAGGAATTGCTGGCGCTGGTCGGGCTGGCCGGCTGGGAGAAGGCGCTGCCGCGGGAGTTATCGGGCGGCATGCGACAGCGTGTGTCGATCGCCCGCGCGCTGCTGGGCGGGCCGAAGATTCTGCTGATGGACGAACCGTTCGGCGCGCTGGACGAGATCACCCGCGACCGCCTGAACGAGGAACTGCTGGGGATCTGGCGGGAGACGGGCACGACGATCCTGTTCGTGACGCACAGCATTCATGAGGCGGCGTATCTGGGCCAGCTTGTGCTGATGCTGGCGGCGCGGCCGGGCCGGGTGCGCGAGTTGATTCCGGTCGATCTGCCGGAGCCGCGGCATCTGGCGATGCGGGAAACGGCCGGCTTTGTTGCCTTGGCGGCGCGGCTGCGCGCAGTGCTGGAGACCTGCTGATGGATGTGATGGTACCATCCGTAACGCTCGATCGGTCGGTTGACGCATGGCAGGCGGCGCAGCGCTGGGCGCGGTGGAAGCGCCGGTTACTGCCGCTGGCCGGAGCTTTTTCCCTGTTGTTCCTCTGGTGGGCGCTGGTGACGGTGTTCGACGTCAAACCGTTCATCGCGCCGGCGCCCCAGGTGGTCGCCGCAACACTGATCCAGAAATATGACGTGCTGCTCAGCAATCTGTTGCCCACGGCGATCGAGGCGGTGTCCGGGTTCGTCGCCGGCAACCTGGCCGCGATCGCCATCGCCACGCTGTTCGTGCATCGCAAGTCGGTGGAGATGGCGTTCTTTCCGATCGTCGTGCTGATCAACTCGATTCCGGTGGTGGCGAAGGCGCCGATCCTGATCCTGCTGCTGGGCAACGGCATGGCGCCGAAAATCGCCATTGCGGCGGTGATTTGTTTATTCCCCACTCTGGTGAACATGGTGCGCGGGCTGGAGGCGGTCAGTCCGCAGGCGCTGGAACTGATGCACGTGCTGTCGGCCAGCAAGTGGGAAATATTTATTCGGCTGCGGCTGCAAAGCTCGGTGCCGTACCTGTTCGCAGCGCTAAAGATCGCGGCCAGCGCTTCGGTGGTCGGCGCAATCGTCGGTGAGTGGATCGGCTCCCAGCAGGGGATCGGCGCGCTGATCATCCAGGCGACGTATAACTTCGACAGCGCGCTGCTGTACGCAACGGTGGTGTGCGGATCGACGTTTTCGGTGCTGTTCTTCCTGACCATCCGGCTGCTGGAGCGCCTGTGCGGGCGCTGGACGCAAATTTAGGGACGGAGCGTGCGATGATCATTCATGAACCTGCGCGGGATCTGCGGGTTGCCAGTCGGGCGGACGTGGTCGTGGTGGGGGGCGGTCCGGCGGGGTTCAGCGCGGCGGTGGCCGCGGCGCGGCAGGGCGCATCGGTGTGTCTTGTGGAACGGTATCCGTATCTGGGCGGGCTGGCCTCGGGCGGCATGGTGCTGGTGCTGGACGACATGTGCGCCGGGCCGGAGATCACCGTGCGTGGACTGTGCGCCGAACTGGTGGAACGCATGCGTGGGCGCGGGCTGGCGGTGTATCCGCCGGAAGGCGAGCGTGGGCACGATCCGGCGATGTTCCGGAAATGGTCGCGCTGGGGGCTGTTCGACTTCAACACGCGCACCAGGCCTCACCCGATCTGTTACGCGGTGGCGTTCGATCCGGACGGCTGGAAGCACGCCAGCGACGACATGGTGCAGGAGGCCGGTATCGACCTGCGCCTGCACAGCAGTTTCGCCGCCAGCATCGTGCGCGACGGGCAGATGGCGGGCGTGATCGTCGAGAGCAAGGCGGGCCGTGAGGCGATCCTCGGCGACGTGGTGATCGATGCGACCGGCGATCTGGATGTCGCGGCTTCGGCGGGCGCGGCGTTCTGCGAAGGCTCGTATATGATTACGACAGTGTTTCGTCTGGGTGGTGTGGATACCGACGAAGCCGAACGCTTCCAGTTCGAGGAACCGGACCGTTACGCCGCGTTGGACCTGGAGGCTCGGCGGGTGATCGGCGGATCTTGGGATTACTGGTGGTTGAAGACTCCCTTGCCCGGCATCGTCTGGTGCAATTGTCCGCATATGACGGGACTGGACGGGATGAAGGTGGAAGACCTGACGCGGGCAGAGTTCGAGGGGCGGCGGCGGATCCATGCGATGGTGGACCATGTGCGCGCGAAGCTGCCGGGGTTTTCGCAGTGCTACATCGTGGATGTGGCACCGCAGACCGGGGTCCGGCAGACGCGGATGCTGGAAGGCGAGTATGTCGTGACCAAGTCGGACGTGACCAACCGCGTTCATTTCGCGGACAGTGTCGCGCGCGGGCGGGATTACTACACGCCGTATCGGGCACTGCTGCCGCGCGGGATCGACCAGTTGCTGGTGGCGGGACGGCATTACTCGGCGACGCCGCAGGCACAGAAGATATCACGCGAGATACCACCGTGCATGGCGATGGGCGAGGCGGCGGGCGTGGCCGCGGCGATGGCGCTGTCCGGCGACGTGACAGTGCGGAACGTGGATGTGCCGGCATTGCAGGCGCGGCTGCGCGCCCAGGGGGCCGATCCAGGTGCTCGCGTAACGGAGGCCGTGGCATGAGCGACCAGCCGCTGACCGGCGTCAAAGTGGTGGATTTCACCCAGGTGATGATGGGCCCGTGTGCCACCCAGATGCTGGGTGATTACGGCGCCGACGTGATCAAGATCGAGCGAATCGGTGCCGGCGATCTTTCGAGATGGTCGATCGGCGACGATCCGGCCGGGCCGCTGAATCCGGTGTTCTGCAGCCTCAATCGCAACAAGCGCAGTATTGCCTTGGACCTGAAGTCGCCGGTCGGTTTGGCGGTGGTGCATCGGCTGCTGGAAACCGCCGATGTGGTCATCAGCAATTTCCGCGCCGGGGTGATGGAGCGGATGGGGCTTGGCTATGACGACCTGCATGCCCGCTACCCCAGGCTGATCTACGCATCCGGCAGTGGCTACGGCACGCATGGACCGTACGCACACAAGGGCGGCCAGGACATCCTGGCTCAGGCGCTCAGCGGCGTGATGGCGCGCAAATGCGACCCGACCGACCCGTTGACAATCTATCCGACGTCACTCGCGGACTATTCGGCGGGCATGCATTTGGTGCAGGGCGTCCTGCTGGCATTGCTGCGGCGAGCAATCACCGGCACCGGACAATTGGTGACCGTTTCGCTGTACGATTCGATGCTGGCGATGCAGATGCAAGAAGCCGCGATGGCGATGATGCGCGGCGTCGATTTCTCCTGGGGCGCGCTGCCGCATAACGGCGCCTTTGCCACGCGGGACGGCGCGCTGGTCGTTGTTGGGGCGTTCAAGGAAAACCCGCTGCGGGAAATTTCGCTGGCGATCGGACTGGACGATCTGTCGGCCGATCCGCGGTTCTGCTCGTTTGCACTGAGCATGGCGAACCGGACCGAACTGCACGCCGTGCTGCGGGCGCATTTCGCCACCAACAAGACGGCCCACTGGATCGCCGCGCTGGAAAAGCGCGATCTGCTGTGCGCCCCTGTGCGCAGCCTGCCGGACGCTCTGAAGGACCCACAAACCAGGATCAACGGGATGTTGCTGCATGCGCCGCAGGCGAACGGCGACACGCTGGGGGTCATCGGCTCTCCAGTGCACCTGTCGGACGATGCATTCGCCCTGCGGTTGCCGCCCCCTGGTGTGGGCGAGCACGGGGCGGACGTACTGGCCGAACACGGCTACCAGCCGGCGGAAATCGCGGCGCTGCGGGCGGCGGGCGCGCTGGCATGACGGTCCGGCTGGAGATCGAAGGCCACGTCGCGCGGGTCACGATCAACCGGCCGCAGGTGATGAACGCGCTGGACGAGACATCGACAGCGGCGCTGGAAGGCATCTGGCAGCGCATCGAGGCGGACCCCGATGTGCGGGTGGTAGTGCTGACCGGCGCCGGCGACCGGGCGTTCTGCACCGGTGCGGATATGCGGGCGGATGGCGGGAAGACCGGCCTGGCCTACTGGGCCTCGGCGCATCCGTCCGGGTTCGGCGCGCTGTCGTTGCGGACGACGCTCGATGTTCCGGTGATCGCCCGGGTCAACGGCCACGCCCTCGGCGGCGGGCTGGAGATGATGCTGGGCTGCGACATCGCCGTGGCGGTTGATACGGCCACATTCGGATTGCCCGAACCCAGGGTCGGGCGGCTGCCGCTGGACGGCGGCATGGTGCTGTTGCAGCGCCAGATCGGCTACCGCGCGGCGATGGGGATGCTACTGACCGGCCGCCGCGTCTCCGCCGCCACCGCGCTAAGTTACGGCCTGGTGAACGAGATCGTGCCGCCCGACGAGCTGGACGACGCGGTCGAACGCTGGGTAGCGGAGGTGTTGGCCTCTGCGCCGCTGTCGGTGCGGGCGATCAAGCAGTCGGTGCGGCGGACGGCGCATCTGACCGCGCAGGAGGCCCAGGCCACCCGATTGCCCGCGGTCATTGCGTGCCTGGAATCCGCCGACGGCGACGAAGGTGTGTTAGCGTTCCGGGAAAAACGGGCGCCGGTGTGGTCCGGGCGCTGACGCACGCCGGGTGCAGGCCCAACCCGCACGCCTCAAAGACTCGATGGGCCTACCGATTGGCCGCCGCCCCGATCCAGACCTCGCGATACAGCCCGACGATCTCCGCGGCTGTCGGCACCCGCGGATTGTTCCCCGGACTGCCGGACGCCAGCGCCTGCTCCGCCATCAATGCCATCTTGCCAGTCCAGGCCGCCTCATCGATCCCGTACTCGGCCGGCGTCGGCACCGACAGATCGCGATTCAGCCGTTCCAGCCCGGTGATC
>Ga0302320_10009577_pt1 | contig 20790 bp, 16 predicted proteins | sample Bog_T0_3_FD_202130 | JGI IMG/M metagenome (GOLD analysis project Ga0302320, IMG submission 202130) | Peat permafrost microbial communities from Stordalen Mire near Abisko, Sweden - Bog_T0_3 | ecosystem: Environmental > Terrestrial > Soil > Wetlands > Peat | place: Sweden: Abisko, Stordalen Mire...
GCGGCTCGCCGTCTATGGGCCACCGGGCGGCGGCCCGCACGCAGGCCTCCGCGAAGGCCTCCTCGGCAAGATCGAGATCGCGGTAGCGGGCGGCCAGGGCGGCGCGGATGCGCCCCCCCGCCGCCCGGGCCGCAACGTCGAGGGCCGGGCTCACCCCATACCAAGAAGGGGCCGAACCTCGACCGAGCCGCCTTCGGTCAGTGGGACGCGTTTGGCCAGGGCGATGGCCTCGTCTAGGTCCTCTGCGTTGACGATGTAGAAGCCGCCAAGCTGTTCCTTGGATTCAGCGAACGGTCCGTCGTGCACGCTGTGGGCGCCCTTGTTCAAGCGGACGGTGGTGGCCGAACTGGCGTTCTTCAGCCCGGCGCCGGCGGTCTGCACGCCACTGGCGCGCAATTCGCCGGAAAAGGCCCAGTGCCGATCGACCAGCGCCTTGTACGCGGGACTGGCCGTTTCCTTGCCGCTCACCGCTTCGTCTTCATAGATCAGCAGAGCATATTGCATCGTCATCGCCCCTCCTTCGGGCCGGCGGCCGAGCGCCGCAACGGACCAAAGACGCGCGAGCCTCGCTCAAATCGACAGAGCTCGCGAGATTTTTTCGTCAGCGGTTTGGCGGGGTCATCCGCTGTTCCTGAGCCCCGCTGAAATGCCGTTGATCGACAGGTGGATGCCTTCGCGCACCAGGGGGTCTGACTCGCCCGCGCGATGGCGGCCGAGCAGCTCCACCTGCAGGAAGTTCAGGGGGTCGATATAGGGCAAGCGAAGGCGGATCGACTGGGCGAGCTGGGGATTGTGCTCCAGCAGCAGGGCTTGGCCTGTGACCACGCGCACCACGTCGTAGCAGGCGTTCCATTCGGTTCTCAGGCGCTGGAACACGCTCTTGGCCAGGTCTCGGTCCTGCACCAGCTCCGCGTAGCGGCGGGCGATCGAAAGGCTGGACTTGGCCAGCACCATCTCCAGGTTGGACACCACCGAGCGGAAGAACGGCGAGCCGGCGTAAAGGGCCTTGAGCTTGTCCGCCCCGCCGGGCTGTTCGATCTCCGCGCTCAGGGCCGAGCCGAAGCCGTACCAGCCTGGCAACATCACCCGCGCCTGGGACCAGCTGAACACCCAAGGGATGGCGCGCAGGTCCTCGATCTTGTCCGAGGGTTTGCGCGAGGAGGGACGGCTGCCGATCTTCAGGTCGGCGATCTCCATCAGGGGCGTGGACTGGCGGAAATAGGTCTCGAAGCCGGGCGTTTCATAGACCAGATCGCGATAGGCCTCGTAGGCGGCCTTGCTCATGCGGGCCATGGCCTCTTCGTAGCCCTGCTCCACGGCGTCGACCGTTCGATTCAGATCGGCCAGGATGGAGGCGGCGACGATGGTCTCCAGGCTGTGCAATCCGCCCACCGGATGGCCGTATTTGGACGAGACCACCTCGCCCTGTTCGGTGATGCGCATGCCGTGGGCCGCCGCGCCGGCGGGCATGGCCTGTATGGCGTCGAAGCTGGAACCGCCGCCCCGACCGACCGCGCCGCCGCGTCCGTGGAAGAAGCGCATGGCGACGCCGCGCTTTTTCCCCAAGTCCAGCAGCCGGGAGATCGCCGAGCGTATCTCCCAGTTGGACGTGAGATAGCCGCCGTCCTTGTTGCTGTCCGAGTAGCCGATCATCACTTCCTGCAGCCCGCCTTGTCGGGCGACCAGAGCCTTGATGTTGGGAAGGGCGAAGTAGCGATCCATCACCTTCACGCTATTGCGCAGGTCCTCGATGGTCTCGAACAGAGGCACGATGCGAACGGTGGAGCGCGGCTGATCGCCGGGCAGCAGAAGGCCGGCCTCTTTCAGCAGGACCGCCGTTTCCAGCATGTCCGACACGCTGCGGCACATCGAGATGACGTAGTTGGCGATGGCGCCCTCGCCGAAGGATCCCTTCAGCCTGGCGGCCGCGTCGACCACGGCCAGCTCCTTCAGCGTCTCGTCCGCATAAGACCGGTACGGGGAGCGCAGCAGGCGGGGCCCGGACAGTTCGGCCAGCAGAATCTTGATGCGCTGGTCTTCCTTGAGCTCGGCGTAGTCCTCGCAGACTCCGGCCTGGGCGAGCAGATCGCCCACCACCCGCTCATGCACCGCCGAGTTCTGGCGCATGTCGGTGACGGCCAGATGAAATCCGAACGCGCCTACCGCCTCGCGGACGTCCAGCAAACGACCTTGCGCCAGATCGGCGGCCCCATTGTCCGTCAGGGACTGCGCGATCACGCCGAGGTCGCTCTGCAGGGCTTTCGGATCGGGGTAGGGCTCGGCTCCGGGTTTACCCCCCCGGGCCGGCGGGCGCCCGATCAGCGCCGTGCGGGTGGCGGCGAGGCGGGCGTAACAGCCGACGATGGCCCGCCTGTAGGGCTCATCCTGTCGATGGGGATTAGCGTCTCCGCCCCGCTCGCCCAGGTCCAGCAGAGCCTGCGACACGGGCGCTAGGCTTTGCGACAAGGACAGTTCGCTGCCCAACGCATGCAGTTCTCCCAGGTAGTGATCCAGCGCCGCCTCGCTCTGGCGGGCCAGGGCGTAGGTCAAGGTCTCGGCGTTGACGAAGGGATTGCCGTCGCGGTCCCCGCCGACCCATGAGCCCACCTGTAGGAAGGGCTCGATCGGCCCCTGCAGGTCCATAAGCCGCGCCAGCCGCCGCTTGAGCCTTGGGAGCTGGGTTAGGAAGGTGATGCGGAAGATCGACACGGCGTTGTCGATCTCATCGGTCACGCCGATGCGCACCGAACGCAGCATCCGCGTCTGCCAAAGGGTGCGCACCTCGCGTTTGAGCTGGGCCTCGAGCTCCAGCCCGTCGCTGGTCAAGCGGGAACGGCCATCCAGGCGGTCTAGAAGCTCGGAAATGGCCTCCTCGCGGTCGAGTATGGATTTGCGCCGAACCTCGGTGGGATGGGCGGTGATCACCGGGGTCAACACCGCCTCGCGCACAAAGCGCCGCGCCTCGGGGCCCGCCAGATCGCATTGCTCACACAGGCGCTGCAGCGGCCCTAGATCGCTGGCCTCGCTTTCGCGTCTCGCCAAGTGATCGTCAGCAATATTGGCCAGCTGCGAGAAGATGGCGAAGCCGCGGATCAGCATGAGCATTTCGTCGAGCGCCAGTCCGCGCAGCAGGGGCGCCAGGGCCGCATCCGCGGCGCCCTCCCTGTGTTCGCCTACCGACCGGCGACGGATTTCCTCAATTCGGTCGAACAGACGCTGTCCGTGCTGCTCTCGGATGACATCGCCCAATAGGCGGCCGAGCAGACGCACGACGGCTCGGCTATCGGCGCTGTTGAGCGGCTTGGCCAGCATCGCCTGCTCCCTGGAGGGCCTATCGCGGCCGCGCACGCGCCGCCGTCTGCGACCTAGCCGCGCTCAACGGCGACGTCCAGCACCAAGCGCGCGTGAAAGGCCGCTTGTTCGCCATGCCGCATATTCGGGCGAGATTTCGGCGCCGAACCGCTCTTCAATCGGCCAGGGCCGGCCAACGAAAGATCCAGGGATGGGCGGCTTCATAGGCTTCAGCCAGATCGAATAGAACCTCATCCGCGTCCCGGGCCGCCACCCATTGCACCCCCGTCGGCAGTCCGTCGTCGCCGGGCCGGGCCGGGACGGCGATGGCCGGATGACCACAGGCGTTCACCCATGCGGTGAAGACCGCATGGCCGCGCGGACCCACCCGCTGACCATCGATGATCGGGGGATAGGGGCGATCAACGGGCCAGGGTTGGGCCGCGGTGCAGGGCGTCATGATGATGTCGACCTCGCGGAAGGTCTTGGCGGTCAGGGTGCGGAAATTGAACAGGGTCTGTGTCAGCGCCACATAATCAGCGCCGGTCAGGTTGCTCCCCCCGCGCGCCTGATCGACGTATTCGGAGGAGGCGCTTTCCAGAAAACGCGGCTCCTGTTCGGCCAGCCAGGCCAGGCTGGCGGAGGTCAGCGCCTGCCAGGCGAGCATGGCGTCGTCAATCTCGAAGGGCAGCGGGCCGAATGTCACCTCATGACCGAGGGCCTTCAGGTCGCTGGCGACCTGGCGGCACCGCGCCGCCAACATGGGATCCACCGGCGCATCGCCGAACCGCTCGACCGCCAGGATTTTCAGCGGGCCTCGGCTGGGCGAGGTCCGGCCGTGGGCGGCCAGGACATCAAACATCAGACGCGCGTCTGCGGTGGAGCGGGCCAGGGGCCCGACCACTTCGCAGTCAAACATCAATGGAGGAAAGCCATCGCCGCGCTCGACGCGGCCCAGGCCCGGCTTGAAGCCGACCAGTCCCGTATGCGCGGCGGGACGGCGGATCGAGCCCCCTCCATCGGTGCCAAGGGCGATCGGACATAGCCCCGCGGCCACGGCAGCCGCCGCGCCGCCGCTGGATCCGCCCGGCGTCAGGGCCAGATTCCAGGGATTGCGTGTGGGCCCGAACACGGGGTTGTCCGTGAATCCCCGCAGGGAGAATTCGGGCGTGTTGGTCTTGCCGAGCAGGACCGCCCCGGCCGCGCGCAGGCGCGCCACCGGCAATTCGTCGTGATCCGGAACGTAGTCCACGTACAGCGGCGAGCCCCACACCGCCGGACATCCGCGCACCAGCAGGTTGTCCTTCACCGAAACGGGAATGCCGTCCAGCGGGCCCAGCGGGCGCCCCGCCTTCAGGCGCGCGTCGCTGGACTGCGCGGCGTTGACAGCTTCAGGATCGAGGAAGACGAAGGCGTTAAGCGCCGGATCGAGCCGTTCTATGCGCTCCAGGTAATGATCCAGCAGTTCGCGCGCCGTCACCGCGCCCTTGCGCAGGTCCGCGGCCAGCCGGCCGATGGAGCGTTGGTGCAGCGCGCTCACGCCGGCCCCATCGTCCGAGCGATGGAGTCCCACTGGGCGAGCCGGATTTGGCGGCATGACGGTTCCAACACGAGGAATTGTGAGCGTGACCCTGTCGGCGGGGTGTCGCCTTGTCCACCGATCCGCTGGACGGGGTTTGGGTTTCAAGGCGGTAGGGATCGCTTTCGGCGCCGGCGCCTGAAGTTTAGGCGCCCTTGCGCGTGTTGAATTGCGCGCCTCGGTGGGCGAAGGTGGCGACACGCCCCGGCCCTCCAGCGCGGGGCCAGGGGGCGCCTTATCAATGTTTTCATTTCCTGTTAGCTACAATTTTGCAAACAACCCGACTTAGGGAAGAAATGAAAATGTTGCACTGGAACCCTAGCGTTCCGACCCCGGTGAAGGCCACCGGTTGGTTGAAGGTGCGGGGTGTGGCCTTTTTTGCTGTCGATTGACGGCCTAGCGAGCAATATCGGAATGAAGCCGCCCAAGCGGTTACGCATTGTTTTGATAGTCCTGGCGCTATCCGCCGTCACCCTTGGCGCGTGGTCGATTTTCGCGCCGAGACAAACCGCCCAGTTCGCCGAGGCGATGGGCGCGCAGTCCAGAAAGACGGGCAAGGCCGACAAGGCCTCCGTCCCCGTGAACGTGGCGAGGGCCACCTATCAGGACGTGCCGGTGGCGATCGCGGCTCTCGGCGCGGTTCAGGCCTGGCAAAGCGACCTTATCCGCACCCAGGTGAACGGGAAGCTGCTCAAGGTCAACGTGGCCGAGGGGGCGTTCGTCAAGGCCGGGCAGCTTCTGGCCCAGGTCGATCCGGCCCCTTACCAGGCGGCTCTGCTGCAGGCCCAAGGCGCCCTGGCGCGCGACTCGGCTTTGCTGGCCAACGCCCAGTTGGATCTGAAGCGGTATGAACAATTGGCTCAGACCCATTCCATCGCCCAGCAGCAGGTCGACACTCAAGGCGCCGTGGTCAAACAGGACGAGGGACTGGTGGAGCTGGACCAGGGCCAGGTGGCCGCGGCCCAGGTCAACCTGGACTACTGCAACATCACCTCCCCGGTCACCGGCCGCGTCGGCGTGCGTCTGACCGACGCCGGCAATTTGGTCTCCACGACCGACACAGTTGGCATCATCGTGGTCAATCAGCTGTCGCCCATCGCGGTGACCTTCACGGTGCCGGAAGGGGACTTTCAGCGCCTGTTGACCCTGACGGAAGGCTTTCGCAAGCCGTTGGTGACCCAAGCGTTCAGTCAGGAGAATGGGACGCTGCTCGACACGGGCGTGCTGACCGTGGCCGATAATAAAGTCGATCAGGCGACGGGCACCGTGCAGTTGAAAGCCAAGTTCAACAATTCCCATCAGAATCTGTGGCCAGGGCAATTCGTCAACGTGCGTCTAACGGTGCAAACCTTGGAGCACGTGATCTCCATACCGGCAGCGGCCGTGAATGAGGGTCCTCAAGGCGCGTTCACCTATGTCGTCGGTCCTGACCGCAAGGCGAAGATGCGCCCGATCAAGGTGCAGGTCACCCAGGACGCGGTCGCGGTGATCCAGGACGGAATTAAGGAAGGCGATACGGTCGTGACCGACGGTCAGGTGTCTCTGGCGCCCGGATCGACGGTGGCCGTGCGTGGTGGCGGTGGTGGTGGCGGCGACGCCGGCGGCCACGCGCACGCTCGAAAGCCGCAGACTCCGTGAACATCTCCGCGCCTTTCATCAGACGTCCGGTGGCGACGTCCCTGATGGCTGCCGCGTTCTTCGTGCTGGGCGTGGTCGCTTACTTCGCTTTGCCTGTCGCCGCCTTGCCCCAGGTGGACTTTCCGACGATCCAGGTTCAGGCCAACCTGCCCGGCGCCAGCCCGGAGACCATGGCTTCCAACGTCGCCCAGCCGCTGGAACGGCAATTCTCGCTGATCCCAGGCATCACTCAGATGACCTCGACCAGCCAGATCAGTCAGACGCGGGTGGTCCTGCAGTTCGACCTGTCCCGTAACATCGACGCGGCCGCCCAGGACGTGCTCGCCGAAATCAACGCCGCCTCGGGACAACTTCCGACCAATCTTCCCAGCGCGCCGTCGATCTACAAGGCCAACCCGGCCGATACCGCCATCATGACGTTGAGCGTCACGTCGGACGCCCTGCCGTTGCGGACCGTGAGCGATTACGCCGACAATATCTTGTCGGAGCAGATCTCCCGCCTGACCGGCGTTGGCCAGGTTTACATCCTGGGACAACAGAAGCCGGCCATCCGTATTCAGATCGACCCACGCCGGGCGGCCGCGATGGGCCTGCAGTTGGACACCATTCGCACGGCGCTGTCGGCGAGCACGGTCAACGCGCCGAAGGGTTCTCTGGTCGGCCCGAACACAACCTCGGCGATCTACGCCAACGACCAGCTGACCGACGTCAAGACCTGGAACAATCTGATCGTCGGTTACAAGAACGGCGCGCCGATCCGGGTCAGGGATATCGGCCAGGCGATCGAAAGCGTCGAGAACAACCAGATCGGCGCGGCGAACTACCCGGGCAAGGCCAACCACGATCCCACGGCGGCGGCGGGGCCAGGCCTTATCATTCAGATATTCAAACAGCCCGGCGCGAACGTCATCCAGACCGTCGATCGGGTGAAGGCGGCGTTGCCCGGGTTGCGGGCCAATATTCCGCCGGCGATCCACGTGTCCACGCTGCAAGACCGCACCCAGACCATCAAGGCGTCGGTCCGCGACGTGGAGATCACCATGCTGATCACCATCGGCCTGGTGGTGTGCGTCATCTTCGTCTTCCTGCGCAACGTCCGGGCCACCCTGATCCCGAGCGCGGTCATTCCCTTGTCGCTGCTGGCCACATGCGCCGCCATGTTGGCCTTGAACTTCAGCCTCGATAACCTTTCCCTGATGGCGCTCACAATCGCGGTGGGCTTCGTGGTCGACGACGCCATCGTCATGGTCGAGGTGATCTGGAAACGGATCGAGGCCGGGGAAAAGCCTATCGAGGCCGCTCTGGCGGGAGCCCAGGAAATCGGCTTTACGATCCTGACCATATCGATCTCGCTGATCGCCGTGTTCACGCCTCTTATGTTCATGAGCGGAATCATCGGGCGGCTGATGCGCGAGTTCGCCTTCACCGTCAGCGTGGCCGTGGCCTTGTCGGTGTTCCTGTCGCTAACCTTCACGCCGATGATGTGCGGCAAATTCCTGAAGAAGCCGGAGCATTCGCATAACCCGATCATGGTTGGGCTTGAGGCGGGGTTCCAGAAGATCGAGTCCGGCTACGCTCGCGCCCTGGACGTTGTCATGCGCCACATGGGCGTGACGCTGCTGGTCTTTATCGCCACCGCCGTCCTGGCTTTATGGCTCTACGCCACCGTGCCCACCGGTTTCTTTCCATTGCAGGACACCGGCTTCTTGACCGGACAAATGATCACCGCTCAGCGGGATTCGACCCAAAGCGCCAACAAGAAAGCCCAGTCGTGGGCCAAGATCGCCGCTCAAGACCCTGATGTGGCGTGGGCCACCTACGCCTTGACGGGGGGCAATGTCGTCATCGTCAGCCTTACGCTCAGGCCACTGGACGAGGGCCGCACGGCCACGGCGGACCAGGTTCTCGCGCGCCTGCGGCCAAAGTTCGCCCAAATCGTCGGCGCGCCGGTTTTCATGGCGCCCAACCAGGACATCAACGTCGGCGGCCGCGGCGGACGGGCGCTTTACCAATACACCTTGTCGGACGCGAGCCTGGACGAGCTGAATGAATGGGCTCCCAAACTGCTGACGGCCCTGAAAGCCATGCCGCAGCTGAAGGACCTCAACTCCGATCAGCAATCATCCGCCAGCGCGGTGAAGCTGACGATCGACCGCGACGCCGCCGCGCGCTTCGGAATCGCGCCCGCGGATATTGACGCGGCGGTCTACGACCAGATCGGCCAGCGAGAGATCGCGCAGACCTACACCCAGCTCAATACCTATCACATCGTGCTGGAGGCCCCGCCGACCCTGCAGGCCACGCCCGACCTGTTCAATTCCGTCTACATTAACTCGCCGGTCACCGGCAAACCGGTCCCCCTCTCGCTGTTTCTCAAGTTCAATCCCAATGCGACGTCCAGTCTGACGATCAATCACCAGGGTCAATTCCCGGCGGCCACCATTTCCTTCAACCTGACGCCTGGCGTCGCTCTGGGCGACGCCACCAAGTTGGTGGAGGAAGCCCGCGAAAAGCTCGGCGCGCCCGATACCCTTGAAGGCTCTTTCCAGGGCAATGCGGCGGCCTTCCAGGAATCCCTGTCGTCCGAGCCTATCCTCATCCTGGCGGCTCTGCTGGCGGTTTATGTGGTGCTGGGGATGCTCTATGAGAGCTACATCCATCCATTGACCATCCTGTCCACATTGCCCTCCGCAGGGCTCGGCGCCTTGCTCGCCCTGGTGGCCGCCGGCCAGGACCTGAACGTCATTGGCATCATCGCCATCATCCTGCTCATCGGCATCGTCAAAAAGAACGGGATCATGGTGGTCGACGTGGCGCTGAAGCTCGAGCGGGAGTTCGGTCTGGGGCCCGTGCAGGCGGTCACCGAAGCTTGCCACCAGCGCCTGCGCCCGATCCTGATGACCACCTGCTGCGCCATGTTCAGCGGCGTCCCGATGGCGCTCGGCAGCGGCACCGGATCTGAATTTCGCCGCCCGCTCGGTTTCGCCATCATCGGCGGCCTGCTGGTGTCCCAGGTCCTGACTCTGTTCACCACGCCGGTGGTGTACGTCTATCTCGATCGCGTTCGCCGCCTGTTTGACAAGAAGCAGGGGGCCCAGCCCGCGGCCCGACCGACCGCGCCCGACCAGCCGTCTGGCCCAAACGGCCCGGCTCAGGTCGGCCACGCAGCCGAGTAGAACCGCGCCGCCGCGGCTGGCGCACCGGTGGCGGCTTCGCTACAAGGCCCCTTTACCCGACGAGGAGATTTGCATGATCGCCAAGAGCTATCTTGGACTGGCCGAAGCCAAGGCCGTTCTGGCCGCCGCTCAGGCCGTCGCCGTTAAGAACGGCTGGAACGTCGTGATCGCGGTGCTCGACGAAGGCGGCCATCTGCACTGCCTGGAGCGGATGGACGGCACCCAGGTGGCGTCGACCTATATCGCCCAGGAAAAAGGGCGCACCGCCGCTATGTTCAAGCGCTCGAGCAAGGCCCTGGAAGACGCCGTGGCCGGGGGCCGACAGGTGATGATGATGCTGCCCGGCGCCACGCCCATCGAAGGCGGCGTGCCGCTGATCTACCGCGGCGAATTCGTCGGCGCGATCGGCGTGTCCGGCGTGCAATCCTCACAGGACGGAATAGTCGCCCAGGGCGGCGCTGATTATCTGGCGAGCCTGTAATCAGAAGCTGATGCGGGCTGACGCCTGAAACGTGGTCTGTGACTGGCGCGGGTCCGAGCCAGTCAGAATTCTGCTGGGTCGGTCGCTCCAAACGTGGAGCACCTCGCCCAGCAGCGCCACGTTCTGCGTGAGCGCGAACTTGTAGTCGGTGGTCGCCGCCCATCCGGTCTCGCTGTAACGTTCAGGCGCGGCGAACGGTTGGTTGGAGGTCGAGAAAACGTCCGCCCGCACGGAAACTGTCGACCTTCCATAACCTCGGACGGCCATCAGATAGGCCGACGCGAAATCGACGTCGACCCACACGCTCGGGCCCCGCTTGAAGCCCATGTAGGTGCTCCCGCTCATCGCCTGGCCGATCAGCCAGGTATGGCGGTCGACGTCGAATCTGCCCCCCAGATTCAGGAAACGGGTTTCCCAGGCCCATTGTCGCTGGTCCACCGAGGTCATGTCGCCGTTGTTGTCGTAGTAGACGGCATTCAGCGCGACGCGGCTGGGGAGGCGCCAGTCCAGACGGCCATAATATCCTGCCCGTCCGTCAAGTTCGCGCACCGGCTCGGTGAAGGGCGCCTGACGCACCGCCAGGAAACTATTCAGTGGCGGCAGAGGCAGACGGTCCGTCGCGGTGCTCGTGACATCGTCCAGTGTCCACCCGCGCAAGGCCAGCAAGGTGGCGGCGGTGTCGTCGTGTCCAAACACGCCCACGGTCGCGCCGATTTCATTGTCCATGACCGTGAGGCGCGCCGAGCCTTCCAGGCCGACAACCTTCACTTCCTGGCCGACCCAGGCGTTGATCGCCGACGGGGTGATCGTGTTGGCGACGACCCATGCGCCGCCGGCATAGCCCTGATGCTCCATGGATATCGGTGGATAGAAAAATCCTGCGCGAGCGGAGACCCGCAAGGCGTTGGTCGGCGCGGGCTTGTACTGCAGATAGGCTTGGCTCAGGTCCACGCCATGGGACTGGCTGGCCCCGCCTTCCATATCCAGCACAAGGCTGACGTCGCCGATGCTTGGGTTCCACACAAGGTTTGCGCTGGCGATTTCCCCCTTGACGGAGGCCCTGCCCGTGTTCGCGCCGCCGAAACGGGTCTTGCCCAGGCCATTGTCCAGCCAACTGGATTCTCCGGACGAGACGCCAAGGCGCAGGTCGATGATGCCGGATAGCGTATCGGGCCCGAACAGATCGGTTTGCGCCAGCGCGGGACCCGCCCCGAAGCCCAGAAAAATGAGAGCGATGGTCAAGCAACGCACCGCACCCCTCCGCTCCCGATGAATCGTTGGTGCGTGCAGAATGAACGCCACTGCTCAAGTTTCGGTGAACGTCCTGATCAGCCCTCGGCGCTCGGTGAAGCACCCATTTGCGATCCCCAGGGCAGGGAACAAAAATTCGACCTTTGGTGTTCTTTGGCTAGCCCGGAGGACTCATTCATGAGCGAGAGCCAAACCTACAGCCAGTCGCCTTCCCCGTTGATATTTGCAGGCAAGGTCAATGGAACGCCTGTCTTGAACGCCACGGGCGAACGGATCGGCCATATCGAGGATATCGCGATCGATAAAGCCACGGGCCAGGTCGCTTATGCCATCCTTGAGATGGGCGGCTTTCTCGGCGCGGGCGCCCGGCGCTATCCTGTTCCCTGGCGCATCCTGACCTACGACACGTCGCGCAACGGCTATGTCGCGCCCATCGACAAGAAGCAGCTGAGCGAGGCTCCGTCTTTCGAAATGTCCGATCTCGGCGACGTCGGGGATTTCGACGAACAACAAACGGGTTGGGCCGCGCACTGGGGCCCGTTCATCTGATTTCCCGAGCGGCAAGGCTCGCGGCCGGGCGCCAACCGCGCGCCGGTTTGAATTGCCGTCGCCTTGAACTAAGCTCCTGCGATCAGGCGGGGGACGGGCGAATGGCGGTGGCAAGAGCGATCTTCGCAATGACGTTGGCGGGCCTGGTTGGGGCGTGCGCCAGCCTGCCTGTCGCCAAGGTCAGCGGCGGGCTTAGCCCGGGCGGCTTCGCTTTCGCGGACGCGGCGGGGATAGGGCAAGATCCCGTGCAGTCCTTGGTGGCCGAACGACTGGCGGACAAGGGCCTGAAACCCGCATCTGCGGCGGCCGCCGACTACATCGTCTATCTGGGCCTTAGCGACCTGCCGGTCAAAGCCGGACTCTATCTGCCCGACGCCAAGACTCCGCAGGCCCCGCCCGCTGACTGGCTGGTGGATCCACGCCACGGGCAGAAGCTGCATCTGCAAATCGTCGTGCTTGAGCGCGCCAGCGGCAAGACCGTGTTCGACGGGGGCGCAACCCTCTCAGGGCGGGGACGCACGTCCAAGAAGGCCTTGCCGGAACTGGTGGACGCGGCGCTGGGCGTGGCCCCCGGCGCCAAGCCCTAGACCCTTTCAGGTTTTGATGGAATCATCAAAACCTGAGCAAAAAGATATAGAATCATAGACTTAGAGCATGTTCGGGCGGCGAAGCCGCTTACACTTTCGCCTAACACGCTCTAGGCGCTTCTCACGTCGCGCGGCGTAACGAGGCCGAAGCGGGCGCCTTCGCCCGGATGGCTGTCGCAGGTCACCCGTCCGCCGTGGCGCAAGGCGACGGCGCGCACCAGCGCCAGGCCCAGACCCACGCCCCCGGAGTTGGCCGAGCCCAGGTCGACCGCGCCGAAGCGCTTGAACAATCCCGTCATCTGCCCGGGCGCCAGTCCCGGTCCCTGATCCTGAACAAGGAAGGCGATCTCGGTCCGCGTCGGCACAATCCAGCAGGTCACAGCGGTTCCCGTGGGCGCGTGCCGCACGGCGTTGTCCATCAGATTGACCAGGGCTCGGCCGAGAAGGCCGCGGTCGGCCACCAATAGCTGTTCCTCCTCGCCCACTTCGGCGTGGAGCTGCACGCCCTTGGCGTGGGCCTGAGGCCAAAGCGCGTCGGCCGCCTCGATCAGCAAGTCCCGGGCATCGAGCGTTTCAAGCTTCAGATCGACCGATTCCGCGCGCGATTGGCGGACGTAGGCGTCAGCCAGGGACAGGGTGCGTTCGGCCAGGGCCCGGATTCGTTTCGAGACGGAGTCGGCGGGTCGCTTGTCTCCGGTCCCATCCAGCAGAGCCAGGATGGACACCTGGGGCGAGCGCATGTCGTGGGTGAGAAGCTGCAGAACCTCTTCGCGCCGCGCCTGAGCCGCGCGAATTTCGCTCACATCGCCCAGGCGGACAATCCAGCCCAGGCTCTCGCCGTCGTGCCCCACGATGGGAGACTGGCTCAGCTGATAGCGTCGGCCATCGGGGGCCACGATCTCCGCGGCGAGAGGCGCGCCCAGCGTCAATTGAGAAACCGGTTCATCGGTGGTGGCGAGCTTTCGGAAGACGATCGCGATGTCCCCTTCGTCACGGGCCAGGCCCAGGCCGACCAAAAACCCCGCCGCGGCGGTGCTCGACATCACGATGCGGCCGTGCGGAGACACCACGAAGGTTGCGTCAGGCAGGCCGTGCAGCGCATCGGTGACGAAACGGCGCAGGTCGCGCATGCGGCCGACCTGACGGCGCATCAGTCGCACCTGTCGCTCGACGACGTCGCCCGCGCCTCCATCGACGGGCGCGCCATCCAGAACGCCCGGCTCCTCCTGCAGGCGGGCCAGTTCTTCCAGCATGTAGGCGCTGGACGCTTCGAGGCGGCGCCAGCCCCACAGCGGATAGGCCAGGGCCAGACCGGCCAGGGCCGCGCCGGGCGCCAGCCACAGGTGCAGCCAGGCAAGGGCCGCCGCGCTCACCGCCAGCACGGCCAAGATCAGCCCCGCGCCCAAGGCGGCGTTCAGGCGCGGCCGCAGGGCGAGAAAGGCGCCCATCAACAACGCCGCGGGCGCCAGGCTGAACATCAGGCCGGCCCATGGTCTCGCCGGGGCGACAACCAGGCCCTTGGCCAAGCCGTCGAGCATATTGGCCTGCAGCTCAACGCCGGACATGTCGTTGGAGGGGGCGCCCAGCGGCGTGGGAAATCGGTCCGCCAGACCGGTCGCCGTCGCGCCGACGAAGATCGTCTTGCCGCGCAGGAATTCGTCAGGGACCTGGCCGCGCAACACGTCCACGAAGGACACTGTGCGCATCCGTCCGGCCGGTCCGGCGAAGGGGATGAGCATCTCCCCGCGCCCTTCCAGGGTGTTGAGGGCCAGGCCTGGCCGCCTGGCCGCCTCCAGCCGCGGCAGCGGTCCATGCAGGGCTTCGTAAACTGTTCCGATCAGATGCGGCCATTGTCGCCGGCCATCCGACTCCATGAGGAAGGCGCGACGGACCAGGCCGTCGGGGTCCGGGTGCACGTTGACCTGGCCCGTTCCCGCCGCCGCGGCCGCCAGCGCCTGGACCGGCAGGCTTGCCTGGTAGGGCGCTCCATTGGGACCAGGAACGCTGATCAGCAACGGAAGATAAACCCTTCCGCAGTCCGCCACGGCCTTGGCCAGGGCCTGATCCTCGCCGCGCTCGGGCTCCAGAAAAAGGACGTCGTAGATCACGGCCGCCGGCGCGGCCCTCGCCAGGCGCTCAAGCAGGTCCGCGTGGGTGCGGCGGGGCCAGGGCCAGCGGCCGAGGGCGGCCAGGCTGCGTTCGTCGATGCCGACGATCAGAATGTCATCGGGGGTGGCGCGCTCGGAAAAGCGCAACAGTCCGTCGTAGACCAGTCCGTCCAGCGGGGCGGTCGCCCGCGTCAAGGACAGCGCGGTCACGAGCGCAAGGGAGACGGCGGCCACGGCCAGCCATTCCGCCAGGAACCGCCGAGAGAAGGGTTGCGAAAGCCTCCAGCGGCCCAAATTCATGGGGTCTCGGGCGCGATGGCGGTCTTCATTGGCCGATATGCAGCTGCTGCAGCTCGCCGGCCTTTTGCGTGTAGCGGCCCTTCAGGAAGGTCGAGACGATCACCCGCCAATAATAGTCGCCCGACTTGAGGTCCGTCAGGGTGATCAGGGGATCGCTCAGGCCTGGCTGGTCCACCAGGGGAGTCTTGGCGTCAGGGCTGTCGAACAGCTGAAAGCGGAAATTCTTGACCCCCGCGCCCGCCGCGCCCCAGCGGAAAAGGTAGCGGCGCATCCTGGCGTCGCCCATGGCCGTCGGGGCGCCGCCGGAAATGGAATTCAGCTCGCGGGTGAAGCTGTAGACCGACGCCAGTCCTTCCAGGCCGTTCTCGTCGATCGCCGTGGCGCGGACGAAATAGGTCCCGTCGGGGAGGGTCCCGAAAGTGGCCGCGCCGGTGTCGAAGGTCGCCTCGCGGAAGATGTCCACGAAACCAGCGTCATTGGCCAATTGCAGCCGATAGGTCTTGGCGCCCGGTAGCGGCTGCACGGCGAAGCTGAGGGTCGGCTCCTGCTGGTCCTTGCCGCCATTCTCAATCTTTGGCGCTGGCAGGAGCTTCAGGGTGACCGGCGCGCCGTCCGCCGTGGTCCGGGCGCCGAAGCCCTCGGGCACGGCCGCTTCGGTTCCGCTTGCGGCGCTCCCGGCCACGCCGACCAAGCCCTTGACCACTTCGGTCGTGGCGCGGCCGGAGGCCTCGTCGAATCCCACGCGGAACACGGTTCCGCGGACCGCCGAAGAGGCCACCGGCGTGGTGATCAGATAGCGGCTTTGCGGATTGGGCAGGGGCGTGACGGTGGATTCGCTGCGTCCGTGCTCGATGGTGAACACCCGGTCGGCGCCGTCGGTCATCAGGATGTGGCGCAGACGCGCGATGCGCAGCCGCGATTGGGAGGGCAAGGTGATGCGTGATTCATCCGGCAGCTGCAGGGTGACAAAGGCGTTGGCCCCGGTGTTGACGACCGAGTCCTGCCCGACCTCCATGTTCAGGCTGGCGGGTTGGGAGCCCTTGCCAAGCTCGACCGTCACCGGCCCGGAGAAGGCGACAATGGTCGCGGTGATCGGTTCGCTGCGCAGCAGGGCGCCGGGGATGGCCAGCACCAGTCCAGGCTTAAGCTTCCGGGTGCGGCGCACGTGGTTGGCGCTCTGCACGTCGCGGTAGGCGTTGCGCGAAACAAGGTAGCGTTTAGCCAGGCCGATCAGGGTGTCGCCCGGCTTGACGGTATAATTGACCGGCGGATCCAGCGGGGGCGCGGCGGCCCGCGCCGAACCGGCGACGCCGGCGAGAACGACCAACAGAAAGGCCTGGGCGATCAGGGCCGTTTTGCACCTGGACGTCATTCGCGCTCCTCGCCGGTTTCCAGCTGTTCGAGACGATAACCGTAGCTGTAGACGGTGGACAGTCGGAAGCCGTTTTGCGGCCTAAGGCCGAGCTTAAGCCGGACACGTGAGATATGCGCGTCCAGAGTGCGCGTGGGCAGGTCGGGATTCTTGCCCCACACCGTTTCCAGCAGGTAGCCGCGAGACAGCGCCCGCGACAGGTTGCGGAACATGGCCAAGGCCAGCTGAAATTCCTTGGCCGTCAGAGACAGCGTCTCGTCCCCCGCGCGCACGGTCTGCAGCGCGGGATCGAAAACGTAATGGCCGAAGGTTTCCGGCCCGTCCGTCGCCGGGAGTGGGTAGGCGCGCCGGAGCAGGGCGTCGACCCGCGCGCGCAAGATGGCTGGCTGGACGGGCTTTATGACGTAGTCGTCGGCGCCGGCGGCGAACCCCGCCAGCATGTCTTCATCCGCCGCGCGGCTGGTGACCATCAGCACCGGCAACCCCGCCGGCAGATTGGCCCGCGCCCAATTCAACACCTCCAGGCCAGAGCTGGCGGGCAAGGTCCAGTCCAGCACCAGCAGATCAACCGTTTCGCGCTGAAGGAAACGGATGAAGCCGGCGGCGTTATCGAAGCACTGGCTTTGGTGGCCCGCCTCCCCGAACAGCCAGGCTAGGTGAGCGTTATGGTCCCGATCATCGTCGAGAATCGCGAGCTTCATGGCCTTGATCCCCTCCCACGTCGCAGAGCGCCCCCAATGCGTCTTGCGGCCGCGACGGCTCGCACGCAAGGCCTCGGCTTTACAATGGTTGACAATAGCCCCCGCTGGTTTCCGCTAACTATGTCATCGCCATGAGCTTCAACAGGGGGTGGCGATGAACGGCAGGAGTGCGGCGCGCACTTTCAAGCCGCTTCAGGGCGAGCCGGTCACGATGTTCGCGGCCGAGCCGATCACGGTGCGTTGGCGCGCGGCGGGCAGCTTTTGCGAGTCCATCGGCCGGTCACTGCACGAACCCGATTTTTACTACGACGACGTCGCGGCGGGATGGCCGGATGGCGGCCAGGCCTGCCTTTTCTTGGCGGTGACGACCTTGCCGGGGCTTCAGCCCGCCTACGCCGTCGCGGTGGTCGATCAAGCCGGGCGGCTCCGGTTCAAGGAGACCTTGCAGTTCCGTTTCGCTGTCTCCGGGGGGGAGGGCCCCAGGATCGCCCGACCGGTCGCTGACACCGCCCGCCGCCTTGAGCGCCTTGGCGCTCTGCTGAACGATCAGATCGTCTATGTGCCCGACGAGCTCGCCGCTGATCTGGACGGTCTGCGCGACTCCCTCAGCTTGGCCTGGCGCGTTCACTCGGTCTCGCCGGTGTTTGCCCGCGAGGCGCGTGGAGGGGGCGATTTGGCAGTGCGGTCGTTGTCGGACTGGGCGAGCCGCGGCTTCGACTCCGCGGATGATCCGGGCGCGCGCGCGATGTTCCTGCAGCGGGCTCGCGATTGGCCGGCGAACGGCCCCACGAGAGTCCGCGCATGAGCCATCTGGTCCGCTCGGAACCTCATTTCTTCGCCAAGCCGCAGGCGGCGCTTTATGCGCTGGAAAACTTCCACATGCGTACATGGCGGCTTCTGGCGGACGTTTATGGGTTGGAGCCCGCGGCGGCGATGGTGTTCGTGACCATCTGCCTCTCCACTGGGCGTCCGGCCGAACCGCTCCATTCCGATTCGGCAATCTCGCCCAGGACTGTGTCCCGCCTGGCCATCGCTCAGTCGACGGGCCTGGCGCGCGAGACCGTCCGCCGTAAATGCGCGGAGCTGGCGCTGGCCGGTCTGATCGAATTGCACGGCCGCAAGGGCGTGGCCGCCGCCCCGGGCAAGATGTTGTCCGATCAGGACCCCACGATCCTGCGCAGGGCGCTGGCTGACGCCCACCAGATGATCGAGGCGTTGTTCAGGCTCGGGGTGTTCGACGCCGAGGAAGACGTCCTGAGGTTCTACGCCGCCGGCTAGAGCCTTTTATCCGGCTCAAATGCCGGATAAACGCCTGAAAATCAGATATTTAGAGCGTGACGGGCCACCAAGCCGGTAGCCGATCTCGCCGGTCACGCCCTAGCGCTACCGATTCTTGCTGCGCCGTCCCACCGCCCGCTTGGCGTCGGGCAAGCGCTCGAAACCGAGACCCAACTCTTTGGCGAGGGCCGAACGCATCGCTGAATAGCCCGGCGCCACCATCGGATAATCGTCAGGCAGGCCCCATTTGGCGCGATAGTCCGCCGGGGTCAGACCATAGGCGTTGAGGATGTGACGCTTGATCGACTTGTACTTCCGCCCGTCCTCCAGGCAGACGATGTAATCGCGCGTCACGGACTTCTTGATTGGAATGGCTGGTTCCTGTTTGACGGCCGGTCCAACTGCGGTGTTTGTCGCCGCCGCTTCGACCCCGTGGAAGATCGCCGTCAAGATATCGGGAACCTGATCGATTGGCACACGGTGAGCTGCCAGGTAGGACACCGCGATATCGACGCTCAACTCGACGAGGCTCTGGGAAATCTGTTCACGCATGCCAATCAGTCCGTAGGCTGAATGCCTGTACATGAAGAAACATCCAAAGACAGCCAAAACAAGGGGTTGAGGCCGTTCGGTTACCCAGTTTGGGGCATGGCTCAGCTGGCTTAGAGCAAACGCCCGTCCTCGTCTGAAGGAATCACGTCCACCTCCACCTTGAGGGTTTGACCGCGCGGCGCCAGGATCACGCCATCGATTGGTGCGATGTCGGCGTAGTCCCGGCCGATGGTCAGGACAATGTGGTCATTCTCCGCGAAAATGGCGTTGGTGGGGTCGATGCCGATCCAGCCCCGATCCGGGCCGCACCACAGGGACACCCAGGCGTGGGTGGCGTCCGCGCCTTCAAGGCGCGGCCGGCCGGGCGGCGGCAGGGTGCGCAGGTAACCGCTGACATAGGCAGCGGGAAGGCCTAGGCCTCTCAGGCCGCTGAGCATGATGTGGACGAAATCCTGGCACACGCCGCGCCGGGTCTCGAACGCCTCCACGGCCGGGGTGGACACGTCCGTGGCGTCCTGATCATAGACGAAGTCTTCGCGCATGCGGCGCATCAATTCGGCCGCCGCCTGAACGATGGGACGGCCCGGCGTGAAGCTTTGCCGGACATAGTCGGTCAGGCTGGCGGTCACCGGCGTGCGCGACGTGGGGAACAGGAAGGACGCCGGTCCGTCCGGCCCGAGAGCGTCGGTCTCGAACGCGCGTTCGCGCACGCTTTCCCAAGGATCGCTAGGCGCGCCCACGTCGATTAGGCGCGCGTGAACGTCCACGCGGGACTTGGCCTCGATGATCAGGGCCCGGTGGGGCTGATCCACCACCACCGTATGCGTCGTCTCACCAAAGGCGCCGGTTCGCTCTAGGTTGCTGGCGGGTTTTGGCGTGATCGAAATGATGTTGGACAGCACGGTCTGCCAGGGCGAACTACGCGGCGTCAGACGCAGCACGCAGCGCGCGAAGCCCACAGGCGCGCCGTAGGTGTATGTTGTCTTGTGCCGCAGATCGTAGATCACGCCAAACCAACAAGCTTGACGGTCGGCACGGCGTTGGCGCCGTGCAGGAAATAGCGGGCGGCGACCGCCGAGGACAGGCGCATCAAAGCCTGCTCGAAGCCCAGCATCTTTGGACCATCCAGGTCGGCGGCGTTCTCCGTTTCGACCTCGGCGGCGACGGTGAGCAGGATCTTCTGCGGTTCTTCCAGCATGCCGTCTTCCATCAGCGCGGGCAGGGCCTGAAGGTGTTCCTTTAGCGCTTCCAGCTGGAAGGCGAGGGAGCGGGTGTTGAACGGGTCCAGCATGACCATGTCGCGCACCGGCGTCAGGGCAAGCCCTACCAGATAGCGGGCGCGATAGGTGATCTGGCTGTCCGCCAGATCGAGCAGCAGATCCAGGTCGTCGATGGTGGCCGTGCCGCTGGCCAGGGTGCGGGTGAAGCGGCAGATGTTGATGCCCCGTTCGATCCGGCGGCCCATGTCCATGAAGCGCCACCCGGCGATGCGGTTCATGTTCTCTTGCGCCAGACCCGACAGGGCCGCCAGGATTTGCAGGGCGATTTCCACTTGCTGCAAGACGTCCGCTTCCGACAGCATATCTGGCGCGGCGCCCTCAAGACGGCTCTCTAGATTGAGCAGGAGGGTCCAGAAATCGGCCGACAGGCGCTCGCGCACGCTGGCGGCGGTGCGCCGGGCGGCGTGCACCAGGTGGATGACGGCTCCGATGGCGTCCTCGTCGCGCAGGGCGTCGCGCGCCGCGTCCAGCGCCTTGCCGCCCAGCGCTTCCTGTTCGAGGGCGCCCCATGCGATGAGCAGTTGCTGCAGCCGCGCCAGGGTTTCCCCGGCCGTATGCACCGCGGCCTCCGAATCCATCAGGCTCGTGCACAGGCTGCGCACCAGGCGCAAGGTCGCCTCGGCGCGCTCAAGGTAGCGGCCGAGCCA
>Ga0302320_10009578_pt1 | contig 20789 bp, 25 predicted proteins | sample Bog_T0_3_FD_202130 | JGI IMG/M metagenome (GOLD analysis project Ga0302320, IMG submission 202130) | Peat permafrost microbial communities from Stordalen Mire near Abisko, Sweden - Bog_T0_3 | ecosystem: Environmental > Terrestrial > Soil > Wetlands > Peat | place: Sweden: Abisko, Stordalen Mire...
GTGGGTGATGTGGTACCTGGGATCGCTGAGCGAAATCGAGAACAGCGCCGCCGCGCACGAAAGCTGCGCCAGCAGCATCCAGCTGCGACGCTGCCCCAGCCGCCCCCCCACCAGCGGCAGCTTCAGTCGATCCACGATGGGCGACCACAGGAACTTGAAGGAATACGCCAGCGAAACCCAGGCGAGCATGCCGACGGTCGCCCGCTTGATTCCCACCTGGCTCAACCAGGCCGACAGCGTGCTGAAGATCAACATGAAAGGCAGGCCGCTCGAGAACCCCAGCGCCAGCATCGAGAGCATGCGCGGCCGGGTATAGATGCGGAGCGCTTCGAGCGCACCGGCGGATGGCTCAGCGTTCAAGCGCGCTCAGCATTCAAGGTGGATGATCCCAATACGAACGACCCGATACGAACGATCCATAATGATAACCTGCCACTTTCATCGGGAGGGTGGGCGTTGCGCGACTATCAGCGACAGTTCATCGAGCTCGCGCTCGCCAAGCAGGCACTTCGGTTCGGCGAATTCACGCTCAAGTCCGGCCGCGTGAGTCCCTATTTCTTCAACGCCGGCCTGTTCAACGACGGCGCTTCGATCGCAACGCTGGGCGCCTGCTATGCCGCCTCGCTGGCGCAGGCGGACTTCGAATTCGACATGCTGTTCGGGCCGGCCTACAAGGGAATTGCGCTGGCCGCCGCCACCGCCATCGCACTGGCCACGCGCCACGGCCGCAACGTGCCGTGGGCCTACAACCGCAAGGAAGCCAAGGACCATGGCGAGTCCGGGATCCTGGTCGGCGCACCGCTCAAAGGGCGGGTCGTCGTCATCGACGATGTAATCACGGCGGGCACCGCGATCCGCGAATCCATCGAGCTGATCCGGCGCGCGGGGGCAACGCCCGTGGCCGTGGCCGTGGCGCTGGACCGGCAGGAACGCGGTCTGTCCGATCGCTCTGCCGTCCAGGAAATGACCAGCCACTACGGGCTGCAGTGCCTCGCCATCCTGACCTTGAGCGGTCTCATCGCGGCACTGGACTCCCCGGGGGCCGACCTGGGGATGGGCCCATCGGCCGCACAGCTGGAGGCACTGAGACTCTATCGTCAGAAATACGGGGTTGCGGCCCCGTAGCTTGCAGATACCCGCGCGTCGTGGACAATGGCTCTGGCGTGAAAAATAGCAACATAACGGGGGTTCTGGCCTGCTATGCGGCGGCGCTTGCCGTAAGCCTGGCTGCGGGCGCGGCGGGCGCTGCGGACAGCAGCTCCGGCGCAAGCAAGGCCTACCGCTGGGTCGATGACAAGGGGGTCGTGCACTACAGCGACAGCGTACCCAGCGAATACTCGCAGTCCGAGCGCTCGGTACTCAACAGCCAGGGCGTCGTGGTCGGTCACATCGAGGGGGGCCTGAACGCGCAGCAACAGGCCGAGCAGGCGCGCGCCGACAACGCCGCGCAGCAACGCGCACAGCACGACCAATTCCTGCTGGCTACCTACCTGTCCACCAAGGATATCGAGCAGCTGCGCGATGAGCGCATCGCGCTGATGGAAGCGCAGATCAACTCCGCAACCGTCTACATCGACACCTTGACGACGCGCCTGACGGCACTGCAGGATCGCGCCGTCCGCTTCAAGCCCTACAGCAGCGAAGCCAACGCGCGGCGCATGCCGGATGAGCTGGCCGAAGAGCTCGTCCATACGCTCAACGAGGCGCGCACGCAGCACCTGGCACTGGACACGAAGCGCAACGAAGTGGTGGAAACGCGCGATCAGTTCGACGGCGACATTCAGCGGTATCGCGAACTGACCGCCAAACAGCACAACTGATCAGCGGCTGCCGCTGTGCCCGAAGCCGCCGGCGCCGCGCGCGCTGGCACTGAAATCTTCCACGACCTCCAGCGTCACCTGCACCACGGGCACGACGATGAGCTGCGCGATGCGCTCGCCGACTGCAATCTCATAGGGCGCCGAACCACGGTTCCAGCAGGAGACCATGAGCGGCCCCTGGTAGTCGGAGTCGATGAGCCCCACGAGATTGCCGAGTACGAGGCCGTGCTTGTGGCCCAGCCCTGAGCGCGGCAGGATCATGGCGGCCAAACCCGGGTCGGCGAGATGGATCGACAGTCCCGTCGGAATCAGCTCCGCCTGGCCGGGGACGATCCGCAGCGGGGCCTGCACCAGGGCGCGCAGGTCCAGCCCTGCGCTACCTTCGGTGGCGTAGTGCGGCAGAGGAAATTCGGATCCCAGGCGTGAATCGAGAATACGGACGCGAAGCGTCCGGCGCGCAACGACATCATCCATCGGGTCGCTTACCTTACGCCTTCAGCAGGTCCCGCAGCGGGGCGGCATCGTGCGTCTGGCGGGGTTCGCGCGATTGCTCGAGGAAGCGCTCGACGATCAGCCCGGTGAGGGCATGCGCGAGTTCGGCCTTGCTGGCCGTGGGCAGTTCGACGCGACCGCCGCCGCGCCAGAGCACCAGCAACGCATTGTCATCGCAGTCGAAAGCCTTGGTGTGTCCGACCTCGTTGGCGGCGATCATGTCGAGGTTCTTGGCCATGAGCTTCGCGCGCGCATGCTGCTCGACCGAATTGGTTTCGGCTGCAAAGCCCACGACGAAGGGCCGCGGATTGCTGGCACTGACCTGCGCCAGGATGTCGACCGTTCGCGTGAGCGCAAGATCGAGTGTATCGGAGGTTTTCTTGATCTTCTGCGCGGCGCACTGCGTGGGCCGATAGTCCGCCACGGCGGCCGTACCCACGAAGATCGCCGTACCCGGCAGTTCGCGCTGCACGGCCGCGTGCATCTGCTCGGAACTTTCAACGTCCAGTCGCCGCACACCGAACGGCGTCGCGAGCGAGACCGGGCCGGTCACCAGCACCACCTCCGCGCCGGCTTCCTGCAATGACTGCGCGACCGCGAAGCCCATCTTTCCGGAGCTGCGGTTGCTGACGAAGCGGACCGGGTCGATGCATTCGCGCGTGGGCCCTGCGGTAACGATGACACGCTGACCTGAAAGCGGTCCTGACTGCGCCAGCAACGGCGCGATCAGGGACACGATCTCGAGTGGCTCGAGCATGCGTCCGGTGCCGGTCTCGCCGCAGGCCTGGTCGCCGACGCCTGGACCGAGCACGCGCACACCGCGCTGCTGCAGCAGCGCAACATTGGCCCGCGTCGCGGCGTTGCTCCACATCAGGTGATTCATGGCCGGGGCGATCGCGATGGGTGCCGAGGTCGCGAGTGCGAGCGTGCTCAGCAGATCATCGGCCATTCCGTGCGAGAGATGCGCGATGAAACCTGCGGTGGCCGGCGCAACCAGCAGCAGCTCGGCCCAGCGGGCAAGTTCGATGTGGCTCATCGCCGCCTCGGCGGCGGCGTCCCAAAGTTCGCTGCGCACCGGGCGGCCGGAGAGTGCCTGGAAAGTCGTTGGGGTTACGAACTCGCGCGCGCCGGCCGTCATGACGACCTGCACTTCGGCGCCCCGCTCTCGCAGGCGGCGCACGAGGTCCGCACTTTTATAGGCTGCGATGCCGCCGGTGACCCCGAGCAGAATCCGTTTGCCTTTCATACTCCGATTATCGGTCTTTTCGGCAATGCGCACATGATATGAGGATCGCACCCGGCGGTCATGTCCCATCAGACTTGGCGCACAGTTTTTCGGAGTGCGAATGAGTATCAGGGACTGGCCGGAGCGGGAGCGTCCCCGGGAGAGGCTGCTGGCCGGCGGCGCCCAATCGCTGTCGGACGCGGAGTTGCTGGCGGTACTGCTGGGCCGCTCCGGGCGACCGGGGCTCGACGCGGTCGCCATGGCGCGCGAGCTGCTGGGCCGCCACGATTCCCTGCGGGCGCTGCTCTCGGCCGGACAGGGCGCCTCTCTGGCTGCACCGGGTTTGGGCGTGGCCGGCTATTGCCGCCTGCAGGCGGCGCTGGAACTCGCGCGGCGCCACTACGCCGAGGCATTGCGCGCCGGGCCGCCGCTGCACTCGCCGGCGGCAACGCGCGAATTCCTGGTGGCCCGGCTACGCGACATGCCGCACGAGCTATTCTGCTGCCTGCACCTGGATAACCGCCATCGGCTCATCGCGTTCGAAGAACTGTTTCGCGGCACCATCGATGGCGCCAGTGTTCATCCGCGCGAGGTGGTCAAGCAGGCGCTGGCGCGCAACGCGGCCGCCGTCATCTTCGCTCACAACCACCCGTCCGGCATCGCCGAACCCAGCCATGCCGATGAGCTCATCACGCGTCGCCTGCGCGAGGCGCTGCAGCTGGTGGACATCCGCGTGCTCGATCACCTGATCGTGGCTGATAACGGCTGCCTGTCGTTTGCGGAGCGGGGACTGATCTAAGCCGACACCGGCGCGGCCTGCCTCACCAGCGCCGCAAATGCGACCGCCATCGAATCGTGTACCGCGGGCAAGAATCCGTCCTGACAGTTGATGTGTGCCACACCGCCAAAGTGCATGCCGAGATAAGTGAAGGTATCCAGAAACGCCGCCATGAATGCCCCCGAGGGTTCCTCGCCGACCGATGTGCAGGCGACGTAGGCGTTTTTTCCCCGCAACCGGCGACCTTCGGCAAGAAGCTCGGCTATGTCCAGAAGATCGGATAATCGATCGAGAAATGCCTTCATCGCCGGAGTTACTGCGTACCAATAGATCGGCGTTGCAAAGATGATCTGATCGTGCGCCAGCACGCGCTGCATGAGAGGTTCGAAGTCGTCATTCCTGTTGCGGTGGTCGTAGTCATACGATGAGATACGCTGGCCAGCGAGATCGACGACCTCGATATTCAATTCCAATGCAATGCGATCGATCAGTTGACCGGTATTCCCCTGGCGGCGTGAGCTGGAAAACAGCGCTATCGTGCTGAGCATGTTTCGTGGTGCCTTGATTGCAGACGACCGCCAGCGTAAAACCTCAAGTGCACTTGAGGTCAACAGGATCTGTCAGTGGCGCGCGCTTCCCGGGTAAAAAGCGATCGACCCTTGTCCGCGGGCGAGGTGGCCATGAGAAGTGGAGTCGCGGTCTCAACGGTGCACTTCTACGAGGCCAAGGGGTTGGTCGAAGGCTGGCGCAGCGCCGGAAATCAGCGCCGTTACGGCCGGGATGTTCTTCGGCGAGTCGCGATCATCAAAGTGGCACAGCGTCTGGGCCTGCCGTTGTCCATGATCAAGCGGGCCATTGATTCGTTACCGGGCGGCCGCACCCCCACCGCCAAAGACTGGAAGCGACTTTCGGCTGAGTGGCGCAACGAATTGGACCGACGGATCGTTTTATTGCAGAAACTTCGCGATCAGCTCGAAAGCTGCATCGGCTGTGGCTGCTTGTCGCTGAAGGTGTGCCAACTGCGAAATCCCGGGGATTCCATGTCGGATCGGGGGCCAGGGCCGCAACTACTGGCGGCAGATCTCACTGAGATGTGAAAGGCCGGACGGTACCGCTGGCTAGACGGTCAAATGTCGTGTGTCGTGGCACACTCGCGTCCATGAACGATCGATCGAATGCGAAGGCCATCCTGCTGGCATTCGCGGGCATATACATCATCTGGGGCACGACCTTCCTTGGCATTGCGCTCGTGGTCCGCACCATGCCGCCCTTCTTCAGCGGTTCGCTCCGATTCTTCATCGCCTCGCTGCTCATGTACGCGTGGCTGCGGACACGCCATGCGCGCCCTTTCGCCGGTCTCAACATCGGCGGCACTCTGATGTGCGGCGTGCTCCTGAGCGGCATCGGCAATGGCTTTGTGCTCTGGGCGCAGCAGGGCGGTCTGCCCTCCGGGATAGCGGCGCTGTTCGTGGGCGCGCTACCGGTCATGATCCTGGCGCTCGACTGGCTGTTCTTCTCGCGCCGCGCGCCAACGCCGCGGGGCGCGCTGGGTGTGGCGCTGGGACTCGCGGGTTTGGTCGTGCTGACGCTGCACACGCATTCGATGTCCGGAACGGTCCGGCCTATCCATGTGGCCGCCGTGCTCACAGCGGAAATGGGCTGGGCGCTTGGATCGATGCTGCAGGGCCGCTACATGACGGTCGCCCGGTTGGCGAGCTACACCTGCCTGCAGATGTTCGGGGGTGCGGTGTTCCAGCTTGTCATGGGGTGCCTGGATCGGGAATGGATCGGATTCCAGGTCAGCCAGGTGTCACTGCAGTCGCTGCTGGCTCTGGGCTACCTCGTGGTGTTTGGCAGCATCATTGCGGTGAACTGCTATTCCTACCTGCTGGCGCACGTCCCGGCGCAGAAAGTCAGCACCTACGCGCTGGTTAATCCGGTCATCGCGCTGGCTCTTGGCGCCCTGGTGCTTCACGAGAAAGTCACCCCGGTAGCCCTGCTCTGCGCGCTGATGGTGCTGGTAGGGGTGGCACTGGTGCTGTGGCGCGGCCGAGCGCCCGCGCCCGCGCCCCTTGCCCTGGCCCCCCGCCGGCTGATATAAAGCGCCCCTTTCGTCGCGCTTCGGCCGCGCCGCCAACGCGTAACTCATTGATTTTAAGGACGTCGCTCATGTCTCGGGTCTGTCAGGTTACGGGCAAGCGCCCCATCACGGGAAATACTGTCTCGCACGCGAACAATCGCAAGCGGCGCCGTTTCCTGCCGAATCTGCACACGCAGCGTTTCTGGCTCGAGAATGAGAAGCGCTGGGTGAGCCTGCGCGTGTCGACCAATGCGCTTCGCACCATAGAAAAGAATGGCCTCGAGGCGGTGCTCGCGGGTCTTCGCAAACGCGGCATCAAGCTCTAAGGGGATTCCGGCATGCGCGAAAAAGTGAAACTGCTCTCCTCCGCCGGTACCGGCCACTTCTACGTGGCCATGAAGAACAAGCGGCTGCATCCCGACAAGATGGAAGTGCGCAAGTTCGACCCGAAAGTACGCAAACACGTCGCGTACAAGGAAACCAAGATCAAGTAGGCGCTTGCCTCGGTGCCCGAACTGCCCGAGGTCGAGACCACACGCCGCGGCATCGAGCGCGCCCTGAAGGGCCGCCATGTCGAGGTGCTGCGCATTTACGATCACCGCTTGCGCTGGCCGATCGAGGCAGATCTGCCTGAGGAAGTGGCCGGGCAACGGGTGCGTGCCATCGGGCGGCGCGCCAAATACCTGCTGATCACTCTCGAGCGCGGCACGCTGATCGTGCATCTGGGCATGTCCGGGAGTCTGCGGCTGCGCGAGGCGGCGGCGCCGCTGCTCAAGCACGACCATTACGCGCTGCTCATCAACTCGGGCAAAGAGCTACGCTTCCACGATCCGCGACGCTTCGGCAGCCTGCACTACACGCGCGAGGATCCGGCCGAACATCGCCTGCTGCGTTCGCTGGCGCCCGAGCCGTTCGATGACGCTTTCGATGCCGCCTATCTGTGGCGCATCACGCGCGGACGGCGCGCGGCCATCAAGCAAGTCATCCTTAATGGGCGGCTCGTGACGGGCGTCGGCAACATCTACGCCAGCGAGGCCCTGTTCCGCGCGCGCATCAACCCGCGCCGCGCCGCGCGCCGCCTGACGCGGAAAGAGATCGCGAGATTGGTCAGAGCCGTGCGCGCCACGCTCCAGGCGGCCATTCGCGCCGGCGGCACCAGCCTGCGCGACTACGTCGACACCGATGGCGATCCGGGCGCCTTCCGCCAGAAGCTCTATGTATACGAGCGCGACGGCAAGGCCTGCCGCGTCTGCAAAACCCCGGTGCGCAAGATCACCCAGGGACAGCGCTCGAGTTACTTTTGCCCGCAGTGCCAGACTTGAGCGTCCGAACTTAAGCGTCCCACATGCATCGAGCCGCGCACCGCATACTCAAGACCGATCCGGTGATGGCCGCGCTGATCGAGGCAGCCGGACCCTGCAGGATCCGCTCGCGTGACGTGCAGGAACCCTTCGAAGCGCTCGCGCGCGCCATAGCCCACCAGCAACTGCATGGCGTAGCGGCCGAGCGAATTCTGGGGCGCTTTGTGGCGCTGTTCGCAGCCGCGAGATTTCCGGCACCGCAGCAGGTCATCGATGCGGCCGATGCGCAATTGCGCGCCGTGGGCTTTTCCTACGCCAAGATTGCCGCGCTCAAGGATCTGGCGCGCAAGACCCTCGACGGCACGGTGCCGCAGGCGGCGGAACTGGCAGTGCTCGGGGACCTGGAGATCATCGAGCGGCTCAGCAGCGTGCGGGGCATCGGCCGCTGGACCGTCGAGATGATGCTGATGTTCCAGCTCGAGAGACGCGACGTGCTGCCGGTCGACGACTTCGGTGTCAGAAACGGGTTTCGTCTGGCCTACGGACTCAAGGGCATGCCGACGCCGCGCGCACTGGCGCAATTTGGTGAACGCTGGAAACCCTGGCGCAGCGTCGCCGCGTGGTATCTCTGGCGCGCCTGCGAACTGGCGCGCGATGGAAAACTCGCCGCCTGTACGCTGCCGCCGCGCCTGGCGCTGGTGAAGCGCCGAGCGGCCAAAAAGCAGAAGCAGGCTCCGCGCAAGAAAGCCCGGCGCAAGAACACCAAGCCTGCGGCGAAGACTCTCGCGAATGGAAGGCGCGGCGCCCGAGGCGCGCGCGCCGTCCGGTGAGCTGAGACTAGGAGATCATTCGCGGCTAGGCAAAGACCCCGTATTCCACCTGCAGGATCTCACCCGAGTCGGTGCTGATCAGCAACGCATCGTTGCCATCGCGCACCCACTCGTAGCCGGCGGGCGGTACTTCGAGCGCAAACAGCCAGTAGTCCGCGATCAGGTACTGCGACGCCCAGTAAGCGCGCGGCAGCATTTCACCATAGCCCCAGTGATGCGAGCTCCATCCGGACGGACGATGATATGGCCCGATGTGGTAGCTGCGCGCGGCCTGGAAGTTGTGTTGATAGGCGCCGCGATCGACGGTCGCCGGGCGCGCGTTCCAGCCCTTGGGTTCTTCGACACGTTGATAGCCCTTGGGACCCGGGTGTGGCTCGGCGGGATGCGCTGCGGGTCGGGGAGCCGGGGCATGTCCGTGCTGTTCTTCGGCGACGACGCCCCCCGCTAACGCAAACGCAGCTGCGACACAGAGGCCGATCTTGGCAGCGTGCACCATGGACATTCTCCGAGTAGGAACAGGGACGCGGATCATAGGGCGAGCTCAATACGGGCGCCAAGCGGGGACGCCCGATTTGCTGTCGGACAACGCCTGATAAATTTTTGTTAATGCGGCGCGCGGCGCACAACCCCCCGGAAAGTCATTTTTGTTGACTAGGAAACAATCACTGTAGAGATAGTTGCCTAGGATACAAATACAAAAATCGCTAGGGCGTGAGGCCCAGATGTTTGAATTCTTCGGCGATGGTCGCCTGCAACTCGATGGCGGCTTTCATGTCCGCATTGCCCATCTCGCGCTGGCCTTTTTTGAATTCGGCCAGCCCCAGTCCAAAGCGCGACCGGGCCGACTTGGGTTGCAGCTCCAGCGACGCGCGATACTCGGCGATGGACTTGTCGTACTTTTCCATGCGTAGCCACACCAACGCGCGCCCGTCGAGATTGCGGGCGTTGCGCTGCCCGCTGCGCAGCGCGCTGTCGCAATCCGACAGTGCGCGATCCAGCTCCGTGCCAAGCATGGCTCGCGCCCAGCAGCGTTCGGCCAGCGCGGCAGGCAGTCGATCGTCCCTGGGATTGGCGCTCACCCAGTGATCGAGCCGGGAGATCGCTTCGCTCCAATGCCCGGTCTGCTGGTAGATCCCGGCAATCTGCAGGTTCAGCGTGGCATCGTTGGGCGCAATGACGGCGATGCGTTCGAAATCCGCACGCGCGCCCTCCTGATCCTTGCCCGACAGGCGCAATTTGCCGCGGTCGGTGAGCACCGGAATGTCATCGGGTTTGCGCTTCAACGCCTCATCGAAATCCGCCGCAGCCAGCGCAGGATCGCCGCTATGCCATCGCACCAGGCCACGCTGGTGATAGCTCTCGGCGTCATCGGGCTCGAGTTCGATCGCGCGGCTCAGATCGGCGGCCGCCGCAGCGTAGTCCAGACGCCCCGTCGATGCTGCCGCCCGCCGGCGAAAGCCGGCGGCGTCGGTTGGTGTGTCCGCAGTGGACTCGGATGTTGCGTCCGCCGCGTGCTGCCCTGCCGCTGTCGGGCTCAGATCGAAAACACGGCCACCGTTGTAGGTGAAGAATACGCGATGCACGGTCGTGGACACGTAGATGCGATGCGAGAGAAAGAAGTCCGCGCCCAGCAGCATATCGGCGCCACCGACAGTCTCTATATCCGCGATGCGCAGTCGTGCATTGCGGATGAGCTCGCCGCCCACATCCAGTGAATCGAAATGCGTAATCCAGGTCTCGAATGTCCTGCCGTTGATTCCGTGCCATGCACCGCCCGGGTTCACTTCGGGGCCGTCCAGTTTGACGCCGGCGCGGCGCGCGGCACGAAAATCAAGCACTGACCGCCCGCCGCCACTGTCGAACAGCACATTGATCTTGGCGCCATTGATCATGGCCGGTGCCACGATATTCGGGTCCGCAGCCGAGGTCTCGCGAATCGGCACGATCGACACCGGTGCATCGCCGTGCCAGTACGCGAGGTTCGTCTTCTCGCAATCATGCGTATGAAAGAGGCGAATCACGCCGTTCGCCAGATCGTATTCGGTATCGGCGCGGCCAAGGACGTTCTGGCCCAGCGCGCCAAAGCCGCCTCCCGCAAGGGAATTGCCGCCAACCAGAAAGTCAACGTTGTGCGCAGCGCCGAACCCGGGAATCGTCAGCTCCTTGACCCGGGTCATGCTGAAGTCAGCGGCACCGTTGACGCCGCGCACCTGTATGTGCCCGGGCAGCGGCTCCAGTCGCAGTTTCAGGCGCTCGGCGGTCTCGCGCGAGAGCATGCTGAAAAACGCGCCGCTATCGGCCTCGAATTGGCCGCTGACGCCATTGATCGTGCCGGTGAGCAGCGGCCTGGTGGAATCCATCGTCACCGGCATTTCGGCATAGCGCGACATCTGGCATTGGCCCGCCTGCGCGACCGCCACAATGGCCGAGGTCGCGATTGCCGATGTCGCGATTGCCGATGTCGCGATGGCTGTCCGGCGCGTCGAGCACCGTGCGGTCCGGAGGTCGCGCGCGATCATGCGTCCGCCGCGCTGGCGCGCGAGCGCGCGTAGGTGATCGACAGCAGCAGCTGACCCTCGACGGGGCGCATGGTGCGCGGGCGTTGTTGCTGCTCGAGGTCGTAGCAGACGCAGAGCCGATCGCCATCGAGCTCGATGATGGCGCACATACGCCTGCCGGCGTTGGGGCCTTCGAGGCCGATGATGTCGAGCGCGCAGGGCACCACCGCTTCATCGAGCCTGAGTTCGCCGCAGTCGACCACCTGCGAGGTGCGATCAACGATGCGGTAGGTATCGCTTTCGATGATCAGCAGCGCGACCCGCAATTGAGTGACCGGCAGCTGCTGTCCGGAAACATTGGCCGCCACCGGCACCCAGGTACCATCGAGCTTCGTGCAGCACGATGCGCGCATGCGCGGCAGTTTAGCGCCGGTCCTCGGCTCCCGTCGCGAATGCTATGCTCGATCGATGACCCGACACACGTGCACGCTGACAGGCATCACGCTGGTGCTCATCGGGGCGGTCGCAGGCACGTTGTTTTTGCCGGGCTGCCAGACCCCCGCCCCCACCACGCCGGCGCCAGCCGCGGCTTCGGCGCCCTCAATGCCATCGAATGGCATCGCCCCGGTGGCCGGTGGCCCCCGCACCGCGATGGTGGTGGCAGCCAATCCGCTGGCGGCCCGGGCGGGTCTTGCGATACTGCGCAAAGGCGGCACGGCGGCCGACGCGGCCGTGGCCGTGCAGGCGGTGCTGGCGCTGGTCGAGCCGCAGAGCTCGAGCCTCAGCGGCGGCGCCTTCATCACCTATTTCGATGCGCGCAGCGGAGAAGTGCGCGCATTCAACGGCCGCGAGACCGCACCCGCGGGGGCGACGCCGGACATGTTTCTCGGAACCGACGGCAAGCCGCTGCCCTTCTTCACCGCAGTGCTCAGCGGCCGCTCGACCGGCGTGCCCGGTGCGCTGGCGGCACTCGAACTGCTGCAGCATGAGCACGGCAAGCTTGCGTGGCGCGATCTGTTCGATGAGGCCGAACACCTCTCGGCGGATGGCTTTGCTGTAAGCCCGCGGCTCGCAGGCATGATCGCCAGCCGCCTGCCGCAGGCCTCGGCACCCGATGCCGTGCGCTACTTCAGCAAGAGCGATGGGACCCGGCTGGTGGCCGGCGATCTGCTCAGGAACGCGGCCTACGCCTCGGCGATCCGGCGGCTCGCGCTCGAGGGCACGCGCGCGCTCTATTACGGACCGATCGCCGAAGACATCGTGCGGCGAGTTCACGATGGGGAATATCCGGGCTCACTGTCGCTCGATGACATGGCTCGCTATCGACCCGTGGAAACCGCCGCGCTCTGCCGTCCGTGGCAAGGCTACGTGGTGTGCGCGCCGCCGCCGCCGGCCGGCGGCGTCGGCGTGCTGCAGGCGCTGCTGCTGCTCGCTCACACGGACATCGCCAGTCGCAACGCCGCCGATCCGATCGCCTGGGTCGAACTCGGCGAAGCCGAGCGCCTCATGTATGCCGATCGCGATCAATACGTGGGCGATCCGGCTTTTGTCAGGGTGCCGCTCGGTGGACTGCTCGATGCCGGCTATGTGCAGGACCGCGCCTCTTTCATCGGCGAGCGAATCGCCGCCAGGCCTCCTGGCCCGGGCACGCCCCCCGGAGCCGGTGCAGTCGGACCCGACCACACCGTGGAACCGGGAGGCACCACGCACTACATCATCCTCGATGGATTCGGCAACGTCGTCTCGATGACGACCACGGTCGAGAGCGTGTTTGGTTCCGGTCGCATGGTTGATGGCTTCTTTCTCAACAACCAGCTCACCGATTTCAGCTTCGAGCCCACCGATGAGACGGCTCATCCCGCGGCCAACGCCGTCGCGCCCGGGAAACGACCGCGCTCGGCGATGGCGCCGATGGTGGTTCTCAACGGGCAGGGGCATTTCGTCGCCGCGGCCGGATCGGCCGGCGGCCCAGCCATCATGGCCTATGTACTCAAGACCCTGATCGCATCGCTGGACTGGAACATGTCCATGCGGGATGCGGTCGCGCTGCCGAACCTGATTGCGCACGGCGCGCGCTTCACAGGCGAGACGGATAAATTCGGCGCCGCGCTGGTCGAGGCCATGAAACTTCGTGGTCTCGAGGTGCAGCCGGTGCAGTACGAGGAGTCGGGGCTGACGGGCCTGCGAGTCCTGTCCGATGGCACGCTCGATGGCGGCGCCGATCCGCGCCGTGAGGGTATCGCAGTCGGTTACTAGCGCGTCGGCTTGCCTGCGAGCTGCCGCTTGAACGCGTCCTGTACCAACGGGTGCACGAAACTGCTGATGTCGCCCCCGAGCGTCGCGATCTCGCGCACCAGGGTCGATGAAATGAACGTGAATTTTTCCTTCGGCACCATGAACACGGTTTCGATGTCCGGCTGCAGATGCCGGCCCATGTTCGCGAGCTGAAACTCGAACTCGAAGTCCGACACGGCGCGCAGTCCGCGCACCACCACCGATATATCGCGCTCGCGCGCGAAGTGCACCGTGAGGCCGCTGTAACCCACGACTTCGACGTTGGGCAGATCCGCGAGCACGCCTTTGGCAAGAGCAACGCGCTGCTCGATCGGGAAGGCCGGAGTCTTGTTGGGATTGGCGGCGATCGCGAGCACGACGTGCTCGAAGATGCTGGCTGCGCGGCGCACGATGTCTTCGTGCCCACGCGTGATCGGATCGAAGGTACCCGGGTAGACGGCCCTGGTTTTCATGTTGTGGTCTCGCTCCCCGGCATATCGCCCGGCGTCATAGCGCCGCCGGCACCGAACAGATAATACCCGACCTCGCCCGCGCGCCCTGAACGCAGTTCCTGCCAGCTCGCCGGCAGCAGCGGGAGCGCTTCCCGGCGTGCGCATTCGACATAAATGCGGGCCCCTGCCGCCAGCCACCCCGCATCCAGCCGCCGCGCGCACGCGGCCAGCGCGGATGAGCCGTAGGGGGGATCGAGGAACACGACATCGAAGGGCCGCGCGGGTGGTTTGGCCGCCAGGAAGGCCTGCGCGTCACCGCACAGGACGTGGCCGCCGCTGGCCTGCCAGTCGAGGAGCAGTTTTTCGATTGCCCTGGTCGCGGTGCGCTGCTGTTCGATGAAGGTCACTTCGGCCGCACCGCGCGACAGCGCCTCCAGCCCGAGCGCGCCAGAGCCGGCGAACAGATCCAGGCAGCGCGCGCCCTCGATGCGCGATTGCAGCCAGTTGAACAGCGTTTCGCGCACGCGATCCGGTGTCGGCCGGATGTCGAGCGGCGGAAATCGGAATTTCCGGCCGCGCCACTGACCGGCGATGATGCGCAGCGTGCGCTCGGCTCTCACGGGCGCGGATCTCATATGGGCTCGGGTCTCATGCGACAATCCTGACATGTCCATGGACGAAGAACAGTCCGATGAGCCGCGCGGATTCCTGGCGCGCCTGCGGGCGCGCCTCAATCGCGGCGGCGCCTCGATCGCGCGGGATCTGCGCAGCCTGTTCCGCGGCCGCAAGATCGATGCGGCCGTGCTCGAGGATCTCGAGTCGCGCCTGCTGACGGCCGACGTCGGCGTCGAGGCCACCAATGAGATCCTGGCCGACCTGAATCGCCGCGTGGCACGCCACGAGCTCGACGATGTCGAGGCGCTGCTTAGCGCACTGAAGGCGCGCCTGGTGGAGTTGCTCAAGCCCTGCGAGCAGCCGCTGAAAATCGTTCGCGGCCCCCGGCCCTACGTCGTGCTCATCATCGGCGTCAACGGCTCGGGCAAGACCACCAGCATCGGCAAGCTGGCGCGCCAGCTGCGCCTGCAGGGGTTGAGCGTATTGATGGCGGCTGGGGATACGTTTCGCGCCGCCGCAGTCGAGCAGCTCAAGATCTGGGCCGAACGCACCGGCGCCAGCTTCAGTGCGCAGCAGACCGGTGCCGACCCGGGCGCGGTCATCTTCGATGCGCTGCAGTCGGCCCAATCGCGCCACATCGATGTGGTGCTCGCCGATACGGCCGGGCGCCTGCACAGCCAGACGCACCTCATGGATGAGCTCAAGAAGGTCAAGCGCGTGATCCAGCGGCTGGACGCGGAGGCGCCGCAGGAAGTGCTGCTGGTGCTCGATGCCAACCAGGGTCAGAACGCACTCGCGCAGGCGCAGCAGTTTAACGCGGCATTGGGCGTCACGGGCCTGGTGCTCACCAAGCTCGACGGCAGCGCGCGCGGCGGCATCGTCGTCGCCATCGCCAGGGCGCTGAAGCTTCCGATCCGATTCATCGGCGTCGGCGAGAAACCCGAGGACTTCGGCCCCTTCGATGCGCAGGCTTTCGCCAATGCGCTGGTCGATGGCGCGGTCCAGCCGACGGATGCGGTCACGTGATCCGCTTCGATCGCGTCCATAAGCGCTATCCCAACGGCCGCGAAGCACTCTCGGAGCTGAGCTTCGAAATCGCCGACGGCGAGATGGCCTTCCTGACGGGGCGCTCGGGCGCGGGCAAGAGCAGCGTGCTCAAGCTCATCGCGCTGCTCGAACGGCCCACGCGCGGGCAGCTCATCGTCAACGGCGAAAGTACCGGGCGGCTGCCGATGCGCCGCGTGGCGCTGTTCCGCCGGCAGCTGGGCATCGTGTTCCAGGACCATCGACTGCTGATGGATCGCCCGGTGTTCGACAACGTCGCGCTGCCGCTGATCGTCGCCGATACCTCTTTCAAGGAAATCGACCGGCGCGTGCGCGCAGCGCTCGACCAGGTGGGGCTGCTCGGCAAGGAGCGCGTGGCGCCGCTCGAACTGTCGGTGGGCGAGCAGCAGCGCGTGGGAATTGCGCGCGCCATCGTCAGCAAACCGCCGCTGCTGGTGGCCGATGAACCCACCGGCAACCTCGATGCCACGCTGGCCGCGGAGGTCATGGAACTGTTTCGTCGCTTCAACGAAGTCGGCGTCACGGTCGTCATCGCCACGCATGACCGGCGCCTGGTCCAGGCGGCCGGCCGGCGCGAGATCATGCTCGAGGACGGCCGCGTGCAGCTCGACAGCGGCGCGGCGATGGGTTCGACGACGGTGGCGGATGTGGCAGCGCTGGGCCGCATCACCACTGACGGTCCCGATTCGGAGATCCAGTGATATCGAGCCTCTCCAACTGGAGCGCCCGGCATGGGCACGCGATGGTCTCCTCACTGGGGCACCTGGCGCGCCACGGCTTTGCCACCGTGCTGGCGATCGGCGTCATGGCACTGGCGCTGGCGCTGCCGCTCGGTCTTGCGGTGCTGGTGAGCAACGTCCGCGGCGCCACGGGCGACTTTTCTGATGCCGTGGGCATGTCGGTGTACCTCAAGACACAGGTCAGCGAACCAAGCGCGCGCCAGCTGGCGCAGAACCTGCGCGGACACGCAGGCGTTGCCGAGGTCACGTTGATCACGGCCGCGCAGGGGCTCGAGGAGTTCCGCGCGCACTCCGGCTTTGGCGCCGCGCTCGATTCACTGACCGACAATCCGCTGCCGCACGTGCTGATCGTGCGTCCCACATCCGATGCGGCCTCACCCGATCAGCTCGAGGCGCTGCGCCAGGCCGTCATGGCCTGGCCCGAGGTCGATGCGGTGCAGCTGGATCGCGACTGGCTGCAGCGCTTCGGCGCGCTGCTGGATCTGTTGCGGCGTGTGCTGTGGATCAGCGCGGGCCTGCTGGGCGCCGGCGTCATCATGGTCGTCGGCAACACCATCCGGCTCGAGATCCGCAGCCGCGGCGCCGAGATTGAAATCACCCAGCTGGTCGGCGGCAGCCGCGCCTTCGTGCGCCGGCCTTTTCTCTACGCGGGCGTGCTCTATGGCCTGGCGGCGGGAGCGCTGGCCTGGGGTATCGTCGCGGGCGCCACGCGGGCGCTGGCGCCGGACGCGGCGCGGCTGGCCGCCGCCTACGGTCAGTCGTACTCGCTGGCCGGTCCCACGATGGACGAACTCGGGCTTTTGGTGCTCGGCGGCGTGGTACTCGGCTGGATCGGCGCCGCGCTGGCCAGCGGGTACGAAATCGCGCGCAGCGCGCCAGGCAGGGTCTGACCCCTATGATCAGCCCCAGTGCCATCGATTTGCCGTCGTAAGTGATTGATCTTAAGGGCTTTCTAAGGGGTTAAATGGGGTTAGCACTCCTCTCCAAAGAGTGCTAATATCGGGCTCGAGGTACTCACCGGGAGTACCCAAGGAGGAACCGGAAATGAATGCTCAGACTGCACTGATTGCCGCACAGGCGGGCTTGGGTCTGGCCGGTCCTATCGGCAGCTTCGATGCTTACCTGGAGCGGGTCAGCCGTATTCCCGTACTCGATCGGGAGCAGGAACAGAAGCTCGCCCAGCGCTTTCGCCGGGACAACGATCTGGAGGCAGCGCGCGAACTCGTATTATCGCACCTGCGCTTCGTGGTGCACATCGCCCGCGGCTATGCCGGCTACGGCCTGCCGATGAATGACCTCGTGCAGGAAGGCAATATCGGACTCATGAAGGCCGTGAAGCGCTTCGATCCGACCGTCGGCGTGCGCCTGGTGTCGTTCGGGGTCCATTGGATCCGCGCCGAGATTCACGAATACGTGCTGCGCAATTGGCGCCTGGTCAAGGTGGCGACCACCAAGGCCCAGCGCAAATTGTTCTTTAACCTGCGCCGCCTGAAGCCGAACCTGAGCTGGCTCAGCGCGGAAGAAACCCGCGCGGTGGCCAAGGACCTGGGCGTCAGCCCGGCGGAAGTGACCGAGATGGAACGGCGTCTCTCGGCGCGCGATCTGTCGTTCGACATCGCGCCCGACGCGGACGACGAAGAGGGCTACGGCCCGGCGTCCTACCTGCCGGCAGCCGATGCGGATCCGGCTGAACAGGTCGAGGCGGAGGAGTGGACTGCGTCTTCGTCACAGAACCTGTCCGCGGCGATGGAGCGGCTCGACGACCGCAGTCGTGCCATCCTGCAGCGCCGCTGGATGAGCGATGACAAGGCCACGCTGCACGAGCTCGCGGCCGAGTTCGGGGTATCGGCGGAGCGTATCCGCCAGATCGAGGCCGGGGCGATGAGCAAGCTGCGCGGCCTGCTGCCAGCGCCTGCCTGAATTCGGGCCCGGGCTAAGGAAATCCTGGCTCGGGCAGACCGAACACCACTTCCACTCGGCGATTCTGGTCACGCCCCTCGGGCGTGTCATCGCCAGCCAGTTCCGCGCTCGAGCCCTGTCCACCGCCGGCCACCCGCGCGGCCCGGACTGATGCGGCGTGCAGCGACGCCACCAGCGCCAGTGCACGCTGCTGGGTAAAGCCGCGGTTGGCTTCCTGGCCGCCGATGCTGTCGGTGTAGACATTGATCTGGGCCGCGAGCCGGTGGCGTCGGTGCAGAACATCGGCGACTGCAGCCCACGGCAGCGCCAGTGTCCCCTGTGCGCCCTGTGCGCCCTGTGCGCCCTGTGCCTTCAGCTGCGCATTGTCCGGGTCGAACAGTTCGCGCGCCGGAATTCGCAGCGTCAACCGGTCATCCTCGCGAAGCATCACGATCTGATTGCCTACGGGCAGCGATTCGAGGCGTCGGCGCAGCAGCGTCTCGGCGGTGTCGAGCTCGCGTTTGAGGAGCTGCTGCTGTCGAGCCACCGACGGGGCCGCCGCCGCGCACGCCGGGTGCGCAGTGATGCCGCAGGCAATGCTGCCGGCGATGGAAGCGGCCGTGATCCCCAGCGATGCGAATAAGCCCGCGTTCTTGCGCATCCATCGATTCTAGGCGATGCGCCTTAAGACCCTTCGCGGGATTGGTGCATCCGGTACTGAAGGCGATTGGACATATTCCAGCGTTTGATCGACACCACAGATATGGCAATTGGGACCGAGACTTTCGTCGCATAATGGCGACGGATACGTATCAATCCATTGATCCGTTATAGTTTTATGCGCCTGGAGGCGATATAGTCGCTGGGCATTGTCGCAACGCGAAACATTGCGGCAAAAATCGGACAACCGAGCCTGCTGAAGATTTCGACTGAAGAAACTCGGGCTGTCCGGATGGACACAGACTGCGGCAAGGCACCCATTGTGGCCAGCCGCGAGCGATCAGAGGCGCGAACTGACGCGCAGGTCCCGCACTTTCGGGACGGGCCTTATAAGGCCGGATCCTCAGGTCTGCAAATTGATGTCCATCCGAGACAGACCTGTGTCGACTCGAGAGCCTGAAACCCCGCAATGCGGGGTTTTTTTTCATACCCCCACATTGTGGTTCGCTAGTCATGCGCATACACTGTGCGCATAGAAGATGCGGGTGAATCCCCCATGGGTGCAAAGAAAGCAGTCAACGTCTCAGTTCAGACCGAGCTACTGGATGCCGCGCGCGCTGAAGGCATCAACCTGTCGGCAACCTTGGAGGCGGCGCTGGCGGAGCAACTTCGCATTAGACGACGCGGCAGGTGGCGGACCGAGAACGCAGGAGCCGTTGAAGCTTATAACCGCGATGTCGACGATAACGGCACATTCGGCGATCACGCGCGCAGCTTCTAATGTCGCAATTTGCCGTCTACAAGAATCGCAACGAGACCACGCGGGGACGGTACCCTCTGCTGCTGGACGTACAATCCGATCTTTTGGAACCGCTCAATACGCGTGTCGTTGTCCCCTTAAGCCTCGCGGCTCCGGCAAGAACACGCGCAATGCAAGCGCTCACGCCGAAACTTCCGGTTGCCGGCAAAGAATACGTAATGGTTACGCCGCAGTTGGCCGGCATATCCATGCGAGAGCTCGGAGCACTCGTCGATACGCTCTCGAGTGAGCGCGCCAAGATCATCGGTGCGCTCGATCTCTTGATCACGGGCATTTAGCTATCTGCCAGCCGCGGCGCGCTCGGCGATGTCATCCGTCAGGGGTTCGATGCGATATTCCGGCAGCCGCCGCACCGGCGCGCCTCGCCTCTACTAGCCGTCCGACAGTGGATTGAGTGAGTCTCCTACGGCATTCGGCGCATTGCTGGCTGACGATTCCCCACCCGCAATGCAGCCGATTTCCTGATTAATTCTAATTAATAATTGGAGAATAGCCGTGCCTCAGCAAGTGCCTACCCTGAGTCTCGAGGATGCGCGTGAATTGATCGATGCCGCCGTGGAGGCGTTCAAAAAGAGGCATTGATCGTGGCACCGCCAATTGCGTACTGCGGAGCGCCACCCTTTCCCGGCGAATTGCTGCACCGATTCAATCTCGATCCGGTACTGATCGCCACACTGGTATTGATGACGTTGGCGCATTGCGTGCTGGTACGCGGCCGCAGGGCCAGGAGCTATGCGTTGTGCGGCTGGCTGATAGCGGCCGCAGCGTTTATATCGCCGCTGTGCGCCCTGTCCGTGTCCCTGTTCTCCGCGCGCATCGCGCAGCACATGATCCTGCTGCTGATTGCCGCGCCACTGATCGCCCTCGCCTGGCCGAAACCATTGAGTGCGCACAGCGGCTGGACAGCCTGGATCGCGGCCGCGGCGTTCTTCATCGCGCTGTGGTTCTGGCACATGCCCGCGCCATACGACGCCACCTTTTCATCCTCATTCGTCTATTGGTTGATGCACGTGACCCTGTTCGGCAGCGGCATCGCCCTGTGGCGTGAGTTGCTGCACCACCGTCGCTCACACACGGGCGAGATTCTGCTGGTGAGCATGTTGAGCTCGATGCAGATGGGACTGCTCGGCGCGCTCCTTACCCTGGCTGCAAGGCCGTTGTTCCTGGCACATCTGTCCACCAGTGCCGCATGGGGCTACACCCCTCTGCAGGACCAGCAGCTCGGCGGCATCCTGATGTG
>Ga0302320_10009579_pt1 | contig 20788 bp, 20 predicted proteins | sample Bog_T0_3_FD_202130 | JGI IMG/M metagenome (GOLD analysis project Ga0302320, IMG submission 202130) | Peat permafrost microbial communities from Stordalen Mire near Abisko, Sweden - Bog_T0_3 | ecosystem: Environmental > Terrestrial > Soil > Wetlands > Peat | place: Sweden: Abisko, Stordalen Mire...
CAAGCACCACAACGTCGATCAATCCAGTTCCGGCGCCAATCACGCATCTCGAGATCGAAGTCACTCCATCACACTTCACTGCCTGCTGCGGTGGAAAATGGCTACTTAAACCACAGGCTGCTAAGGTCTGCCGACTACAACGTCTATGTTCACCAGAGGAACGCTACGGGGTTTCAGGATGGGTGGGCAATCGGCTTTGCGAAACTCCTGAAGAAGTTGAGGCAGGACAGAGTTTTGAAGCTGATGCCAAGTGGTGGAAGCCAAGCCGTAGCGGAATGGTGGGAAAAATTTCGCAGTTCATCAGCAGGTGTGAAGACACGTTCGACTGAATACCTGTCCAACTGGTTTCCAATAACTTCTCTGCCGCAATCTGTTTACGTCTCCAAGTTGGCGGATGTGAGCGGGAAGAAGGTTGGGCGAATTGAGTACGACCTACAATTTCCAGTGGGTCAGCAGGGCGATTTCATCATGGCATTTTCTCCAACACTGAATGAACAATTGCCATCCAATATTTCCGCCGATGTCCCCGAAGAACTATCCGTAAACGATGTCTTTTCCGGGCAGGCTACAACTTCAGAATTGGACAGCAAAACGCTCAAGAACACGCTCCTATCGTTACTTCGAGTTGCGTGGGAGAAATGGGTTCTTTCCGACAAGGCTGAAAGTTTTGAGATGGCGAACCACAGGCTCTGTGCATACTTCCCCAAGCCAGAAGAAGGTGACCAGAAGGGCTACTTCAAGGGGACGGATGGAAGGCGTTCTTGGCGGGGACTGACGGGCAGTTGGACTGTAAAGTCACGACTGAATCCGGGGACAAGCCAAAGGCGCTTTTGGCATTTCGGGATTCAGGCTCAGCCTAAGGTCTATCCAGAACTGATTTACGTGGTCACTTCACATGTGTTGTTCAGCGATGATGGGCGAACACTCTGGAGCGACAAGAAACGAATGCATCGAGCACGTCGCAGTCGATGCAAGAATTGGTACAACGAGGAATGGCGAGACAGATTGATGGCCTCTCTTGGCTACCTATCGTCCGAGCAGACCTCCATCATGATTCCCGTAGCTGATGACCGATACGTCGTCGTTGGCACGCAGCCGCTGTTATTCCATAGCGATTTATCCTTCGACGTACTTGCGGATAAAAGCAAATCGAAAGCCGAAGCAATACTTGTCGAAAAGGACAACTCCGAGGATGACCAATCTTCCGTTCGTGAAGATGGCGACCCTGACGAGGAATTTGATGAAGACGAGAGTGCAGAACTCGGCGAAGAGGCAGCACAATGAGGAAGCTGATACACATTGCTGAGCCTCGCCTGAGGTTCGCCTACTCTCAGCCCATGGAAGACCCTCGCGATGGTTTGATGTTGTTCGGCCCCTTCGCAAAGGGCAACGTATATGGAATCAGGGCAGGAGTTGTCGGAACGCCTGAAGGAATCCGAAGGTTCAAGCTGTGGGTCAAGAAGATTCAATCCCCAATTTTGTGTGCCCGAACCTTAGCAGAATCGCTTTATACCCCAGCCTATCCCGGCTCCCATACAGTGTTTCAAATCCCATGGCACCCTGAGCCTGTTATCGAGGCATCAATCGAGCCTGACAAACTGAGGGAAGTGGTGCTTCTCGCCGAGCGACAGCAACGTGTCTTTCAGACCGTCGATTTGTACGCTACGAAGATATTGGAATCAAGGCATGAGGATGAATCAGAAGTTGACCTTTGGTTTGTTGTTGTGCCGGATGAGGTTTATCGGTATTGCCGTCCTAAGTCGAACGTAGAGCCCTCGTTGAGGCGGACTGACGAAAGCCTTATGCGTAGGAATGAAGCCAAAGAGTGGGTATCTGAGCGGTCTCTGTTCGAAGAAATGAATACCGCAGTCGAGCCATTCCAGTTTGAGCCAGATTTTCATAATCAACTGAAAGCAAAACTTCTGCTTGAACAGATTCCAACGCAGGTAGTGCAGGAGAGCACACTAACTCCCGAGGAATTTGTTTCTGAGGCAGGGTATCCATTGCGACGACTGGACAAGCCATCAACAATTGCGTGGAACCTAACGACGGCTGCTTTTTATAAAGCGAGTGGGCGTCCGTGGAAACTCGACCGAGTAAGGAAGGGTGTGTGCTACCTCGGGCTTGTCTTCAAACGTGATGACCGCACCGGCGATGAGCGCAACGCATGTTGTGCGGCTCAAATGTTTTTGGATTCTGGAGATGGAGTGGTCTTCAAGGGCGCTGTGGGCCCTTGGTACTCGGGAAGGGGCGACTTTCACCTTACTCGTGATGCGGCAAAGCAAGTAGTCCAGATAGCAATCGACAGCTTTAAGCGCCAAAACGGGAGCAACCATCCACCGTCAGAACTCTTTATTCATGGGCGTACGCGGTTTAACGACGAGGAATGGCAAGGCTTTGAAGATGCCGCAGATAGAAATACTCGCGTCGTTGGTGTCCGTATCAGGCAATCGAAAGAGTTGAAGCTATATTCGCCCGGTGAATACCCCATCATGAGGGGCTCTGCTTTTGTTCAAGATGCGAAAGCAGCGTACCTGTGGACAGTTGGCTATACGCCGAGACTCCAGACGTATGTCGGCAAGGAAGTGCCGAATCCACTCTATATCGAAATCTCGCGGGGCTCAGCATCTGTCGTCCGCGTGTGCGCTGACGTTCTTGCTCTCACAAAGCTGAACTACAATGCTTGTCTTTATGGGGATGGGGAACCCGTCACTTTGAAATTTGCGGACGCCGTTGGCGAAATCCTGACTGCCGGCCCGTTCAAGAAGGACACCCCTCCGCTGCCTTTCAAATACTACATTTGAGAGCAAGTCAGTTGTCGCCCATCAAGAAAGGAACTCTATATGCTCGACCTGTCCAACGCCGTCTCGCAGTTCACGTACTCTGATGAGCAAAAGAACCGCGAAGAATCGCTGCGGCGTCAGTTCTTTGAACGGTTTCCTGCGCCAGGTCTTGGCGACTTGACGCTCGAACAGTATTCGCTCGGCTTGGAGCCGATGGAGAACAGCTTCTGCTACTGGCTCGAATTCAAGACGAAAGAATTGGGTAGCATTCAGGGTGGCAGTGCGTTTAAGTTCCTCGTCTTTTTTGACAAAGAGGGAAAAAACTTCCGATTTGCTGATAGGTTCAAGACGAAGGAGGATGCATTCGCCAGCGTTAAATCGGGCATTCTCGAACTCGTGCAACTTGGCAAAGAGGGAAGGTTTGCAGAGTGCGAGAATGTGCCGCCGTTCAACACGATGGCAGTCATTCGGGGGAAGATTCTGAACATGTACTACCCCGAGCAGTTCTTGCCAATCTTTAGCCTCGACCATCTCAAAGATTTCTGCCTTCAACTTGAGGTCTCCACGAACTACGATTCTCAGGCTTCGATGATTCTTGCGTTGCTAAAGTTCAAGCAGGAGAATCCACTCATCAGCGAATGGACGAACGATAAATTCTTCAACTTTCTATACGACAAGTTCCCGCCCACAACCCAATTCTGGAAGGTAGCACCGGGGGAGAACGCGAGGCTGTGGCAGCAATGCCGCGAAGGTGGGTTCATCTGTGTTGGGTGGAAAGAGATTGGGGATATGCGCCAGTATACGGACTTGGCGGTTTTCAAGGACAAATACCGCGAACTTCATGGCTCTAATCGTCAGTGCAAAGAGATGTGGTCTTTCGCGAAGGAGCTAAAGAAGGGAAGCGTAGTCATAGCGAATAACGGGTTGCAGTCGATTGCCGGAGTTGGCACAGTAACCGGCGACTATTATTACGACAATAGTCGAACGGAATACAAACACTGCGTGCCCGTCCAATGGACCAACACAACTGAGTTCCCGGTTCCGGAGTCTGCACGGAACATTACTGCAACGTGGTTTCAAGGAACGGTGAAGCGGATAAGCCGTCAAGAATACAACCAGCTAGGCTCTGGACAACAAGCAGGTAGTGCGCCCCCTCCGAAGCGGCCAACAAACACAGGCGCAAACGCGACATCAACCAACCGATACGCTGAAATCTGCGAGGCGACCTATTTGGGCGAGAAGTTCTTCGTGGATTGTGAGCGGCTGCTGAAGACGAAGAAGCAAATCATCTTGCAGGGAGCACCGGGGACCGGCAAGACCTTCGTCGCCGAGAAACTCGCGACTCTTTGGGCAGGAGATGCCAAGCGGGTAAAGGTTGTTCAGTTCCATGAGTCGTACGGATATGAGGATTTTGTCCATGGCATCCGTCCTCAGCGTGACCCGGTTACGCAGCAGACAGCTTTCGTCCCAACTCAAGGTCTCATCCTGAACTTCTGTGAAGAGATTGAGAAGGACAAGACCGTACCGCCGAACAGCTACGTGCTCCTCATTGATGAAATCAACCGAGCCAAGACGGCAAGAGTGTTTGGCGAACTTCTCTACCTTCTTGAATACAGGGAGAAGGAGGTCGAACTCCAGAACGGAAAGCCTTTCTCTATCCCTTCGAACCTCTACATCATCGGTACCATGAACACCACCGACAAATCCATCGCTCTCGTGGACTATGCACTGAGGCGGCGGTTCGCGTTTCTCGACCTTGTGCCGGTGAAGGACGGCCAGAGTTCAGTCCTCGGAAGATGGATGGAATCTAAGGGCATTGGAAATGCCACCGATGTGGAGCAGTTGTTTGTAGCCCTCAACAAAGCCGTCGCACAAAAAGATGAGGCGTTGATGGTGGGACACAGCTATTTTATGCAAGAACAAGCCGTAAATGAGAAGTGGTTCTCGGATGAACTTCTTCGCTTCACTTGGGATTACTACATAATGCCACTGATAGCGGAGTATGAGTACCAATCGTCACGCGCTGAACTGGAAGAAAAATACGGACTCGATGCGCTTCGGGAATCTGCAAACTGAAAGGCTCTCAGGCGATGGCGACCAGTGACCAGCATATAACGCTGAAAGAACAGGCGACACGACTTGTCTCTTTGGAATTGAGAGACGCTAAGTGCCTTGAGCGCCTTCGATTTCAGGTCATCCTCACTGAGATGTCAGTGGCTGATGACGCCAGTGTCTCCGTTGCGTACTGTGTCAACCCGACCTCATGGGTGGGCCACTTCGCTCTACCTTCAGGGCGCATCATCATCGTAGAGCCGAAGATTGATGCAGCAAATGTTTTCAGGATGCTGGGATATGTATTCACGGACAAACATCGTAGCGTGCTCCAAAGCGAGGATGTGCAATACGATTCGGAGCGTCTGCTATTCGAGCCCCTAGTTGAAAGGTTCAATGAACTTGTCAATGCAAGGACGAAGAGAGGTTTGGTTCAGGACTACATTCGCCGCGAGGACAATTTGAGTGTGTTCCGGGGTGCGCTGAACACAAGAGACCATGTCCAGCAGAATCTCGGTCGGGAGAATCGGGTTCACTGCCGTTTCTTCGAGCAGACCGTGGACATTCCCGACAATCGGTTTGTGAAGGCTACTCTTTGGCACCTTCTTCAGTTCGGCGGGTGGACGCCTCGCACCACGCAGTCTCTCGTCCGCAACCTTCATCATTTTGATGCCGTGACTCTGGAGCCACTGCGCCCTCAAGCACTCCCCAATCGTCACTACCATAGGCTGAACGATGACTACCGGCCAATTCATGAACTGTGCCGTCTATTTGCGGAGTGCTCCTCGGTGTCGGAGCATTTCGGAAGGGTGCGATTCAATGGTTTCCTTCTTGACATGAACCGACTGTATGAGCAGTTCGTTCAACGAGCATTCGAGAACGTCTCACGTCGAAACAAGCAGCGTATTGCGGTACAGGAGTGGCATACACTATCTCGCGTCACGCAAGGGCCGATGCTCAAGCCCGATGTCATTGTGTGGTCGGGGGAAAGGGCGACCGCAGTCGCGGATGCAAAATACAAAAGGGACTTCGCTATGCCTCAGAACTCTGACATGTACCAAGTCATCACATACGGCACAGTGCTCGATTGCCGGGATGTCTACCTCCTGTATCCCCAGACGGAGATTGACTTCGAACGCGAGTTTCCCGTTGTTAACAGTTCAATTGTGGTCAAGACGCGCCGGGTGGACATTGCCAGCCCCAATGCGGTGGCAAATGTCGAGGCATTGGCGAGAAGTATTCTCGCTTCCGGCGAACCTGTGGTTGCTGCTGGGGCCGCGTAGAGTCCCTCGAAAGCGAATATGAAAATCCGAGCCTATACACTCACCGTTCACGCAGGGCACGCCCCGTGCTGGATGCATGACAAATCTGAGAACCGTGAACTACTGACACTGGCTAACTGCAAGCCGCAGATTCGAGACGCTGCTTCTGTTGGAGAGTGGATTGCAGGGGTCACGCCCAAAGCCATGGGATGCAGACTTGCATACCTGATGCAGGTGGGTGAGCGGTTGACTCGCACGGAATACTGGGAACGTTACAAGCAGTCTCGGCATGATTCCATTTACAAGCCACAGGCTCGGGGAGGATGGAAGCAACTCAAGAACCCGTGGCATTTCGATAATGAAAGCCAGAAGCATGACCTCAGTTCTGACTGGGTACTTCTCAGCACGGAGTTCTTCGTGTTCGCAAACAGCTATGAAGGAGAGGCTGGCGTCCGTGGCCTAGCCTTACCTGATATGTATTCAGAACTATCAAAGGAGGGGATGCGTGCATACGGTCACTTTATTGAGTTGCCTGATGCCTTCCTGCCGTGGGTTCAGGAACAGCCGAGGCTGATGCTGGGTGACTTTGTTGTACTGAAAGATTTCGGCAATAGTGGGTGCGGCTGCTGTGATGAGTGAGCCCTCGTGAGCCATTCATTGTGCCAAACAGATTGTTCAAATCAAACATAAACGCAGGAGACAATTCGAAATGCTGAGTCATTCTGACTGTGCTGACCACGTAGCCCTACTCGCTCCAGTTCCAAAGGAGCACTTGATGGATGGAACAAAGACCACCATGACAATGGGTAAGGTTGCGTTTGGAAGCGGGGCTTATGACGTGTTCCTCAAATTGGAGGAGGAGCGCGGGGACAAGCCTGTCGATGTCTACATCTACGAATCTTACGGAAAGGGGGCGTACGACTTTCGCGTTTCGTGGCACGGGCGTTACTTGGGATACACGGGCGCTGTCAATGGGGCACACCCTGACGGCATGAAGTTTAGACCCGCCTCGACCGCGAAATATGCGGGGGACAATGAGGGGGGCGACTGGCTCCTCTTTTGGGAGGTTGACCACTTGGAGGAGATTCCAGAGTCCGAACGAATGCACGTGGGCGAATTTGTGCCGTATGGCAAGAAGAAGCCTTATGGCAATTGTTTTGCTCCGCGTGGGCCTATGCTGGTGAATCGACCATGAACCCGCTCAAAGAGACTGCGGCAGCGTCCTCACCCGGCTGCGGACCGCGCGACCGCTCTTTGGCGTTAGGCTCAACTCATCCAATGACAATTGCCTCGGGACAAAATGAAGAACCTATGAGTGAAGAGGAGTTCGCTTCATTGATGGCAAAGACCACACTGAACCCTTGCGTAGATGTGTGCGTAAGTGGGCAATTTGACACTCGGGAAGATGCTGACAAGCTAGGCAAAACTGTTGTCTTGTTCCTCCAGATGTTGGGTGTTTATCTCCAGCTTGACTGCCTTGAAGCATTGACCGTAACCGACGATTACGAAAATGCCCTTCTCAAGATTGAACGAGGTTTTTCAACCAATAAGGCTCTAGCTCCAACACGTGACGAGTTCGGCACTGGCTATGCCATGTCGATTCCGGTCATTCGTAACGGAGCCCTGAAAACTCATATCGTTATCCATTCCGGACTCATAAAGCCTCTGGTTGACCCCAACCATGAGAAGTATTCGTTCGCCGTGCATACGCTTGCTCATGAACTGGGACATGCCCACGACCACAGTGTGACGGGACGCACGTTACCAAACTTGGTGGGAACGCAACTTCCAGACTTTCGCCAAGGGACACTATTCAATCTGGCACACGGCTGCTGGTGCGAATACATTGCTTCCCGTCTCAGCGCAACTTGGGGCACCGAGAACTATTGTGCTGAATTCGAACCAACGCTCTGCGATATGCTTTCAACCGCAATGGACAGGGGGACAGCTTGCATCTTCTGTCATAGGATGCATGGGAACATTGCGGACACCGAAGCGGAAATGAAGAACATCTACGGAGGATTGCTGACCCGCCTGTCCTACTTGGTGGGCCACCTTCACGGCATTGAAGCGTCCATCAAAGAGAAAACTCCCAAACTGCATACACTAATCCAAGATTCCAAATGGTTCATACCGATATTCGAACGGTACGAATCGAACCTGAAGGAACTGAAGGAAACGCATGAGAATTGGACGGGGATTGAAGTCTTCAACCCGCTAATGGACACCTGTGAATCAATGCTGAACGCTGGTGGAATGCGGTATCTGATGCTTCCGACCGGAAACTACTTCGTCGAACTTAAATACCCCAACAACTAACCCAAACACAGGTTGAACAATGCCACTTGACGCAGAATTCAAACAGCACCTCCACTCCCTGATGGTCGAAGTCCACGGAACGACTCTGGACGAGTGCGTTCAGCACAAGAACGAACTTCTTGGAAGAGCGAGAGCCACGCACAATTCTGCGGCAACTCCCATCGCCTACAAGGATGCGGCGTTGTATTCGATGGAGTGTCGTGTGCGTAAGACGATTGAGAAGTACATAGAAGCTGTCGTTGCTTGGGGGGTCACTATTGATGAGATGTTCGAACGGGAGATGGTTGGCGAATTCCAGAGCCTGACCGCCGGGCCGAGTCAAATCCAACTCCCACCCGCAATAAGGGGGCCGCAGGTAGCGGCGGTACAAGGCGATTACGCAAGGGCACGGGTACGTCTTGCAAATCAACTCGTGACAGAAGGAAGTAATCGACTGAAGGAACTCAAGATGAAAAACATGCAGCAGTCAAAGCGCACCTCGGAGAGCAGCATCGTCAACTTCAATGCTCCGGTAAACAATGCCATCGTCAATTCACCGTATTCGTCGGTCGTTCAGACTAACAACATCACCATCAATACGCAGATACTTGACGATATAGACAGGCTTTCTGGAGGCGATGCTGAGTTGCAATCGGCTGCGAGTGAAGTGCGACATGCTCACACTCAGGGAGGAAACGTAGTTGATAAGCTTCAGAAGTGGGTCACGTTGGCTAATGCCGCTAAGGGGCTAGCTGGAACGATTCACCAGCACTATCCAGAGATTGCGGCTCTTTTCGAGCACCTGAGAGGCAGGTGAACGAGAATGACGCTACAGGTCGGAATAGTCTCTGAATCAGGATTCTCGTGTTTTCGTCCACGGCCAGAGGCAGTCCTGACTTTCGCATGTATGGGCTCTCCCCGAATAGATGTTAAACCTGACTGCCAACAAGTTGCCGGAGACGCTCTGTAGCTTGGTTCATAAACCCTACGTCCCTATTTGAGCACCGTTATCCCAACCTTGGTCGCCCGACCGCTGCACGGGGCTCTGCGGTGGGGAGGGCAGCTTTGCCATCTTTACTGGCAAAAGTGAGCCGACCGGCACCGGCACGGCATAGGAGTAGACCGCTCTGAGGCATCCGTGCGTGGGACTGTCCCAAGCTTGACCGCTTGGCGGCGTGAGCAGTATACCGAGCCTATGCCCACCCCATCTTCAACCCCAAAGCTTTCCCCAACACAAATCGGCGCTATCGGCGAAAACCTACTGGTCAATTCAGTGATGAAGGCCAGCAACGGTCGGCTGTCGCCCTTCAAGCCTGTTGCCGACGACGACGGGATAGACGTGTTGTTCTTCGATAAGAAGACTGGTAAATCAGTCGCCATCCAGTTGAAGTGTCGCACAAAGACAGACAGCGGAGGTAACACAGCGCAGTTCGACGTGCGGAGAGCAACATTCAGCGAGATACGCAGCACCTACTTGGTTGCTGCTCTGTTCAATGAGGATATGACCGCCTTCATCTGTGCGTGGTTCATGTCGATGACGGAATTGAAAACAGTGGGAAAGGAGAAAGCCGACAAGTACGTCATCACGCCAAGCAAGGCTGAAAATAGTGCCGACAGGTACAAGGACTTTCGATGTGCTAACGCCGATGAACTGGTGCAACACATCATCAACTTTTGCGGAGCAGTCTGAACAGTAAGATGCTGAGTGCCGTCATCTTCTTGGTTCTGATTGGTGGATTTTTAGAACTTCCGTCGATTCGATTCTGGACGACCACCCACCCACGCGAAACCGTCCCCCCACTCGCGTTCGTTCTTGACGAACATTTTTTCGTCGCCGTGATATACCACCCACAATTGAACCCGATAATCAATAGACCCCTCGGTAGTCATCGACTGAAAAAGCTGGTCTGAAATCTCGTATAACATTGGGCGTCCCTGCTGTGAGAGTCTCCAGCCTTGCGTTAGTGGTACGTCAATGACCATGACCGGACCATCTATCGAGACAGAGTTGTCTCCCAGTCTGCCAAGGAATTTCATCGTTGGGAAACTCTGGACTGAAGGCCACGAATGCGGAGCAGTTGCTGCAACGTACAAATGGCATCTGAACAATGAGTTCATTTGACAGTCAGCTTTTATAGACTCATCGAATCCCCAATAATTGTGTTTCTTCCCCGGCTTGCTAAGGTCTCTCCAGCCTCGTTCGAGATTGGCACTGAGTTGGATGACGTTGCGCTCACGTCCTGCGAATCTCCAATCCAAGAAGTCCATCTGAATATCTCCCGTTTCAACGAAGTCTCATTGGGTGATGCTCTCACACGGCATTGAGCGTTAAACAGTGGGCCGCTTAGGGTAGGGCAAGACCGGCCAGCGGAGTGCAGCTTTCAGTAGCCGCTTGGTGCGGCGGTCGCCGTAGATGCCCACGTAGCGGTGCTTGGGCGTGCCATCGAAGAACTCGCACCCCTGCTCCAGCAGAAGCTTCTTCTGTTCCGCCCTTGAGCGTTTGTATTTCAAAGTGTCGCCCGTGCGGTCGCGTGCGAGACCGCTGACCTGTCGAGAATCGTGAACCTTCCCGTCCGGTGTGCGGAATTGTTCAGTGGGCTGAGTTAAACCACAGTAATAGTGATTCAGGGCAGAATAAATTGTGCCGATTTCACCGGCTTCCTCTGTAGAGTAAGAGACAAATGCGTGAAAACCTCTCTTCGTCATCTCTTTGCACGCCGCACTCAACATGAATGAGGCAGAATGTGGGTGGGCCCAAAAAAGATTTGCCCCCCTGCAAATTGTGACAACTTTGTGCCGATGCTCTGCACCGCAGACGCTGGCCGCAACATTCGTTCCAGCGGTACTTCCGAAACAGACAACACCCCCAAGATAAGAGCCAAAGAAAAGTCCATAAGTCCATTCCGTCGTACCCATGTTCCCCAACCACTCGTTCGCCATGATGACGTTTTTCGCTTCGTCGTAGGTGATTTCTCGAACGGTCGCACTCTTGAAGTCGGCAGCGAGTCGCTTCTTCTCTTCGAGGTCGGCTTCCGGTTGAGTCGCCATATACTCCCGGATTAGCCGCTGGTGCGCCTTGCCGTTCGATGGCTGTTGCTTGAAGTCGGCGGACAGGCTGTGTCGGGATGCATTCAAGTGCTCTGACGCATTCGTGAGCGAAGCGATTAGCTGTCTTCGGATGGTAGGGTTCAACCGGCTCCGGAGACGAATGACCTCATCCAGTCGCTCTCGCCGATTGGGAGAATCGAGTTCGCGAACAAGTTCAGCGGCGACGACGTTGATGTCCGGTTCCACGTCGCGGCCTTTCGGCCTGACGACTTCCCGCACCATCCGCAAGACACCAGACGTAGTGAGTTCGCCGAACGTCTCCCTCGTCCGACGCAATGCCTCCTCGAAGCTGTCGTCGTCAATGAGCCTTGCCAGTCGCTGCCATTTTGAAGACTGCGCTTTACTGATGTTCAGTTCTTCCAGCGTTGGCGGATTGGCGGTGACTTTGCGACTCCGCCTATTGGAAGTGCCGTCCTTGCGTGGCCTTCCGTCGCCCCGAGTGCCGGGATTCTTGGTCATGTCGGTCAAGAGTTGACCGGCACGACGCTCCGCCAAGAGACGAATAGTTACGGCACGATTTTGCAGGTCGTAGTCCCGAGCATGAGTGGCATAAACGCGGACGGCTTCCGCCCGGTCGCGGATGTTCTTGGCTTCGTCCACACGCGAGGCGGCGGCGAGAGCCTTTTTGGCTGCATCGTAACGAACCAATGTGACGGTCATTCCCTCAATTGTGCGACAACTGGGGACCGTTGGCAAGTGTCCAGCAGTATCCGGTCACACGGTCTCAGCGAGAGGACTCTCCGCTATCGCGCCCAACGTTCTTTTTGCGTCGAACCACGTCGCAAACTCGTCCGCAACCTCCGGCTGCTCCGCCACCCATGCCGATATTGCCTGACCCAATTCGTCAGTGGCTTTCATGTAGGCGTCTTGGTGATTATTGCTCCGCTCGTTCTCAAATTCGTGCCCTGCCTTCTTCCAAGCCGCTATCGCGACATCGAGGCCGGGAGAGAAGTGGACATCCTGCGTCAGGGGTTGTAGTTTACATTTCTGTTTCATTGAGTGGCTTCATTCGTGGTGGGGCTGGCAGACTCTGGTATTGCAGGAAGCGGCCATGCAGGACTCGAAGTCTCCGGCGACGATACCTGTGAATCGCCCTCGCCAAATTCATTCTTCAACTCGTAATCGACCGGCACTACGGAGCCGTCGTTAGAAATCTGCATGACGTTCGGAACCCTGCAATCGACGATTTCCTCGTTGACGGGCGGCGGCGTGGACAGGCGCACTGAGCCGTCCAACTCTAAATCGACTCCGAGACCAAGGCGGTCGGCAAGGCAGCGCACGAAAGCCATTCGCGACCGTGGAGTGCTCAGCAAGTTTCTAAGCCGCTTGCAGGTTCGGCTGGCAGCGAGGCAGACATTGCTTTCGAGAGGCTCGGCGATTTCTCGATGGCGCAACTCATCCGCCTGACCGTGGGATTCAGCATATTGTGCGACCAACCTGTCCGCCGTAGACCTCGCAATTCGCTGCTGCCGAAGCCAGAGACTCCACTGACCGTTGCGCCCGAGACGGCAGAGTATCTGTTTCCTGCGGAAAAGGAGTTCAGCGAGGGTCGCGTCGAATTCCAGCATTTCGCGCTCGTGCAGGTCTTTCAGGCGGCGAGATTGTTCTCTGTGATACCAGCGGTTCACTACCTCTCCGGCAACGTACTCGTCATCGACTGGGCAAAGGGGACGGTAGCAGCCATCTTCGCTCAATAGCATATTGGGGTCTAAATAAAGTTCGTACACACTCGCACCTCGAATTTGAATTGCGCTGCTGGGGCATGAACGCCTCTGTAGATAATTGCGGTAGTGATTTTCCTCCTGACCCGCGATTTCATCGCGAAAAGACGATGGCAATAAGCCTAACCATCGGCTTTGCAAGACCAAGCTGGATGTCGTGAAGTACGCCAGTGAGGTCAGGGTTATGAAGTCCGAGGAGGGCGGCGATGGCTGAACTCATCTACCCACGTCCCCTCCTACAAGATGGTGGTCTTCAACTTTACGAACGGCGTCTTCGACCTCTTCGTTTTGCTTTTGGAGTTGTCATTGCTTTCCACTTCGACTTCTTCCTCAAACACTTCGATGATGCCGTTATCGACCATGGATTTTTTCACCCGGTCGATGAGACCTGAATACTTGCGGTAGTACGACTTGTTGTTCACAGTGTCACGGAAGTGAAGCAACATCCACAGGCTGTCTTTCTCAATGCCAGTAATAAGGTCGGCACCCTTGTGGTGAACCTTGTGCTGCTTCTGATAGTCGCGACGTTCCTTGAGAGCGGTATAGACCGCTTCGTAGCATTCGGACTCCTTGGTCTCGGCCAAGCCCGGTTTGAACGTGCCTCGCAGACGCTGCTGCCATTCGGTGAAACGGAACGCAGCTTCAAGACACGGTGCTGTGACTTCGGCGTCACCATTACAAGCCGCCGTGACCAGCGCGACACGCAGGGCGTGTTCCGATAGGCGACGGCGTACGGCGTCATCACCAATCCACTCGTCCTTGGCGTCCCACACCCAATCGGGAATGGCGACAGGCTTGAGGTCGAAGTGTGCCGGAACCAGACCACGTGTCGGACGAGCCTTCACATAGCCGGGGTAGTAACCCAACAGGAAGCGGTCAGCCATACCAAAGACCGTTGTTGCACCAAACAGCTTGGCGAAGTCTGAACCATCCTTACATGCCAGACCACCAAGGATAGAAAGCTTGCCATATATAAGCTGACGGCCCTTCTTGACACTACCACCGTCGCTGTCGTTTCCCCACAGTTTGCAGAGCATGTTCGGAAGGTTGCTGCCCATGATGGCACAAGCGTTGAGTACCGACTTCAACTCATCAATGAAGAGGAGGCGGTTGACCGGCTCCGTCTCCGACAACTGGTTCATCAGTCCGGAATGTGAGCCCGGTGCATCTTCAACGATGGTGCCTTCACCCGGCACGAAGATGGACTTGCGTGCTGCGGTCATGCAGTACGATTTGCCGGTACCTACGTCACCAAGCAAAGCAACATACATGTTCTTGCGAACGAAATTGTCACGGTCTTCGATGTCCAGTGTTGAAGCCACGGACAGGATGGAGGGATACAGCCAGCCAAGTGGAAGCTTCACCGGGCAGTCGTTGGCGATTTGACCAAGGCGACCGTAGAGAGCATACTGGCCGGGAAAGTCCAAGCCAGTGTGAGTCTCAGGGGCAGTGATGGCAACCTGAGCAGGAACCGGCAGGTAGTCTTCAGGTACCAGAGGAAGTTCACCGTCTCGCTTTTGTTCCTTGATGAGTTGGTCGATGTCGTCATAGAAAGGGTCGGCATCCGTTACATTACAATTGTCGTTCAGCTTAAACTCAACCGCGTCGGCAACCGTAATGTTATCTTTTCGCTCATCGTCCACGCATTCAATGTTCCACTTGGGGTCGATAGACTTGCCGTCGTCGGCTGCTGACCAGATGGCACCACGGTACGGTTCGTCACCTTCTTCAATCTGAATGGCATTGAGAAAGGCGATGACCTGACCCACGGACATGTTGGAACCATTGCAGCCACCTGCAAAGCAGTGAAACCCGAACACCTTGCCGTCATAGAAGAAGCCGGTGCGTACGGACTGCTCATGCTTGCGACCAGAGATGGGGCAGACATCGGTGATGAACCAGTTGCCATCCCAGTCTCCGCTGATGTCGAAGTGTTCCATGGCGTCTTCGAAATCGAAGTCTTCATGTACCGTTGCACATCCCTTGGGACAAGCGACCTTTTCCTTTTCGCCGTGAACGGTTACCCACTCCACCAGCCAGTCGGGTGCCTCAACAATTTCACAATCGTCAGCCACGGCATAGATGAAGCCGGATGGATGCGTGGAGCCGGGAGCAATGACCTGTCTGCGGTCAACTTGAGCGTCAAACTCATACGGTGCAGTGTGGGCTTTGCGGTTGCCCATGGTACGGGAAGCGGGGGTTTGCAACCAATACTTGTGCTGCCCCTTGCTGCTTACCGTGGTGAATGTTCGCGGGAGTGTGTGGCCGGTCTCACGCTCGATGGTGTCCCACAGTTCCGGATTGTCAGCGTCAAGCATCCATTGACCGTCCAGCGTAGCCACGCAGCCACAGTTGATGTCGTTGCCATACGCGGCCACCCAGTAGAGGATGTCATTCGGTTTCTTGCTGGCCTTGGTCTGCCAAGCATAGGGCAATGGCTTCTTACCCTTGGCTTCGACCGGGATGACCGGCACGCCGCGTTTGACCATTGACACAGCAATCTTGTTGAAGGGAAGTGCTGACTGAGTAGCCATATTAGTTGGCCTCAGTCAGGTAACGGGGCTTCGGACCCGTGGGGCGATGGATTTGATTCTCTTTGGCGATGTTGAAGACCGTCTTGCGGCACACCTTATATAGGTCAGCCACCTGTTGATACGTCAGAGCCGGTTTGGTTTGCAGTGTATCTAGGATTGCGGATGTCACTTGCCGCTTGAGTTCAAATACATCTAAGTTACTCACCATGTCATTCGTCCTATCTCTCTTAATACGGCGATTTCGGAACCGCCTACACTAATAGAGTACGAATTACCTTTATGCGCCCTTAAGCCTACGCTCGAATTATCGAGTGGTACATATTGTGGCGGCTAAGTCATACCCCAACATGTTGTATACATCTGATTGGGCGTTCCGTTGCGTTACGAAACTATTTTTCTGGGGGTAGACTGGCGCGTGGCAGAGGTGAATCTTCATCGGCCTATGCAGTCATTCGAATGACTGCAATTGACTGCTGCTGTCGTCAAGGATGACTATACGGGCATGGCAGAATTAGCTCTTGCAGTCAGAAGTCTATATATAGACGAGAGAGCGCATTTACCAGTTGTAAGGTATTGATAAATATATATATGTAGATAAAGAAGAGTCACTTTTTGACTGCATTGCAGTCAATTGCAGTCACTACTTGACTGCTGAACAAAACCAGATATCCGTCTCTGCCTTTGTTCGCGTGTACCCCATGAGGGGAATGACTGCAAAAGCTTCCCATGAGCGGTTCGCTGCTGGTCGGGCCGCCCAAGTTGATAACGTGACATCATGCGGGAGCATGTCAAATCGTCGTGTCAGTTCATGTCGGAGGGCAGCGGTGCATCCGTGGCAGAGCTGGGTTGAGCACCATCGGCTTCTTCTTCGCGATTCAGCCTCTCAGCCGTTGCCGAGCTAATGGCAAGCATGGACTCTTTGCGCTTCTGGATGAGGGAAATCTGTTCTGTGAGGAGCGCATTGAAGCGTTCTAGTTCCGCGTTCAGAGAGCGTTCGAGCCGCCGACGAAACAGGAGGTCATCAAACACGTAGTTTGGGATTTGTCTACTGGTTGACATTGTTGTCTTCCTCCGGAACGGGCGACGACTGTGGCCGTGGTTCGACTTGCCTTGAAAGTTTTCGGAGCCGAGAAATTTGATAAACCGTCTGTTCACTGCACCCGAGTTCATGGCCTATTGCGGCATACGATTGTCCTGAGTATCGAATCCGCGTTTCTACGCAATCGTAGAAAAGTTCTCTTATTGCGTTAATGGCTTGCTGCAACTTATTCTTTTTTAAATCTGTCATCTTTCTTCTCCAAGGACGGTCTGTCTCACATCACCGTCTACATAGGACACGCGTATTGCGACTTTTCACGCAGGTTATAAACTGCACTGCAAGAAAGTCGGCCATGAAATGCTTGACCGATGTTATTGCTGCTCACCATGTCACGCTCCGCTACTATACTTGCAGCGGGAGTCTAGTCTTCGCTTGGAGCAGGGTAAGGTAGCTGCCTACAGAAAAGGGTGACGTTGCAGCGGAATGCAATGCAAGAATTTAATCAAAGGAACAGCGGGTAATGGCCCGGTTCCTCAGCTACACTACTTCCACGAGGAGCAACCATGCTTTCCAAGGACGAGATTGTCGATGCAATAGTGGAGATTACCTCAGAGTACACCGATGAATATTTCGCCACGTTTAAGAAAGACCTCGACAAGCAGCTATGGGCGGCTCTCCACCTTGGTTTTATCGCAGCTATGAAACTCAACGGCTATTCGGAAGAGATTCTGAAGGCCGCCCTCAGCGAAGCGCAAGACCGCGTTGTGGAGGAACTCGACTGAGCGACCCCCACGCCATAATCACTTTCGCTGGAATATGTAGACAGGCTCATACTTGTACGCCGACCCGGCACGTGTTCCCGGCATGGCGCTCAAGGCAAGACGCAACGTCTCGATGTGCCACATACCCGCTTGAGGCATCAAGCCGCTTTCGGCAGCGGCATCGAGGTTTCTGACAATGGTACACCGGCTTTCTTGAGTTCCGCATTTGACTCCGCCGTCCGTGCTTTCCGCCATGCCGCACGTTCCTTTGCAAGTTGCTTCTCCTCAGGAGTCTGCCCCCGCCACGAGGATTTGTACTCGCTAGTTTGCGGCTCATTAAATGGTCTTATCCATTTGCAAAGTACAATCTTTTTCGGAACATTCTCCCGAGTAAACGGGTTGCCGTGTAAACCACCTGTAAGCCCTTCGCCGACATGGCTTTTTGACTTCCCTGCCGTTTCACCCACCCGTGTCCAATTATCCGCTAGATAGAGGCTTCCCACTCGTTGTGTGTCTGCATCAATCTCGGCGTACTCCACGAAGGTCTCAAAGCCGTAAGGCATCACACCGTAGAGACTTTCCCAGTCTTTGACAACTACTTTACGCCATAGGGAGACAATCCGAGAGGCTAGGTTGAACTCGTGCCTCTCCAACCTGAACAGAGTATTGTCGATGATGCCGTTGATGACTTTCTCTCGATTGTCTTTGTTGATGTGGAAGAATTCATCCCGCACGTTGGTGGCGTAGACTGCGCTTCCGCCGCTGATAGCTCCAACGTTTTCCCAACCGTTATCGGTCTCGTACCATACCAAGTAGTGAACCTGTTGACCGTGGTGTCCTCGTACATCACCCACAGCCTTCGATTTATGTGTGCGCCCATCGGTTGTCATCTTACGTACGTAGTGGTTCTTTTCGAAAACCTTGATGTCTTTGGAGCTACAGAATTGAAAAAGGATTCGTTTCATTTTGCGTCACACCTTTCATCGAAGAATGTCTTCTGGTTATCTGGAATGAATGTTCGGGATTATGTGCTAGGTTGCCTTGGTTGTCACAATTTCGGTCACATCAACTTGGCTAAGTCCGCAATCTTCGCACCGAACGACACCACTTCAGCGTACTCAGCGTACTTAGACCATTTAGCTTTGCCATCGACAACCTGTTGCAGTGCGATGCTTATGCTGTTCAGCCGATTCACGAAGGAGCGCAGTTCCTTTCGGTCTCTTTCCTCGTACGAGACGACAGGAGTTGGAGTTGAAGCAGAGACACGGCGCGTCAATGCCGGGATGACGGTGTGCGTCACAGCGGGTATGTCATACTCCAGTGAGTCATCATCCACTGTGGGGGGCTCCACGGGCACAGGCGCGGCTTTGACGTATGAGGGTTTCGCTAATGCAGCACGTATTAAGCCAGAGAGGTCATTGCCCAGTGTCGGGTCAGCCGTGAGTGCGTGGTCAACTGCTTGCTTGGCGTCAACACGCTTGTAACCAAGGTTCGCCAAGGCAGAGGTTGCATCCACCACCACGGCATTGCCAACGTCGATGGTTACCGGACTTGATGCCCCGGACGCACTACCCGAATGCCCAGAGCTAATCTGGGTTTGACCTTGACTCGGCAATAGACTCTCAAGTTCCTTTTGTTTCTCCCGGTGCCGGTGGTCCCGCCGGTGGTCCCACACTCGCAGAATGGAGGAGCAAAATCCAATCGACGCTAAGTATGCCCCAAAGGTTGGTATGCCGGGGAACAGGTCGGTACGTGCCCCTGCATTGCTGTAGCGCTTCCGCATATCAATTAGGTCAGGGTATAGGATGTCTTTTGCCTGTCTGCGAAGTTCGGCGGTCGCCCTATCTCGCTCCGCCACCAACTGACCACATGTGGTCATCGTTGCACGGATGCGCTTATCGAGTTCGGTAGTTGAAGTAGTTACAACCTCCGTTACAGTAACGTAGGTCTGATTCGAGTTTGCCGGTCCCACACCAGCCGATGAGTCAGCACCCCCCACGGGCGGTAACATAGGTTGGTCGTTAAGTTGCAATGTGGTCTTCATTAGTCTGTCTCCTCGGTGTAGTTACGGAGGCAGTGGTTATATTTGCCCCCAATCATAAAGTACCGGCGAGGCATCGCTTTTGGCCACAAAGTTGGCATGAATAAAAAGTTTCCAAAAAGTATTTTTGTTTGTGTATGTCTCCGTATACCAAACCGGCATGAAAACGAGCGATTTCGGTGTTTTATGTATACGGAGCACACCAGCTTTGAGAATAGTTTTTAGGAAATTATTTCTGTATTTATAGACTGTCGCCCCACATACATAGATACGAGCCTTGGCAGCGTTCACAGGGGCGTGCTCCATAGTTCATAACTGCTCCTCAAAGTCGGCTAGTGCATAGTTAAGCCTGTCTATCTTGGATTGGATGGCCGGGTGGTCGTAATCGTGAGCAAACCCATGATTATTGCTATTTATTTCTCCTGTCCTATATAGGTGTGTCAACCATCACACATGAACAATCCCCGCGTAAACATTAACGAGAAAAAAGTTCCAAGATTTGACACCGAAAATATGACACCCCAATATACTAAATCGCCAGTGTTCATGCTGGTTTTGGTTTGCAATGAAAATGGGATGTAGGTATGTTAAGAGAGAACTCGGAATCGCTTAGTTCAGCCGTGAGGCTTAGCGATGAGGGACAGAGCAGCATTGATATGAGCAAAGCCCCGGCCAGAGATGGCCGGGGCTTCGTGGTTCAAGGGCTCGGTATACGGAGACCTACACAAACTCGGCAACGAATTTAAGAACATTTGTTACTTTCCGAAATGTGTGGCCGAATTACAAAGCGCGTTCGTATCCTATGGGTATGGTAGCGTTAGGAGCCCCGAGGCGATACCGGAACAAGGAGACAGAAGGGGCAATGAACTTACACAGTGGTCATCACCAAGCGCGGGCGCAAACCATGCGGTGCAGCCACCAACCATTACCGGCCAGCGGAGATGCTGGCAAACGCCCTGAGGAGGGGCAGCAATATGACAATCGCAGAGGAGATTTACAACCGCACGCTGGAAGCCGGGAAGAATGGTGAAGAAGATTTCGACGCCTTTGAATACATGGAGGAACGGACTAACTGGAAGTTTGATTCATACCGCACGACCTACGATAATGGCGACATTATCGGGTTTGCAGATGGAAGCTTTTATAGTTTCGACGGTTGGTTTACTGATGGGGAAGTGCCGTTCTTCGA